>Ga0209762_100024_pt1 | contig 152241 bp, 152 predicted proteins | sample UppTromiDAQMD021_FD_185834 | JGI IMG/M metagenome (GOLD analysis project Ga0209762, IMG submission 185834) | Upper troposphere microbial communities from Maryland, USA - DAQMD-021 (SPAdes) (version 2) | ecosystem: Environmental > Air > Outdoor Air > Unclassified | place: USA: Maryland, Virginia... | reverse complement strand
CCGCCGCGCTGGCGGCCCAGGCGCCCGGCGTCGCGCCCCAGCCCGCCGCCCCGACCGCGCCCGGCGATGGTTCGACCGCGACGCCCGCCGCGCCTTCGCGCACCGCCGCGACGATGACGACCGCGGCGATGCAGGCCTCGCCCTTCGCCCCTTCATCGCCATCGCCAGACGTCGGCGCGGCGGGGGTGACGATCGCCCCACCCCAAGCCCAAGCGCAGCCCTCGACGCCGACCGCTCCCGCATCGGCCGGCGGAGTCGCCGCAGCGGCCTGGGCGGCCCTCGCCGAAACGCCGGCGCCCCAGACTTCCGCGCAGCCGCCCTCCGCTCCGGCGACGCAGACGGTCGCGCCGGCCGCCACGCCGTCATCGCCTTCCCCCGCGACGCCCATCAGCGTTGGCGTCGCGCCAAGTCAGGCCGCGGCTGCGCCGGGGCCTGCGCCAGCCGTTGCGGCGCCGATCTCGAACCCCGCCCCAACCTTGGCTTCGAACGCGCCGCCGGCCGGCCCGGCGGCCTTCGGGACCGCGGCCTCAAGCCCCGCGAACGCGCGGGCGAACGGCGGCGAAGCTCCGGCCGCAGCCGCGACAGGAACCGCCCCCGTGGTCGCCGGGATCACTGTGGCCGCGCCGAACACGCCCGCCGCGTCGAACACGGGCCCCATCGCGCCTTCGACGACCGTGGCCGCCGCCTCGGCCCTCGCCGCCGGACAGGACGCCGCCGCCAGGGCGACGGCGCAAACCACTACGGCCGCGCCCGCCGTCGGCCAGGTCCCGGCAGGCCAGGCCATGGCGGGTCAGGCCGCGCCCGCTCAGGCTCCCGGCGCTCAGGCCGTTGTCGCCCAGGCCTCGGACGTCCAGGCGTCCGCCGATGACGGCGCCGTCGCCGAAACGGTCGATCCCGCGGCGGCCTTAGCGCCGAAGCCGGCGACGGCCCCCACGCCAAAGGCGGCCGCGAAGACCGCCGCCGCGTCCAACACGCCCGCCGTGCAGCAGCAGGCCGCGTCCGACCAGTCCTCCATCGCGCCGCAGCCGGCGACGATCGCCGCCAAGGCCGCGCCGGGTGCGGCGACGGATGGAACCGCCCCGTCGGCCGACGGGGCCTCTCCGCGCGCGGCCGACGAGGCGGCGGCCGACGCCGCCAAGCCCCGACCGGCCGACGCGGACGCCGGCGCCCAGCCCCAGGCCGCAGCCGCCGGGGCCCAGCAACCTCAGGCCCAGGCCGGCGGCGCGCACGCCGGGCCGGAGACCGTCTCGCGTCTCGCCGCCCAGATCACCCGCAAGATCGAAGGCAAGGCGACCCGCTTCGACATCGCCCTCGACCCGGTCGGGCTGGGCCATGTCAACGTCAAGGTCGAGATCAGCGCGCGCGGCGAACTGACCGCCTCGCTGGCCTTCGACAACCCGCAGGTCGCCGCCGAGTTGAAGAACCGCGCGGGCGAACTGCACCAGGCGCTGGAGCAGGCCGGTTTCGACCTGTCGAAGGGCGGCCTGTCCTTCGGCGCCGACGGCCAGGGCTCCGGCCGCGGCCTCGCCCAGCAACAGCAACAGCAGCAGAACCAGGACCAGGGCTCCTGGCGCGGCCGCGCCTTCCAGACCGCCGCCGAAGCGGCGGACGACCGCCTCGCCGCCGCCGCCGAGAACGCGCTGCGCCAGCGCCGCAACGACGCCTCGGGCGTCGACATCCGCATCTAGGGACGAACGATGATCTACGATCCTTCCCAGGCCAGCCAGATCACCACCGTGAAGAATCAGGCCGCGGCCGATCCGACCTCGTCCTCGTCGACCTCCGGCACCATCAACGGCGGCGTCTCACGCCTGGCCGACAACGAGCAGACCTTCCTGAAGCTCTTGACCGTGCAGCTCAAGAACCAGGACCCGATGTCGCCGATGGACACCAACGCCTTCACCGCCCAGATCACCCAGATGACCGGGGTGGAGCAGCAGATCGTCTCCAACAAGCTGCTGACCCAGCTGCTCTCGCAGAACCAGAGCGGCCTCGCCTACAGCGCCCTGTCGATGATCGGCAAGAACGTCACGGCCGCCGGAACCGACCGCCCCCTGACCAACGGCCAGGCGACCTGGAAGATCAACCTTGCCTCCAACGCCTCGGCCGCCACGGTGCAGGTGGTGGATTCCGCCGGCAAGGTGGTGTGGAGCGGCAAGCCGACCTCGACCACGGCCGGCATGCAATCGTTCACCTGGAACGGCAAGGACAACAACGGCGCCCAGCTTCCGGACGGCGGCACCTACACTCTCAAGGTCGCGGCGGCCGACGCCAAGGGCAAGGCGATCACCGCCAGCACCTACATCATGGGCGTGGTCGACGGCATCCAGCAGGTCAACGGCCAGACCGTGCTGACCCTGGGCAAGCAGCAAGTCTCGTTCAATTCGGTGATCGGGGTGACCAACACCTGATCCGCCGCTTTCAAGGGGCGCCCGAACGGCGCCGACGCGGCTTCGTCGCCGCACCCGCAAGATGCGCCTCCCAACCCGTTTTGAGTTTCTGAGAGGACAACGACCATGAGCATCAACAGCGCAATGCTCGCCGGCGTGTCGGGACTGGTGTCGAATTCGTCGGCGCTGGCCGCGATCTCCGACAACATCGCCAACGCCAACACCATCGGCTACAAGCGCAGCCAGGCCAACTTCCAGACGCTGGTGCCCAACCGCGGCGCCACCACGTCCTACACCGCCGGCGGCGTCACCGCCGTCACGCGGCAGTACGTCACCCAGCAGGGCCTGCCCCAGCGCACGACCTCGTCGACCGACCTGGCGATCGCCGGCAACGGCTTCTTCGTCACCACCGAGAAGGCCGAGAACGTCCAGGCGACCGACACGCGCTCGTTCACCCGCGCCGGCTCGTTCCACCTCGACGAACTGGGCTATCTGAAGAACGACGCCAACCTCTATCTGCAGGGCTGGCTGGTCGACAACAACGGCAACATCGCCACCGACCCGTCCGACATGAGCCGCCTGCAGTCGATCAACGTCGCCGCCGTCGGCGGGACGGCGCAGAAGACCACCCGCATCGGCATCAACGCCAACCTGCAGGCCAGCCAGACGCTGTCGCCGACCAGCACGCCGCTGACCAAGAACGGCGTGGTCGATTCCGCCGCCGCCACCCACAACTACAAGGTCGCCTATCACCCGACCGGCCCGGGCCAGTGGAACGTGACCGTCTCCGACGGGACGAACAACTTCACCGGCGCGGTCAATTTCGGCCCTCCCTACTCGACCACCCTGCCGGGCGACGGCTCGACCACCCTGCAGATCGCGCCAGGCGTCACCGTGCCCCTGGCCTCGCTGGGCCTGACCACCACCGCCGACTCCGCGCCGCTGTACAACCCGGCCAGCAACTCGATGGCGGCGTACAACGCCTCGACGGGCACGGGGGTGAAGCCGGACTTCTCGATGCAGGTGCCGGTGTCGGACTCCAAGGGCGGCAAGCGCACCCTGCAGTACGACTTCCTGAAGAGCGACACGCCGAACCAGTGGTACGTCGAGGTTCACGCCATTCCGGCCAGCGACGTCCAGACCGGCCCGGGCCTGAACAACGGCCAGGTCAAGGTCGGCAAGATCGCCTTCACCCAGGACGGCCGCCTCGACTGGGCCGCCATGGCGGCCATGCCGGCCGGCCAGGCGCTGTTCAACGACCCGACCAACGTCACCATCAGCTTCGGCGACTCCTCCTCGCCGACCCCGACGGGCACCGGCGTGAAGTGGGCTTCGGGCCTCGGCGTGTCGGGCCAGGACATCCAGTTCGACATCGGCGGCGCCGGCGCCGGCGGCCTGACCCAGTTCGACAGCCAGTCGGTGGTCCAGTCGGTCACCACCAACGGCACCGCCTTCGGCAACCTGACCTCGATCGAGATCGACCAGAGCGGCTTCGTCACCGCCATCTTCGACAACGGCGTGGCCCGCAAGATCGCCCAGGTCGCCGTGGCCACCTTCCCCAATCCGGACGGCCTCAAGCCGGTGAACGGCAACGCCTACCGCGTCACCCTCGACAGCGGCACCTACAACCTCAAGCCCCCGGGCAACGGCGGCGCCGGCTTCCTGTCCCCCTCGACGCTGGAGGCTTCCACAGTAGACCTGTCGTCGGAGTTCACCGGCCTGATCACTACTCAGCGCGCATACTCGGCTTCTTCGAAGATCATTTCGACGGCCGACCAGATGTTGCAGGAACTCCTGGACGTTAAACGCTAGTAACGAACTTTAACTACTAAAAACACTCGTCGTTACTGTTAAAAGGGGATTTCATGTCGTTGGGGCGCAACATGGTTAGTTGTTTTTTTACTATCGCAATTAAGCCGATGTTATGCCCCGACCTCTATGGTCCCCATCAACAGTGATGGTGGGAAAGGCGCAAAGCCATGTTGCAGCAGCAACGCCTGAACAGCAAAGGCGAGAAGTACGTGATCGGACCGACCGGCGCGCCGCTGACTTTGTCGGATCTGCCTCCGGCCAACACCCAGCGCTGGGTGATCCGCCGCAAGGCTGAGGTCGTGGCGGCGGTGCGCGGCGGGCTGCTGTCGCTGGACGACGCCTGCATGCGGTATTCGCTGACCAACGAGGAGTTCCTCGCCTGGCAGAAGTCGATCGACCGCCACGGCATGGCCGGCCTGCGCACCACGCGCATCCAGCAATACCGCTGACGCCAGGCGATCCAAAAAAACAGGAACACGGCCGCGCCCTTCCCGGGCGCGGCCGTTTTTCTTTGCGCCCGGCGTCAGGCCGCGGCGGCGGCGGTCGCGGCGACCTCGGCCTGGCCCTCGGCTTCGGGGAAGCGGTCGCGGCGCTCGGCCGGGATCGACTGGTAGATGTCGGGCGTGGCGATGTTCAGGCGCTTGCGGGCGCTTTCCAGCGGCTCGGCGAACAGCGCCTCGTAGTCCAGGGCCGGGAGCCAGGCCGAGCGGCGGCCGTTGCGCCATGCCTGCATCACCGCCCGCTGATAGGGCAGCCCCGTCCTGGCCTTTTCGAACTGGCGCGCGCCCATGGCGGCGATGAAGGCGAAGCCCAGGCTCTTGGTCTGGGCGTAGGAGAAGGCCACCACGCAGGCCTCGCCCAGGGCGTCGGTGCCGTAGCCGGTCAACACGTGCCAGACGTCGTGGACGTCGCGCATGCGCCGGCCGTACCAGGCGAAGGGATGTTCGAGGTCGATGTCCTCGCCGCCGCGCGCCTTGCGGCTCTCTTCGGCCAGGCCGTAGGCCGACAGCCCGCGCGGCGCGATGAAGTCGCGATAGGCGGCGCCGACGGTGCCCGGACCGAACTGGGCCACCCAGTCGCGGTCCTGCAGCTTGTCGGCGAACTCGTCGCGCAGATAGGCCTGCCGTCCGCCCTCGGCGGTGGCGAGCAGCCGGCGATAGCCCTTGGGCACCGCCTTGCCCGACAGGGCGCGCATGATGACGAACACCTGGACGGTGTCCTCCTTGTCCTTGAGCAGGCGGCGCATGGCGCGCCACGCCGTCAGGGGCTGGAGCCGATAGCTGGACAGGCGGGCGTCCACGTCGGAACGGTCGGTGTTGATCGAAGCCGTGGCGGCGGTCATGGTCGCACCTTTCTCAACGCTTCCCCATCAAAGATGACGCATGCGTCACTTTTTAGCAAGACCCTTGTTACCCGACCGAGGCTCGTCCGCCCATGTCCCTGCGCAAACGCTCCCTGCTGCTGTCGGGCCACGCCACCTCGCTGGCGCTCGAACCCGAGTTCTGGGCCGTGCTGGACGCCATGGCCGCGACCCGCGCCGTCAGCCTCGCCGGCCTGATCGGCCAGATCGACGAGACCCGCCAGGGCCGCCCGCTGGCCTCGGCCTGCCGGGTGGCGGCGCTGGCCTACGCCGGCGAGCGTTGACGCCCGCCTAGCCGGGCCGGCCGGGAAGCGGCGACGGCAGGGGCGCGGGTTGCGGTGCGGCTGGCGGCTCCGGCAGGGGCGCGGACAGGGCCAGACGAGCCGGATGCAGACCAAGGCCGCAAGTGGCCCAGACCGCCAGGATCGCCGCCGCCAAGGCCGCGCCGCACCCGAAGATGAGCCACGAGACCCAACCGCGCCGCGCCGGCCCGGCCGATTTTTCTTTCTTCGACATGGTCCGGAAACCGCCGAGCGCGACGACCGGTTCCGGCGCCCCTTAAGGCGGCCGCGGTTTGTGCTACATATGTTCTGAATCAGAAAGCGCTTTTCCGTGTCCGACCTGCCCTCCCCCCGCATCTCCGACCTCGCCCGGCCGCACGCGCCGGCCGCCTATCTCGACGGCCTCAATCCCGAGCAGCGCCAGGCGGTCGAGGCGACCGAGGGCCCTGTCCTGGTGCTGGCCGGCGCCGGCACCGGCAAGACGCGGGTGCTGACCACTCGCCTGGCGCACATCCTGGCCACCGGCCGGGCGCGGCCATGGGAGCTGCTGGCCGTCACCTTCACCAACAAGGCCGCGCGCGAGATGCGCGAGCGGATCACCCACATCATCGGCGCCCAGGCCGAGGGCCTGCGCTGGCTGGGGACCTTCCACTCGATCGCCGCCCAGATCCTGCGCCGCCACGCCGAGCTGGTCGGGCTGAAGTCGAACTACACCATCCTCGACACCGACGATCAGGAACGCCTGATCAAGCAGCTGCTCGAGGCCGAGAATATCGACGTCAAGCGCTGGACGCCCAGGGCCTTCGCCGGCCTCGTCGACCACTGGAAGAACCGCGGCTGGGCCCCCGCCAAGCTGCCGCCGGCCGAAGGGGCCGGTTTCGCCGACAATCGCGGCGCCAAGCTCTACGCCATGTACCAGGAGCGCCTGCGGGTGCTGAACGCCTGCGACTTCGGCGATCTGCTGTTGCACAACATCACCATCTTCACCCAGCACGCCGACGTGCTGGCCGACTATCACGGCCGCTTCAGATACATGTTGGTCGACGAGTACCAGGACACCAACGTCGCCCAGTACCTGTGGCTGCGGCTGCTGGCGCAGAAGAGCCAGAACGTCTGCTGCGTCGGCGACGACGACCAGTCGATCTACGGCTGGCGCGGGGCCGAGGTCGACAACATCCTGCGCTTCGAGCGCGACTTCCCCGGCGCGACGGTGATCCGCCTGGAGCGCAACTACCGCTCGACCGAGCACATCCTGGCCGCCGCCTCGGGCCTGATCGCCGCCAACAAGGGCCGGCTGGGCAAGACCCTGTGGACCGAGGCCGCCGGCGGCGAGAAGGTCCAGGTGCGGGGCGTCTGGGACGGCGAGGCCGAAAGCCGCCTGATCGCCGACGAGATCGAGCGGGCCAAGCGTTCGGGCCGCAAGTATCGCGACATGGCGATCCTGGTCCGCGCCTCCTTCCAGATGCGGGCCTTCGAAGAACGGTTCGTGCTGCTGCAGATCCCCTACAACGTCGTCGGCGGGCCGCGCTTCTTCGAGCGCGCCGAAATCCGCGACGCCCACGCCTATCTGCGGCTGGTGCAGTCCGAGGACGACGACCTCGCCTTCGAGCGCATCGTCAACACGCCCAAGCGCGGCATCGGCGAGACCAGCGTCTCCAAGCTTTTGCAGATCGCCCGCGCCAATGGCGTCTCGGCCAGCCTGGCCGCCAGGGGCCTGGTCAACACCGACGAGCTGCCGGCCCGCACCCGCACCGCGCTGTCGAACTTCCTGCGCGACATGGACCGCTGGCGCAGCCTGCGCCAGACCACCGACCACGCCCGCCTGCTGGAGACCATCCTCGAGGAAAGCGGCTACACCGACGCCCTTCGCCTGGACAAGAACCCCACCAGCCAGACCCGGCTGGAGAACCTGAAGGAACTGGTCCAGTCGATGTCGGCGTTCGACACGCTGGAATCCTATCTGGAGCACGTCTCCCTGGTCATGGACCTCGACCGCGGGCCGGACGACGACGCCGTGTGGATCATGACCCTGCACTCCGCCAAGGGACTGGAATTTCCCCTGGTGTTCCTGCCCGGCTGGGAGGAAGGCGTGTTTCCCTCCCAGCGCAGCATGGACGACAAGGGCGAGAAGGGCCTCGAAGAGGAACGCCGGCTGGCCTATGTCGGCATCACCCGCGCCCGCGAGCAGGCCCGCATCAGCTTCGTCGCCAACCGCCAGGTCTATGGCCGCTGGACCAGCCAGCTGCCGTCGCGCTTCGTCGACGAACTGCCCCTGGCCAATGTCGAGGCCGCTAGCGAAACCGGCTATTACGGCGGCGGTCCCGGCATGCAGGAGACCACCCGCAGCCGTTGGGACGAGGCCGCCTCGTTCGGCGGCAGCGGCTATTCCAGCCCTGGCTGGAAACGGGCCCAGGACCGCACCGTCGCGCGCGGCTTCTCCGGCGGCGGCTCCCGTCAGCCGGTCATCGAGGGCGACGGCCGCCTGGTCGCCGTGTCGATCCCGGCCAGCGCCGGCGCCGGCTACGCCCGGGGCGATCGCGTGTTCCACCAGAAGTTCGGCTACGGCTCGGTGCGCGGCGTCGAGGGCAACAAGCTGACGGTCAACTTCGACAAGGCCGGCGAGAAGAAGGTGATCGACACCTTCGTCGAGCGGGGCTGACGTGACGTCCGAGCTCAAGGGCCGACGCGAGGACGCGGACTACAACCGGGGCTGGGGCGCGGCCGCCCTGGGCGCGCGCCTGCGCCGGTTGTCCGAGCGCATCGACCGCGAGGCCGCCGCCGTCTACGCTCGCGACGGCGTCCGCTTCGAGCAGCGGTGGATGAGCGTCCTGCGCCTGCTGTCCGAACGCGACGGCCTGTCGGTCCGCGACATCGCCGAGGCGCTGGTCATCACCCATCCCTCGGTCAGCCAGACCCGCCGTTCGTTGCAGGACGCCGGCCTGGTCGCGGACGCGCCCGACCCCGCGGACGCCCGTCGGCGCATCCTGCGGCTGACCGAGGACGGCGCCGCCTTCGTCGCCCGCGTGCGGCCGGTCTGGCAGGCGCTGATGGAGGCCGCGATTGAACTCGACCACGAGGCCGGCGACGTCATCGGCCCGCTGAACCGCCTCGACGAGGCCTTAGCCCGCCGATCGCTCTACGACCGCGCCGTCGACAGGCTGGCGGGACCGGACGAGCCCTCGACCTGAACCGGAAGCGCGGCGTCTTACGGCGAAGTAATGCGTAGGCGCCTATTAAATTACCGGGATCGCGGCTATGCCGCTGGCCAGACGACGTCGATCGTCGACAGGGGGATGGCCATGCTCATCAACAGACGCGCAATTCTCGCCGGCGCCGGCGCGGCGACGCTGACCTCGGCGGCCGTCCACGCGAGCCCGCGCCCCGAGCGCCGCCTGGTCATCAACGGCAACCTCGTGGTTCCGATCCCGACCGGTTCCGATCCGCCGCTCGACAAGGCGACCATCGCCGCCGTCCGCGCCTCCGGCCTGACCGCTCTCAAGATGTCGATCGGCGGCGCCTCGGCCGATTTCGACGAGGCGAACGCCGAATTGGACGCCATCGACCGGGGCGTCAGGCGATATCCCACGCTCTTCATGCCGGTGCGGGCCCTGGCGGACCTCGACAAGGCGCGCATGACGCGCCGGATAGGCTTGATCTCGTCGTTCGAGGCCTCGACCCCGCTCGGCCAGGACGTCGGGCGCATCGACCATTTTCACCGTCGCGGCGTGAGGGTCATGCAGCTCAGCTACAACACCCCCTCGCCGTTCGCCTCGGGCGTCCTGTCCAAGCAGCCGTCGGCCGGCCTGACCGATCTCGGCCGCCAGGCCATCGCCCGGATGAACGCGATCGGCGTCACGCTCGACCTCAGCCACGCCGACGAGGCCTCGACCCTGGGCGCCATCGAGGCGTCCAAGCGCCCCCCGCTGATCACCCATGCCGGCTGCGCGGCGATCCACGAGCATCCGCGCAACAAGACCGACAAGGTCATCAAGGCCCTGGCCGACAAGGGCGGCGTGATGGGCGTCTACGAGCTGTGCTTCCTGACGGCGGGCCCGGCCCAGCCGAGCCTCGACGACTATCTGGCCCACATGCTCCACGCCCTGAACCTCGCCGGCGAGGACCATGTCGGGATCGGCAGCGACGCCTTCCTGACAGCGTTCGACACCTCGCCCGAGAACATGGCCGATTGGAACAAGCAGATCGAGGCGCGCAAGGCCATGGGCGTCGGCGCTCCCGGCGAGGGCCGTCCGCCCTATGTCAAGGGCCTGAACAGGCCAGACCGCTGCGCCGTCATCGCTTCGGCCCTCGCCAGGCGCGGCTGCAAGAGCCGCGTGATCGACAAGATCATGGGCGAGAACTTCCGTCGCGTCTTCGCCGCCACCTGGACGACCTGAAACCCGGCCCCGCGCTTGACTCACCCATAGCTGGACAGTTATGAAAAATCATAGCTTCTGAGTTATGATTTTCATGCCCACAGACGCCGACACGGTCTTCTCCGCCCTGGCCGATCCGACCCGCCGGGCGATCTTCCAGCGCCTCTCGCGCGAAGGCGAGCAGACCGTCCACATCCTGACCGGCCATGCCGGCGTATCCCAGCCGGCGGTGTCCAAGCACCTGGCGACCCTCAAGCGCGCCGGCCTGGTGAGCGACCGCCGCGCCGGACGCGAGACCCACTATCGCGTCCGTGTCGAAGGGCTGGCCCCGCTGGTCGACTGGATGAGCCTCTACGGCGCGTTCTGGCGCGACCGGTTCGACGCGCTGGAAGACCTGCTGGCGAGGATGGACGGATGATCGACCCGATCGCGGAGACGCGCTCGCTGGTGGTCGAGCGGCTGATGCCGCATTCGCCCGAAAAGATCTGGCGCGCGCTCACCCAACCCTGGCTCATCGAGGAGTGGCTGATGCAGAACGACTTCTCGCCCGAGGTCGGCCATCGCTTCACCGTTCGGGCCAAGCCGCTGCCCGGCTGGTCCGGCGTCGCCCATTGCGAGGTCGTCGCGGTCGAGCCGCCTCGCCGCCTCGCCTATCGCTGGGGCGACGGAACCGAGTCCGACACCCACGTCCGCACCCTGGTCACCTGGACCCTGACGCCCGAGGCGGAGGGCGTGCTGGTGCGCATGGAGCAATCGGGCTTCCGCCCGCAGGACGTGCTGGCCCACGCCCGGATGGGCGCCGGCTGGCCGCGCGTCCTCCAACGCCTCGACCAGACCGCAGGAGCGCTTCAGTGAACGCGCCGAACGCCCGCATCGCCATCGTCTATCACAGCGGCTACGGCCACACCGAGCGGCAGGCCCAGGCCGTCAAGGCCGGCGTCGAGCAGGTGGCCGGCGCCGAAGTCCTGCTGCTCGACGTCGAGGCGGCCAAGACCCGCTGGGACGACCTGGCCAAGGCCGAGGCGATCATCTTCGGGGCGCCGACCTACGTGGCCAGCGCCTCGGCCTCGTTCAAGGCCTTCCAGGAGGCCAGCTCCAACGCCGTGATGGCGACCGGCTTTGGCTGGAAGGACAAGATCGCCGCCGGCTTCACCAATTCCGGCTCGCGGTCGGGCGACAAGCTGGCGACCCTGACCCAGATCGCCCTCTTCGCCGCGCAACACGGCATGCACTGGGTAATCTCGGCCTGCCCCCCCGCCAACAACGCCTCCACGGGCTCGGAAGACGAGCTGAACCGGCACGGCTACTGGCTGGGCGCCGGCGCCCAGTCCAATGTCGACCAGGGGCCCGACGTCGCGCCGCCGGAAGCCGACCTCGCCACCGCCCGCCACCTGGGCCGGCGCGTCGCCGAGACCACCCTCCAGTTCGTCCGCGGCCGCGCGGCCTGACGCCGCCTAGGACCGTACGCGCGGCACCGCGTCGAGCCAGCGGGCGTAGGCCGCCTCGCGGGCGCGGTCGGGCGCGGCGGGGCGCAGGAGGTCGGACTCCGGCCGTGCGGCGGCGGCGTCCTCGAGCGAGCCGAACAGCCCGACGCCGAGGCCGGCGAACAGCGCCGCGCCCAGCGCCGTGGTCTCCTGATACGACGCGCGGCGGACGGGCAGCCCGGTCAGGTCGGCCAACCGCTGCGAGAACCACACGCTGTTCGACATGCCGCCGTCGATGCGCAGCTCGACCGAGGCCGCGTTCTCGCCCAGGCCGAACGCCTTGGGCGCGTCGCCGCGCATCGCCTCGATCAGGTCGCGGGTCTGCAGGGCGCAGGCGTCGAAGGTCGCCGCCGCGATCTCGGGCAGGCCGGCGTCGCGCGTCAGGCCGAAGATCGCGCCCCGCGCCTCGGCGTCCCACCAGGGCGCGCCCAGGCCGGTGAACGCCGGCACCACCACCACGCCATGGTCGGGCTTGGCCGAGCGCGCCAGGGCCTCGGCCGTTCGAGGGCCGCCGGTGACGCCCAGCCCCTCACCCAGCCACTGGATCGCGGCGCCGGCGACGAAGATCGACCCTTCCAGCGCGAAGGCCGGCCGACCGCCCAGGCGCGAGGCCACGGTGGTCAGCAGGCGCGAGCGCGAGCGCGGCGCCGTCTGGCCGGTGTGCAGCAGCATGAAGCAACCGGTGCCATAGGTCGCCTTCATCTCGCCGGGCCGGATGCAGCCCTGCCCCATCAGCGCGCCCTGCTGGTCGCCGACCACCGCGCGGATCGGCACGGCGCGGCCCAGCAGGTCGATCTCGGTCTCGCCGTAGTCGCCGGCGGTGTCGCTCACCTGCGGCAGCAGGGCCGCCGGCACATCGAACAGCCGCAGCATCTCCGGCGACCAGTCCTGGGTCTCGAGGCCATAGAGCAGCGTGCGCGAGGCGTTGGTGGCGTCGGTGGCGTGCACGCGGCCGCCGGTCAGCCGCCAGACCACCCAGCTGTCGATGGTGCCGCAGAGCAGCTCGCCGGCCTCGGCCCGCGCCCGGGCCCCGGCGACGTTGTCGAGCAGCCAGGCGATCTTGGTCGCCGAGAAATAGGGATCGAGCAGCAGGCCGGTGACCTGGGTGACCGTCTCCTCGGCGCCGGCGGCGCGCAGACGGTCGCAGACGGCCGCCGTGCGGCGGTCCTGCCAGACGATGGCCGGATGGATCGGGCGGCCGGTGGCCCTGTCCCAGACCACCACAGTCTCGCGCTGGTTGGTGACGCCGATGGCGGCCAGGTCGGCGACCGCGCGGCCGGACCGCTCCACCGCCTCGCGCAGCACGGCCACGCAGGCGGCGAAGATCTCCTCGGCGTCGTGCTCGACCCAGCCGTCGGCGGGATAGGATTGCCGCAGCGGACGCGACGCCGTCGACAGGGCCGCCCCGGCCGCGTCGAACAGGATGGCGCGCGTGCTGGTGGTTCCCTGGTCCAGCGCCAGCAGCAAGGGCTCGCCCATGGTCAACCTCTCCCCCGACAGACTCGCCCCGTCGCCGGCGCGAGCTTAAGCTTGTTTTCACGCCGGCGCCGCAGGCTGCAGACTACAGACGATTCCCAGGATCGGGGGGACGCCTTGAGCATCGCCGAACAGGCGCATGAACTGATGGCCCTGGCCAAAAGCCGCGACGCCGCCGATCGCGAGCGGCTGATGCTGGCCCTCGTCGACCTGTGCGACGAGGACGAGGACGTCCGCTCGCCGGCCGTCCAGAGCCTCATCGAATCCATCTTCATGAACCTGGTGGTCGAGGCCGAGCGCGACATCCGCCGCCTGCTGGCCGAAAAGCTGGCCTCGGCGCCTTGGGCCCCGCCCGCCCTGGTCAACGTCCTGGCGCTCGACGAGATCGAGATCGCCCGACCGGTCATCGCCCTCAGTCCCGTCCTGCGCGACCAGGACCTGATCCGGCTGCTGGTCGAGGCCACCATCGAGCATCAGATCGAGGTCGCCCGGCGCCCCAGCCTGGGCCCGCCGGTGGTCGAGGCCATCCTCGGCCAGGACGAACCGGCCGTGCTGACCGCCCTGGCCGGCAACGACACCGCCGAAATCTCCATCGAGGGGATGGCCAAGCTGCTGGAGGCCTCGCGGCGCATCGCCGCCATGCGCTCGCCGCTGGTGCGCCACCCCAAGCTGACCTCGGAAATGGCCCAGAGGCTCTATCTGTGGGTCGGCCAGTCGCTGCGCGCCGCCATCGTCACCCGCTTCCGCGTCGATCCCGCCGCCCTCGATCAGGCCATGGCCGACGCCGTGCGCCACGCCCACGGCCAGGTGCAGCCGGCGACCCGCGCGGCGGGCGCAGCCTTCGAGACCGATCCCGACCATGAAGAGATGGAGCACCGGCTGATCGCCAAGCTGCACGCCGCCGGCCAGCTGAAGTCCAGCTACCTGCTGCGGGTGCTGCGCGAGCGCAAGCTGTCGCTGTTCCGTATCGCCCTGGCCACCCTCGGCGGCTATTCCATCGAGGACGTGCGCCGCGCCATGAACAGCGACCGTCCCGAACTGCTCGCCCTGGCCTGCGTTTCGGTCGGCATGGACCGCAGCGTGTTCCCGACCGTGCTGTCCCTGGTCCGCGACCTCAACGGCGGCCGCCCCACTGGCGGGGTGGAGGCCGGTCGCCGCGCCGCCCGGGCGTTCAGCGTCCGCGAACCCGGCCAGGCCTCGACTGCTTTCCGCCACGCGCTGACCGCCGTCGGCTGAGAGCGTTTGACATGGGTTCCAGCGCCGGGCTTGTCTCCACGCGATGATCAGCACCGCGCCCTTCGTCCGACGCCTGGCCTTCGCGGCCAGCGACCGCCCCGAAGCCCAGGAGGCCTGCGAGCGGCTGAACGCGCGCTATGGCGGCGTCTCCGAGGACGAGGCCCAGGTGGTCGTGGCCCTGGGCGGCGACGGCTTCATGCTGGAGACCCTGCATCGCAACCTCGCTTCGCAGAAGCCGATCTACGGCATGAACCGCGGCTCGGTCGGCTTCCTGATGAACGAGTACAGCGAGGACGAACTGCTGGAGCGGATCAACGCCGCCTCCCGCGCCGTCATCCATCCGCTGGTCATGGTGGCCATCGACGAGAAGCGCCGCCAGCATCGCGCCTTGGCGATCAACGAGGTCAGCCTGCTGCGCCAGACCCGGCAGACGGCCAAGCTGCGCATCTCGATCGACGGCAAGGTGCGCATGAGCGAACTGGTCTGCGACGGGGCCCTGGTCTCCACCCCCGCCGGGTCCACGGCGTATAACCTATCCGCGCACGGACCGATCATCCCCATCGACGCCCGCGTCCTGGCCCTGACGCCGATCAGCGCCTTCCGGCCGCGCCGCTGGCGCGGGGCGCTGCTGGGGCACACCGCCCGCGTGACCTTCGAGGTGCTGGAGGCCGACAAGCGGCCGGTCAGCGCGGTGGCCGACAATTTCGAGGTCCGCCACGTGGTCGAGGTGCACGTCGCCGAAGACCGCGAGGTCAGCCTGTGCATGATGTTCGACGCCGGCCGCAGCCTGGAGGAGCGCATGCTGGCCGAGCAGTTCTCGGCCTGATCCGGAGGTTGCACGCCGGCGCAGCGTGCGCATAGGCTGTCCGCCCCAATCCCTCCGGTCGCGTCGCATGCCTTCATCCGTTTCCGAACTCAACGCCTTCGGCCAGCCCGTCGGCCCGCTGGTCGCCGGCTGGGTCGCGCCCGAGCCGCCGGCCGACGCGCCGATGCCCGGACGCTTCTGCTCGCTCCGGCCGCTCGATCCCGCCGCCGATCGCGACGCCCTGTTCCAGGCCTTCGCCGAGGACGACGGCCGCATGTGGACCTACCTGCCGTTCGAGGCCGCCCGCGACCCCGACGAGCTGGAGCGCCTGCTCCGTTATTTCCAGAAGGAGTTCCAGCCCTTCGGCATCGTCGAGACGGCCAGCGGCGACCTGGTGGGCGCGGCGAGCTACATGCGCCGCAACGCCGCGGCCGGCTCGATCGAGGTGGGCGCGGTGATGTTCTCGCCCAGGCTCCAGCGGCGGCCGGCGGCCACCGAGGCGATGTTCCTGATGATGAAGCGCGCCTTCGAAGCCGGCTATCGCCGCTATGAATGGAAATGCCACGCCCTGAACGCCGCCTCCCGCGCCGCCGCCGAGCGCCTGGGCTTCACCTTCGAAGGCGTGTTCCGCCAGGACGCCATCTACAAGCAGCGTTCGCGCGACACCGCCTGGTATTCGATCATCGACAGCGAATGGCCCGCCGCCCGCGACGCCTTCGAGGCCTGGCTCGCGCCGGACAATTTCGACGGCGACGGCCGGCAGCGCCGCGCCCTGGCCGAGCTGCGTCGCCGAGCCGCCTGAGCGCCGCCCCCCGAGACGCCGGCTCCCGGACGCCGGCTCTGGGGCCTGGGCCCTGCACCAGTTGTTAAACTAAGCCCTCGATAGATAACGAAGGCGGCGCCGCGCCGCCCATGGAGGGGGCTTTGAGCGACGACGGGCAAGGACGGATCATCCAGGTCCCCAACACACTCAAGGTGAAGGTCGGCGGCCGGCTCAGCGGGCTCGACCCCGCCGCCGTCGCCAAGGCCGAGGCCGCCCTCAAGAGCCTGTCCGAGAATTTCGGGGCCTGGCTCCAGGACGAGATCGACAAGGTCGAGGCCGCCCGCACGCGGATCAAGGCCGAGGGCATGACCGCCGAGACGGCCGAGCACCTCTATCTTCGCGCCCACGACCTCAAGGGCCTGGGCAGCACCTACGAATTTCCGCTGATCACCCGCATCGCCGGGTCGCTCTGCAAGCTGATCGACGACCCGGAGACCCGGGTCGGCGCCCCGTTGTTCCTGATCGACGCCCACATCGACGCCATCAAGGCCGCCGTGCGCGACAACATCCGCGACGCCGGCCACCCCATCGGCAAGGTGTTGATCGAGACGCTCGAGGAACAGGTCCGCAAGCACCTGGGCTGAGCCCGCTCAGCCGTCCAGCGCCGACAGCGGCTCCTCGACCGCGCCGTATCCGGCGTCGGCCGGAATGACCAGGGCCGGCCCTTCCGGCCGCTGGCGGACCTGGGGCTCGACCGTGACCAGCCGGCGCGCCCGCGCCCGGGCGATGGCGTCCCGCCCGTCGGCCGCCTCGGCCAGCAGTTGCAGGTTCATCCGGGTCGGAAAGATCACCTTGCGCTCGCCCGCCGCCGCCAGGCGCAGGGCTTCGCCGGGAGCGACCCATTCGGAATCCACCGTCTCCCAGCCGTCGCAGGCCGCCAGCTGGCCGGCCGGCGCCGACGCCACGTAGAACCACGTGTCGAACCGCTTGGGCATCAGGTCGGGCGTGATCCAGCGCGCGAAGACGCTCAACGCCTCGAGGTCGAGGCGCAGGTCCAGCGTCCGCGCCAGGTCCAGGAAGCTGCGCCGGTCATGGGCCACCTCGTCGCGCGCCGCGTTGGCCCGGTCGTCGCCGGCGAAGACCTCTCCCCGCCCGTCGCGCGCCAGCAGCACCCCGGTCTCCTCATAGGCTTCGCGGATGGCGGCGATGCGCAGCGCCCGCTCGGCCTCCGGCGCGGCGTCCCAGCCGGAGGCGTGCTCGCGCCACAGCGGGTCATGGTCGCCGGCGTGGGTCTTGCCGCCGGGAAACACCAGGGCCCCCGAGGCGAAGTCGATCTGGTGGTGGCGCTTGACCATCAGCACCTGGAACGCGGGCTCGTCGCGCACCAGGAGGATGGTCGCCGCCGGGCGGATGGCGGACGGGGCGTCGGACATGGCGTCTTCTCCGGGGACCGGGATCAGGCCGCTCCCGTTCGGGACATGCTGCCGCGCTGACGCGGGGGCAGGCAATCGCCAAGTCCGCCCCCGGAGAATATCCGCCGGAGCGCCCCGGAGCGGATCAGGCGACGCCGGCCTTCCTCGGCCGCGACTGCGGCGGCTTGGCCGGCTTGCGCGACAGGCGGTCCATCTTGTCGAGGAGATAGTCGATGTCCTCGCGCATGGCCGGCTGCGGCTGGGTCAGGAACCGTTGCAGCATGTGCTCCTGGAAGCGGGCCTGATCGCGGGCGCCGCCGTCCTGCTCCAGCGAATGATAGGTGTCGACCCCGGCGCGGAAGGCCGGATAGAGCCGCGAGGGCAGCCCCGCCCGTTCGTAGATCGCCCGCAGGCCCAGCGGGCCGGCGTCGTGGATCATCAACCAGGTGCGATGGTGCGGCACTCCGGCCAGCTCGGCCATGCCCCATTCGAAGAAGGCCATGTGGCCGTGCGCGAGGGCGCGCAACAGCAGCGAGGCCGTCAGCCGGCCGTTGCGCCCGACATGGGCGACGAAGGCCTGGACGTCGGCCGTGCGGCCGGCCTGGTCGACGAGGTCGATGGTGGCCCGTTCGCGCGCGCCCATGGCGATCTGCAGCGCGGTCTCGGGCGTGAGGGCGTGGCGGCTGACCAGATGGTCGAGCACCTGATCGCTGACCATGTCCACCAGCCGCTCGCTCACCGACAGCGGCAGGACGTTGCGGTAGGCGACGGCCGCCAGCACCGCCTCGGACTTGGCGAAGCGTTCGATCACCCGTTGCAGCGCCCGTTCGCTGAAGACGGCGTTGTCGTTGGCGCAGGCGGCCTCGACGGCCTGCTCGACGCCGTGCTCGGCGACGGCGGCGGTGACTTTCTGCGAAAGCTGCGGGCGCTTGGCCACCGCCACCTGCCGCACCGCGCCGCCGATGCGCACGATTTCGGCGAGGTCGTCGTCGGTGAAGGCCGGCGAGAAGCTGAGGATCGGCAGGCTGACCGTCTCGACGTCGCGGGCCAGGGCCATGGCCACGTCGCGCGGCACCAGGGGCGAGGCGCGCAAGGTCACGGCCAGCGCCCGGCGCACCAGTTCGGCGGCGTCGGCGGCCATGATCCGCAGGATGCTCTGGGCCGCCTCGCGCTCCTCGGGGGTCAGGCCCTGCTGGTCGATGCGCCGGCACAGCTTGTGGGCGGCCAGGGCCCGCTCGTCGGCGGTCGCGCCCTTGAGCAGCATCTGGATATCGGTGTCGGTCAGGGCGGACCTGGTCACGGTCATGGAACGAACCCCCGGGGCGCGACGGGGCGACGGCCCCGACTCGGGCAGGATGCGCGTTCATACTTAACGATGGCTTAGGACCGCCCCGGCCCATTAACCCCTTTCCCTAACCGTGCGGCAAGGCGCCGCGCCTTATGGTCGCCCTTCGATCGGAAGGCCCGGACCGTTGAGCGCACCCCCCTCTCACGACGACCACGCCCCCGCGCGCGCCGCCAAGGCCAGGGAACAGGCGATGGCGCTGCTGGCCCTCGACGCCCAGGCCGCCCTGCTGCCCTACGCCCTGCCGGTGTTCGGCGTCGGTCTCGCCCTGTTCACCTGGGTCGCCTCCCTGGTCGGACGGCCGCTACTGATGATGGCCACCTTCGCCATCTTCGCCATCAACTGCGCCATCGACTACGCCGCCATCCGCTGGCTGCGCAGCCGTCCCGAACGGCAGGCGGACGGACGGCTCCGGACGACCATTCACCTTGTCGGCGGCGTGATGTGGGCGGCGGCGGTGGGACAGGTCGCCGCCTTCGCCCTGCATTCCGGGCCGCTGGCCGCCCCGCTGCTGATGCTGGCCGTGGGCGGCGCGGCGGCCTGCCTGTTCTTCACCTCGCCGTTGCTCATCAGCCTGCTGGTGGTCGGGCCGGTCGCCGTGGCCGGGCCGCTGATCGTGCTCCGCCTCGACCCGATGCACCAGGACCTGACGACCATCGCCGTCAGCTTCCTGGCCCTGGCCTTCGCGCTGGCCCTGATCGTCAATCGCATCCTGCGCCGGCAGTTCGCCCTGGCCATCGAGCGCGAGCAACTGGCGGCGGAGCGGACCGCCTCGCTGCGGCGGGTCGAGCACCTCGCCGAATCCAAGTCGAACCTCATCGCCACGCTCTCACACGAGATTCGCGACGGCCTGACGGGCGTGACCCACGTCCTCGCCGCAGCGGCGGGCGGCGGCGGACGCGCCGCGCCGTCGCGCGAGCAGATGACGGCGGCGCTGGACGCGGCCCGCGCCCTGATCGACGTGCTCAACACCACTCTCGATTCCGAAACGGCCGAGGCCGGCCGCCTGGCGGTTTCGCCCCGTCTTTTCGACATCGCGCGGACGGCCGAGGATCTGGTGCTCGCCCATCGGCCCGCCGCCCAGGCCAAGGGGCTGGAGATCGCCCTGCATGTCGAGGACGAGGCGACGGCGGCCGGCGCCGCCCTGGCCGACCCCGCCCGGGCCCGGCAGATTCTCGCCGCCCTGATCGGCAACGCGGTCAAGTACACGGTGCGCGGGCGGATCGAGGTGCGGCTGCGCCGTCTCGACCGCGGCCGCCTGCGCCTGGAGGTGGCCGACACCGGCCCCGGCCTGTCGCATGACGAGCTGCGGCTGGCCTTCGCCCCCTTCGAACGCGTCGAACGCACCGCCGCCGGCCTGCCCGGCGCCGGCCTCGGCCTGTCGCTGGCCCGCCGGCTGGCCCAGCTGATGGACGGCGTCGTCGGGGCCCACAGCGCCGTCGGTGTGGGCAGCTGCTTCTGGTTCGATTGCCCCTTCGACCCGGAAGGACGCGCGGCGGCCGAACCGGGCGCCGCCGAGGAGGCCGCCCTAGCCGAACCGCCCCAGGGCCTGCGGGTGCTGCTGGCCGACGACGACGCCCTCGACGCGGTGATGGTGCGGGCCGTTCTCGAACAGCTGGGCCATCAGGTGGTGCAAGCCCATGACGTGCGGCGCGCGCTGTCCCTGGCCGGCGTCTGCGACTTCGACCTCGTCGTGCTCGACGGCGGTCTGCCGAACCAGGGCGCGGCCGAGGCCATGCGGGCCATCCGGACCGGCGGCGGCGGCAACGCCGAGGCCCCGATCATCGCCATGATCGACGGCGACGCGGACGAGGCGCGGACCTGCCAGGACGCCGGCGCCGACGCCGTGTTGCGCAAGCCGATGACCGTGGCCAGCGTCGCCCGGGCGATCAGCGAGGCTGTCGCCGCCCGTCGCCCCGGCGCGCGCGAGGCCGCCTGAAGCCTTTCCCTCGTCATACAAGCGTTTAAGACTAGGCGATCAAGAAACAAGATCGCTTGGGAGGCGCCTGTGCTCGAAGGCTTGAAGATCGTCGAATTCGCCACCTACATCGCCGCCCCGGGGGCCGCCGGCGTGATGGCCGACTGGGGCGCCGAGGTGATCAAGATCGAGCCGCCCGGCGGCGATCCGATGCGGCGGTTCTTCGACACCATCGGCTCGGAACAGGGCGCCAACCCGGTGTTCGAACTCGACAATCGCGGCAAACGCTCGATCGTCCTCGACATCCGCACGCCCGAGGGGCGCGAGGCGGCGGTGAAGCTGGCCCGGGAGGCGGACGTCTTCCTGACCAATGTCCGCCCGGGGGCGCTCAAGCGCGCCCGACTGGACTGGGAAAGCCTGAGCGCCGAGAACCCGCGGCTGATCTATTGCAGCCTGACCGGCTACGGCCTCGAAGGCCCCGACGCCGACAAGCCGGGCATGGACGTCGCCTCGTTCTGGTCCCGCGCGGGGGTCGGCGCCATCACCGCGCCTAAGGGCGTCGATCCGTTCCCGATCCGCACCGGCATGGGCGACCATGTCTGCTCGCTGGCGACGATCTCGGCGGTGCTGGCGGCGGTGATCGAACGCGGCCGCACCGGGCGCGGCCGCCTAGTCGAGACCTCGCTGCTGCGCGCCGGGGTCTATGCGATCGGCTCGGACATGGCCATCCAGCTCCGGTTCGGCAAGCTGGCCTCCACCCGCCCCAGGGAAGGCGCGATCAACCCGCTCGCCAACTTCTTCAAGACCGCCGACGAGCGCTGGATCTGCCTCTTGCCCCGGCAGGGCGCGACCGACTGGCCGCAGATCGCCGCAGCCGCCGGCCGGCCCGACCTCGTCGACGACCCCCGCTTCGCCAGCCCCCGCCAGCGGCGCGAGAACGGCCCGGCGCTGGTGGCCGCGCTGGACGCCGCCTTCGCCGCCTTGCCCTACGCCAAGCTGGCCGAGCGGCTGGACGCCGGGGACCTTGTCTGGGCGCCCGTGCAGACCCCGCGCGAACTGGTCGACGACCCGCAGGCCGCCGCCGCCGGGTGCTTCGTGGCGACGCCGGACGGCCGGGGGGGAACCTTCGCCGCGCCCGCCTCGCCCGCCCGTTTCCCCGGCGCCGACGACGGGCCGAAGGGCCCGCCCCCGGCCCTCGGCGAACACACCTCCGAGGTGCTGGCGTCGCTGGGCTACAGCCCGTCCCAGGTCGAGGCGATGATCGCCGCCGGCGCGGCCGCCTGAGGCCCCGCCTCGGCCTTTGGCGCCTCAGCCCTTGCGGTCGCGGGCGTGCTGGGCGTCGGACAGGGCGCGGAGCATGGCCGACGAGAACATCGAGCTGGCCACGCCGCGCATGCCGCCGCCCAAGCCGCTTCCCAGCGCCGGATCGGCCTCCTGCGGGCCGCGCAGCACCAGATCGACCAGGGCCTGCTGCTGCTGGATCCGGTCGAGGCGGCGCGCCGAAGCGTATTGGATGAAATTCTGGTCCGGCTTCGCCTCGGCCGGCGCCGCCCCGCGCTCGGCCCCGCCGGTGCGGGTGAGGTTGGCGTAGAGCTCGGAAACAGAGGTCGACCGCCCCTCGCGGTAGAAAATGGTCGGATTGGCCGCCGCCGCGTCGGGGAACATCGCCGCCGCCGAAGCCGACGGCGTGGCCTGGACCGCGCCGATCAACCTGGCCGAGCCTTGCGGACCAAGAAAATGCGCGGCGTAGAGCTCGCCCGCCGTCGGATCGCGCCCGACCCGCCCGCGCAGATAGGAAGCGTGATCGGAGGCCAGTTCGCCCGCCATCAGCGAGGCGGCGTGCGGGTCCAGGCGCAGGTCCATCACCGCCTTGCGCGCGTCGCCGCCGCCGACGTGGAACTTGCCGTCCCCGCCGCGCTCGATCAAGTCGGCGTAGCGGGCGTAGCCATACTTGGCCCCGTGCTGCTTGAGGGTGCGCAGCCAGGTCTGTTCAGTGAACTGGAAAAGACCTGCCGCCGACGAGGAGCCGGCCTTGGCGGCCGGGTTGTAGCCGCTCTCGCGCTTGGCAGTCTTCATCAGGAATCCGAAATCGACCCCCGTCGCGTTTGACGCGCGCTGGATCGCCGCCTCCACGACTCCCCGGATCGATTGAACCGCCATGGGCGGGAAGGTGAAGTTTTATGGTTAAGCAAATCCTAATTCGACGAGGGGGCGATTTACGCATCTGACGCCGTAAATCAACGCAAGTTGAGAACGGCGTTATATACAACCATTCCCGACCATGTGACGCTGGGTCAACCTTAGGTCATGTTGGGAGGCATGAGCATGGTTGTACAAGGCTCGAACGGCGTCGGTCTGCATGGGTTCGACGCTCCTCACACAAAACGGCGCGGGCTGACGCGCGGCCAGGCGATCGCCATCGGCGCCTCGGTCCTTCTGCACGTCGTCGCCGGCGTCTACGTCTATAATCAGCACTTCCGACCCGTGCAGCCCGACGCCCTGCCGGCGGGGCCGGTCATGACCGCGCCGATCGTCCAGATCGATAACCGGCCCAAGTCGACGCCCAAGCCGATCCCGCATCAGGTCCCGGTCCACCGGACCCAGACGCCGCCGACCACGACGCCGGTCGCTCCCTTCGCGCCGAACCCCGACGCCGTGGTCAGCAAAATGGACACGCCGCCGGTGCTGGCGCAGGAGCCGGTGAAGGCCGTCCCGGACGCCGGGCCGACGGTCGATCCGGCGCCGAAGGTCATCGCCAACCCCAACTGGCTCGCCAAGCCGACGGCCGACCAGATGGCCCGGCTCTATCCGCCGCGCGCCATCGATCGCAACCAGTCGGGCGGCGCGACCCTGCGCTGCGTGGTCAACGCCAACGGCTCGGTCGGCGCGTGCGCGGTGATCGACGAAGCCCCGGCCGGCGCCGGCTTCGGCGAAGCCGCCCTGAAGCTCGCCAAGTATTTTCGGATGAGCCCGCGCACCGAAGACGGCCGCCCCGTCGACGGGGCCATGGTCCGCATCCCGATCCGCTTCAGCCTGGCGGACTAAGCGTCGTCAGAGGCCCCTCGCCGAACGGCGGGGGGCCGCTTGCGTCCGTCAGCGCCGGATCTGATGGCTGACGTGATTTTCCTCCTGGTTCAGCGCCCGCTGCTCGGCCTTGCTGATATGGCCGTGGTCCATGCGGGCGTAGGCGCGCTCCTGGCGCCGGATCGAATGGTCCTCGGCGTGCAGCCGATGCGCGCGGGCCGCGCTGATCTCATGCTCGCGCCGTTCGACGTGGATGCGGTGGGCCTGGTGGGCCAGCCGCGCGTTGACTTCCGCCCGGCGCGGGTGGTCGTGCCGCCAGCGGGTTTCCGCCGAAGCGCCGGTCGCCGCCATCACGGCGGTGATCAGGCCGACTGCGGCGATCGCCAAGGTCTTGCCAGCCATCTCGATATCTCCTGTTCGGCCGCGTGATTGCGACGATCAGGAGCCTAGGCCCGCCAGGCTGAACGCCCCTGACCGATCCGCGTTCAGCTGGCGTTCAACTGCGAGGACCGGTTTCAATAGCTCTTGGGCAGGTGCAGCACGCGCTCGGCGATGAAGTTCAGGATCATCTCGCGGCTGACCGGCGCGATGCGGGCGATCATCGCCTCGCGGAAATAGCGCTCGACGTCGTACTCCTTGGCGTAGCCCATGCCGCCGTGGGCCAGGACCGAGCTTTCGCAGGCGCGGAAGCCCGCCTCGGCGCCCAGATACTTGGCCGCATTGGCCTCGGCCCCGCAGTCCTTGCCGGCGTCGTAGAGGGCGGCGGCCTTGAACGCCATCAGGTTGGCCGCCTCCAGCTCGGCCCAGGCCTTGGCCAGCGGATGCTGGATGCCCTGGTTCTGGCCGATCGGACGTCCGAACACCACGCGCTCGTTGGCGTAGGTCGCCGCCTTGGCCAGGGCGGCGCGGCCCAGGCCCACCGCCTCGGCCCCGAACAGCACCCGCTCCGGGTTGAGGCCGTGCAGCAGGTACTGGAAGCCCTTGCCCTCCTCGCCGACCAGATCGTCGTGCGGGACGTGCAGGTTGTCGATGAAGAGGGTGTTACACTCCACCGCCTTGCGGCCCATCTTCGGGATCGGCTTGGCCTCGATGTGGGCGCGGTCGAAGTCGGTATAGAACAGGCTCAGGCCCTGGGTCGGCTTGGCGCACTGATCCTTGGGCGTGGTGCGGGCGATGATCAGGATCTTGTTCGAGCGCTGGGCGCTGGTCGTCCAGATCTTGCGGCCGTTGATCAGATAGCCGTCGTTGGTGCGCTCGGCCCGCGTCTCCAGGCTGGAGGTGTCCAGGCCCGAGTTCGGCTCGGTGACGGCGAAGCACATCTTGTCCTGGCCGGAGATCAGCCGCGGCAGGTGGCGGTCGCGCTGGTCCTGCGCGCCGAACTTCACGATCGGCATCGGGCCGAAGATGTTCAGGTGAATGGCCGAGGCGCCGGAGAAGCCCGCGCCAGACTGGGCCACGGTCTGCATCATGATCGCCGCTTCGGTCAGGCCCAGGCCCGCGCCGCCGACGCTTTCCGGCATGGCCACGCCCAGCCAGCCGCCCTCGGCGATGGCGGCGACGAAATCCTCGGGGAAATGGCCGGTCTCGTCGGTGCGCCGCCAGTAGTCGTCGTCAAACCCGGCGCAGACCTTGGCGACGCCGTCGCGGATCGCTTCCTGTTCCTCGGTCAGCCAAAATCCCGACATGCGCGCCTTCCCTTTGCGATGATCTTGTTATGGATCGAACCGGCCCGGCGCGAACGCCGCCGCGTGAGGCCCAGGCTCGTCCCCCGCGAGATACGCCGCGGCCATCCGCGCCACAAGCGGGGCGAGCAGCCAGCCGTTGCGCCGCGCGCCCGTCGCCAGCAGCAAACCCGGCGTCCGGCCGAAGCCGACCAGGGGCATGCCGTCCGGCGTCGCCGCCCGCACCCCGGCCTGGGCCTGGACCGAACCGCCGTTCAGCCCAGGATGCAGCCGCCGCGCCAACGCCTCGAACCGGGCGGTCACCTCAGGGTCCGGCCGGCGGTCGTTAGCCCCCGCCAGCATGGTGGCCCCCGCCGCCACGCCGGCCGCCCCGGGGGCGACGTAGCCTTCCCTCGTTCTCGCCGTCGCTCCGCGTCGGGGCCCCTGCCCGGTCAGCCGGACGATCTGTCCCTTGATCGGCTCCAGAACGCCGAGCTCGGGCGCCAGGTCCTGGGCCCCGAAGCCCGCCGCGACCACAGCGAAATCCGCTTCCGCCGAGCGGCCGTCGCTCAGCCCAGCCACGCCCGGCCTCCATTCGACCAGACCCGCCCGCGCCACCTCGCCGCCAGCCTCAACGAAGGCCGCCCGAAGTCGGTCCAGGGCCTCCAGCGGCTCGATCCGCCAGTCCTCGGGGGTGAACACTGCTCCGACCGGGACGGCGAGCCCCGCGAAAGCCCCAGCAGCGGCGGCGCTCAGGCGCTCGGCCCGCGCCCCGGCGGCGGCCAGTCCTCGTTCGATGTCGTCCTGGCGTTCGTCGTCGACCCACAGCGCGCCCGAGCGGTCGAGCGTCAGGCCCGTCGCCTCGGCGAGCGGCGTCCAGGCGTCCCGCGCCGCCGCCAGCAGTTCGAACCTGCCGTGGGTCGTCGGATCGAGCACCGCCTCGAAAGCCGGAGCCAGCATCCCCGCCGCCACCCCGGAGGCGTTGTCGCCGACGGGCGCCGGATCGGCCAGGATCACGCGCGCGCCTTCCTGCGCCAGGATCAGGGACAGGACGGAGCCGATCGCACCGGCGCCCGCCACCAGTACGCGCGCGCCAGTGAGCCGAGTCATGGAGGGCAAGCCACTCCCGCCCGGCGCAAAGGTCAAGCCCGTTCGGCGCCGATCAGGCCGTCCGCGCCGTCTTCAGGCCGCTCCTGGCCTGCGACCAGCCCGAGGTGAAGGCCTGGGCGGCCGTCCGCTCCTGGAAGGTGAGCACCTTGACGTCGACCTCGCCGGCCGGATCGGTATGGATCATCAGATAGGGAACATCTGCGAAGCGGTCCGCCTCGACGCCGTGATTGGCCACGAACCGATTGAGATAGACGCCGAACAGCCGGGCCTCCTCGCCCGCCTCGACGTTCAACCTCACCACCACATCGACCATGGCGCCACCACTGCTCATCCGACCCGGACGGTCCGCCTTCCAGTAATCAGACTGCGCGCCGGGATGTTCCGCATGCAAGCATATTTTTGCAGCGCAGCAATCTCGACGCCCCTTGACGGCGGCGTCCGCCGGGCCAATCCAATGGCCATGACCGACGACCTGCTATCGCTGTTCCGAGCCGCCAAACCCTTGAGCGACAAGCCGTTCATCGTCTCGGCGGACGGTCGCGTCCTGACCTATGGCGGCCTGGACGCCCTGTCGGCGCGGCATGCCAACGTCCTGGTCGAGCTCGGCGTCGCGCCCGGCGACCGCGTTGCGGTGCAGGTGGAGAAAAGCGCCGAGGCCATCGCCCTCTACATCGCCTGCCTGCGCGCCGGCGCGGTCTATCTGCCGCTGAACACCGCCTACACCCTGGCCGAGCTGGACTATTTCATCGGCGACGCCGAGCCGAGGCTGGTGGTCTGCGCGCCGGAGCGGGCCAAGGGCGTGGCCGAACTAGCCGCCCGCCACGGCGCGGCGGCGCTGACCCTGGGCGTGGACGGCCTGACGGGAAGCCTCGCCACGCGCGCCGCCACGGCCTCGGCCGCCTTCGCCGACGTCGCGCGCGGTCCGGGCGACCTGGCCGCCATCCTCTACACCTCGGGCACCACCGGCCGGTCCAAGGGCGCGATGCTCACCCAGCGCAACCTGGCTTCCAACGCCGTCGCCCTGCGTGACGCCTGGCGGTTCACCGCCGACGACGTGCTGCTGCACGCCTTGCCGATCTTCCACACCCACGGCCTGTTCGTGGCCAGCAACGTCGTGCTGGCGGCCGGCGCGACCATGATCTTCCTGCCCAGGCTGGACCCGGACCAGGTGTTCCGCTTCCTGCCGCAGGCGACGGCGATGATGGGAGTGCCGACCTTCTACACCCGGCTGCTGCAGGACCCGCGCCTGAACCGCGAGGCGACCGCGCATGTCCGCCTGTTCGTGTCCGGATCGGCGCCGCTGCTGGCCGACACCCATCGCCAATGGTCCGAGCGCACCGGCCATGCCGTGCTCGAGCGCTACGGCATGACCGAGACCAACATCAACACCTCCAACCCCTATGACGGCGACCGCGTGCCGGGGTTGGTCGGACCGCCCTTGCCGGGGATCGAACTGCGCGTGACCGACCCTGAGACCGGCCGCCCGCTGGCGGCCGGCGAGATCGGCATGATCGAGGTGCGCGGGCCGAACGTCTTTCCCGGCTACTGGCGGATGCCCGACAAGACCGCCGCCGAATTCCGGGCCGACGGCTTCTTCATCACCGGCGACCTGGGGACCATCGACGCGCGCGGCTACGTCCAGATCGTCGGACGCGGCAAGGACCTCGTCATCAGCGGCGGCTACAACGTCTATCCCAAGGAGATCGAGACCGAGCTCGACGCCCTGCCCGGCGTGGTCGAGTCGGCCGTGATCGGCGTGCCGCACCCTGATTTCGGCGAAGGCGTCACCGCCGTCCTGACCGTCCGGCCCGGCGCCGAGGTGTCCGAAGCCGACGTGCTGGCCAGCCTCAAGCAGCGGCTCGCCAACTACAAGCTGCCCAAGCGGGTGCTGGTCGTCGACGAACTGCCCCGCAACGCCATGGGCAAGGTGCAGAAGAACCTGCTGCGCGACGCCTATCGCGACCTCTATACCGGCTGACCGTCGATCGCCTTCCAGACCTGGCGCCGGGCCGCCACCGCCCGCACCGCCCGCTCAATCGCCTCACGGCGGCGCCAGGGACGGAACGAGTCCCTCGGGCTCAAGGGATCGCCGAGGTGGTACTTGGCGATGAAGCGGGCCAGCGGTCCCATAGGCTCGGGCAGGATCGGCCGCAGCCGACCGGCGGTGTTCAGCGCCTCGATGGCTCCGATCAGCCCGCCATGCCGGACGATCGCCTCGTCCATCTCGTCGGGAGACCGGCCCATATAGTGCCCGGCCAGCCGGTTGCGGAACCGCCGGATCGCCGCCCGCCCCTCCTCGTCGCGTTCGGCCAGCTCGACGCCCAGCTCGCATTCGGTGTCGAACCCGCCCGAGCGATTGTTCAGATTGGCCGACCCGACCCGGGCGATGCGGTCGTCGATGACGCTGGTCTTGGCGTGGACGATGACGGCGCGGCCCTGCGGCGTCTCCGGGCAATAGGCGCGAAACCGCCCGAACACGTCGGCCAGCTGCAGCCGCCGGATCAGCACCGAACGCGTGTGGTCCATGGTGGCGCGATCGAACCAGCTCGGGCTGTGCTCGGTCGAGATCAGCACCACCTCCGGCCCGTCCGGCTCCTCGAGCCGCGCCGCCAGGGTCTCGGCCGCCACCGGCGAGGTGAAGTACTGGTTCTCCAGATAGATGGTCTGGCGCGCCGCCGTGAAGCTGCGCAGGGCCAGCGCCCCGATCTCGAACACCTCGCGCGCGCCCTTCCAGCCCGGCTCGGTGCGGGCCACCGCCACGTCGACGTCGGTCAGGTCCGGGCGGACGAAGCCCGGCCAGAGGTCGAGGCCGACCTCTTCGGCCGGCGGCGCGGGCGGCGGCGGGCGCTTGGGCTCGGCCCTGGTCCAGCGCTCGCGGGCCAGCTCGCCCAGGGCCCGCGCCGCAGGACCGTCGACCATCATCATCACCTCGTGCCGGGGCGGATGGTATTCGTGGTCGGGCATGATCCGCCGCGGCTCGCTGTCGAGGTGAGCGGGCGTGTCCCAGCGATCCGGCATGAAGTCGCCGCCGCCGCAGAAGGCCAGCTGGTCGTCGATCACCAGCACCTTCTGGTGGTGGCAGCCGCCGAACGGCACCTGCGCGTCGAGCAGGAAGCGCACGCCGCTGCCCTTGAACCATTTGCGCGCCTGATGCGGGAAGAACACCTGGGTCGCCGAGATCGGCACGGCCGAGCGCCAGATCTGCACGCGGATGTCGAGCTCCGGCCGCGCTCGCGACAGCCGCAGCAGGACGTGGCCGATCTCGTCCGGATCGTCGGGCCCCTCGCGGCCGTCCGGCGCCAGCCGCGTGCGGGCGTCGAAACCCCAGCCGAGCAGCACGATCGAGCGGCGAGCGGCGCTCATGGCCGCCAGGGCGGCGTTGAAATAGGCCTGGGTGTCGACGAGGAAGGCGGCGCGGCGGGCCCGCTCGACCCGCCAACAGGTTTCACCCGGCTGCAACAGCCCCATCGCCCCTCCGCGCCCTAGCCTTTGCCGGACACGCCCGCCTGGTCGAAGGTGGCCATGCCGCCGTGGACCTCGCAGGCCAACCTGACCAGAGAAAGCGCCGCCGCCGCGCCGGTTCCCTCGCCCAGCCTCAGGCCGAGATCGAGCAGCGGCCGCTTGCCCAGCCGCTCCAGCAGGCGACGGTGGCCGGGTTCGGCCGAAACATGGCCGGCGATGCAGTGGTCCAGGGCCGACGGATCGATGGCGTGCAGCACGGCGGCGGCGGCCCCGATCACGTAGCCGTCGAGAATGACCGGTATCTTCTGGGTGCGGGCGGCGGCGATGGCCCCGGCCACGGCGGCCAGTTCGCGCCCGCCGACCTGGCGCAGGACCTGCAGCGGATCGGAAGCGCCTTCGGCCTTGGCGCGGGCGACGGCGGCCGCCACGGCCTCGGTCTTGCGGGCCAGCCCGGCGTCGTCGACGCCGGTGCCGCGGCCGGTCCAGTCGGCCGCCTCGCCGCCGTACAGGCCATGGCAGACGGCCGCCGCGGCCGTGGTGTTGCCGATGCCCATTTCGCCCAGGATCAGCAGATCGGGCTGCTTGGCCAGCACCTCCATGCCGAAGGCCATGGTCGCGGCGCATTCGCGCTCGCTCATGGCGGCGCGCTCGACCATGTCGGCGGTGGGCCGGTCGACGGCCAGGTCGAACACCTCCAGCCCCGCGCCGTGGAACCGCGCCATCTGGTTGATCGCCGCGCCGCCGGCCGCGAAGGTCTCCAGCATCTGGCGGTTGACGTCGGCAGGGAAGGCCGACACGCCGCGCGCCGTCACCCCGTGCGCGCCGCCGAAGATGGCGATGATCGGCCGGTTGACCTGCGGCGGGGCCCGGCCGCTCCAGGCCGCCAGCCAGTCGCTGATCTCCTCCAGACGGCCGAGCGCGCCGGCCGGCTTGACCAGCCGCCCCTCGCGCTCGGCCGTCCTGGCGCGGGCCTCCGCGTCAGGGCCGGGAAAGCCGGCGATGAGGGCGCGGATGTCGTCGAAGGGCTGAGCGGTCATGGACGCGGCTTAGCGGGCGCGGCGGCGATTGGAAACCCGGCACGTGGTCCGGCCGGCGGTTTGCGGCTTTCAGGCCGGGCGGACGCGCTCTAGGGTCCGCGCGGGGATGGGCCGAGCCCGAACGGAGACCCTGGTTTGCGCCGCGCCATCGACGACCTGATCCTCTGCCTGATCTTCTTCACCCGCTTGCCGGCGCGTTGGCGCGGAGACCTGCCGCCGCAGCGGATCACCCAGGCGCTTCGCCTGTCGCCGATCGTCGGCGCGGCGGTCGGCGGGATGGTCGGCGGAATCTACGCCGTGCTGGAGCTGGCCGGCCTGGCGCCGATCGCCTGCGCCGCCGTCGCCGTGGCGGCGGGCCTGGCCCTGACCGGGGCCTTTCACGAGGACGGCCTGGCCGACACCTTCGACGGCCTGGGCGGAGGCGCGACGCCGGAGCGCAAGCTGGAGATCATGCGCGACAGCCGCGTCGGCTCCTATGGGGCCGCCGCCCTGATCATGGCCTTGCTGGTCAAGGTGGCGCTGATCGTCGACCTGGACGACCCGCGCACCACGCCGATCGTGCTGGCCGCCGCCGGCGCCATGGCCAAGGCGGTCAGCGTGGTGCTGATGCACGCCACGCCGCCGGCCCGCGCCGACGGCCGCTCGGCCGAGGCGGGTCGACCGGGATGGGCCGAAACCGCGACCGCCGCCGTTCTCGGACTGATCGCGACGGCCGGCGCGGCGATCGCGCTCGACGCCCCGTTCGCCATACTGACGGCTGTGGCCGCCGCCGCGGCCGCGGGACTGGGCGTCCGCGTCCTGGCCATGCGGCATGTCGGCGGCCAGACCGGCGACATCCTCGGAGCGACCCAGCAGGCCAGCGAACTGGCCACCATGCTGGCCTTCGCCCTGACCCTCAAGATTTCGCACTGACCCCTGAAACGGGTGACGCCCCGCCGGGGCAAGGCGGGGCGTCGGCCGACCACGACCCAGGGACTACAGGTCGTGATCGGAGCTCGTGATAAGGCCGAAGGGCCTTAGGATTTGTAGTTGGAGCAGGCGCCGTCGCGCTCGGCGATCAGCTTGGCCTTGGCGTCGGGGCCGGCCTTGCGGGCCTCGCGCTCGGCGTCGGCGCGGGCGCTCTCGCCCCGGTCGACGATGTAGCTGACCCGGCCGCGCGACTGATCCTTGATGAAGGCGTCGATCGAAGTCGTGTCTATTTCGCCGAGCGCCTTCGAACCGATCAGTCCCCGGCAACGCTCGGCCTGGAGGTAGGAAGCGTCGGTCAGACGCGGCGCGGCGGCCTGGGCGGCGGTCGCGGCGGCGGCGGCGAGAACGGCCGCCGTCATCGAGATGGTGAAGAATTTCATGGTCGCTCTCCCTCGCTGGAACAAGGATAGATTTGCTTCGAGCCAGGGAGATATTCAAATTAAATGCAATTTATATTTGATCATTACATTGAGTTCATGATTACAATTAAGTAATGTGCAGAAATCGCCCAATTCAAGCCGCATTCGCGCAAAACGTCGGCCCCCTCCATGACAGATACGCTCAAGCTCGACGCCCAGGCCCTGAACGCCTTCCTGCTCCGCGCCTTCCCCGACGGAGATGAAGATCGTCGCTCGCGGGTGGTCGAAGCCGCGCCGGGGCGCGTGCGCATGGTCCTGCCCAGCAGCGGCTGCCTGCTGCGGCCCGGCGGCGTGGTTTCGGGACCGACGATGATGAGCCTGGCCGACGTGGCCGCCTACGCCCTGGTGCTGGCCCATGTCGGCGAAGAGCCGATGGCTGTGACCACATCGCTGACCATGCACTTCCTGCGCCCCGCCCGCCCGGGCGACCTGCACGCCGAGGCCAGCCTGCTGAAACTCGGGCGCCGCATCGCCACCAGCGAGATCGCGCTGTGGACCGAAACGCCGGAACGGGCCGCCGCCCGCGCCATCGTCGCCTACGCCATTCCCTCCTGACGCTTGCATCCGCCGCGCGAGGCGGGTCTGATGACGTCATGAACGCGCTCGTTTCCTCCCCGCCCCGGCCGATCGTGACGCCGTGCGTCAAGGTCTGCGCCGTCGACGGCGAGAGCGGCTTTTGCCTGGGCTGCCAGCGAACCCTGCCCGAGATCGCCCGCTGGTCGGCGATGAGCGACGCCGAACGGGCGGCGGTGATGGCCGACCTGCCCGGTCGGCGGGCCCTGATCCGCCCGGAAAAGCTGGGACTCTAGGGGGCCCGCCCGCCGGCGCCGGCGCCCGATCCGGACGTCGCCGTTGATTCACCGGTTAAAAACCCTTCTGCGCCATAGTGTTACCCAAGCAGGCTGAATAACGGCCGCGAATGCCAATTCATGGCGGGGTGTCTTCATGATCCGTTTGGCGGCGATAGGCGTGGTGAGCTTGCTGTCGGCGATTGGCGCGGTCCAGGCCGTCGGCGGTTTCGACCGCGCCCAACAGGAACCGGCGGCCAACGCCGCGGTCGCCCAGGCTTCGGACGCCTCGGGGCGGCCGATGGCTGCGACGGCCGAGACCCAGGCGGCGGAGGTGGTGAAGGCCGCCGACGGCCACTACTGGGCCGAGGGCGACGTCAACGGCTCGCGCGTCAAGTTCCTGGTCGACACCGGCGCCTCGGCCGTCGCCCTGACGGCCGCCGACGCCCAGCGTCTGGGCTTTCAGACCGCGAGCCTCGACTATAATCGCAAGGTCATCACCGCCAACGGCGAGGCGCGCGCCGCCCAGGTCAAGCTGGCCAGCGTCTCGGTCGCCGGCGCGCGCGTGGCCGACGTCGACGCCCTGATCATCGACAAGGGGTTGGAGACCTCGCTGCTCGGCATGACCTATCTGGGCCGGCTGTCCAAGATCGAGGCGACGCGCTCGGCGATGATCCTGCGCCCCTGAGGCCCGCCCCCCCCCTCAGGCGCTCTGCAGCAACGGCTCCCGCTGCGGCCGCACGGCCTCCAGAGCCCGCTCGATCACCTCGACGCCCGCGCCGGGCTTGACGCCCTCCACCGTCAATATCCGCCGCCAGGCCCGCGCGCCGGGCACGCCGTGGAACAGCCCGAGCATGTGGCGGGTCATGGCCGCCAGGTGCACGCCCTTGGCCAGCTGGGCGCGGACATAGGGCAGATAGGCCTCAACGGCCGCGTGGGGATCGACGTCGTCGACCGCCTCGCCGAACACCCGCCGATCGACCTCCCCTAGCAGGCCCGCCTCGTGATAGGCGGCGCGGCCCAGCATCACCCCGTCGACGTGCCGCAGATGCTCCAGGGCCGCATCGACCGACGGCACGCCGCCGTTGATGGCGATGGTCAGCTCGGGCCGCGCGCGCTTGAGCCGGTAGACCAGCGGATAGTCGAGCGGCGGGACGTCGCGGTTCTCCTTCGGGCTCAGCCCCTTCAGCCAGGCCTTGCGGGCGTGGACGACGAAGGTCGTCACCCCGGCCTCGGCGCACCGGTCGACCAGTTCGAACAGGCTCTGTTCGGGGTCCTGGTCGTCGACGCCGATACGGCACTTCACCGTGGCCGGCACCTCGACCGCGTCCAGGATCGCGGCCATGCAGTCGGCGACCAGCGCCGGCTCGCGCATCAGGCAGGCGCCGAACCGGCCGCTCTGCACCCGGTCCGACGGGCAGCCGACATTCAGGTTGATCTCGTCATAGCCATAGTCCTGGCCGATCCGCGCGGCGGCGGCCAGGTCGGCCGGCTCGGAGCCGCCCAACTGCAGCGCCACGGGATGCTCGCAAGGGTCATAACCCAGCAGCCGCTCCCGGTCGCCGTGCAGCACCGCGCCCGTCGTCACCATCTCGGTATAGAGCAGAGCCCGCCGGCTCAGCACCCGATGCAGGGCCCGACAATGCCTGTCGGTCCAGTCCATCATCGGGGCAATGGAAAATCTACAAGACTGATAGGTCAGGATTTTTCCCTTAATATCAATGCGTTGCGTCAGCTTCGAGCTACGCCGCAACACGACTTTATACGCAATTCTTCTCTATAACTCTCTACTGAACCGCACCGGATTTGCACGCAGAAATGGCCTCGATCCGCAAGCAGAAGTCCGGCTCCTATCGAAATGGACATGTTCGCGGGCATACAACTCTTCAAGGCGCTCCTTTACGAAGGCCTCGTGGTTGGAGAGCACGCAAAGCTCAGGAAAAATATGGGTCGTTTGCATGGTTGCGGTGTCATCAAGGTCATCAAGAATGAATTCAGTCAGATGATAGAGCTTCTTGAGGTCGCGACGGGCAAGACGCCAGTCCGGAACGGATCTCGGAATAGCTGACGCCGAGTTGACGCCGCGGCCGACAGGCTCACTCGCACAGGCGCCACTCGCTCAGTAGAAGCCTCGCAGGATGCGGTCGACGTAGTTGCGGCTGCCGGTCCACTGATATTCCGGCATCCCAACGAGCAAGTGGGTGACGCCGATCAGGGCGCAGAACAGGGCTTCGCCGGCCAACCTAGGGTTCTCGGCTGCGTCGCTCTGGAGCGCTCCGATCAACCTGGAGAAGCGCGCGAGCTCCGGCACAACGTCGTCGTCCTCGATGAACCAGCGATCCTCGTGGGTCTCCCGGCGGTCTTGGATCAGGAAGACGACCTTGTAGCGGGCAGGGAACCTCAGCCAGTAATCGACGAAAGTCTGGGCGACCTTGCGCAACTGCGCTTCGGGCTCGATTTCCGCCGCTTCCGCGGCATCCAGCTCGACGAACAGCGGCGCGAAAGCTTCCGACCAGAGGGCGCGCACGATGGCGGTCTTGTGCGGAAAAAAGCGATAGAGGGTCATGGTCGGCATACCGGCCCGCTTGGCGATCAGCCGGATGCTCAGCCCCGCCACGCCATCGGCTTCGAAGAGTTCTCGCGCGGCGTCCAGAATCCGGGCTCGCCCTTCTGTCCGGCGACGTTCCCTCAAGCCCATCTCGCGTTCCGGTCCGCTCATCTCGTCCCCTAGGCGCGTGGCGTCAAACGAAGGCCGCTTGACGATGCGTACACGTACGCATATCCATTCGATTTGCGTACGCGTACGCACCCAGTAACCACTCGAGCTTCTCGGGTCCAGCTCAAGCGAGGCAGGCGGATGGGCGATCAAACAGGTTTCAGCGCGACGAGCCTGTCCCGCAGGACCGCCCTCACCTTCGGCGCGGGGGCCGCGGGGTTGGCCGCCATGCAAGGCTCCGCGACGGCGCAGACCCAGTCGCAAGCAGCAAGCCGCCCTGCGGATTCCAGCGCGTCGGTCGACGTGGTGGTCGTGGGCGCGGGCTTCGCAGGCCTGACCGCGGCGCGAGCGCTCCGCGCAGCTGGCCATAGCGTCGTCGTGCTTGAAGCCGATGATCGCGTGGGCGGGCGCACGAAGCCGGGCAAGATCGCCGGCGAGACGGTCGATCTCGGCGGCCAGTGGGTCGGCCCGGCGCAAGCGCGGCTACTGGCGCTCGCCAAAGAATACGGCGTCGCTGTCTATCCCCAGTTCACCGCTGGCAAGAACATCCTCGACGTGGCTGGTCGCCGCGTGACCTACGAAGGCGAGACGCCGGGGCTTAGCCCGATGGCTCTGGTCGAGCTCGCCCTGGTGATCGGCAAGTTCGAGGCGTTGGCTCGCAAGGTTCCCGCCTCGCGTCCGTGGGAAGCGCCCGACGCCGAGGCGAACGACGCTCAGACCATGGAGACCTGGGTCCTCGCCAACGCGAAGTCGCCTGCCGTGCGGACTGTGATGCGCCTCGCCGTCCGCACCCTCGCTTGCGCCGAGGCCAGCGAGATCTCGCTTCTCGCCATGCTGGCGGCGGCATCTTCGGCGGGCGGTCTCAACGAGATGATTTCCACGCGCGGCGGCGCACAGGATTCGATGCTGCGGGGCGGGGTCTGGCAACTCGCGGCGAGAATGGCCGAAGAGCTCGGCTCCGCCTTGGTGCTGAGCGCGCCTGTGACCGCCATCCGTCAGCATGAAAGCGGCGTCACCGTGCAGGCCGGCGAACGCCAATGGCGCGCGCGCTATGTGGTGGTCACCGCGCCGCCGTCCATGGCCGCGCGGATCGACTATCAACCGCCCTTGCCGGCGATGCGGGACGGCCTCACCCAGCGCATGCCGATGGGCTGCGTGATTAAGGTCCACATCGCTTATGAGCGTCCGTTCTGGCGGACGCAGGGCCTGACCGGGAACGTGCTGTCCGATCGAAGCGAGTTCGGACCGTGGTTCGATCATTCGCCCGAACACGGCTCAACGGGTGGCCTGGTGGGCTTCTTTGCCGGAAGGGCCGCCCAGCGCTGGGCGGAACGCTCGTCTGACGCCCGACGTGAACAGGTCCTCAAGGACGTCGCCGTCTATCTCGGCGACGAGGCACTGAAGCCGGTCGACTTTCTCGAGGAAGTCTGGACCGCGGCCAAATGGCATCGCGGAGGGTATGGCGCGACGCCCGGCCTTGGCGTGCTGACCGGGTTCGGCCCAGCTCTGCGGGAGCCAGTTGGTCGCATCTACTGGGCCGGGACAGAGACGGCTGAGGCTTTCGCCGGCTACATTGACGGGGCCATTCGTTCCGGCGAGCACAGCGCTCAGGAGGTCGCCCGACGTCTTTGAACCGAGCAGCGATTGGAAAGGCTTCACCTACATCCGAGAGCCCTGCTCTCCGCTCCCGCCGTCAGTCGGCGGCTTGAACCGCCCGCTAGATCGCAGCGTCGTCGATTGGCGTTTGGCTCAGTACGCGGCTTATCAGGGCCGGCTCGGTCGCTACGCCGACCTCCTCGCCGGCCTTCGAGGTCCGCCGTCCGCCGTAGACAGCGACCGCGCGGTCTGGGGCTGGCTTAACGACGCGCTGAAGGCGCTTCCCTTCTCCGGCTGAGACCCATAGTTGGCGCCGCTTCCCTCCGACCTGGGAAGCGGCGTCTGGCTAGGTCTAACGCAGGAGCGAAAGCGAGCGAGGACGGGAACGCGGGCCGGCGCCTCCGCAACCAGCTGATTGTAATACATAATTACCCGCCACCGAGACGGCCGAAAGCCCGTCAGGCAGGGATTGCGCCCTCCCTGGCGGGCCGCGCGGCAGGATGTCAGTTCCCCGCCGATCGCGCCTCCGGGCCGCCGAGATACTGCATGAAGTACTGCTGGGTGCGCTTGACGCCGTAGGGCAAGGCCCCGGCGATATGACCCGCATTGGGAACGATCAGCAGGTCGAAGGGCCTGTCGGCGGCGATGAAGGCGTCGCTGAGCTTCATCGCCTCCTGCAACGGCACGATCTCGTCGATCCCGCCGTAGATCAGCAGCAGCCTGCCCCGCAGACGCGCCGCGAGCCGGACGTTCCCCGAGGTCTGCTGATAGGACGCGCCGCCGCCGCCGGCGGGAAGTCCGAAATAGCGCTCCGTGCTGACGGCGTCGGTCATCGAGGTCCAGTCCGCCGGGCCGACGCCGGCGACGCCGACCTTGTAGAAATCCGGGAACAGCAGCATGGCGTGCACCGATCCATAGCCGCCGTAGGAGTGGCCGGTCACGCCGACCCGGTCGAGGTCGAGATAGGGGCGGGTCGTCGCCAGGTCGCGCAGGGCGGCCACGTGGTCGGCGGCCCCGAAGGCGTCCTCGGTCCCGAAGAAGGCCTCGCGGAAGGCCCGCGACCGGTAGGCGCTGCCGCGCCCGTCGATCACCAGCACGATGAAGCCGAGTTCGGCGGTGGCGAACGGCTCGACGACGCCGCTCGACGCGAAGAACTTCGGAAAGGTCACCGGCGCCGATCGCTGCTGCGGGCCGGGATAGGTCATCTCGATGACGGGATAGCGCTTGTTCGGGTCGAAGTCGGTGGGCTTGAACAACACGCCATAGAGATCGGTGGTCCCGTCGGCGGCCTTGGCGGTCACCAGTTCGGGGGCGCGCACGCCGAGCCGGTCGAAGACCTTGGGGTCGGCCTTGACCAGCTCCTTGACCAGCCGGCCGTCGCTGGTGCGGATCACCAGGCTGGAGGACGCCCCGGCGGTCGCGACGCTGTCCACCAGGTACCGGCCGCTCGGCGACATGCTGGAACCGGGCCAGGGGCCGCCGCTCCAGAACACATAGCCGTGGTTGAACTGGTGGTCGGCGTCCTCCGGCGTCAGCAGCACGGGCTCGCCGCCGTCGAGGCCGACCTTGTAGAGATGGCGATAGTCGGGGTGGCGCCCCGCCTCCTTGCCGGCGGCGGTGAAATAGATCGTCCGGGTCCGCTCATCCACCCGCACCAGGTCGGCCACCGTCCAGGCCCCCTTGGTCAGCTGGCGCTTCACCTTCCCCGAGGCGAGATCGTACAGATAGAGATGGCCGTAGCCGTCGCGCTCGGAATACCAGATGGCCTCGCCGCCCGACGACAGCACCTGCACGTTCGGCAGGGCGTAGTCGAAGGTGTTGAGACGCACGTTGAACTTGGCCGTCTCGGTGATCAGCGGCGTCACCGCCCCGGTGTTCAGGTCGGCCTTCAGCAGCTGGTAGCGCGAGCCGCCGCGATTGGCGCCGATCAGGAACGCCGCCCCGTGCTTGAAATCCCACCAGACCTTGCCGCCGGCGGCGTAATAGCCGAGGGCGAAATCGTTCAGGGCCTGCGGGTCGATGTCGATCCGGCGGACGGTCCCGGACTGGGTGTCGATCAGGGTCAAGGCGCTGTCGGGGCGCGAGGCGTCGCCCGAGACGGGAGCCCGGCGCTTGTAGATCACCGGCGGGCCGCCTTCCGGCGGAAGGTATTCCGTGACCAGCAGGCGCTCGGGAATGCGCCGCAGGTCCTGGCGCAGCCCCAGGACGTAGCGGCCGTCAGGCGACCAGACCACCCCGAACAGCGGGTCGGCCTCGCCCGCCCTGCGCCGGGCGACCTTCTCGTCGTCGATATAGGAATCGAAGTCGCCATAGGCGAAGTTCTCGACGCCGTCCTGGGTGAGGCGACGCTCCTCGCCGGTGGCGACCACCTTCAACCAGAGGTCGAAGCCCCGCCGGAACACCACCTTCGAGCCGTCGGGGGACGCCGCGCCGCCCGCGCCGCCGCGCGCCGCTTTGGGCTCGCAACGATGCGCCGCGGCGTCGCACTGGAACACCCCGCCGGTCGTCGTCACGACGGGGCGACGCGGATCGCTGAGATCGAGAGCCCCCACGCGCAGGCTCGTCTCGCTCGCCGGCCCGGCCGCGGTCGCCGGCTGGGCGGCGGCGAGCGCCTTGTGGTCGAAGGCGGGCCGGGTCTCGCCGGTGGCGGCGTCGACGACGACGTAACGCCGGCCCTCGCCGACCCGCTCGACCATCCAGAACCGGTCCGCCCCGTCCAGCCAGTGGATCTGCGGCATGGTCTCGCCCAGCTTCGCGCGCAGGACGGCGCTCATGAACGGCTGCGCCTTGGCCAGCCGGCTCTCGGCCGAAACCTCCGCCCGGGCGGCCGGCCCTCCCATCGCCAGCACGGCCGCGAGCGCGATCCACGGCGCCCAGGCGCCGCGCTTCGAAGCGCGCGTCCTCGCCTGGCTCCAAGCCCGACGGGCGGGCCTAGCCGGCGACGGATCGATCCTTCCGCTCCATCCGAGCGAGGGGGAAGACACAGTCATCTTGGCCTCCTGAACAGCATGTGAAACGGGCTTGTCGCCGCCGCGACGGGCGTCTAGACCGCGGGCGACGCGGCGGCGGCCTTGCGCAGCCGAATGTTCGCCGCCAGGGCCGCCCAGAGCGCGACGATGGCGACGCAGAGGGCGAGCGCGCCGACGGCCGCCATCGACAGGCCGACCCGCCCGGGATCGTGGAAGACGCCGTCGGTGAGCATGGCGACCATCGCCGGACCGACGCCCAGCCCCGCCATGGCGTAGGTGAAAGAGGTCGTGGCGGCGAACACCCCGTGCAGCCGGCGCGGCGCCATGTCCTGGGTCGCCGCGACGCTGGCGGTGCCGGCGATGTTGAACAGCAGCAGCCAGGCCCCGTAGCCGAAAAGGGCGAGGCCGGGCGTTCCGGCGATGGCGAACATCGACGCCGGCAACGCCAGGGTGGCGGCGATGGCCGCGGCGCGCTGGCGTCCTTCGACGACGCCGCCCCTGTAGGGCAGGTCGCTCAGCTTGCCGCCGATCAGGGCTCCGGCGGCCGAGGTGATCAGAATGACCGACCCCAGTTGCAGGCCGAGGCCGGCGGCGTCGAAACCAAACCGCCTGACGAAGAAGGCCGGCGCCCAGGCGCCGAGCGCGGCGTCGGTCAGCGAAACCAGGGCGATGGCCGCCACCAGCGGCAGGAGCACGGGCGTCAGCGGCCGGACGGCGGCCAGGGATTCGGCCATGGTCGGCGGCGGAAGGCGCGCCGCCCCCTCGCCCTCGACCGGCTCGTGCAGGGTCGCGACCAGCGCCAGGACCGGCAGGCCCGCGACGGCGACGATCGCCAGCACCTGCCGCCAGGGCTGCGGCGGGAACGGCCAGCCGAGAGCCGGCGCGTGCGGGCCCTGGAGCCAGGCCAGCAAACCCGCGCCGATCGCCACGGCCGCCCCGGCGCCGAGCGTCACGCCCGTCATCAGGACGCCTATGGCCATCCCCCTGCGGCTAGGCGAGAAGCAGGCGTTGATCAGCGAGAAGGCGGCCGGAAACAGGCACGCCTCGCCCAGACCGACCGCCAGGCGCGCGGCGAACAGCGCCGCGAAGCTGTTCGCGAAGGCGCAGGCCCCGGTCCCGAGGCACCAGGCCGTCAATCCGACCAGGATCAGGTTGCGGCGGTTGGTCCTGTCCGCCATCCAGCCCAAAGGCAGGCCCGCGCAGGCGTAGATGACCGCGAAGGCGGTGCCCTGGACCAAGCCCAGTTGCAGGTCGGTGAGCGACAGGTCGCCTCGTATCTCAGTGACGAGGACGTTGATGACGTAACGGTCCGTATAGGACAGGAACCCCGCGATGGTCAGCACCGCAAGCGTCCACGCCGCAGATCGCCGCATGTCTGTTCCCTCTCCCGGCGTTTCTATCACCACCGACTGGCGGCCCCTTTTCGGGGATTGACCGGATCGCGCCTGAAACCGGGCGGGCGATCCGTTCGCCGCCCCGCCATCGACGCGGTTCGTGATATTGACATGTCACAAAAGCGGTGATGACCTCAACAACAAAATGAACATGAACTCAATATTGAGAACGTGACCTTTCAACCCCGTCGCCGAGGGGCCGGCGACACCCGCGACCGCAATCCGGACCAGACCCGGACGCCGAAACCTCGCGCGTCGCGCGTCGACCTGAACCGCCGACCAAAAAAGAGAGGAAGAGGGAATGAAACGCCGAACCGACACCAGACGACTGATGGCCGGCATCGCCGCCGGCACCTTGCTGGCCGCGACGGGACTCGCCGCCAACGCCGCCGCTCCGGCGACGTCCGCGTCGACGGAGGCCGTCGATGAAATCGTGGTGACCGCGCAACGACGGGCCGAAACCATTCAGACCGTGCCGATGGCGATCACCGCCCTGACCAGCAAGGCCCTGGTCGCCGCCGGGATCGCCAATTTCCAGGACTACGCCGTCCGCATTCCCAACCTCGCCTTCGCCTATTCGGGCGACTCCATGGCCAGCAGCCAGACCATCGCCATTCGCGGCGTCTACGGCGTCGGCACCACGGGCATGTATCTCGACGACACGCCGCTGCCCGAAAGCGTCGACCCGCGCGTCCTCGACCTGGACCGCATCGAGGTGCTCAAGGGACCGCAGGGAACGCTCTACGGCGCGCGGTCGATGGGCGGCACGGTGAGGCTGATCAGCGCCCTGCCCGACGCCTCAGCAGGTCAGGGCTTCGTCCACATGGTCGGGTCGGCGACACGGGGCGGCGGGGTGAACGGCACGATCGACGGGGCGATCAACCACCCCCTCGTGCAGGACAGGCTGGCCCTGCGGGTCAGCGCGTTCGCGGACTACGAGTCCGGCGTGTTCGAACGGGCGCCTTCCTCCGACGCGCCCGCACGCTTCGACACCATCAAGAACGTGGCGGCGGCGCGACGGCAGGGCGGCTCGATCACGTTCGGCGCCAACCTGCTGGACGACAAGCTGACGATCGTCCCGCGCTTACTGTTCCAGGACATGGACGAGAACGGCCACCCCTACGCCGACGTGTCGCCGGGAAACTTCGTCCAGAAGCGGTGGTTCGCCCTGGCCGAGCCGGGCAGCGATTCGTGGCGGCTCTACAGCCTGACCGCCAAGTACAAGACACCCTTCGGCGACATCACCTCCGACACCTCGCGCTTCGTGCGCGACGCGGCCGACAGCGAGGACTCGTCCGAGGTGATCTCGCTCCTGCTCGGCACGCCGCCCGTGCCGGTTCTCTTCCACCACGACGAGCGCTATCGCGCCTTCACCCAGGAAGTCCGCTTCACCTCCCGGTTCGACGGGCCGCTCCAGATCAACGCCGGTGTCTTCTATCAGGACAGCAAGGACACCAGGACCAACCCGCCCGTCGCCGCAGGTCCCTATGTCGACAACATCTTCAGCGCCGAGTTGAACACCGAGGTCGAGGAGACCGCCGTCTTCGGGGAGGCGACCTACGACCTCACCAGCAAGCTGCGGCTGATCGCCGGGGCGCGATGGTTCGACAACCAGGTGCTGTTCCGGGCCGTCGAGGACGGCGTCGCCGGCACGCCGGGCGGCTTCTCCGGCAAGCAGCACGAGCGCGGCGTCAATCCGAAGTTCAGCCTGCAATACCGGCTCGCCGACGACCGCATGGTCTACGCGACCGCCGCCAAGGGCTTCCGGATCGGCGGCGTCAACGCCTTCCCCGCCGCGCTGTGCGCCGGGGGCCTGGCCGCCATCGGCCTGACGCCGGCCCAGGCCGAATCCTACAATTCGGACTCGGTTTGGAGCTACGAGGTCGGGGCCAAGACGAGTTGGCTCGAACGCCGCCTGACGGTGAACGGCTCGCTGTTCGACATCGAATGGTCGGACGTCCAGCAGGTCGCCGCCCTGCCGTCCTGCGGGTTCCAGGTGCACGTCAACGGCGGCGCGGCCCGCAGCCGGGGCGGCGAGATCGAGGCCCAGATCGCGGTCAGCCCGGCGCTGAAACTATCGCTCGGCGCGGGCTACGCCGACGCCCAGATCGTCGATCCCGGCCCCTATCGCATCCTGCCCGCGGGCTCGCCGATCCCGCAGATCCCGAAATGGACGCTGAACGTCGCCCTCGACTACCGGTTCGAGCTGCCGCACGCCCTGCCCGCCTTCATCCATGCCGACTACGCCTATGTCGGCTCCAGCCTGAGCCAGAACAACAGCGTCGCCGATCCGATCTCCAGGCCCGCCTACGCCCTGGCCAATCTCCGGACCGGGATCGATTTCGACCATGTCACCCTGTCCCTGTTCGCCAACAACATCTTCGACGAACACGCCAACCTGGCGGACGTGCAGCCCGAATCCGTCTCCCTGCCGGGTCGGCCGCGCATCGCGACCAACCGGCCGCTGACCATCGGCTTGGACGCGCGGGCGCGTTTCTGAGCCGACATCGCGAAGATTTCTCCGTCTCCCCAACTTCGCCGTCCGAGCATTCAGAGCCGCTCGGACGGCTCCTTTTTTCACCCTGGTTCGATTTTTCGCCGGCCGCCGCGTCGCAGTCGACGCGCCTGCGGCCGCTTTGACATTCCACAATCGCCAAGGCCGGTGTAAAGCGCCCGCTTGGCCTGCGCCCGAGAACGAGATGCGCCGTTGAAATCGAAACCCAGTTCGAAAGCGCCGCCGCCGGCGGCGGCCAAGCGAAAGTCGCGAACCGCCGGGGCCGCGTCCCGGTCGCTCGCCGAGGCGGCCTATGAAGCGATCTGGCGCGACATCCTCACGCTGACGCTGCATCCGGGACAGAAAATGTCCGAAGCGATGCTGTCCGACCGCTTCGGGTTCGGCAAGGCGCCCATCCGCGCGGCGCTGGCGCGCCTGGTGCAGGAGGGACTGGTCGAGAACCACCTTCGCGGCGGCCATATGGTGGCGCCGATCACCCTGGCCGACATCCAGGGGCTGTACCACCTGCGGCGCATGACCCTGGGCGAAGCCGTCCGCATGGCCTGCGGCGCCGTCACCGACGAACTTCGCCGAGCCTACGAACGGGTCGCCAACCTCGAATTCGCCGGTGCGACCTCGGACGTCATCCTGGCGTTCTGCTTCAACAACCGGGACTTCACCGTCGCCTTGGGCCGGGCCGCCGGCAACCCGCTGCTGGCGACCTGGATCACCTCGCTCGAAGACCGGTTCCTCAGGCTCCTGTTCCTGGGCGTCCGCTCGAACCCGAGCGCGGACCTCTATCAGGCCGACTATCGCAGGATCTGGTCCGCGCTGGAGGCCGGGCGCGCCGAGGATGCCCGCAAGGCCATGCTCGAGGCTCTCGCGGTCAGCGAGAAGATCATCACGGACGCAGTGCTGGGCATGCCGGAGCTGCGCACGCTCAATCTCGGCGACCTGCTCGGCCCGGCCGCCGGCGAACGCGGCAAGACGCCCGCCAAGCCCTGAGGCTCGCAACCCGATCCTGGGCGCCGACCGGCGATAATTGAGGCTTGACTCACTTATCGCCGACGGCCAATCGTGTGACATGTCACAATGCGCCCATGAGAAGCCATCAACATGACGTCGCCTCACACTTCGAACGCCCACGCCCCCTCTGCGGACGAGGTGGCCGCGGCCTGCGCCGACGACTATTTCGAAGCGCGGGACAAGTTCCTCGCCGCGGCGCGGTCGGCCGGGGCCCAGGTCGAGACCCTGCCGTGCCCCGGCGTCGGGCCGGCTGGCGAGCCGCTCTCGATGGATACGGCCCGGCTCGGCGAGCCCGGCGCGGACAAGCTCCTGGTGGTGATCTCGGGCGTCCACGGGGTGGAGGGGTACGCCGGCTCGGCGATCCAGGTCGACGCCCTGCGCCGGCTGCGCCCGGCCCCTGGCCAGGCCGTGCTCTGCATCCACGCGGCCAACCCCTACGGCATGGCCTGGACCAGCGTCGAGACCGAGGGCGGCGTCGACCTGAACCGCAACTTCGTCGATTTCGACGGGCCGCTTCCCCACAACCCGCTCTATGACGAGCTGGACGACGTCTTCATGTGCCCGGAGGTTTCCGGCCCGTTGCGCGAGGCCGCCGAGCTCAAGGCCCGCCAGTACGTCGAGCGCCACGGCCTTTCCCAGTATCTGCACGCCGGCGCCGACGGCCAGTACCACCGCCCCGGACGGTTCAACTTCGCCGGCCGCGAGCCGGCCTGGTCGAACACCGCCGTGAGGGCGGTCATCGCCGAGGCGGCGCGCGGGGTGGTCGACCTCGCCCTGGTCGATGTCCACACCGGGTTCGGCGACCGCGGCGCGGGCGTCATGCTGGCGATCCGCCAGACGCCGGAGGCGAACGCCCGGGCCAGGGCCTGGTGGGGCGACACCATCCAGATTCCCTCCGCCGATTTTCCGTGGACTCCGCAGGGCACCCTGGTCGCCGCGGCCCCGCAGATGGCCCCCGAAGCCCGCGTGACCGCCGCCGCCCTGGAGTTCGGCACCGAACCCATCGAGCGTGTGGGCCAGTCCATGGTCGACCGCTTCCGGCTGGCGACCTTCTCCAGCCTCGGCGCCTCCGAGGCGGCCGGGACGCTGGCCGAGATCAAGGCCTGCCTCGCCCCCTCGGACACGCCCTGGCGTCGCGCCGTGCTGAACCGTGGCCGCCAGGTCCTCGACCAGGCGCTGGCGGGCCTGGCCGGAGCCTGACGGCCCCGGCCGGCCTTCCGGCCTAGAACCGGTGCTTCAGTTCGACGCCATAGGTGCGCGGCGCTCGAGCAGCGTCGCCTTCAGGCCCGCCTCATGGTTCCATAGCGTCTCGGGACCGAAGCGACGCCGCTGGCGCCGCCGAGGCCGTCGTGGAAGCCGCCCCCAAATCGACCGGGCCGGATAGTCTTCTTGAGACAGCCGCCGCGAACCACCGCACCCTCCGCAGGACGCCCGCCGCTTGGTCGGCGGGTCTGCATTCCGATTTTCGTATCCGTACCACATATTCATATTTGCTGACGGGGGTTCTGAATTGAGCCCGTCGCCCGGCTATGCTAGCCCGGTCGCATGACAGAGAGCATCGGTCTCGACGCCGCGATGGTCCCCGACCGACCCCAACCGAGCGCTCCCAAAACGGCGAAGGGGCGACAGACTCGCGAGGCGATCCTGGCCGCGCTCAAGCGGGTGCTGAACAGCCAGGGCTATCACGGGACCACCATCAGCCAGGTCGTCGCCGAGGCCGGCGTCCCCACGGGCTCGTTCTATCGCTACTTCGCCGGCAAACCCGAAGCGACGGTGGAGCTGCTCGAACGGCTCCTCGACAACTATCTCGCCGCGATACCGGCGGCGCGCGACCTGCCGAGCTTCTGGGAGCGCGAGCTGGCGCTGCACCTGTCGCACGCCGGCCTCTATAAGTCCGACCGCGGCCTTCTGGGCTGCTACTTCACCTACGACACCAGCGTCCCGGCCTTCGCCAGCGCCTTCTGGGAGCACACCAAGGGCTTCCTGGACAGCCACATCCTGGCGCTCGCGGCCGTGCGCCCCGGCAGCGACCTGCCCGTCGCCCTGCTGCGCCCCGCCCTGCTGGCCCTGGTGTCGATGACTGAGAACGTGATCTTCCGGCGCTTCACCGGCAGGGACCCTGGACTGGGCCTGTCGGCGGAACAGTTGGTCTATGCGGTCCTGCGCCTGCGTCACCGCGCGCTGTTCCTGAGCGACCCTCCGCCCTCCACCGCTCCCGATCCGGACCCCGCCCCCGCGGGCGAAGGCCTCGCCGAGGCGGGCGCGCCCTTCGTCACCGATCCGACCGGACGCCGCAAGGATTCCCAGCTGACCCTGCAGAGGATGCGGCAGGCGACCCTGACCCTGCTCGATACCAGCGGCTACGAGGAGCTGCGGCTTTCCGACATCGAGGAGGCCAGCGGCCTGACCCGGGGCGCGATCTACCATCACTACAAGGACAAGCGCGAACTGGTGCTGTCGATCGTGTCCGAACGGCTGGCCGACATCACCCTGGCGCTGGAGCGGGTCGAGATCAGGCCCGGCGACGCCGCCTTCGCCTCCCTGCTCGCCCTGAACGCCGTCTTCGTCGACGCTTTCTCGGCCTCGCGAGCCCTGATGAAGACCCTCTATCACCTCGAAGAGGTCGACGCCGATTTCGGCGCCTACTACCAGCAGGTCCGCGGCGGCTGGGCGACGACGCTCGCCGAAAAGCTGGAAAGCCTCTGCGACGGCGCGATCCCCGCGCGCAAGGACATCGCCGCCTTCGCCTTCCTGGCCATGACCGACCGCTTCCTCTACGACATCTATTCGCTGCGCTACGACGAGTTCGAGGACCTGCGAGCCGCGCCGGACCAGGCCGCCCGCCTGCTGGCGCTGATCTGGCATCGCGCCCTGCTCGCCAGGAACCCATCCGTCCAGGTCTAAGCCTTCCGACGGGGCGACTCACCCCGCGACATGCCGCCCCCTTAGGCAGAACCGCTGTCGCCGACGCCCTGAACGGTGCTTGTCATGATCGTCATTTTATGAATATGAGGTATGACTATGAATTCTTGATCCGCGACGTTGGAGAACGCCTTGCTGCGCGAGCCCCCGCCCGAACTGCCCCGCATCGCCGACTATGCGGCCTGGCACGCCCGGCGCACGCCGGACGCCGAAGCCCTGGTGCTAGGGGAGCGCCGGGTCAGCTACGCCGGCCTCGACGCGGCGATCAACGACCTGGCCAAGGCCTTCATGGCGGCGGGCGTCGGCAAGGGCGACCGCGTCGCCACGCTTCAGACCCCGCACCCCGACTTTTTCGTCAGCTTCCTCGCCGCCACGACGATCGGGGCGATCTGGGTCGGCCTCAATCCACGCTACCGGCGACAGGAACTCGCCCACGTCCTGCGCGATTCCGCTCCGGCGCTGTTGCTGACCCGCACACGCATCGAGGATCGGGACTATAAGGACGACCTGCTCGAACTGAGCGCCGAAGGCGTCCTGCCGGCCCGCGTGGTGCTGTTCGCCGACGAACCCGCCCTGTCCGGCGCGGACAGCTTCGCGGCCTTCCTGGAGGCGGGCCGGGGGGTCAGCGACGCGGACCTGGCCGCCCGCCGCGACGCCTGCGGCGGCCGCGATCCGTGCCTGATCGTCTACACCTCTGGCAGCACCGGCAAGCCGAAGGGAGCCCTGCTCGATCAGGCCGCGATCATCGCCTTCAGCCTGGTTCAGAACCGCCTCTGGCCGGTGGAGCCGCTGCGCGTGCTCAACTTCCTGCCGATCAACCACATCGGCTGCGTGGTCGACCTGTCGACCCCCTGCCTGACGGCCGGCGGAACCATCGCCTTCATGGAGCAGTTCGATGCGGCCGCGTCGGTGCGCGCCATCGAGACGGAGCGACTGACCGCCGCCTTCTCGGTGCCCAGCGTCTTCGCCCTGCAGGCCGCCCTGCCCGAGTTCGACACGGTCGACCAGTCGAGCCTGCAACTGGCGGTCTGGGAAGGCGCGGCCATTCCCTCCGACACCCTGGAGCGGCTGGCGGCCGTCGCCCCCCGCCTGGCCACCAACTATTCGCTGACCGAAGCCCTGGCGATCACCATCGTCGAGCCGACCGTCGACCGCGACGTCCTGCTGCAGTCGGTGGGCTTTCCGTTCCCCGAGGTCGAGGTCCGGCTCATCGACGCCGACGGCCACGACGTCGCCGACGGCGAAGGGGGCGAGATCGTCGCCCGGTCGCCCTACCTGTTCTCGGGCTACTGGCGGCAGCCCGAAACGACGGCGGCGGCCTTCACGCCGGACGGCTTCTTCCGGACCGGCGACCTCGCCGTGCGCCGCCCCGACGGCCGCTACCGCATCGTCGGCAGGCTGAAGGAGATGTACAAGTCTGGCGGCTACAACGTGTATCCCCGCGAGGTCGAGGCCGCCATCGAGGAGCACCCCGCCGTGGCCCTCGCCGCCGTGGTCGCCGCGCCCGACCCCCTGTGGCAGGAGGTCGGCGTCGCCTATGTGACGCTGAACGCGGCGGCCGAGCCGGGCGACCTGGCCGAATGGTGCCGCGCCAGGCTGGCCAACTACAAGGTCCCCAAGAGGTTCTTCGTCGAGCCGGAGCTGCCGCTGCTGCCGATCGGCAAGGTCGACAAGGTCGCCCTGCGCGAGCGCGCCGCGCGCGCCGTCGAAGCCGACTGACGTCAGGAAGAAGCGCGCCGGCCCGCCGGCGACGCCCCGGAGCCTGTCCATGCGAACCGTGCTGACGCAGCTGAAGGACGGTCTGGCGACCGTCACCCTGAACCGCCCCGAACGGCTGAACGGCGGCGTCAGGCGGCCAGGGGTGAGCGCCCCGCCGCCACAGCGCCGACCTTGAATCGGCCGACCAACTGCGCCAGCGTCCGGGCCTGTCCGGCCAGGGCGTGGCTGGCCGCGGTGGTCTGCTCGACCATGGCCGCGTTCTGCTGGGTGACCTGATCGACCTGGTTGATGGCGACGTTCACCTCGCTGAGGCCGGTCGACTGCTCGCGGGTCGAGGCCGAGATCTCGCGCATCAGCCCGTCGATGCTGCTGACCTCGCGGGCGATCTGGCGCAACACCTCCCCCGTGCGGCCGACAAGGTCGACGCCCTGCGCCACCTGGTCGGCCGAGGCCGAGATCAGCGACTTGATCTCCTTGGCGGCCTCGGCCGAACGCTGGGCCAGGGCCCGCACCTCGGAGGCGACCACCGCGAAGCCCTTGCCGGCGTCGCCGGCCCGCGCCGCCTCGACCCCGGCGTTGAGGGCCAGGAGATTGGTCTGGAAGGCGATCTCGTCGATCACCCCGATGATCTGATTGATCTGGGCCGAGCTGTCGGCGATCTGGGTCATCGCCGTCACGGTGCTGTTCACCACGGCGTTGGAAGCCTCCGCCTGGGCCTTGGAGGCGCTCACCACCTGCGCCGCCTCGCCCGCGCCCTGGGCGGTCTTGCGCACCGTCGCCGTCAGCTCGTCCACGGCGGCGGCCGTTTCCTCCAGGCTGGCCGCCTGGGTCTCCGTGCGCCGCGACAGGTCGTCGGCGGCGGCCGAGATCTCGCGCGCGCCGCTGTCGATGGCCGACACGTTGGCGGCGATGATCTGCACCGTCTCCTCCAGCTGGACGACGGCCGCATTGAAGTCGGCGCGCAGGCGCTCGTACTGCGACGCGAAGGCGTGCTCGATACGGCCGGTCAGGTCGCCGTCGGCCAGTCGCCGCAGCGCGCTGGCGAGGGAGTCGACCACCACCGACTGCTCGGCCGAAACCCTGGCCCGCTCGGCCTCGCTCTCCGCCCGCTCGGTCTCGGTTAGCTGCTGCCGGCGAGCGCTTTCGGCCTCCAGCTCAACCTTGGCTATGGACGCGGACTTGAAGGTCTCGACCCCGGCAGCGATCCGCCCGGTCTCGTTGCGGTCGGCGAGATGGGGCACGTTCACCGACAGGTCGCCGCCGGCGATCGCCTCCATCGCGCCCACGAGGTCCGAAATCCGCCCGGTCAGGGCGCGGGCGATGGTCCAGGCCATGAGCCCCGCCGCCAACAGGCACGCCGCCACGATCCCGAGATTGGCGGCCAGGGTTCGGATCAGATGCTCGATCCGCGCCTGCAGGAGGCGCAGCAACTCGCCGTCGGCCCGCGTCCAGGCCTCGCCCAACGCCGCCTGGGCCGTATCGCGCTTCACCGACAGGTCGCCGGCCGAGCCGCCCAGGGTCAGGCCGCCCTGGGCCTGGGCCTTCAGCTCGCCGACGGCCGTGTCCAGGGGCGCCAGCCAGGGTTTCAGCGCGCGGCGGGTGTCGCCGGCGGTGTTGTAGTCCATGGCCGAGGCGAGGTCGCTTTGGGCCCCGGCTTCGGCCGAGGTCATGCGGTCGATGGCGGCGGCGGCGCGGGCGATGCGCGCCGCCTCGTCCCCCTGCCCCGAGGCCGAGGACGCCACCTCGGACACCGCCCGCGCCATGGCCGGCAGGCGCGCGGTGACCGCGTCCATCACGTAGAAGCTGTCGAGGTCCGGATCGAGCGTCAGGTTGGAGGCGTCGGCGACCTTGTCGACCAGGGCCACGCCCGCCCGCAGGCGCTCCTGCGGCGTGGACGCCCCGGTCAGGGCCGCCGAGGCCTCGGCCGACTTGAAGACCGCGTCCTCGCGCGACGCCACCCCTTTGAACCGCTCCATCGCGGCGCCGTCGTCGCGGTCGTGGGCCGCGGCGTTGAGGACCGGCCAGAGGGCTTCGATGTAGCGCACGCCGGAGACCTCGCGCTCGGCGAAGGCGATGTCCTTCCAGCTTTGGTGGACGAACAAGCCGCTCAGCAAGGCGCAGGGCGCCGCGAACAGCAGGGCCAGCAGGGCCAGCCGCGCCCCGAACGACAGTCGCGAGTTGATGAATTTCATGGCGGCGTCCTCGATTGACGTCGCGACGCTGCCGGAGCCGAATTAACAAATTTCTATTTCATCAGTAATCATTCCGACGCGCTCAAGAACAGACAAGCAAATCGCTATCAAGATCCATTTCAGATTGCACCCGAGAGCTGTTTTTCTAGCGGCGATATGCTTAACCGGGCCATCGCCGCTTTCAGCAGGGACGTTTTGTCGCAACGGCGAAAGCCGGCCTCGCTCGCCGCCGCCCCGGAGGCTCGCGCGCGGTCGGGCGACGGCGCGCCTTCAATCCGCGGCCCCGGCGCGCTATGCAGGCGCCATGTCCAAGAGCACGCCCGCGACGGCCGCCCTGGCCAAGGCCGGGATCGCGTTCGAACTGCACACCTACGTCTACGACCCCACGGCCGACAGGGTCGGGCTGCAGGCGGCCGAGGCCCTGGGCTGCCCCCCGGGCCGGATGCTGAAGACGTTGATGGTCGAGATCGACGGCAAGCCGGCCTGCGTGGTGCTGCCCTCGGATCGCGAGGTCAGCATGAAGCGACTGGCGGCGGCCGCCGGCGGCAAGGCGGCCCAGATGATGAAGCCCGCCGACGCCGAGCGTGTCACCGGCTACAAGGTCGGCGGCGTCAGCCCGTTCGGCCAGAGGCGTCGCGCGCCCGCCTTCGTCGAGGAGACGGCGCTCGACCTGGACTGGGTGTTCGTCAACGGCGGCCAACGCGGCCTGCAGATCCGCATCGCCCCCCGCGACCTCCTGACAGCGCTGGACGCCGTCGCGGCGGCGGTGATCGCCTAGCCCGCGGGTGTCAGCAGGCGCGCCAGGTCGTCGGCGTCCCAGTCCTGTTCAGGCCGCCGGGGCGCGGCGACCACCGGAACGCCGCCGCCGAACCCGCGAAACGCCGACACCGTCTCCTCGAACGGCGGGTTGTCGCCGGGGCTTTCGCTCACCACCATCGCGGCGACCGACAGCCCCCGCCCGCGCAGGGTCTCCAGCGCCGTCAGGCCGTGGCTGATCGCGCCCAGATAGGCGCCCGAGACCAGAAGGACCGGCGCGCCCAGCGCCTCCAGCAGGTCGAGCCCGGTGCGGCTGTCGTCGAGGGGCGACATCACCCCGCCAGCCATCTCGATCAGCAGCAGGCCCGAGGTCCCGGCGGCGCGCTCGCGGCAGCAGGCCAGCACGGCTTCGAACCGGAGGACGCGGCCTTCCAGCCGTGCGGCCAAGGGCGGGGACAGCGGCGCGCGGTAACGGAACGGCGACATGCGCGCCAGGCTTTCGGGGGTCAGGGGCGCGCCGAGCGCCGCGATCAGGCGGGCTGGGTCGCTGCCTTGCGGCTGGTCGTCCTCGATGCCGCTGACCACCGGCTTCAGCGCCTCGACGGCATGGCCCCGGCGGCGCAAGGCGCGGATCAGGCCGGCGGCGACATAGGTCTTGCCGATATCGGTGCCGGCCCCGGCGATCGCGATGACGGTCATGTCAGCCCGCCTCCCGCAACCGGACGACCTCGGCGGCCAGCCGCGCGATCTCGTCGTCCGGGTGGCCGGCGCTGAAGGCGATGCGCAACCGGGCGGTCCCGACGGGCACCGTCGGCGGCCGGATGGCCACCACCGAGAAGCCGGCCTCGGCCAGACGGCGGGACGCCGCGAGCGTCGCGTCGGCCTCCCCCAGGATCACGGGGACGACGGCGCTTTGCGCCTCGGGCAGACCGGCCAGGCGGGTGAACAGCCGGGCCTTGGCGATCGGCGCCGCGCAGAGGGCGGGGTCCGCTTCGATCAGGTCGAGAGCGGCCAGGGCCGAGGCCGCCACGGCCGGCGGCATGCCGGTGGAATAGACGAAGGTGCGGGCCCGCGTCTTGACCAGGTCCACCACCGCCTTGGAGGCGCAAAGATAGCCGCCGTAACCGCCGAGCGCCTTGGACAGGGTGCCGATCTGGAAGGGAATGCGCGCGGTAGGGAACAGAGCGGCGCTGCCCCGGCCGCCGCCGACCACGCCGACCCCGTGGGCGTCGTCGCTGAGCAACCAGGCGTCATGCGCGGCGCACAGGTCCGAGAGCTGGTCGAGCGGGGCGATGTCGCCGTCCATGGAGAATACGCCGTCGGTGGCCACCAGCACCTTCCCGGCGCCAGCCCGTCGCGTCGCCAGGAGGTCGGCCAGATGGGCGAGGTCGTTGTGGCGGAAGGCGGCCGCCTCGGCTCCCGACAGCTTGGCCCCCGCCCAGATGCAGGCGTGCGCCAGTTCGTCGACCAGCACCAGATCACCCGGCCCGACGAAAGTGGGGATGACCCCGGTATTGGCCAGGTAGCCCGAGCCGAACACGCACGCCGCCTTGGTGTTCTTGAACGCCGCCAGCCGCGCCTCCAGCCGCTCGACGACCGGATGGTCGCCGGTCACCAACCGAGAGGCCCCGGCCCCGGTCCCATGCGCCTCGACGGCGGCGACGGCGGCGGCCTTGAGCGCCGGGTGATGCGACAGGTTCAGATAGTCGTTGCAGGAGAAGGACAGCAGCCTGCGCCCGTCCCGCTCGATCCACAGCCCGTCCAGCCTCCGGGTCTCGACCAGGGTGCGCTTGAGGCTCTTGGCCTCCAGCGCGGCGAGCTTGGCTTCGGCGAAGGCTTGCAGGCTGTCCATGTCGGGAAAGGGTTCCGTTTGCGGAAGAAGCGCGCACCGCATAGCAAGACGCGGCGCGGGTGCAACGGAGGATTCCTGATGACGACCGAAACGCCGGACTGGCTGAGCGTCGGCGCACGTCACGTCTGGCGGCCCTATTGCCAGATGAAGACCGCCCCGGCGCCGCTGGCCGTCGCCCGCACCCAGGGCTGCCGGCTGATCCTGGAGGACGGTCGCGAACTGGTCGACGGGGTGGCCTCGTGGTGGACGGCCTGCCACGGCTACAATCATCCGCACATCGCCGCAGCCGTCCGCGAGCAGCTCGACCGCGCCCCGCACATGATGTTCGGCGGACTGGCGCACGAGCCGGCCTATCGCCTGGCCGCGCGGCTGGCCGCCCTGCTGCCCGGCGAGCTGGATCACGTCTTCTTCGCCGAGTCCGGTTCGGTCGCGGTCGAGATCGCCATGAAGATGGCCTTGCAATTCTGGATCAACAAAGGCGTCGGCGGCCGGAAGCGCTTCCTGTCGTTCCTCGGCGGCTATCACGGCGACACCCTGGCGACGATGAGCGTGTGCGACCCCGAGGAGGGCATGCACGCGCTGTTCAGCGGCGTGACGCCGGCGCAGCACGTCCGCCCCCTGCCCGTCGACGCGGCGAGCGAGGCGGCCCTCGACGACTTCCTGGCCGCCAGCGGCGGCGAAATCGCGGCCATGATCGTCGAGCCGCTGATCCAGGGGGCCGGCGGCATGCTTCTGCATACGCCCGAAACCCTGCGCCGGCTGCGCCGGCTCGCCGACCGGCACGACATCCTGCTCATCTTCGACGAGATCTTCACCGGCTTCGGGCGGACGGGAACCCTGTTCGCCATGGAGCAGGCCGGCGTCGAACCCGACATCGTCACCCTGTCCAAGGCGCTGACCGGCGGGACCTTGCCGCTGTCGGCGGCGGTCGCCAGCCGCAAGGTGTTCGAGGCGTTCTGGTCGGACGACGCCGGCGCCGCCCTGATGCACGGCCCCACCTACATGGGCAATCCGCTGGCCTGCGCCGCGGCGGCGGCCTCTCTCGACCTGTTCGAGCGCGGCGACTGGCGCGGACAGGTCGAGAAGCTGGCCCAGGCCTTGCGCGAAGGGCTGGAGCCGTGCCGCGCGCTGCCCGGCGTGCGCGATGTCAGGGTCCTGGGCGCGATGGGCGTCGTGGAGATGGACCGCCCCGTCGACGCGGCGCTGTCCGACAGGTTCGTGGCCGAAGGAGTCTGGATTCGCCCCTTCGGCCGCATCGTCTATCTGACCCCGGCGTTCGTCATCACCGACGAGGACCTGAAGGCCCTCGTCGGCGCGATCCGCAAGGTCCTGGCCGGCTGAGGATCAGCCGAAGCGGCCAGTGACGTAGTCCTGGGTGCGCTTGGCGCGCGGGGTGGTGAACACCTGCTCGGTGCGGCCGAACTCGACCAGCCGGCCTAGGTACATGAAGGCCGTATAGTCGCTGATCCGCGCCGCCTGGCCCATGTTGTGGGTGACGATGACGATGGTGTGGTCCTGCTTGAGCTGGGTGATGGTCTCTTCCAGCTTGGCGGTGGAGATCGGGTCCAGCGCCGAGGCCGGCTCGTCGAGCAGCAGGACCTCGGGGCGCACCGCGACGCCGCGGGCGACGCACAGCCGCTGTTGCTGGCCGCCCGACAGGCCGGTGCCGGGGCGCTTGAGCTTGTCCTTGACCTCGTCCCACAGGGCGGCGCGGCGCAGGGCCTCCTCGACGCGGTTGTCGAGTTCGGCCTTCGAGATGTTCTCGTACAGCCGGACCCCGAACGCCACGTTGTCGTAGATCGACATCGGGAACGGCGTCGGCTTCTGGAACACCATGCCGACCTTGGTGCGCAACCCGGCGATGTCGGCGCCGCGCGCCAGGATGTCCTTGCCGTCGAGGATGATCTGCCCCTCGGCCCGGTGCCCGGGATAGAGGTTGTAGATGCGGTTCAGCGCCCGCAGCAGGGTCGACTTGCCGCAGCCCGACGGCCCGATCAGGGCCGTGACCGCCTTGTCGGCGAACGGGATCGAGACCTCGTGCAGCGACTTGTGGTCGCCGTAGTAGAAGCTGAGGTCCTGGGTTTCGAGCTTGATGGTCTCGGCGGCGGGCGCCTCGACGATCAGGGCCTTTTCCACGGATTGGAGGGAGGTGGTCATTTGTCGCCCTCAGAAGAGATCGCGCGCACGAGCGTGTTGACGGCCAGGACGGCCACGGTGATCAGCAGGGCGCCGACCCAGGCCAGCCGCCGCCAGTCGTCATAGGGGGTCAGCGCATAGTTGAAGATCACGACCGGCAGATTGGACATCGGTTTGGTCATGTTCCAGTTGAAGAACTGGTTGTTCAGCGCCGTGAACAGCAGGGGCGCGGTCTCGCCGCTGATGCGGGCGAAGGCCAGCATCAGGCCGGTGAGCAGGCCGCCGCCGGCGGAGCGCCAGATGACCTTGCGGATCGTCACCCAGCGGGGCGCGCCGAGGGCGATGCCGGCCTCGCGCAGCGCCGTCGGCTGGAGATTGAGCACGTCTTCGGTGGCGCGGGTGACCACGGGCGCGGCGATCAGGGCCAGGGCGACGGCGCCCGCGAACCCGGAGAACCCGTGCAGCGGCCGCACCATCAGCTCGTAGACGAACAGACCGACCAGGATCGACGGGGCGGAGAGCAACACGTCGTTCATGAAGCGGACGACGCGGGCGTAGGGACTTTCCTTGCCGTACTCCGACAGCCAGGTGCCGGCCAGCACGCCGACCACCGCCGCCCCGAGCATGGCGAAGCCGCACAGCATCAGCGAGCCGAGGATGGCGTTGCGCAGGCCGCCGGTCGAGCCGGGCGCCGGGGTGTCCTTGGTGAAGACGTTGAGGTCGATGCCCTTGAAGCCCTGCCCGATCAGCGACCACAGGATCGCCGCCAGCGCGGCCAGGGCGATGAAGGTCACCAGGAAGCAGAAGCCGATGAAGACGGTGTTGGCCAGGGTGCGGCTGATGCGCTTGATATCCACGATCAGACCTCCTTGGCCGAGCCGAGCAGCGCGCGGGCGATGGCCAGCACGCTGAAGGTGATGAGGAACAGCACGAAGCCCAGGGCGACGAGGGCCGAGGTGTGCATGTCGCTGGTGGCCTCGGCGAACTCGTTGGCGATGGTCGAGGCGATGGTCGATCCGGAATCGAACAGCGACTTCGGGAAGCCGTGCGCGTTGCCGATGATGAAGGTCACCGCCATGGTCTCGCCCAGCGCGCGCCCCAGCCCCAGCATGACGGCGCCCACGGCGCTGCGGCGCACATGGGGAAGGGTCACCGACATGACGACCTCGAGCGGGGTCGCGCCAAGAGCGTAGGCGCTTTCACGCAAAGGCGGCGGCGTGTTGTGGAACAGCACCCTGAACATGGCCGCCATGTACGGCAAAATCATGATGGCCAGGATGATCGAGGCGCTGAGCACGCCCGAGCCGTTGGGAATGCCCGAGGTGAGGGTCTCCCAGATGCTGCCGGGCGGGGCCGCGGACATCAGCGGGATCTGCACCTTCTCGGCGAAGAACGGCGCGAAGACGAACAGGCCCCACATGCCGTAGACGATCGACGGCACGCCGGCCAGCAGCTCGACGGCGACGCCGATGGGCTTGCGCAGGATCGGCGGGCAGAACTCGGTGAGGAACACCGCCACGCCGAAGGCCACCGGCAGCGACATGGCCAGGGCCAGGATCGCCGAGACGATGGTCCCGACGATGGGGCCGGCGGCGCCGTAGACGTCCGTCACCGGGTTCCAGTGCGAGGTGGTGAAGAAGGCGAAACCGAACTTGTGGAAAGCGGGCCAGCCGCCGATGGCCAGCGACACCAGCACGCCGCCGAGGGCGACGAGCAGCAAGGTCGCGGCCGCCCCGCACAACAGCCGGAACGGCGTGTCGAGGGAGGTTCCCTTCGGAATTGCGCGTGACAGATCTGAGACGGCGTCGGTCATGAATCAGTTTAGGCGCGGAGACGTTTTACGTCCCCGCGCCCTCCCCTTATGCAAATTCGCTTAGCGCGAAGCGTAGACGGGCTTGCCGTCCGGACCCTTGACCTGGGCGGTCCAGGCCTTGCGGACGAGGCCTTTGACCGCGGCGGGCAGCGGCACGTAGTCGAGGTTGCCGGCCGCGCCGTCGCCATTCTTGTAAGCCCAGTCGAAGAAGCTCAGCACGCCCTTGCCGGTGGCGGCGTTCGCCTGTTGCTTATAGACCAGAATGAAGGTCGCGCCAGTGATCGGCCAGGACTTGGCGCCCGGCTGGTCGAGCAGCAGCAGGTAGAAGCCCGGAGCCTTGCTCCAGTCGCCGCCGGCGGCGGCGGCGGCGAAGTTCGCGGCCTGCGGGGCGACGAACTGGCCGTTCTTGTTCTGCAGCTGGGCGTAGGTCAGCTTGTTCTGCTTGGCGTAGGCGTATTCGACGTAGCCGATCGAGCCGGCGGTCTGCTTGACGAAGGCGGCGACGCCGTCGTTGCCCTTGCCGCCGATGCCGGTCGGCCATTCGACGGCGTCATTGGCGCCGACCTTCTGCTGCCAGGCCGGGCTCTTCATGGCCAGGTAGCTGGTGAACAGGAAGCTGGTGCCCGAGCCGTCCGAACGGTGAACGACGGTGATCGGCAGGTTGGGGAGCTTGACGCCCTTGTTCAGGTTGGCGATGCGCGGGTCGGCCCACTTCTTGATCTCGCCAAGGTAGATGTCGGCCAGCACGGCGCCGGTCAGCTTGACCTGGCCCGGCTGCACGCCCGGCAGGTTCATCACCGGCACGACGCCGCCGATGACGGTCGGGAATTGCATCAGGCCCGAGGCGTTGAGGTCGTCGGCCTTGAGCGGCTTGTCCGAAGCGCCGAAATCGACGGTCTTGGCCTTGATCTGCTTGATGCCGCCGCCCGAACCGATCGCCTGGTAGTTCAGGCCGACGCCGGTTTGCGCCTTATAGGTTTCCGCCCACTTGGCGTAGACGGGCGCGGGGAAGGTCGCGCCGGCGCCGGACAGGTCGGCGGCCTGCGCCGCGCCCCCGACAAGCAGGGCCGCGCCGAGGGCGACCGCGAGTTTCTTCAGCATGTGCTTAGGCTCCAATCAGCCGACGGCGGTTCCCCCCGTCGTAGAGGCCTCAGTAGGCAAGGACTGTAACAGGGATATGACACCCGAGTTCCTCGCCGCCCCGCCCCAGCGCCCCGACGCTCCGGCCACCTACACATTATAATAGGCGCCGAAGCGGCCGCGCGCTTTCGCCGCCTTGACTCTGAGCAAGGCCGCGCACCGCCGGCGGTCAAGACTGGACCGACACTAAAACGTCATAAGACTGAGCCGATAGCGTCATCAATTCGAGGGCGCTCTGTCACAAATCTGGACTAACAGCCGCCTCAATCCCCATCCGCAGGAGATGGGGTCGAATCGAGGGGTTACCAATGAAGAACCAGATGACGCTGCTCGGCGGAGCGGCGCTCGGAGCGATGGTCGTCGCCTGCTTCGCAGCGCCGGCCGACGCCAAGACCGTCAAGCACAAGGCGCGCCCTCGCCCCGCCGCCAGCGCCCAGTCCGAAGAGATCCGCGAACTGCGCAAGCAGGTCCAGGCGTTGACCGACCGGCTGAACGCCCAGGAATCCGCCCAGCAGCAAACCCAGGCGCAGGCGCAGCAGGCCCAGGTCCAGGCCCAGGCCGCCGCCACCCAGGTTCAACAGGTTCAGGCTCAGGCCGACGCTTCGATCAAGACCATCCCGACCCAGGTCAGCAGCGCGGTCAGCGCCCTGCCCAAGGCCAAGCCGAGCTGGGCCGACAACACCAGTGTCAGCGGCCGGATGTTCTACAACCTCAGCAACGTCGAACAGAAGTCGGACGGCAAGAAGGTCGCGCCCAGCGGCTTCGGCCTCGACGTGAAGCGCTTCTATATCGGCGTCGATCACAAGTTCAACGACGTGTTCTCGGCCAACGTCACCACCGACTTCAACTACATCGCCGCCGACGGCGAAACGCAGCTGTTCATCAAGAAGGCCTATCTGCAGGCCAAGCTGTCCGACGCCCTGGTCGTAAGGGTCGGTTCGGCCGACCTGCCCTGGGTGCCGTTCGTCGAAGACCTCTACGGCTATCGCTACGTTGAAAACGTCCTGATCGACCGCACCAAGTTCGGCACCTCGGCCGACTGGGGCGTGCACGCCTCGGGCAAGTTCTTCGACGGCCACCTGAACTACGCCCTGTCGGTCGTGGACGGCGCCGGCTACAAGGCCCCGCTCCGCTCGAAGGGCATGGACGTCGAAGGCCGGGTCAACCTGAAGTTCGACAACGTCGTGCTGGCCGTCGGCGGCTACACCGGCAAGCTGGGCAAGGACACCCAGGGCGCGCTCACCTACCACACCGCCGAACGCTTCGACGCCCTGGCCGCCTACACGACCAACAAGTTCCGCGTCGGCGCCGAGTACTTCTCGGCCAGCGACTGGAACAACGTCACCACCGCCGCCGCCGACAAGTCGGAAGGCTATGGCGTGTTCGGCTCGTACAACTTCACCGACCAGATCGGCGTGTTCGGCCGCTATGACTGGGTGAAGCCGAAGAAGGACCAGGCGTCTTCGCTGAAGGACGACTATTTCAACATCGGCGCCAGCTACAGCCCCTACAAGAACGTCGACTTCTCGCTCGTCTACAAGCGTGACTCCGTCGACAACGGCACGGTCAGCACCTCGAACGGCGCGATCGGCGGCGTCAACAAGGGCACCTACGACGAAATCGGCGTGTTCGGTCAGCTCCGCTACTGATCGACGCCGTCCTCGCGACGCATGGAAGGGCCGCCCGCGAGGGCGGCCCTTCTTCGTTCAGGGGGCGGTTCAGTGGACGGTCGACGAGGCGAGCCCGCGGAAATTCCAAGCCGGCGCCGCCTCCGCGCCGCGGCGGGTCTTCGGGAAGACGATCTCGAAGACCAGGCCGCCGTCGGCTTCCCGCACGTCGAAGCGGCCCTGCAGCTGGTCGGTCATCGCCGCGACGATCTGGCGGCCCAGGTCGTCCTGGAAGGCTCCGGCCATGTCGACCCGGCCGCTCGCCAGCACCAGCCGGTAGTCGTCGCCCTCGGCCGTCAGGGCGACGCGGACGCTGCCCTTGCCCGCCCGCGGCAGGCGTTGGAGCGCGCTGCGGAAGCACTCGAACAGCAGCACCGCCAGAGAGGCGGCCTGATCCGACGGCAGCGCGACGCCGTGGTCCTCGACCAGAACCTCGACCGGCCGATGCTCGGCGGCCCCCAGGCAGCTTTCGAGAAGCTGCCTGGCGAACACGGCGAAGTCGGTGGCGCGGTCGCTTTCGCCGTACATGCTGCGATGGATGCGCGAGATCATCAGCGTCCGCTTGGACGCCTCGGTCAGGGCCTGGGAATAGCTGCGGTCGTAGACGTCGTTGGCCTGCCGCTGCAACAGGGCGGCGACGAGCTGCAGGTGGTTGGTGGCCCGCTCGTTGAACTCCCGGAACAGGTTGGCGTGTCCCTCGGCCAGCACCTCGGCGCGGGATCGCTCGCTGCGGAACTGCTGCAACGCCCGGGTCATGCCGGTGATGAAATAGATGTCGACGGCGCAGGTCACCGCGAAGAAACCCAGCGAGATCAGCGCCTGCGCCCCGACGATCAGCGAGAACGCCGGCGGCGCGAAAGCCCAGATCGCCAGCGCTCCCGAAAGGACAGCCGCCAGCGCCGCCGGCCGGGCGCCGGCGAAATAGGCGGTGATCACGATGACCGGATAGAAGGTCGAGAAGATGAAGCTGCCGGCGAACACCGGCGCCAGCGCCCAGCGCACGGCGAACGCCGCGCCGACCAGCAGCAGGGCGGCGACATAGCGATGGTGGCCTTTCAGCCAGCCTTGGCCCGGCATGGCGCAGTCCTTTCACAAAACGCGGCGCGCCCCATCCCCGGACCGTCGCCGCGTGGCCTTATACGCTGCAAACCCCTCAAGCCGTCGCGGCGCGCGGCGATATTTCGCCCGCCGCGCCTTCGCGTTCGCGCAATTCCGCCTCGGCGGCCGCGATGTAGTCCCGCGTCAGCGGCGCGGCCGTGGGCCGCCGGGCGATCTGCAGCTGGAAAACGACGATGTCCTGATGCCGGAAGGCGGCCTCCGACAGCGCCAGATAGAACTCCCACATCCGGCAGAACCGCTCGTCGAACAAGGCCGCAGCCTGCGCCCTCCGGGCCATGAAGGCCTCGCGCCACGCCCGCAGCGTGTCGGCGTAGTGCAGCCGCAGGACCTCGACGTCGGTGATCGTCAGCCCGTTGCGCTCGACGGCGGAGACGATGTCGGAAAGCGACGGCAGGTGCCCGCCCGGGAAAATGTGCTTGGTCACCCACGGATTGGTCAGGCATGGCTCGTCCGAGGTGCCGATGGTGTGCAGCAGCATCACCCCGTCGTCGGCCAGCAGTCGGCGGCAAGTCTTGAAGAAGGTCTCGTAGAAGGCCAGGCCGACATGCTCGAACATGCCCACCGAGACGATGCGGTCGAACCGCCCCTGCACCGCCCGGTAGTCCTGGAGCTGGAACGACACCCGCCCGTCGAGCCCGCGCGCCGCCGTGCGCTCGCGGGCGGCGGCGATCTGTTCTTCCGACAGGGTGACGCCGACCACCTCGCCCGCCCGGGCCGTTTCGGCCAGATAACAGGCCATGCCGCCCCAGCCGCAGCCGATGTCGAGCACCCGGTCGCCGGGGCGCAGCGCCAGCTTGGCGGCGACATGGCGCTTCTTGGCCAGCTGGGCGTCGGCGAGGCTCTGGCCGGGATGCTCGAAATAGGCGCAGGAATATTGCCAATCCGGATCCAGGAACAGCGCGTAGAGGTCGTCGCCCAGGTCGTAGTGGTGCGCGACGTTGCGGCGCGACCGGCCCGCCAGGTTACGCTGACGCCAGCGCGACAGTCCCATGCGCCAGCGGTCCAGGAGCTTGATGAACCAGGGGTCCTCGGCGTCCAGGCTGTTCTGCAGGACGAGCGCCAGGAAGTCGTAGACCGTGCCCTGCTCGATGGTCAGGCGGCCGTCGGTGAACATCTCGCCGGTCTTGAGGTCCGGATCGAGCAGGACCGCCCATTGCGCCGCCGCGTCGTGGAAACGGGCCGTCGCCCTGGGCTCGCCGCCGTCGCCGAACTCCAGACGCTCGCCATCGGCGGCGATGACGACCAGCGCGCCAGTCGTCACCATCGGGGTCAGGGCGCGCTGCAGCAGACGCGACGCCAGCATGGTCGGGCTCCCTCGGCGGTTTTCGTCCTGTAGAGGGTAGCGCCAATGGAATCGCCGCCGCAACGGTTGCGGCGGCGACTCTTCGATCCCGTCCAGGATCAGCCGAGGTTCAGGGACTCGGCGACGGCGGCGTAAGTGACGCGGCCGCCCTGGATGTTGAGGCCGGCGGCGAAGCCGGGATCGTCGGCGAAGGCCTTCTCGACGCCCTTGTTGGCCAGGGCCGAGATATAGGGCGCCGTGGCCGCGCCCAGGGCGTAGGCCGAGGTCAGCGGCGCGGCGCCCGGCATGTTGGCCACGCAATAGTGGATGATGCCGTCGACGACATAGGTCGGGTCGGCGTGGGTGGTCGGCTTGCTGGTCTCGAAGCAGCCGCCCTGGTCGATGGCGACATCGACCAGCACCGCGCCGGGCTTCATGCGCGCGAGGTCGGCGCGGCTGACCAGCTTGGGCGCGGCGGCGCCGGGGATCAGCACGCAGCCGATGACCAGATCGGCGCCGTGGACCGCTTCGGTCACCGCGTCGGGCGTGGAATAGACCGTCTTCAGGCGGCCGCCGAACTGGTCGTCCAGCTCTTCCAGGCGCGGAGCGGAGATGTCGAACAGGGTGACGTCGGCGCGGTGGCCGATGGCCATTTCCGCCGCGTGCTTGCCGGCGACGCCGCCGCCCAGGATGACGACCTTGGCCGGCGGAACGCCCGGCGCGCCGCCCAGCAGCAGGCCGCGCCCGCCCGCCGGACGCAGCAGCTGCACCGCGCCGACGTCGACGGCCATGCGGCCGGCCACCTGGCTCATCGGCGCCAGCAGCGGCAGGCGGCCCTTGCGGTCGACGATGGTCTCATAGGCGATGGCCGTGCAGCCCGAGGCCATCAGGCCCTTGGTCTGCTCCAGGTCGGCCGCCAGGTGCAGGTAGGTGAACAGGATATGGTGCGGCTTCAGCCGCGCGATCTCGACCGCCTGCGGCTCCTTGACCTTGACGATCATCTCGGCGGCTTCGAACACCGCGTCGGCCGTCGGCAGCACCGTCGCGCCCGCCTCGACATAGGTCGCGTCGGATTGGCCGATGCCCGCGCCGGCGGCGGTCTCGACGAACACCTCATGGCCGTCGCGAACCAGCTGCCGGACGATGCCCGGCGTCGCCGCCACGCGGAACTCCAGCGTCTTGATCTCTTTGGGAACCCCGATGCGCATCCTCGCCTCCGCTTGTCGTTGCGTAAGCGGCAGGCTAGGCGGCCTGAGATTGCGATGTTCGCCTAAGAGCGATAAGAGCCAGAGGGATTTCGCAAGATTTCTGCGCGAATTTGGCATCCATGACGAAATCTGCGAGCAATTTCGACAGAACCGATCTGACGCTGCTGCGCAGCCTGCAGCGGGACGGCCGGGCCACCAACGCCGAACTGGCGAGGGACGCCAGCATGTCGGAGTCGGCCTGCCTGCGCCGCGTGCGGCTGCTGGAGGCCAACGGCGCCATCGAGCGCTATGCGGCGGTCATCAACCAGCAGGCGGTCGGCCTGCCGCTGAACGTCTTCATCACCATCACCCTGAACGGCCAGTCGGAGGCGGCGCTGCGCACCTTCGAAACCGAGATCGCCGCCGTGCCCGAGGTCATGGAATGCTATCTGATGACCGGGTCCGCCGACTATCTCGTCCGGGTGGTCGCCCGCGACATCGACGACCTGGAGCGTATCCATTCCACCCGCCTGACCCGGCTGACCGGCGTGGCCCGCGTCACGTCCAGCATCGCCATGCGCCAGGTGATCAAGCGCGCGGAGCTTCCGATCCGTTGAGCGAGGCCGGGCACGAGACTTGCGAAGCCGAACCCGATCCGTGCCAAAACGGATCGGACGACGGGACCTCGACCATGCCGCAGAACCTCAAGCAGCTGACCGCCTTGCGTTTCTTCGCCGCCGTCTGGGTGGTGGGCTATCACTACTGGCCGCATCTCGGCCTGGCGCGCCCGGCGGTTCTGGAGAAGGGCTATCTCGGCGTCGAGCTGTTCTTCGTCCTCTCCGGCTTCATCCTCAGCCACGTCTATCTGCAGGCGTTCGGCGAAAAGCGGCAGAGCTATCCGTCGTTCCTGTGGGCGCGGCTGGCCCGCATCTATCCGGTGCACATCGCCGTGCTCGGCGGCCTCGTCCTGCTGATGCTGGCCGCCGCCGTGCTCGGCCTAGACATCGGCGACCACGTGGCCATGTGGCGATCGCTGCCGGCCCAGGTCACCCTGACCCAGGCCTGGGGCCTGTCGCCCGACGGCGGCTGGAACCATCCCTCGTGGTCGATCTCGGCCGAATGGTTCGCCTATCTGACCTTCCCCGTCTTCGCCTGGGCGGCGTGGCGGCTGCGCGACCGGCCGCGCCTGGCGGTCGGCCTGGCCCTGGCCCTGGTGGTCGGCCTCTATGAAATCTACGGCGGCCTGACCGGCGAGTCGCTGACCCGCGCCACCATCACCTGGGGCGCGCTGCGCATCGTGCCGTGCTTCGCCTACGGCTGCGCGATCTACCTGCTGTGGCGCTCGGGCGTGTTCAAGCAGCGCGCGGCGTCGATCGCCTGCGCCGGCGCGGCGGCGGCGGCCGTGGTCGCGCTCACCCACTTCGGCGCGCCGGACTGGGCGACCACCGCGACCTTCGGCCTGCTGATCGCCAGCCTGGCCGGCATGGCCTCCAACGGCTCGCGTCTGCTGACCTCGAAGACCTGGGTCTATCTCGGCGAAGTCAGCTTCGCCCTCTACATGGTGTGCATCCCCTGGGAGCTGGTGTTCGGCGGCCTGGTCAACCGGGGCCTGCACCTCGACCCCGACAAGCTGCCCCTGGCCGCGTGGCTGGTCCTCTGCGCCGGCGCCCTGCCGGTGGCGATGGCGGCGCACCATCTGGTCGAGCGGCCCGCCCGCGAGATCATGCGCCGCTACGGGGTCCCCTTCTCGCGCGGCGGACGGGCGGCGGCGGCGGCCTGATCGGCCTCGACGGTCACGCCAAGGCTGGAACGCCCTTGCGTCTCAGCCGGTGTTGCGCAGCCCGGCCGCGATGCCGTTGACGGTCAGCTGCACCCCCAACCGCACGCCCTCGCTCTGGTCGCCGCCGCGCCGCCGCGCCAGCAGCTCGAGCTGGAGGTGATTGAGGGGATCGACATAGCGGGCGTTGAGCGCCACCGATTCCGCCAGCTCCGGCTGACCGTCGAGCAGTTGCGCGCCGCCGCGCAGGGACAACACGAGGGCGGCGGCCTCCTCCCATTCCTGGCGGATCGCGCCGAAGATGCGGCGGGCGGCGGCCTTGTCGGGCGCCAGCGCGGCGTAGCGTTCGGCGATGCCCATGTTGCTCTGGGCCAGGGCCAGCTCCATGTTCGACAGCAGGGAGGCGAAGAAGTCCCAGCCGCCGGCCATCTCTTGCAGCAACGCGCTCGACAGCCCGGCGCGCCGCACGCCCGAGGCGAAACCGTACCAGCCCGGCAGCATGAAGCGGGCCTGCGACCAGCTGAACACCCAGGGAATGGCGCGCAGGTCCTCGATCCGCCGGCTCGCCTTCCGCGAGGCCGGCCGACTGCCGATCTTGAGGTCGGCGATCTCGGCGATCGGCGTGGCCGCCCAGAAGAAATCCTCGAACGCCGGATCATCATAGACCAGGGCGCGATAGGCCGCGAACGACTCCCGGGCGGCGGTCAGCATGGCGGCGTCGAAGCGCGGCTCCAGGGCGACGGCGTCGGCGGGCCGGTTGCTGGCCCACAGCACCGCCGCCGCCAGGCTGTCGAGGTTGCGGCGAGCCGTCGGCTGGTCGCCGAACTTGCGGGCGATCATCTCGCCCTGCTCGGTCAGGCGTATGCGGCCGCCCACGGTGCCGGGCGGCTGGGCCTGCACGGCCTCGGCCGCCGGTCCGCCCCCGCGTCCGACCGACCCGCCGCGGCCATGGAAGAACTGCACGGCGACGCCGGCCTTGCGGCATTCGGCGGCGATCGCCGAGGCCCCCTCCATCACGCCGTGGCGGGACGCGGCGTAGCCGCCGTCCTTGTTGGAGTCGGAATAGCCCAGCATGACTTCCTGCAACGGCTCGGCGCCGAGCAGTTCGCGCGCCGTCGGCAGCGACAGCCAGCGCGCGATGATCTGCGGCGCCGCCTGAAGGTCCTCGATGGTTTCGAACAATGGCGAGACCCGCAGGGTCGAGGCCGGCTTGGCCCCGGCCATCAGCAGGCCGGCTTCCTTGAGCAGCAGGTAGGGCTCAAGGATGTCGGACACCGACGCCGATTTCGAGACCACATAGGCGCCCAGCGCCTGCGCCCCGAACAGCCGCACCGCCTCGGCCGCGGCGTCGACGACCGCCAGTTCCTTGCGCGTCTCGTCGGAATAGGCGGCGAAAGGCGAGCGCAACGGCCGCTCGTGCGCTAGCTCGCCGACCAGCAGCGCGATGCGGGCGTCCTCGTCCAGGGCCAGGTAATCGACGCCGGCGGAACGCCGGAACAGCTCGGCCACCACCCGCTCGTGCACGTCCGAATTCTGGCGCAGGTCGATGGTCAGCAGATGGAAGCCGCAGCCCCGGGCCATCTGGATCAGGCTCTTCAGGGTGGCGCCCACCAGGCGCGGGCCGCCGTGCGCGACCAGCGAGGCGCGGATCGTCTCCAGGTCGGCGATGAAGGCCTCGGGCGAGGCGTAGGGCTCGAACGGACCGGCCGGCGCCGCGCCGGAGAGCCGCGCGCCCGTCGCCATCAGCCGCCGCTCGATGCCGACCACCGCCCGGCGGTAAGGCTCGTCGACGCGATGGACGGAATCGTCGCCCGACATCTCGGCCAGCCGCAGGACCCCGTCCGACACCGGCGCCAGGGTGCTGGAGATCGACAGGTCCGGCTGCAGCTTCTCCAGCTCCTGCCGGTAGAAGCCGAACAGCAGCCACGCCTGGCCGCGCAGGGCGTTGCGCAGCCGCTCGGCGTCGACATAGGGGTGGCCGTCGCGGTCGCCGCCGATCCAGGTGCCCATGCGCAGCAGGCTCGGGAAATCCTCGCCCTCGCCCAGCTCGGGCCCGATGGCGGCGGCCCAGTTCTGATAGAGCTCGACCATGGCCGGCAGGATCGACCGGCCGACGATCGACAGCATGTTGCGGATTTCGTCGTCGACCGTGATCCGTTCGGGCCGGTTCAGGCGGGTCTGCCACAGGATGGCGATCTCGCGGTACAGCTCGTTCTGCAACCGGGTGTCGATGTCGCGCGGCAGATGGTGCCGGCGCAGGGACAACAGGCGGGCGATCTCGTATTCGCGGTCGACCACGCTGCGGCGGCGCATCTCGGTCGGGTGCGCGGTCAATACCTCGACCAGGTTCATCCGCTCCAGGGCCTCGCGCAGCGCCCCCTTGCCCACGCAGTCGCGCAGCAGGGCGTCGACGGCCGCGCTCAGAGTCTGGGGCCGCACCGGGCGGGAATCCAGCTCGAACTCGGCGTGGCGGCGGCGGCCGGCGACGTCCTCGCCGATCTGGGTCAGCAGGGCGTGGCAAGCGAAGGCGCGGGCCAGATAGACGGCCTGGTCGGTGGAAAGCCCGGTCAGCAGCCGGTCGAGCGCCTGGCCGCCCTCGCTTTCGGAGGCGACGGCGGCGTCCCGCACCCGGGCGATCAGTTCGACGCCGACGCGGCCGTCCAGGTCGCCCATGGCCTCGATCAGCAGACTGTCGAGCAGACGGACATTCTTCTGGACGTGGCGATTGGTCGGGGTCTCCGACGCAGCGCCCCGCTCAACACCCAGGGACGCCGACATGAGACCGCCTCCATTCACCGCACGAGCCCGCCCCCTCTAAGGGAAGGACGGTTCCATGAACATAGTTCGATGCGCCGAAGGCCGGGAAAATCGCCCCTAGGCGCCGATCAGCTCGCGCCCGATCAGGAACCGGCGGATTTCGTTGGTGCCGGCGCCGATGTCATAGAGCTTGGCGTCGCGCAGCAGGCGCTCGACCGGATAGTCCTTGGTGTAGCCGGCGCCGCCGAGGGCCTGGATGGCCTCCAGCGACACCTTCACCGCGTTCTCCGAGGCCATCAAGATCGCGCCGGCGGCGTCGAAGCGCGTGGTGCGCCCCGCGTCGCAGGCCCGGGCCACCGAATAGACGTAGGCCCGCGCCGAATTGAGCGCGACATACATGTCGGCGATCTTGCCCTGCATCAGCTGGAAGCCGCCGATGGCCTTGCCGAACTGCTTGCGCTCGCGGACATAGGGCAGGACCACGTCGAGGCAGGCTTGCATGATGCCCAGCGGCCCGGCCGAGAGGACCGCGCGCTCGTAGTCGAGGCCGCTCATCAGCACGCCGGCCCCGCCGCCGACCGGACCCATGATGTTCTCTTCCGGCACCTCGACGTCCTCAAACACCAGCTCGCCGGTGTCGGAGCCGCGCATGCCGAGCTTGTCCAGCTTCTGGGCGCAGCGGAAGCCGGGCATGTCCTTCTCGATCAGGAAGGCGGTGACGCCCCGGCTGGCGCCGTCCGGATCGGTCTTGGCGTAGACCACGAGGGTGTCGGCGTGCGGCGCGTTGGTGATCCAGAACTTGGTGCCGTTGAGGACGTAGCGGTCGCCCTTCCTGTCGGCGCGCAACTTCATGGAGATGACGTCGGAGCCCGCGCCGGCCTCGGACATGGCCAGGGCGCCGACATGCTCGCCGCTGATCAGCTTGGGCAGGTAGCGACGCTTCTGCTCGGGCGTGCCCCAGCGACGGATCTGGTTGACGCACAGATTCGAGTGCGCGCCGTAGGACAGGCCGATCGAGGCCGAGGCTCTCGACACCTCCTCCATCGCCACCACGTGTTCGAGATAGCCCAGGCCCAGGCCGCCCCACTCTTCCTCGACGGTCACGCCGTGCAGGCCGAGGTCGCCCATTTCGGGCCAGAGTTCGCGCGGGAAGGCGTTGCTTTCGTCGATCGCCGCCGCCAGCGGGGCGATGCGGTCGGCCGAGAAACGGGCCGTGGTTTCACGGATGGCGTCGGCGGTTTCGCCGAGCGCGAAGTCGAGGGAAGGACCAGCGTTCGAGATCATGCGCGGGTGCTTATCACTTCGCGAAATGCAAAACGAGAGGTCGTCTGCGCCTTGTTTACGTCTAGTCTTCCCGGCCGCCCAACCGCTCCAGCAGGAAGTAAACGGCGCTCGCCAGGCAGACCACGCCGATGACCCCGGCGACCCATCCCACCGGCCGGGCGCTGACGGCGCCGGCCTCGGCGTGCGGTCCGAATCCCCAATAGACGCCGGCCACGGCCACCACCAATCCGACCGCGCCCAGGCCGACGAAGGGCCAGACGCTGGCCGGACGGCCACCGACCCGGCTCCCCGGCCTGCGGCGCGCGGGGAACATGCGTTTGCGCAGATCGGCGCCGGCGGCCAGAACCGGTTCGGCCGCGGCCTCCTCGCCTTCGGCCGGCGCGTTGGCCGGCTCGGGCGGTTCCGGCGTCGAGGCCGGCGGCGTCGCGAGGCGGAAGTTGAAGCCCAGGGCGGAGGGCCGGGAGGCGATCGGAGCGATCGCCGGCGCGGGCTCTGCATCGGCCGTCGCTTCTAGGGCCGCGTGTCCGGGAGCCGCAGGCGTCACATCCTGCTCGTCCGGCGCGAGGGCCTGGAGCCGCTCGACCACCGCCGCCGCGGCCTGCTGCACGGGAGAATCGGGCTCGGCGACGTGCACTTCCGGCTTCACCGGGCGGACGGTCTCGGGGCCGATATCGCGGAAGGCCGCGACCGGCCCGTCCAGCGGGGCGACGATGGCGGCCGGCGTCAGGCGCGGCGCGGCGTCGGCCAGCAGGTCCAGCCGGGGCCGCACCACCGGCGTCGGAGCCGGAACCCAGCCGCCCGGCGGCGTCAGGAACAAGGTCTTCTCGGCCGCCCGGCGACGGACCAGGGCGTCGACGACGATGCGCTCCCCGTCGAGCTCGGCCTCGCGCCACATCTCCAGGGCGCAGGCGGCCTGGATCAGCGCGCCTTCGTTGACCCGGCGCAGCACTAGCGAGCGGCGGAAGTTCTCAAGGCCGATATTGAAGGCGAACGAGACCAGGGCGTCGAACTGGTTCTGGGTGAGCGGCGTGAAGGTCCAATCGTTGACGGCTCCCGTCACCTCCAGCAGGTCGTAGATCAGCAAGGCCTCGGCGTCGGCCGGCGAGACCTCGGCCCTCTCCCGGGCCGACCGCACGTGGCCGTAGCCGATGGTCCAGCCGCCGCCGGGGAGCGCGGCCGCGGTGCGGCGGCATCCCTCGAAGCGCTTGATCATGTCGATCGCGACACGGGAGACCTGATGACGCGGCTTCATCGCCCTCTTGACCCATATTGGCACATACGCCGAAGCGTTCGCCTTTCACGGGCAAGAGCGGCGCCGGAACGGCCGAAGAGACCACGACGCCACGTCGCCGGCTCACGCCGGCCCGCCGCATTCGATCAGGATTTAGGAGGGCCCGGCCGCCGGTCCGCGATAACCATCGCGGCCGCCGGTTCCGGATTTCACTGGTGCGGTCGAGAAGACTCGAACTTCCACGGGTTGCCCCACAGCGACCTCAACGCTGCGCGTCTACCAATTCCGCCACGACCGCTCGTGGTGAGGCGCGGGGGTTAGCAAACCCCGCGCGGTTTGTGAAGGCGCGTTTTAAAGTCCGGGCGCCCCGCCCGTCCCGCGCTGGGACGCGGGATCGCCGGTCACCCCCCGGCCATGAAGTCGTAGACGTTGGCCGCGCCGGTGACGCTGATGGCGATCTTGTCTTCGTTGATCTGAATCTCGCCGCGCGCGATGGGGTGGTTGTTGGCCAGGATCCAGACCTCGTCGTTGGCCTTGGCGTCCAGGGGAATCACCGCGCCGCGCCCCATGCGCAGCAGTTGCTGCATCGGCAGAGTCGCTCGCCCCAACAGCACCGAAATCTCGACATTGACGGCCTTGACCTGGCTCACGAGAACGCACACCCCACAAGGCGGGCGCCATTGCGTTCGCCCGCGTCGAGCCCAATCTGAGGCCACATGCTTGACCGGTCGTTAAACTCCGCCGCCGCCCCGCTCCTCGGCCGCCCCGACGGCGCCCCCGTCGAATGGGCGACCTCGACGGGGCGCACGCCCTATCCAGAGGCGGTCGCGGCCATGGAGGCGCGCGCCGCCGACATCGCGGAAGGCCGCGCGGCCGAGCTGGTCTGGCTGCTGGAACATCCGCCCCTCTACACCGCCGGCGTATCCGCCAAGGCGGCCGACCTGCTGGCTCCCGACCGCTTTCCGGTGTTCGAGAGCGAGCGCGGGGGACAGTTCACCTATCACGGCCCGGGCCAACGGGTGGCCTATGTGATGCTGGATCTGCGCGAACGGGGACGCGACGTTCGCGCCTTCGTCGAGGCGTTGGAGACCTGGGTGATCGGCGCCCTCGCCGCCTTCAACGTCGAGGGGCATATCCGCCCCGGACGGGTCGGGGTCTGGGTCGAGCGCAAGGCCCCCGGCTTCGCCCGCGAAGACAAAATCGCCGCGGTCGGCGTCAAGCTGCGCAAGTGGGTCAGCTTCCACGGCGTCAGCCTGAACGTCGAGCCCGACCTCGGCCACTTCGCCGGCATCGTGCCCTGCGGCATCACCGAACATGGCGTGACCAGCCTGGTCGATCTCGGCCTGCCGGCGACGATGGACGACGCCGACGCGGCCTTGAAGGCCAGCTTCACGCGGGTGTTCGGCGCGGCCGTGGACGCGCCGGCGCCGCTGTGAAGCGGCCCGACATGACGCCGTTCAGGCCGCCGCCGGCTTGATCGGATTGGGGCCGAAGCGGTTCGCACCCTGCTCGCCGCCCATGACCGCCAGTTCCACCGCCGCCCACAGCAGGACGATGGAGAACAGGAAGTCGAGGAAGCCGTCCGGCTTGGGCCACACCGCCGCCAGGGCGACCAGGATCAGGGCAGACCACCAGCCGGACCGGCCGCGGTCGTGCAGCCGCTTGGACAGCACGCAGGCGCCCGAGAACAACAGCGCCGGATAGACCACCCAACCCGTGAGCCAGTGCAAGGTCGTGCCGACGATGGCTTCGTACAGCGAGGCGACCGCGATCAGAACCGCGCAGGCGATCAGGAACGGCGCCCTCGCCAGCCGTCCTGTGGACGACCAGAAAAGCTCCACCCAATCGATTTGGCTGTTCATGACGATCTCCCGAGTCGCGGCCATAGCCCGCGCGCCGGGAATTTAGGATCGCCGGACCGAAAGCGGAAGGGTCACCAGCGACGGACCCGGCCGACGTCAACGTGGACGAAGTCCGAACTGGGATAATAGCCCACCCCGCCCAGCGACAGGCCCAGGGCCGCGTCGCGCAGGGACGCCAGCCGCACGCCGGGAACGCGGATGTCGATGGCCTTGCCTTCCATGTGCAGGCTGTGGGTGGCCACGCCGCCGCTGCGTTCGTGCAACAGGGCGTTGGTGCGGGGCGAGCGATAGCCGGAGATGATCTGGTACGGCTGGGTCGTCTCGGTCCGCGACTGCAGCAGCGTCAACAGGTCGAGCAGCTTGGGCTCGATCGGATGGACGTCGCCCGTGCGGAAATCGCGAAGGACATGGTTCACCGAGGCCAGGGCGTCGGGAATGTATTCTCCCCCCTCCCAGTAGGTGACCTTGACCGCCTCGTCCGTATGGGTGTTGCGGAACGCGAGGGTCCGCGCCGGAATGGCGGCCAACGACCGCAGCCCGTAGGCGGTGAAAAAGGAACCTGCGCCCACGGCGAGGCCACGGCGAAGTAGATCGCGACGACGAAGCGACATTGGACGCCCCCGATAACCCGACTGACCGAGCGGCCTTCGCATGTGATTGGGGCGAAAGCGCGACTACAGTCGATCTTTACAGTTAATAGATTCTTAAATTCAAGAACATCGTTCACATAATTGCGTTCAACTCGGCATCCCACCCGTATATATCATCGCGGAAATTGAGTTGACCGTCCGCATCTACGTATGCGGTTCGGTATAGAATGAACACTGGAGCCGGTTGGTCAAGCTTGATCCACCGCGTCTTGCCGGTGTCGATAGCCTTGTCGATCTTGTCGTCGGTCCACGACTGGCCGGCCAACAGCTTTCCGGCGAGCGCCCGCGGCTGCTCAAGCCTGACGCAGCCATGGCTGAGCCCCCGCCGATCGCGGGCGAACAGGGCCCGCGCCGGGGTGTCGTGCAGATAGACGCCATAGGGGTTGGGGAAGTCGAACTTGATCCGCCCCAGGGCGTTGCGCGCGCCGGGGGCCTGGCGGATCTGGCCGTTCACGCGCCGATAGCCGTGGCGGGCGAGATAGCCACGGTCGCGCGCGGCCTTGGGCAGGATCTCCTTGGACGCGATCGAGGCCGGAACGTTCCAGGGCGGATTGAAGATCACGTACTGGACCTGCGAGCCCAGCATCGGCGTCTGATGCTTCGGATCGCCGACGACCACCTTCATGGTCAGAGTCGGGCCGCCGGCCTCGAACAGCACCGCCTCCGCCGACGGAATATCGACCTCGATCCGGTTCGGCGGCGGGACACGGGGGCCCCAGCGCAGGCGCTCCAGGTTGGCGGCGATCTGCGCGGCGCGATCCTCGGCCGTCACGTTCAGGGCGGCCAGCGTGCGCTCATCGACCCGCCCGGACGCGGCCAGGCCATGCCTGGCTTGGAAGGCCTTCAGAGCGTCGGCGAGCCCCGGGTCGAACCTGGCGGGCTTGGCCGCCGCGGGCGCGGCGTAGCCCTCTGCGGCGAGGCGTTGACGCAGCAAGACCACCGAGCCTTTGGCGCCGTTCTGCACGCCCGCCGGTACGACCGGCCAGCCGCCCGCGGAGGCCGCGTCCCGGTATCGGCGATACTGTTCCGCAAGCGCCTTGTATTCCCGGCCCTGCGGCTCCAGGTCCCCGAGCCAGGCCGCCAGCCGCCCCGCCTTGTGGGCCGCCAGCAGGTCGGCGGCCGCGTCATAGGCTGGCGCGGCGAGCCCCCAGGCCTCGTTGCGGCGCGCGGGGGGCGAGCCCCCGATTCTTTGGAACCGGGCGTAACGCGTCGCCGCCTCGACCAGGGTCTGGTCGGCCTGCTCGCGAGCCGCCGGGTCCTTGGCCTTGAGCCCCGCCGCCAGGGCGGCGACGTCGAACGCCGGCAGCCCCTGATCCTTGGCGGCGGTCAGCGCGCGAAGGATCGCCTGTTCGTCCTGATCGCTTAGTCGTGGCGGCGGTTCGACGGCGGCCGGCGGCGGCGTTCCAGGCGCCTGGGCCGCGACGGTCCCCGTCAGACAGGTCGCGAGCACGATCGCGAGGCCCCTCGCGAACGATCTCGCACCCTTGGCAAACGCCGTCATCGCCACCTTCCCGGCTCGACTTCAGGAGGGCTACGCAACAGCCGCTCTCATAAGGTGAAAGCGTTGCGGCCGCACTGGTTCCGCAGGCCTAACCCGCGCCGCGAATGACCTGGAAAAGGTCGGCCAGCCGCACGCTGCGATCCCCCGCCGCGAAGCGGCCCGCTCCGACGCCGACTAAGAGGCCCAGACCGGGAGCTGGTTGCAGGCCCTTGGGAAATGCGCGCCGGTCAATTGGCGCAGGCCCTGACGGCGGCTTCCAGCTCCGCCTCACGCGCGATACGCAACAGCCGGCCGGCGAGCAGCAACTGAACGCCGGCGAAGACGTCCGCCGCCCCCGCGAGCGCCTGCTCGGTGTCCGGATAGGCAGGAGCAGGCGAAACGCCCGCAGGACAACGGACCACAACAGGGATGCTCGCCGATTTCACCACGACAGGGGGGACGCCCTGGTGCGCGCAGGCGGCGCATGAGACCGCGACGAGACACGCCCAAAACCTTCGCCTCACGACGGAGCCTCCTTCATGGCGGATCATCGGATCCGGATAAGCTTCAGCGCGGCGGCGCAATGGTCGGCTTCCGGCGGCGCCGCCAGCACGGCGGCGGCGGCGTCCTGCGCCCGCCGCCGCGCGGCCGCCGCCTGCGCCTGGGCCTGCTCGGCCTGCGCTCTGCGGCGCTCGCCTTGTTCCTGAAGCGCCGCGACGGCGGCGTTCTGCTGATCGATGGCGCGCTCAAGACTGTCGGCTCCAACCCTGCACTCGCGCCACCCGCGCTCGAAGGCCGCCGCTTCCTCGCGCCAGCTCTGTTGGGTCCTCGGGTCGACCAGAGCCAGCCTGGCGGCGGCCAATTGCCCCTGCAGGTGGTGCAGTCGAAGCGTCTGCCCCCAGAGCAGGCCGCCTGCGGCGACGGCGGCCAGGCAGAACCACGCTTGCGGCCTCAACAGCAGGCGCGACAGATTCCAAAGAGACAGCAATCGCGCCTCCCTCGAAAAGAAAGTTGTCTGGAACGCGGAACCTTTTCCGCCGGCCGGAATTTTGGAGTGGTCCGGTTCGTCCCAAGGACGAAGCTGACACGACCGGCCCGGCCACGCCCCCCCGACGTTAACCGCCGGGTCGGTCACCTTCCCCCAACAATGATCCAGCCGTCAGGTCGAACCTGTCACCTTGGGTTCGGCGGGGTTCGTGCCCCAGACCAGGGCCATGACCGCGCCGCCAAGCGCGCCGTAGAACACCCCTGCATCCGTCAACGACACCGCCTTCCCGGTCAAAAGCATGACATAGGGCAAGGGCGCGCCGAGCAGGAACATCAGCATGGCCAGCCCCTTGCCGATCGCGAAGCTGTCGCCGTCCGGACCCGTGAAATAGTCGCGAAACACCTTGCGCAGCAAAGCCCCCCCGCTCACGGCCGGCCTCCGGCCCAAAGGTGGCCCAGCCAGGCCTTGACCACCACCATCAGCACCGCGCCCAGTATGGTCAGGGCGGCCACCATGCCCAGACCACGGTCGCGCAAGGACATCATGGCCCGAAGATCCGCGCGCAGCCCGCCGTCGCCGTCCCGGCCGACGACGATCTCGCTGAGACTTTCAAGCTTGGCCTCGATGCGGGCCAGCGCGGCCGTGACTTCGGCGCCGTCTGTCGATCGGAGCGCCGAACGCTGTCCGCCCGAGCTCATGGCCGTTCCTCGCGCACGCGCCGACCGGGCGCCCGCGCAGCGGACGTCATACAGGTACGCTTCATCTGGCTAACCCTCGTTGGATGGCGCGACGCCGTGTCGCAAGACGCGCAAAAGCGCGCGACGCAACCGTTCGCGCTGACGACCGTTATCCGTTGGTGGCGGTCGCGGTCCCCTCTCCCCGGCCGTCGCCAGAGTGAGAGGCCCGGCGATCCCTTCCCCGCCGGGCCTTTTCACGCCCAGGTCAGGCCAGGCGGCGACCGCCGGTGACCGCCCAGGTCAGGATGCCGGCCAACAAGGCGTCGTAACGCCGGGGCACAAGCGCACAGGTCGAAACGACCACACGGAAGATGATCCGAGGCGCAGTCAGCGCCCTTCGCCGCCAGGCCGGTCCCTTCCTGGGACGGTCTACGGGCGGAGCCTTTGGCGAGGCCATGTTGAACATCTGACGCCTCCTGGTCGAACCCCGGAATCGAACGCCCAAGCCTAGCGCGACGTTCCCACATCTTCGCGTCGGTGTGGAGCGACCTTAGGCGGTTCGTACGCCGACCCTCATCATTTCCGCGAGTCGCCGCGCCCGGGGGCCGACCTGGCGGGCCCAGAGGCTGGCGAGCATGCCCGCCGCCGCCGCTGCATAGTCGCCGGCGCGCATCTGGGAAAGCGTGGCGCGGAACTTGAGCAGCCCCGGAACGCCTAGATTGAAGGCCATATTGACCAGAACATCCTGCCGAGCCGGCGTCATTTCCCGCCACCAGGGCAGATTGCGGTCCAGCGCGCCCTCGACCACGCCCGCATCCTGTGCAAGGGCGGCCTCGGCCTGGGCGAGCGACCAGACCAGTCCCTTGCGGACCTCAGGCCCGGTATGGCCGTAGCCGATGGTCCATGGATCGCCTCCCGACAGCGGGTCCGGGTAGGCGATCAGCCTCAGGCCCTCATCCCGCCGCAGGTCCGCCAGTACGGCCGGCGTCGGCATCTCAGTTCGCCGCCAACGGCGCGGCGGCCGGCTCGGCCGCGCCATAGCGAACGTCCGGCGCAGGATCCTCCGAAGGATCGGGCCAGGGCCTTCCTTCTCCCGGCGCTTCGCCAAGTTCACGCAGCGCCGCCTGGCGCATCTTCAGGCCACGGCCGTCGATGGCCAGACTGTGCCAGCCGTTGGCCGCGCCAAAGCCCGCGCACTGCCCGAGCACGACCAACGCGGCCTGCCGGGCCGCGACGTCCGCGATCTCGGTTCGCCTCGCGTAAAGGAGTTCGGCCGTGTCGCAGATCGTGACGACCGGCGACATGGCCGCGAGGGTCCCTGCAAGCAGTTCCGCCACACCGTCGGGCAAGGCCGGACCGTGTTGAAGCGCGAAGGTCTGCACCGCGACGCGCATTTCGGGAATGCCGGTGATGGTCTCCATGGAGGCCTCCTATTGAATGCTGGCGTCGAGCGGCGCCGGCGCCGACAGGGCCTGCACGGGCTGCGCGCTCGGCGTATTCAGATTGAAGAATGGGTCCACGCCCTTGCGAGCGATGATCTCGCTGCGGGTGGCGATCCCGGTGAGCGCGCTGGCGGCCGCCCGGTGCTGGGCGCCTTGGATGGTCCGCTCGACCATCACGAATCGCGCCCGCTCGATCGCCGAGACGAAATCGACCGGCGAATGGCTCATGAACACTTCCTGGTAGCCGTCCGCCTGGATCTGAAACGCCCCGGTGTCGGCCTGCAGCGCCTTGCCGTCGTCGCCGACGAGCGAGCCGGTGAAGCGGAAAACCTCCTGACCGATCTGGCTGGCCTGATCGTCATGGATGGTGCGGACCTTCACCTTGTGGTCGCCCAGTTCGTAGACGCGATCCTCGGTATTGATGTCATGCCCAGCGGCGCGCAGCGCGTCGGTGATGTCCACCGGCACGCTCTTTCCTTCGGCCATGCGGCCCTCCTATGGGATTTGCGACTGGTTGTGAGTGAACACGAAGGCGCCGGGCTTGACGCCGGCGGCGTAGCTGCGGTTGCCGACCGCGATCTGCGCAATGGGCTGTACGCCGATGTCTTCGACGGCGACGATCTCGGCCCAGCCGAACACGCCGTCGACCAGATAGGCCGCCTCGGCGCCAAGGGCGTGCTGGGCGAAGATCGCCGAGCCATCCCGCTGCTCGATCGGGGTCTTGACCGTGCAGCCGACCTGCGCCCCGTTGGCCAGGGTCAGCATCACGCAGGGCTGAGCGCCTGGCCGGTTGCTGTAGCAGACCTCCGGCTCATGGCCCGAACCGTCGCGCTTGAGCACCGTCAACGCCGTGCCGGCCTGCACAGCACCGGCGCGGATTCCGTTCGGCATGTGCGAGTCGGCCAGCACGCAGATGCCGCCGCCGCCTCCGCCGCCGCCGCCTATAGGAGGTGATGGCGGAGACCAACCGCCGCTCGGCTGCTGGGTCGTCTGCACGCCGAGGGCGATGTAGCGGTCTGGACTGGTCGAATACGGCTGCGTTCCAGAGGAGATCGCTATGAAGGTCGAGGCCTGCAGGTCCCAATAGACGGAGTACGCCGTGTTCGGAGCGAGTCCATTGATCGGTTGGCTGCTGACGCTGAGGCTGTACCCAGGCAGATATAGGGTGAACGGAGCGACGTTGATCGACGTCGACGAGGGCGACGATAGCGGCGCAGTCGGATTGATCACCCAGCCATAGCTGGTCATGCCGTTGATCGGCAGGCCGTTGGCGTTGACGATGCGGCCTTGAGCGGATTGATAGACGCCGACCCCCCAGGCGGATGGCGACCACGGCGAGGTCTCGGTGGCGTTCGCGACCGTCTCGCAAAATTTGGGACGCGTCCACATCATCCACGAGCCGCCAGGATAGTTCTGTTTGCGCAACAGAGGGACAGCGTAAGCGGCGCCGGTCGGAGCCTGAGCCCGAACTACGATACGGAAATAGTCGACGTTCAGATCACGGCCGGCGCCGGTGTTTCCGCTGTACGGATTGCTGTAGGACCCACTGCCGACCTGACCGCCGTTGGCGTCATACCAAACGATTACCGCCCAGCACGCGACCTGCGACCACGAAGTCACATAGAACGACCATTCATAGTATTTGCCGGCCTGCACCGCGAAATTGATCGTGGAACCGCCGGTTCCGTCCGGGCGCAGCGCGTAGACGTCAACCACGTTGTAGGCAGACCCACCGTTGGTCGTATTGTCCTGCTGGCTCAATGTGAATGTCGAGCGGTCTGCGACGCTCCAAGAGGCGCCATAGTAATCCGCTGACCGCTTGATGAGGTACGACGCGTTTGCCGGGTTCCATCCCACCCGATAGAGCAAGCTTGGGTCAAGTTGGTGGTCAGACCCCCAGAGCAGGTTGGCGCCGATACCAACCGCCAAGTCGGCCGAGCCCGCCTGGTTCTTGGTCGCGAGAGCGCCTTGCCCGGCGATCGAGGCGGACTGGTTGATGCCGGTCTGGTCGGCGTAACGGTCGACCGTGCCGGGCAGATACGGAACTTTGACGCTGGTGTTCTGGCCAGGCGGCGCCTTGGCGAGCATCGGCTCAGTGACAAAGATGAACGGGTCGGCCGTCGCCGTCGGCACATTGACGTAGACCAACAGCGCTGCCCATTTCGCCCCAGCAGGCGCGATGAAATAGCTCCAAACCTCCGCGAAATTGGCCGGATCGCCGTTCGAGGCGTTCGGGCCGCCGGCTTCGCCTCCCGTCAGATTAGGCCAGATGAACTGGTCGCCAAGGCCGGCGCCCGATCCGTCCATCCAGCGGACGCCCAGACCGCCCCTACACCGATGGTTCGCCATCAGGCAGCGGACATAGACGAGGTCGCCGGCGACGACAGGCAACGCGTACCGCGGCTGGTTGCCGACGGGGCCCACCGCGCCCCACGAATACGGGCCCCAGAACGACTTACCCGCCGCCACGTTCCCGGTGACGTGCCGGTACATGACGTTCCGCTGGCCGCCATATCCGGGGTAGTTCAGACCGCCCTCGCCGCTGTTTCCCGTGTTGCCATTGTCGCCGTTGGTCCAACCGTATTGACCATTCGACCAGCCGTCGTTGATCAGGGCGTTGGCCCCGACCGGGACGTTGCGGTTGTCGACCTGCACAGTGGTCAGGGTCGAGGTGGCGAGCTGGCCCTGGCCGGCGATGGCCGCCGCCGTGTTCTGGCCCGTGGGGTCGGCGTTGTCCTGAATGCCGCGGAACTTCACCTGGTCGGCGGCGCGCTTGCCGATGCTGACCCAGTCGATCTCCCATTGCGTCAAGGTGTTCTTGGTCAGGTCGATGCGAAGCTGCCGGACGCTCTGGTTGAGGTAGCGGGCGTCGCCGCTGATGTCCCATTCCAGGGTGAACCACTGGCCGGTCGTGAACGATGGCTGCGGGACCGAGATCGACCGCGTGCCGTCGATCGGGATGTAACTGGCGGTGCCCCAATAGATGGTGCCGCTCCAGTTCGCGACGGCGGTCAGCGGGCGCACGCGCATTCGCACGATATAGACGTCCGTCCCATTGTAGATGAACGGCTGGGTGACCAACCAATTGTCCGTCGTGGTCGGCGCATAGACCATCGTCCCGTTGCCGGTGGAGGTCAGGGCGGCGCCGGACGCCGTGAAGCCGTCGGCCGAAACGTTGAAGTTCCAGGTGAACCGGGGCGCGAAGCCTCCCTGGGTGTTGTCCACCTGGGCCGGCGTCAGCGGCGAGGTCGCCAACGGCCCCTGGCCGATGATGCCGCCGGCCGTGTGGTTGGCGGTGACGTCGGCGCCGTCCTCGGGCTTGCCAGGGCCCAGGATGTTGGACCAGTGCAGCGGTGTCTCCGGCGCCGCATTCGGGTTCAGGGTGATGGTGTAGTCGGCGACGGCCGACAGGTCCTGCAAGGCTCGTCCGAAGACGTTGAACGAGCGGAACTTCAGGTGCAGCGTCTGGCCGACCTGCCCCTTCTGATACGGGAACTTCCAGATGCCCTGGTCGAGCCGCACGAACACCGCGCCGGGCGCGTGGCTGGCGACGCCGGTGCCGTACACCCCCCGCCGCAGATAGCCCAGGCTGTAATGGTGCGCCGACACCAGCGAGGCGTCCCGGTAGCTGATCAGCTCGCCATCGACCAGGCAGAGGGTCGCGAAGGCGTCCGCGTCCGCCTGCGAGGCCCCCAGAAGGACGCCGTTGCTTGGGGTCACGTCGACCGCCAGGGTGTCGATCACGTCCGGATCGGCGCGGGACGGCAAGGCGTTGCTGATCGTGCCGAAGCGGGCTGGTCCGTTGACCACCCCCTGCCGCTCGTAGTTGGTTCCGTCCAGGCTCGCCCACACCTCGCAACCGCCCCAGTTCGGCCCGCCGGCCACGGCCAGCCACGCCTCGTACAACGTCCCATTGAGGAGAGCGCCAGGCGGGTTGATCAGCACCACGTTCACCGCCGCGCCCGGGCTGATGTCGTAGTTGGGGGCGGGGCCGGCGGCGGATTGACGGCTGAATTGCGGGGCGCTGGCGGAGCCGACCAGCACCTCCTCGGCGGTGACCTGCAGCAGACCGTCGCCGGCTTCGGCGATCTCGGTGATGCGGACCAGCTGACGGTTCAGGTCGCCGCTCGTGATGGTGACGACATCGACCATCGGTTCGAGCAGGCAATAGTTGTCGGCGAGCTGAAAGGTGAAGGTCTGGCGGACGTAACAGCTGCGCTGCACCATGATCTGGGCGATCTGGGCGGCGATGCCGGGGTCGCATATCGAATGCAGCGTCGCGGGATTGGCCTTGCGCACGCCGTAGGCGTCGATGCTGGCCTGATCGATCCCCGGCACGACGTTGGTGTTGTATTGGTGGGACCGGTCCAGGAACTCGACCTGGACATAGTTGTAGCAATCGGCCGGCTCCTTGAGCGAGACCTTGACCGGATCCTCGCCGTCGCTCGACGGAACGAAATCGGCCTCGCTCAGGTCGTAGACGGGGGTGAGTCTTGGGCTCCAGACCACGCCGTTGCCGCTGACGGCCACGTCGCCATAAGGAACCACCTTGAAGACGCCGTCGCTCCATACCGCGTCGGAATTGGAGGCGGTCAGGATCTCGGTCAGGAAGTCCGAAGCCGAACGCTGGCTGTCCAGATAGGGCGAGACCAACAGATTCGCGGCCGTGCAATAGAGCGCATGATCGCCGAGGTCGCCGACCAGGCCCGCGGGCCAGAGCGGAACCTCCGACAGGAACTCGCCGATCACGGTGGACGGCAACGCGTCGTCGACCGTCACGCCGTTGATGACCGCCCGGCTCCCCATCTCGACTTCGAACGAATGGTTCGGCAGGCCGGCGCCGTTCGACAGCGCGTAATTGGCCGCATAGGCGTAGGCTAGGCCGCTGTAGCCGATGGCTTCGGCGGGGTGGCTGCCGCTGAGATAGCCCCACACCGGTTGACCGATCGAACCGTTCGCCAGGCTGAGTCCCGCCTGCGAAAGCGCAACGCCGCCGTCGCCCGAGAAAACCGACTTGTCGCGATAGACCGTCCTGACGCCGGCCACTGGCCCGGCGCAGACGCCGAGGATGATCGAGGCCGTGTAGGTGTAAGTGGTGTTGGAGCTCTTGCCGCCGCCGCCCTTGCCGCCCGTGCTGGTCGTCGTGGTGTGCGGGATCGCCTGAAAGTCAGTATAGTACAACAGATTGCAGGACGCCCTGAACGTGCCCCAGCCGCGCCCGACGGCGATGCCGTAGGCGGATGTCTGCACCTTGATCTGGTTGAGCTTCGGCTCGGACGTGCTGGTCGACTTACCGCCCATGCGCGGGATCCTTCTCGGGCCAGAGGGTGAAGCACCGCGCCGGGCGGGTCAGCAGTTCGCTGTGGCCGTCCATGTCGTCGAGCGTGACGCCGACGCCGATGTAGGCGTGGATGACCAGGGGCGGGTCGACGACGATGGCGCCGTGCGAGAACGTGCGTCCGAACCGCCAGACCACGAAATCGCCGGGCGCGAGCGCGTCCCGCTCGATCTCCGTCGCCAGACGGTTCAGCCAGCCGAGGTAGAGTTCTTCACCGTGATGGAGATGCCAGTCGCGGGCGTAGACGCCGACGTCGGTGGGCGGAATGGCGCCGGCCTCGGCGTAGACCGCGAGCGGAAAGCGGGCGCAGTCGGTTCCGATCCCCTTGAGACCGGCTCCGTGGTGATAGGGCGTGCGCAGCCAGCTCATCGCTTCGGCGACCACGGCCTCGCGCATGGCGGCGGACATCAGACCACCGACGTTTCCGGAGCCGGCACGTAGGGCTGGCCCCGGAAATGGACGAGGTTGTTGAATTTGGTCAGGCAGGTCGCCTGGGTCAGGTCGCAACCCGGATAGATCGTGAAGCCGTCGCCGGCGGCGGGCGGCGCCGGCAGGGACGGCAGCAGGGTCAGGTTGCCGGCGCCGTCCTGGGCCTTGATCGTGCGGCTGATCCCCGTATTGGCGCCGGAGGTGAACACGATCGTTCCGTGCACGTAATAGCCCGACGGCGCCGAGACGTTGGTGGGCACATTGACCGGATTGGCGCTCGACACCACGACGCCCGCCCGCGCGAAACTCGCCCGATTGACCTGGCATTTGGCGCCGTAGAGCGTGTTGAGGCACGACGACTGATAGACGTCCGCCGGCATGTTGACGTTCAACAGCTCCAGCCACGACGACGCCGTGATGGTCGCCTGCGAGCGGCCGATGTCGGTGGTCTTGCTGAACCGGCCGGAGAAACGGATGTAGGTCCCGGTGGGGCCGGCGTTCAGCAGGGTCGGCCAGTCGGGTGCGATGGCCCGCTCGATCTTGACCAGGGCCCCGTCCAGGCCGTTCCGACGCAGGAAGGTCAGCCACGGCACGCCGTTCACCGTCTGGCGGGCGTCGGCCCGCAGGGTGATCTCGATGGTGTCCACCTGAATCCCGCGCTGGGTCTTGATCCCGCCGTCTTCGATCAGCGGGCCGCAGCCGAACACGTATCCGTTGGCGGTGACGGGCTGGTCGGCGCCGGTGTAGCGAAGCACCGCCCCTCCGTTCAGGGTGAAGGTGTAGAGGTCGGCCTTGACGAAGGCCTGACCGCTCTCAAGCAGGTTGATCAGGGCGACGGGTGCGCTGCGCATGGACGCCTCAGGGTTTGATGGTGACGAAGTTGAGGCCGCCCTGGCTCCAGAGGTCCTTGAACATCTGGGTGGCGTCGAGCTGGTCCTCGTCGAAGCGGCAGAGGAACAGGAACTGGCCGGACCAGACGATCTGGGCGCCGGCGGCGGGCGCGGTGCTGAACTGGATCGCGCCGTAAGGCCCGATGGTGAAGGCGGTGGTCGCCGCGCCGCCGACCGTGACCGTCGGCTGGGTCCAGATCACCGCCACCGGCTCGACGAACGGCGACGGCGAATTGGCGCCGACGGTGCGGTTGAGCTGGAACCCGATCCGCAAGCCGTCGCCGACGCCGACGACCTGGTTGCTCACCTGGTTGTCGTTGGGATCGAGGTAGTAGAAGAACCCGGCCTTGCCCTGCCGCGAATTGAAGAAGGCCCAAAGCTGGCCGAGTTCGTCCTTGCTGGGCGGGCGCTGGCGCAGGAACTCGTACTTCACCTGGAACGACCACAGCGGAAACGACCAGTAGGGGATGCGGATCTCGCGCCCCGACGCCGCCCGCTTGATCCCGGTCGACCATTGCGGCGACTTCTTCGCCACGAACTCCTGTCCCGGCAGCACGGGAAAGACGTCAGGATCGGTGGAAAGGTCCGAGGCGGTCAGAAGCCAGCGGCTCGGCTGCAAGGCCATAGTGTCCTCCTCCGCGGTCTTCAGATCGCGATGAACAGGGGTGCGAGGTTCTGATGTCTCCCGGCGCGGCCGGGGCTGGCGGCTATTTCGGCTTGACGCGCAGCGCCCGGTATTCGCGCTCCATCGCCTTGCGCACGGCGCCGGAGTTGCCCATCAGCACCCGCTCGACGCTGGCGCCGTCCATCGCGTGGATATGCAGGTGGAACTGGTCGCCCGCCGGGCCGCCGGCGTCGTTGGCGGCTGAGGGCGCGTTGGTGTTGGCCGCCGTCAGGCTCAGGCTGTCGCGCAAGGGGCGGGCGATGCTGGCCGGCAGCACCATTTCGTCCTTGTGCAGTTCCGTCAGCGCCCCGTCGTAAGGCACCTGCCCCCACCCGCCCTCGGCCGAGAAGATCGACTTGCCGAACGCCATGACCGCGCCCAGGGCGGCGGCGGCGGCGGCCGGGGCCAGGATCGGGCCGAAGGGAACGATGCTGGCGATCGCGTGATAGGTCGCCGCCGCCGCCCCGGCGGCCTCGTGGGCGATGCGCTTCAGCGTCGTCGCCGCCGACAGGGCGAGGCTCTTCAGCGAACCGGCCTCCTCCGCGGTCGTCCGCACGGCCACCCCGGTCGCCGTCGCCGCGGTCTTGGCCTGCTCCCCGAACAGCCAGGCGCGAACGCCGGACACCCATTTGCCCATCATCGACAGCAAGCCGCCCTGCTCCGCGGCGGCGCGTTGCTGCGCGCCCGCCACGGTCGCCGCGGTCTTGCCGGTCTCGACGCCGAGCCAACGGGCGAGCAGGCCGCGCCAGCCAGTGATGGTGACCGCCTCCGCGCCGGCTTCGACGCCCTTCCGCTTGGCCGCCTCGGCGCCGGCGGTGGCGGTCTGCAGCAACTCGCCGGCGATGAAGCTTTTGACGCGCTTTTCGATCACCTTGATGGTGTCGTTGAGGATCTGTTGTCCGATCTTCTGCAGCATGCCCTGCAGAGTCTCGGTGCCCTTGATCATGCCCTGGACGCCCTGGCTGACGGCGTCCACCCAGGGTCCGACAGCGGCCTCAGCGTTCGCCTGCTGCTGCTTTGCCGCAGCCTCCTGCTCCTTGGCCCGATCGATCCGTTCCTGGGCGAGTTTCTTCTCAACCTCGGCCGCACGCTTCAGCGCCTCTTCCCGGGCCCGGATTCCTTCCAGGTTTATCCGGCTGAGCTCGACCTCATGCGCCTTCTTCAGCTTTTGAATCTCACGATCGATGTCCTCGATCGCATTCTTGTCGCCGTTGTACAGGCGACGCTTTTCCAGAAGGATCGCCTCCTGCGCCGCGAGGTCGGCCTTGGCGTTCTTTTCGGACAGCGCCGCCTGCTCTTCATAAAGAGCCTTCAGCACCTCCGTCTCTTCTTTGCCTGCGAGCTTGCCCGTCTCCACCAGCTTCAGATTTTCGGCGATGCGCTGGTCGAACGCCGCCTTGGCGGCCTGATCGCGCTCGGCCTGGGCCTCCGCCTCGTCTTCCGCACGCCATTTCAGATGCTTGAGCGCGATCTGACGCTCCTCACGGAGGTTGTCCTCAGTCTCGGCGGAACGCTTCCTACCGCCCCCGCCGTGAGAGGTCCCGCCTGCCCGGCCGCCGCCGTTCTGGCCACCGTTCTGGCCGCCGCCCTGGCCATCGCCCTGGCCGCCTTGGTCGTCATCCGCCTTTCCCTTGCCACCGCCCTCCTTGGCGGGCTTGGCCTTGGCGGGCTTCAGCTTCGTCTCGACGATTATGTTCCGGACCTTGTTGCTGGTCTCCACGCCCTGGGCGATGCGGTCGCGGGCCTTGCCGACCGCGCCGCCGACCTCCCCGATCATGCTCTTGGCGCCGTCGACCACGTCCTTCTTGATCTGGGAAAGGCCGTTGCGGATGTCCCCGGCGATCGCCCCCCAGTTCAGGGTCAGCACGTCCTTGATCACCGTGCCCAGCATCTTGAAGTAGTCGAGGACGACCTGGATCTCGGTCTTCACGAACGTGAACGCCGTTCGGAACCCGCCGACGAACAGGTCGATGGCGGCCCGGACCATCTGGAACCGGATGATGATGCTGCCGACGAAGGCGGCGATGATCTCACGTACGATGTTGAAGGCGACGCCGAGGCCGTCCATCACCGTCTTCATCGCGCCGCTGTGCTTGTAGCCGTCGATAAGACCGCCGATCAGCTTGCCGATCCAGCCCATCAGCATGCCGACGACCTGTCCGACCACGCCGAAAACGGCCGCGAGGCCGTCGAACAGAGTGTGGACGAAACCGCCCTCCTTGCAGCTCTCGACGAAGCCCGCGACAAGCTTGCCGACCCACTCGACGATCTTGGTCATCGCCGGCGCCAGGGCGTCGGTCATCACGCCCTTCAGGCTCTTCATCGCCGCGTCGCTCTGCTCGAAGGCCTTGTTCAGCGCCGACCCCTTGCCCTGGCTTTCGGCCATCGACCTGCCGAAGTCCCAGATCGCCCCCGCCGCGCCGACCGCGCCCTGCAGCACCATTCCCCAGCCGGGGATCATGCCCGCAAGGGCGGTCGCGCCGCTGGCCGCCTTGCCGGCGATGCCGGCGAGGCCATGCGCGCTCTTGGCGGCCTTTTCGGCGACGCCCGCCAGCGCCTGCCCTCCGGCCGCGCCCGCTCGCGCTATGCCGGACAGCGGGCCGTGGCTGTTGGCGGCCTTTTCGGCGAAGGCCGTAAAGCTTCGTGCGCTGCCGGCGACCTTTTCGGCCAGGGAGCTGAAACTCTCAGCGCCCCTCTGCACATTGCCGGCGATCTCCGCGACCTCCTTGACCAGGGTCTGCGACTTGGTCGCCAGCTCGCCGATAGCGGCCGACGCCGCCTTGGCGTTCACGCCCGTCTCCTTCATCGACATGGCGTTTTCAAAGGCGGCCTTCAGGTCGGCGCCGGCGGCCTTCATCCCGTCAAAGTGCTGCTTGACCCCGGCCGCCGCGGTTCCAATCTCGGAAACGTCCGCGCCGATTTTGATCAGAACCTTGCTGTCGGCCATCACCCGCTCCACTAGAGAGCGCCCTGGCGAACCCCAGGGCGACGCTTCGATCAGAGTTTCAACGTGTTCCGGGGCGAGACCGGCCGGGACACGAGCGTGTCCAGGCCGGCCGCTTTCGTGAACGGCCTATCCCCAGCCCCCCGGGGCGACGGCCTGCATGTCGGCGATGAAGTCGCCGATCTCGGCCGGCGTTTCACGTTTGGGCTTGTTCAGGCCCAGATAGGCGGCGACGGCGATGTGGACCGGGGGACCGAACTCGCGCCAGTGGTCATGCATCGCATAGTAGCGACGCAGGCCCCAGCCGGCGCGAATCCGGTCCCACGACCCGCCCTCGCAGCCCGCGGCTACGAGTTCGGCGACGATGCCGTCGAAGTTTCCGTCGAACGGTCGTCCGCCGGATCGGCCGCCGCCTCGTCCTCCCCCGGCTGATAGGCTCCGGACTGGACGAGCAGGTCGTTGAAGAACGGCCGCAATCCTTGGAACTCGGAGGTCTTGAGGGTGTGCTTCAGTTCGACCGGGTCGCGGTCGGTGGCCACGGCCACCACCTCGACCATGGCCGACATCGCCTGCATGAAGGCCTGGCCGTCGAAGGCGGTCTGCACCGCCTCGATATGGGGCCAGGCCCGTTCAAGCCGCTCGAAGGTGTCGAGGTTCCCTTCGACAGGCTGTCCGCCGATGATGACCTTGGCCATCGGATCAGGCCGTCGCCGTCTGCGACCAGGTGAAGACGCGGCCCGTGCCGTCGTCCTGGGCCTGGAAGTCGATCTGCGGCACCAGGTAGTCCTCCTGCTTGAACGGCAGGGTCAGCTTGGTCGAGGTGCAGCACAGCAGGGTGAGCACCGAGGAATTGCCCTTGGTGGTCGAGGACAGCACCAGCTGGAAGGTCGGCATCGAGCCCATGATCGGGTTGTTCACGGTCAGGGTCTGGCCGTTGACGGCGTCGCCGTAGAGGTAGTTGAACACCACGGCCTTGCCGCTGTCGCCGGCGGCGAAGGTGTAGACCCCGCCGACGCCCAGCGAATACTGGCCGGTGCTCGGGTTGGAGGCCACCTGCTTCAGCGGCTGGCCGTTGGAGGCGTAGAACACCCCGAGGTCCTGCTTGAACGTGGCGCCGTTGGCGGCGGTCACGGTGTAGGGCGTCGACGCCGGCACCACGCTCGCCTCGTTGAACGCCTGGACGTTCTGGCCGGCCGCGACGGTCTGGCCGAAGAACAGGGCGTTGTAGATCGCCAGGTTGAGCTGGCCGAAGCTGGCCTTGCCCTCGATCTTGACCTTGCCCCGCGCCACGTCGAGCGGGAACGAGTTCTGGCCGTACAGGGCCTTGGTGTCGCCGGAGAAGTCGACCGACACGTCCTGCACGGCACCGAACGCCACCGGGGCGCCGCCGCCGACCGGCGTGAAATAAAGATTGCCGACGCCGAACTGATATTGCTTGGCCGCCATGCCTAAAGCTCCTTCGCAAGCGCGCTCTTCAGCTCTTCGAGCTTGTCGAGCAGGTGGTTGTAGGCCTCGGTCGCGCGCGACACGGGGCTGTCGTGGATGTGCCGGCTGATCCAGTCGGCGACCGCCCGCTCCAGGCGCTCGACCGGCGCCGGAGCGCGGACCGATCGTCTGGAGGCAGGCGGATTGGCCGCGGCCGCCGGGGCGGCCTCGGGCGCTTCGTCGCTCATCGCGTTCTCTCCTTGTCGTGAAGCGTCGCCCGCAAGGGCGCGGATCAGGGCGCGAGCAGCCTGATCGGCACGATCATCAAGGCCTGGCCGTCGAGATCGCCGGGATCTTTGAAGACCTTGCCGTCGATGAAGCAGTGGTGGACCAGCCCGCCGAGGGTCTGGCGCTCGTCGGGCGCGTAGGGCGGCGGCGCCAGCGCCGTCTCGACCGCGTCGAGGATGGCGTTGTTCGCGCTGGCGGGCGTCGCCGCCGGGTCCGCCCCCGCCCGGTGGTAGACCACCCACGACGCCGTCAGGACGCGGCGGTAGGGCAGACCGGGCTTGGACTTGATCTCCTCGTCGTGCTCGGCCTGGCACAGCGCCGGCTGGGCGGCCAGATCGTCCCAATGACGCAACCGCCGGGCGCGGTGCTCGAAGCCGGTCCCCGCCCCCCAGCGCACGTTTGCCGACAGGGCGAACAGGGCCGCGAACAGCGTTTCGCGATCCGGCGTCATGCCGCGCCTCCGATCTGTCGGCGGACCGCGTCGACGGCCGCCTGCCCAAGGGTCTGCGTCATCTCCGCGGCGGCCTCGTCCAGGGCGGGCTGCAGATAGGGCCGGGGCGGAATCCGCGATCCGGGATGCTTCACCGAGGCGGCGAACACGGGCTTGCCGCCGATCATGAAGGCCAGGGCCTTGGCCTTCACAGGCAGGATTTCATGCGGCGGGGTCTGGCCGCCGTATTCCTGGATGGCCGCATACTTGACGCCCTGGGAGAACACCCGCGCATAGGTCTCCTCCCCCCCGCCCGCCACGTCGCTGGCGATGGAGCGCGCCAGGGCGCCGGACCTGGTCTGCAACACCTCGCCGGACAGCTTGGCGCGGACGCGGCTCTCCAGCGCGGAGGCGACCAGGGCGATCTTGTCGCGCACCGCCGCCTGAACCACGGCCGGCATGGCGTCGAAACCGCGCCCCACCGCGTCGATGTTGTCGGACACGTTGAACATCCAGCCCTCCGCCTAGCCGGCCACGCGGCGATACGGCGCCAGCATCGCCGCCGCCGCCGCGTTCATGTCTCGCTGGGAAAAGGCCACCACCTCGCCGACGCCGCCGGACAGCGACTTCGAGACCTGGCCGATGCGGTCGCGGCGGCGGAAGGCCTCGCCGACCAGCTCCACCACGGCTTGGGCCACCGCGACCGGCGGCGCGGCGTAGCCCGCCGTGTAGCGGACCGTGACCGGCGACCGGTTCGGAAACGCATCGCCGATCAGCGCCAGCGTCTGCCCCTCGAAGAGGAAGCCGCCCCTGCCGCCGGCGGGATCGGCCGGCTGGTTCACCGTCCGCCCCTCGAACGTAACGTCCAGCACGGAGACGATGGGATAGTGGCGCAGCACCATGATCTGGCCGCCGGTCCCCAGGCGGGTCTCGACACGGTCGGCCAGCAGGAGGTCCCGCTCCAGATAGTCGGCGACAAAGCCGGACGCCGCCGTGATCAGGCCGGCCAGCAAGGCGTCGCTGGCCGTGCTCTGGGCCATGTCCGGCAGCCAGGTCTTGACGGCCGCCAGGGTGGTAAGGTCGCCCGTCGCCATCGCGCGCGCTCCTCTTCGGATCGACAGGAAAGGCCCGGCCGGCGCCCGTGCGGGAGCGCCGGCCGGCCGCCGGCTCAGCCCTTGGCGATGTTGGTGATCACGCCCACGGCGAAGGGCGCGTAGACCGCCAGGGTCTCCTCGGCGTAGACGCCCTTCTGGCGCTGACGCGTCGTGATCGGCCAGTCGATCTGGTAGTAATCCTGGCGGACCTTCACCTCGGCGACGTTGGGCGTCTCGCTGTTCTGGTATTGCAGCGGCAGGTCCTCGCACCAGCCGAGGATGGTGCCGGGCGGCAGGTTCGGGTGGATCTTGATCGGGATCTTCACCCCGCCGTCCAGCAGGAACGGGTTGTAGTAGAAGTCGATCATGCCGCTGGCGGTCATCTGATAGCCGCCGTCAGCCGGGGCCTGATAGTACTGCAGCAGCGAGCTGGCGCCGGTGCTCAGGCACTTGTCGGTGATGTTCCGCAGTTGCTGACTGTTGACGTACAGCACGGTGGGCGACACTTGCGAGGCGTCCCACATCGCCTGCAACATGTCGTCGATCTCGTTGACCGAGCCGCGGCCCGAGGCGGTCAGGGTCGTGCCGACGCCGGCGACCCCGGCCGACAGGCTCTTCACATAGGCGCCCGAGCCGGCCTTGAGCGCTGTGGTCAGCAGGCCGTCGAAGGCGGTGGCGTTGGTCGAGCAGTCGGCGCTGACAGCGCTGGCGGGCTGCCCCGTCCCGGCCAGGGGCGCAGCGAAGACGGCCGAGTTGATCGTGGTGATCGCCTCCAGCTTCTCCGCACCGGCGAGGCCGACGAACCAGGCGTAGCCGACCGCGCCGACGACCGGCGCGACGGTCGCCGCCAGGGTCTGCCCGGACGTCACCGCCTGGGTGGCGTTGGCCGACCGGTTCGACGAGCCGCCGTTCAGGGTGAAGGTCTTGCCGTCGGCGCCGGTCACGGTCTTCGTCGTGGCCGCGCCGCCGGCCAGGCTCGAATGCTTGAAGCCTTCGATGCTGAGGGCGACGACGATCACCGAATAGGTGGCCGCCGGCAGGCTCGCGCCGGTTCCGGCGGCGGCCAGGGCCGGGGCGGCCGGCGCGCCGAGGGCCAGGCTGTTGTTGCCGCCGAGCAGCGCCATCTCTTCCTTGAGCATGGTCTTCTGGAGCAGGCGGATCGACATGGTCGCCTGCACGTCCTCGAACGACTTGCCGGCGTTGATCGCCTCGAAGGTCGCCGAATCCTCCTCGCCGATCGTGCGGTAGAGGGCGGCGCGGTCGGCGGCGACATAGTTCATCTGTCCGGCGCGCTGGCCTTCCGGCACCCATCCGATGGAGTCGAAGCCCGAACCGGAAAGGCCGGTGATGGTCTTCCAGTTGGTCGCCGCGCCGACGCCGCCGCCGACCCGCGGCAGGCGGTTGCGGATCGGCGTGGCCGCGGGGAACAGGTTCTTGGCCGGCGCCTGCAGGTCGTAGGCGACCAGGCCTGTGGCGGTGGAGATCGATTTCTCGATGCTGTTCGGATCGACGCCGGCGGCGCTGAGCACCGAGCGGGCGATGTCCTCGGACGGGTTGGACAGGGAATCGACGACCGCCTTCTTCAGGTCGGCCGATTGCATCACGTGCTGCATGGATCGTGCTCCTTCCGGGGCATTAAAAAAGCCGCTCTCAGGCGGCTTGGATGCGAACGCCCCGCGAGGCGGTCGACAGGTCGAAACGGTTCGAAGGGTCAGCCCAGCGGGATCGGCTGCGACAGCGCCGCCTTGGTGAGCAGAAAGGCCCGCTCCTCGGGCGTCATGTCGTCCAGCGCCCTGCGCACCGCCTCGGCGCTCAATCTCGCCCCGACATGGCCGGCGGCGTCCTCGCCCTTGCCGACCGCCTTGGCGAAGGCCCCGCCGGCGGTGCGGGCCGGCAGCGGCGTCGCCTTCAGCCGGGCCAGTTCGCGGGCCTGCTCGTCCAGCCGCGCGGCCAGGGCTTCGATGCGCGGCGCCGTCTTGGCCAGGGCGTCGGCGAGGCGGCGATTGTCGGCCAGGACCTTGGCGTGCTCCTCGGCGAGGTCATCGTCGGCTTCCGCCGCCGGGTCGAGGGCCGGATCGGCCTGGGCGTCCTCGGGAGCATGATCGCAGTTGGCCGGGTCGCATCTGGCCCCCAGCAGGACCAGTTGATCGTGCGCCGCCTGGATGGCGTCGAGATCGAGCCCCTCGGCGGCGCTCGACGCCGGCGCTTCCTCCGGCGTCGACGGCTTGGACCGGGCGGGCTTGGCCGCCTGCGCCGGCGGCTCGCCCTTCGGCGGATCGGCCTTGGGCGGCGCGGCCTCCGCCGCCTTGACCAACCGCTCGCGCGCCCGCACCACGAAATCCTGCCAGCGCGGCTTGCCCGCGGCCTTGGCCAGTCTTTGAGCCTCGGCGCGAACCGCCTCGTTGGTCGGAGCATAGGGCATGCGTTGGGTCCTCGTCTGATCGGCTTTCCACAGGTCGATGACCGCCTCGGGATTGCACGGGCGGTCGACCAGGCTGATTTCGTTGAGCTTGAGCGCGGTGATGCGGCTGCGGTCGTCGGGGTCGCGCGCCAGCACCTTGCCCCCGATCGAGAAGCCCTTGTAGACGCCGGCCCTGACCTTGCGGATCGCTACGGGGTCAACGATGTGGGTCTCGATGCGGGTGACGCCGTCCTCGTCGACCTCGGCGCCCAGGGTGGTGCCGGCCGCCGACAGCTGGTGCATCTCGCGCACCGCCCCGAAGGCCAGATAGTCTGGCAACGCCGCCTTGATCGCTTCCGGCGAGACCGTCTCGCCGGCCTCGTCGCGGGCGCCGGTCGAGGCGATCCCGAACACCCGGATGGTGCCGTCGTCCAGTTCCTCGACCTTGGTCAGTTCGCCATAGAGCTTCATGCGGGGGTTCCTTGCGCTTCGGGAGAGGAAGGCTCGCTGGACGGGCCGGCGGGGACCTCGGCGGGCTCGGGCGGAACCAGCGGCAAGAACACCGAACCGGCGTAGACGCGAGCCTCGTCGCCGCCCTCGACTGGCTTCAGGCCGCGCCGATGACGCACTTCGTTGATGGTCGCGGAGCCGTTGCGCAGATCGCGGTCGTCGATTTCGGACTGCACGCCCGGCTCGACCTCGCGGCCGTCGTTCCAGCCCCATTCGAGGTCGGCGAAACCCAGGTCGTCCTGGATCACGCCGTCGGCCACCCGCTTCCACCACAGCTTCAGCGGCTCCAGCCCCTCGGCCTGGCCGCGCGCCTCGTCGGTCTCGGCGGTCGAGCGGTTCATCTGGCGCACGAACGGCGTCGGCGGCAGGTTGAAGCAATAGGCGACGATGCGGGCCAGCCACTCGTCGAACTGATCGGTGAGCGGGCTGTCCTTGAACGCCTGATAGGAGGTCCCCGCCGGCACCCACACCGCCTTGGATCGCTCGGCGGCGTTTCCGGACAGGCGGGCGTCGAACCAGGTCTGGAAGGTGGCGATGTTGTCGGCCGTCCACCCGTCCGGGGCGTTGAGGATGCCCGAGGGGATGTTGCCCTCGGTGAAGTAGGACAGCTGCGCCGCCTGTCGCCGCAGGATCATGTTGATGGTGACGATGATCTGCTCGACCGGGCCCAGGCCGTAGAGGTGGCCGGGCCGCGGGTTGCGCGGCGCGTAGATCAGCTCGTCCGCCGTCAGTTCCGTCCAGACCTGTCCCTTGATGACCTGCTGAAAGGCCGGCAGGGGCGGAAACGGCCGGCGGCCGGTGTCGTCGACCAGCACCTTGACCGTGTCGCCGGGCACGACATCGAGGCCGATCAGGTCTCCCGACCGGTTCCGCCGCCGCTCGAAGGCCGGGGCGTCGAGGGCCAGCAGGTCCTCCAGGGCCAAGCGCAGCCAGCTGGCGAAGGGCGTGACGCCGTCGGGACGCCGCCAGAAGGCCTCGACCGTTCGGATCTGGGCGTCGCGCTCGCCGGCCTGGTCCGGGGTGGCGTCCCTATGCTTGATGGTCCAGGACAGCGCCTCCATCTGGTCCTTGCGGGTCTCGATGGCCAGGCGCACGGCCTCGACGTTGGCGAAGGCGCGAAGCTGGGCGAACCCGAACGGCTCGGACGATCGCGGCGTGTAGACGGTGTTCTCGCCGACCGCGAAGTCGACCAAGCGCACCGGCTGCGGGTCGGGCGCCGGAACCGGCAGGCCCGGCGAGAACAGCCCCGCCGAGCCGAAGCTGGATCGGCCCGTCACGGCGCTGTTCAGGCGAAAGCTGAGCGAGGTGCGGACACCGCCGGATGGGGGCATGGCTCTTTTCCTTGTCCTTGTCGCGTCGCCGGCGCTTTGCGCCTTGTGAACTCAATGCAGAGACGAGTAAGTTCCATCACTCGCCCAAAAGGCGGGTTCCGGGGGCGGAATGGACGACAGGTTTTTGACCCTGACATTGGGCGTCGCGATGGTCGGCGTCATTCTGGCGCCGCTCGCCGGGGTCGCCCTGCTGATCCGTCTCCATTCCCGTGGAGCGCCCGAGCGGGCTCTCCGGAAGACTCTTCGCGAACAGGCGAACGCCGCCCAGCGAGTTCAGGATCAGGAACGGGCCGCCAAGGAGGCGGCGTTCCCGAACGAATACGACGGCTGGACGACCTTCGTGTCGCCCTACGACCGGAGTTTTCTCGGCCTCGACTTCACCAACGAACTTGTCGCCCTGGGCGTCTATGGCGAGGCGCAGCGCTATCCGTTTTCGGCCCTGCGCAGCGTCGATCTGGTGCGCGACGGCGCGGCCGTCACCATCCACCAGCAACAGCCCTGGACCGACCTGCTCGCCACCAGCGAATGGCAGCAGTATCGACAGATCGTCGGCACCCTGCGCTCGCCCACCTCGACGGTGCAGACGGTGCGCGAACTGTCGCTCAAGGTTGTCGTCGACGACCCGCGACGCCCCGTCCGGCACGTCTGCTTCTTCGACGCCCAGAACGCGTTCGGCGTCGAGGACAAGACCATCGCGCCCGTCATCGAACAGATCGACACCTTTCACGCCTACCTGCTCAAGGCCCTGCATCAGGGACGGCCGCCGGCCGAGGCCGCGCCGCCGTCAACCGCCGGCGACCAGGCCGACGCCCTGAAGACGCTGTGGGACCTGAAACGGGCCGGCGCCTTGTCCGAAGAAGAATTCACTTCAGCCAAAGCCCGGCTGCTCGCCGCCGGCTGACCAACAGGTTCACCCCATGACCATGTCGCCCCAAGACTACGCCATCGAACAGAAGATCCAGACCGCCGGCCCCAAGACCGGCCTGGCCTACCTGCTGTGGCTGCTCCTCGGCCTTGCGGGCGGGCACAGGTTCTATCTGCAACGCCGCTGGTCCGCCGCCGCCATGCTGGCGCTCTTCGTCGTCTCTATGGTTTTTGCCCGAACCGACCGGCTGACGGCCGCCCATTATGTCCTCATGCCCGTCATAGTGTGGTGGTTCGTCGATCTCGCGCTCATCCCCTGGCTGGCCCGCGACAGCCGCGACAAGATCCGCCGCGAAATGACCGCTCATCTCAGCATGATCGCCTCGACGGCCCAGGCCGGCGCCCGCCCGCCCGGCTCCGTCGCCCCGCAAACGCCCATTGTCTCCAACAGATCGCCGCCGGCGTCCTCGTCCATCGTCGACTGATCCTGTTCAGCCCTCCGCCTCGGCCCGCCGGCGGGCCAGCTCGAACACGCCGCCGCCCCTCATGGGCGCCAGGTGGGCGTTGAAGGCGCGGCTGGTGCTGTCGGCGTCGTCGTCGTGACGGCCGTCGGGAAAGGCCTCCAGCGCCTCGAACCAGGCCTCGTTCCAGCCGCCGCGCAGCACGAAGACGTTGCCGGCCTCGGCCTGGGCCGAGAACGGCCCGAACCGGGTCTGTTTGTCGCCGCTCTCCACCGTGGCCCGCGCCGTGAACCCCTCCAGCAACCGGATCAGCGCCTGCCCCTGGGCCTTGCCGGCCTGGCCAGGGTCCTGGGGCAGGCTGATCTCGACGCCGGCCCCGTCCTGGACAGCCGTGTTGCGGATCAGGCTTTCGACCTTGGCGGGCGTCTCGCGGGCCCGGACATGGTCCAGCACGAAATAGCGCCCCTCGCTCGACCGCCCGATCTTGGTCCCCGCGGTCCAGTCCGGATCGTTGGTCTCCGTCTTCGGCGTGCCGGCGAGGTCCCAGCCGCGGACCACGTGCAGCCCGGCCGGCGCGGCCTCGACCATCGGACACCACCCCCGCCGAAACAACAGGCCGGCGGCCGGCTTGATCTTCCAGTTGCCGCCCAGCAACCGCTCGCGCTCCACCAGCGGCAAGGCCAGAAGGTTGGCCAGATAGCCCGGATCGGCCGTGGTCAGCGCCGTGTTGTCCTCCAGGCGGGCCGGCACGAAGGTCGCGGACTTGGGCGAGCATTTCGGATGCTCGCGCCGCAACGCCTCGGCGCTCCCGGCCCAGACCAGCCGCTCGCCGACCCGCGCGAACCAGCGCAACACCCCCGCGCGTTCCGGAATGGGCAGGCCGCTGTCCGGATCGATCCACCAGCGCACGAAATCGGCGACCCAGCTCTCGGCGTCGGGGTTGCAGGTCGCCCGGATGTAGGGGCGCACGCCGCAGGTCGAGCGGTTTCGCGAGACCATGTACCAGAACTGTCGCGCGCTGAAATGCGTCAGCTCGTCGAAGCAGATCAGCGGAATCTGCGCGCCCTGCCAGTCGAGCACGGTCTTGTCGTGCTCGAGATGCGAAAAGCGGACGCTGGCCCCGCTGGGGAAGCGCCAGCTGAGCTGGGTCTCCAGCGACCGCCCCCCGAGAAGCGGGTAGAGCCGCCCGCTTTCCTCCCAGAGGCCGCCCTCGTTGCGGACCTGCACCGTGGTCCGGCGAAAGACCACCGCCGAAAAGCCGCTTCGGCCCAGGTGGCGCAAGGGCTCCATCAGCAACGCCCAGGTCTTGCCCCCGCCCGCCGCGCCGCCATAGACGGCGATGTCGGCCGGGCTGGCCAGGAACAGCGACTGCGGGCCCGACTGCGGGCGGATGACGTCGGTGTGGCGATCTGCACGTCCGATGATGCCGACCTCCCTCAACTCTTGTCGTCGTCGCGTCCGTTCTCGGGCAGGGCGAAGACCACCACGGCGCCTGGCGCGCCCTTGGCGCCGGTCTCGACCTTGACCGCGTCGCCATACTTGCGCGGCGCCAGGCGCGCCGCCGCCCACTTGCGGGCGTCGATCCGCAGGCGGTCGCGGGCGGCGTCGCCGCTCGAATCCGCGCCGTCGGCGATGTCTACGATCTCGTCGGCGAGGGCGTCGGCCTGAGCTTCCCGGGCGCGAGCGTACTGCTCGGCGAAGGCGGCGTCGGCCGCCAGCCAGGCGAACACGGTGCTGGCCGCCGGCATCTGCGGATCACGGCAGACGCTTCTCAGGCTTTCGCCCTCGACCAGCCGTTCGCAGATACGCTCGGCGATGCGGCGGGCCAGGCGTTTCGGACGCCCGTCGGCGCGGGGCGAACCAGGGTTCATCCGCGTCTCCGTCGATGAATGGAGACGGCCACGCCATGTCGATGGAAGGCCGAAAAACAAAACGCCCCGGCGAAGGCTCAGGGCGGCGTCGGACGCACTTGGCGACCGTGTTTATTTATACCCATTTCCGGCCCTCAGGTCAAGATATGGTATGTCGTCGCGATCGGTTTCGAAGATCGTCGCCCCAGCCAGGAGAACCATGATGTCCGATGAAGCCCGGACCGCCCGCCTGCCCGTTTCAGTCGAGGATCGCGGGCTCGGCGGCCTGCAGATGCTGGTGACGGCCGGGGCGGCGAGCTTCGTCGCGGACGAGGACGTCGCCCTCGGCGGGCTGGACCTCGGGCCCAATCCGCACGAACTGGTGGCCGCGGGGCTGGGCGCCTGCACCACCATGACCCTGAGGCTCTACGCCCAGCGCAAGGGCTGGCCGCTCGGCCGGGTCGACGTCTCCGTGACCTGGGAGCGCCAGGCGGCCACGACGCCGCCCGACCGGTTCCACCGCCGGATCGTCATCGGCGGCGCCCTGGACGCGGAGCAGGTGACGCGCCTGCTGGAGATCGCCGAGAAGTGCCCCGTGCACCGGCTGCTCACGGCGGGCGCCGCCATCGACACAGCGATGACGCACGACCCGGCGGCTTCGGGCGGCTAGCGGCTAGGCCGCTGCGCCGATCAGGCTGATGGCGCCGACCAGTTCACGCGAATCGAACGGCTTGTTGATGAACACGGCGTCGCGATAGTCGCCGTCGAGGCCCGCGGCGCCGTAGCCGGTGGCGAACAGCACCGGCACCCCGCGCCTGCGCAGGACGTCCGCGACCGGAAACGACGGGCGGCCATCGAGGTTGACGTCCAGGATGGCGAGGTCGGCCTCGACCGTCTCGGCCATCTCCAAGGCGGCCTCTACGCCGCAGGCCACGCCCACGACGACGTGCCCCATGTCGGCCAGCACGTCCTCCATCAGCATGGCGATCATGATCTCGTCCTCGACGAGAAGCACGTTCAGCGCCCCCGACGGCGTCGCCCCAAGATCCACCGCTCAGCCCTCTTCCGCGATCGGCGCCTCGAGGACGCACTCGACGCCCTGAGGATGGTAGGTAACACGCGCCGAGCCTCCGAGTTCCGTGGCGAGGCCCTTTTCGATCAACCGGGAGCCGAAACCCTTGCGCGTCGGAGGCGTCACTGGCGGACCGCCGCTCTCGCGCCAGGTCAGGTGAAGGCGCCGGCCCTGTTTGAACCAGCTGACCGAAACCTCGCCCGTCTCGCCCGACAGGGCGCCGTACTTCACCGCGTTGGTGGCCAGTTCATGCAGAGCCATCGACAGGGACACCGCCGTCTTGGGCGACAGGCGCACCTCCGGCCCCTCCAACTCGAACCGATTGCTCTGCTGGTTCGAGTGCGAGGCCACCACCACGGCCAGCACCTGCTGCAGATCGGCGCCTTCCCAGTTCTCGGCGGTCAGCACGTCGTGCGCCTTGGCCAGCGCGACCAGCCGGGCGTCGAACGCGGCCCGAGCCTCGTCGAGGTTCCGCGCGTTGCGGAAGGTCTGCATGGCCACCGCCTGCACCATGGCCAGCGAGTTCTTCACCCGATGGTTCAGCTCGTTGACCAGCAGCCGCAGATGCTCCTCGCTGCGCTTGCGCGCGGTGATGTCCAGGGTGGTGCCGGTGACGCGGACCGCGACGCCTTCCTCGTCGAACACCACTATGCCCCGCGCGGCGACCCAACGCTCGACGCCGTCGCAATAGCCGAAGATCCGGTACTCGATATCGTATTCGTCCCGCCGCGCCGGGTCGGTCGCCCGGCGGAACCGGTCGCGCACGGCCTCGCGATCCTCGGGGTGGATCATCTCGACCATGTCGGCCAGGGTCATCTCGACGCCCAGGGGCACGTCGAACATCTGATGGCAGCGGTCGGACGCCGACAGCCGCCGGGTGGTCAGGTCGAGGTCCCAGGCGCCCAGATCGGTGGCGGCTATCGCCAGGGCCAGTTGATGTTCGGCCTCCGACCGCACCAGGATCTCGCGTTGGGCGGCGTGGTGCCGGCTGGCGTTGTCCATGGCCACGGCGGTCTGGCGGGTGAGCACGACCAGGGCCTGCTCGTCGACGTCGGCGAAGGCTTCTCCCGCCGGGCGCGCGAGAATCAGCGCCCCGATCAGCCGCCCGGCCTGAGACAGCACCGGCGCGGCCACCCCGCTACGGACGGGGAGCTCCTTCTGCAGGGCGGCCAGGAACGACCGCCTGTCGCGTCGCCGCGCCTCGGCCGGGCTCGCCGTGTCGATGCGGATCACCTCGCCGCGGAACAGGGGTTCGAAAGCCGTCCAGCCGGCGGCCTCGATCAGCTCCGCCGCCAGGACGGCGTCCACCCCGCTGGCGGCCGACACGCGCAAGGGACCGCCTTCTCGGCCGCCCCCGGCGACAAGGAATATCCCGACCTCGGCGCCGGTCAGCTCGCGGCCCGCATCGGCCGCCGTCTGCGCCAAACCGCCGACGTCCAGCTGCCCCGCGAACCGTGCGGCGGCGTGGTTCAGCAGTTCCAGACGCCGCTGATGCTCGATCAGGGCCAGGTCGGCGCGGCGGCGCTCGGTGTTGTCGACGCCCTCGATGAAGACGCCCACCACGGCGTCGTCCCGCTTGATCGGCTGAAGGACGAAATCGAGCCAGCGCTCCTCGATCCGCCCGTCCGGCGGACGGCGCAGCCCCAGCGCCATGCCCTGCCCGACGAACGGCTTGCCGCTGGCGAACACTTCGTCGAGCAGCTTCAGGTAGCCCTGGCTCTCCAGTTCGGGGAGAACCTCGCGGATCTCGCGGCCGACCACGTCGCGGCCGCCCAGCAATCGCAACGCCGGCGGGTTGACCAACTGGAAAGCGTGGTTGGGGCCGCGCAGCACCGCCATGTAGCTGGGCGCCTGATCGAACAGCTCCTGCAGGAACGCCGCGTCGAGGGCCTGGCGGCGTTCGGCCTGACGCGCGGCGTCGCGCTCGCGGGCCAGCTCGGCGTTCAACTCCAGCAGCCGCTCCTCGCTGTCGCGCAGCCGCTCGGCGTCCGTCCGTTGGCGGGTGACGTCGTCGAAGATCGCCAGAACGCCGCCGGGCCGACCATCCTCGCCTTCGACGGGGGAGATCGAGCAGCGCAGCCAGGTGACGCGGTCGAGGACGTCGCGCACGGCGATCAGCATGCGCTCGCCGCCCTCGACGGCGGAACCGGTCTGCGCCCGCCGCACGGCCGACCCGACCTGCTCCCAGACATCCTGCAGGCCGTCCCCGGCCCGCCGCCCCATCGCCGAGCCCGCGCGGGCCCCGCCGACCATGCGGGCGAAGGCGTCGTTGTGCAGCCGGGTCAACTCGCCGCCCCACCACAACGCCATCGGCTGGCCGGCGTTGAAGATCAGGCGGACGCCGAACCGCAGCTCCTGCGGCCAGATTTCGGGCGGCCCCAAGGCGGTGGCGGCCCAGTCATGCGCGCGCGCGAGCTTGCCCGTCTCGCCGCCGCCGGCGAGGAACCGCGGGTGATCGTAGATCGCGCCATCCATCGCCCGGACACCCTAGTGCGAAGTCGGTCCGGGGGGAAACCATCTTGACGGGAATCCGCCTATGCCGAAGCGAGCGCCAAGCGTTACAGGGGTTGTTCAGCCGAACAGGTAAAGCCCCTCCCCGTCCCCCTGCGGCGGATGGGCGGCGTAGCTGGCGTGCGCTTCCCTCGCGCCGCAGCGGCAACGGAAACGACGCCCCGCCGCGGCTTCGCTCGGCCACTGGGTCCGCCTTGGTCCGAACAGGGTCTGCGGATCGAAACTGGCGCTCGCGCCGCAGCGCGCGTTGAAACAACGGACGACGAGATAGGCGGCTGGGGCCGGCGCGACGGATGAGGCTGCGGACATGCGCCGATAGTGGCCGGATTCGGCGCGGCCTCGCCAACCCCTCGACCATCGCCCGACGCGATTCTCCACAGCGTTCGGGCCGGCCGGCGGCGCGCGGGGAGACTTCGGTAATCCTTGGAGAAATGCGCGCGTCAACGCCCAGGCGACGGGCGGCCGCGCTCTTGGTCGCTACGTGCGAACGTCCATTCGGGCGCGCTTAGGCGCGATCGCGCGCCAGCCGATAGACGCCCAGAGGCGTCGCCCTCTCAGGCGAACGCCTCCTCGCGACCATTGAGATCAATACCTCAAGGGCTGTCGTCGTCAGCCCTTCAAGCAACTCGACGAGAAGGCTTTATAGGTGGTCTTGGACTTGTCGGCCGCCGACATGGCGTTCCACTTGGAGGCGCAAGCCTTCATCTTGTTGTTCTGCGAGTTTCCGCCAGCCGCCGGAGCGGTCGCGGTGGGCGCCGGGGCGGTGGCGGCCATGGCCGTCTTGCCCGACATGCAGTCGCTCGAATAGGCCTTGTAGGTGGTCTTCTTCTTGTCGGCCGCCGACATCGCCTTCCAGCTGGCGGCGCAGGTCTTCATCTTATTGGAGCCGCTGTTCGCGCTCTTGGTCGCGGCGGCGGGCGCGGCCGTCGTCGCAGGCGCGGCGGTGCTTGTCTTGGCCGGCTTGGCTGCGGGCGCAGCCGTGGTCGCGGATTGCGCGGCCAGGACCGGAGTGCTGACGATCGCAGCCGCGGCTGCAGCCAGTAAAAGCAAGCGCATTAGTCTCTCCTCTTGAGTTACCCCCCGGAAACACGAGCCTACTCGGACTGGAACCAACCGCCAAGAGCGCGTCATGGGGCCGCGCCGCGACCCGACATTTGTCATGGATCGCTTTGCGGAACCTGGCGTTGATATCCTCGCTGACGACCAGACGAGGGGCGGCCATGCGGACTGTTTCCATAAGACCCTGGGGCGCGCCCTTGCTGGACGCGGCGCGACGGCATCAGGCGGACTGCGCCTGCTGGATGTGCGCGTCGCGGCCGCGCGCCTGGTCGAGCGCGCGCCGGCCCAGGGACGGTCAGGACGATCGCGACGCGTCCGCCCGGGCGTGAGGTCGCCGCCACGGCGCTTGGGCCGCCTATTGCGCGTGGGGCGCGGTCGGAAACTCCGACTTGGGCAGATGCCCGACGCCCTCGCTGCGCGGCCGCAACAGGTAATAACCGACCACGCCCACGACCACGGCTGTCGCCAGACCGCCGAGGAACCCGCCGCTGGTGCAGAACCAGACCGTCAGGAACGGCAGGATCACCGCCAAGGACCACATCGTCCATCGGATCAGTTGATTGAAATGATGGTAGGTTTCCGCATGGGCCGGCAGATCGACTTCGCTCGCCGTATGCACGTCTTCAGCCATGACCGGGCTCCCCTTGCATGGGCTTGACTGGAAAACGGGCGCCCCGCGCCAAGGTTCCCGCGCCGGCGGCCGCTCGACCTGAAACCGTCGTGTGCAATAGGGTCGAACGCGCCCCGTGTTCCTGGAGCCCCTGGATGAAGCCTTCCCCGGCCCTGCTCGCCCTGAGCGTCGCCCTCGCCGCCAACCTCGCTCTCGGCGGGGCCGCCTGGTCCCAGGGCTCGCGCACATCGGCGCCCGCCGACGCGGCGCTGAGCGCGCTCAAGCCCGGCCAGTTCATCTGGAGCCCGCAGGTGGCGCCGGACGGCCCGCTGGTCGTCCTGGTCGACCTGCATCTGCAGCAGGCCTACGTCTACCGCAACGGCGTGCGGATCGGCGCGACCACCATCTCGAGCGGCCGCAAGGGGCATGAGACCCCCACCGGCGTGTTCACCATCCTTCAGAAGGACGCCGACCACCGGTCGAACAAGTACAACAACGCCGCCATGCCGTTCATGGAGAGGCTGACCTGGGACGGCGTCGCGCTGCACGCCGGGGGCCTGCCGGGCTATCCGTCCAGCCACGGCTGCGTCCATCTGCCGATCGCCTTCGCCCGAGAGCTGTTCGCCGCCACCAAGACCGGCATGACGGTGGTCATCGTCGATGGCGCCGCCGCGCCGCGGCTGGAGGCCAGCGCGGTGATGACCGCCTATGACGCCAAGTCGGGCGAGCGCCTGCCGCAGGAGACGGGCCTGGCGGAAGGGCAGAGCTATCGCTGGCGGCCCGACATCGCTCCCAGCGGGCCGGTGACGGTGATCATCAGCGGCGCGGACAGGCGGGTGGTGGTCAGCCGCAACGGCAAGGAGATCGGCCGGGCCCGACTGAAGGTCGAGGGCGACGCGCCGCTGGGGACGCACGCCCTGGTGCTGATGGACGGCGCCCAGCCCGGCGAGAACCCGTTCCTGCCCGGCAGCCCCAACCCCAACTGGATGCATCTCGACCTGCCGGGCCCCGGCGACGCCGCCGGAACCCCGCCCGATCCGGCCATCGTCTCGCGACTCAGCGTCTCGCAGGATTTCGCCAGACTGGTGTTCGACATCCTGCGCCCAGGAGCCACCGTGCTGGTCACCGACGACGCGATTCTGCCGCAGACCAGCGGCCAGAGCCTCAAAATTCTGGACGTCGGCACGAAATGAACCCGCCCTGCCCGCAGTCGGGCACGAAAAATGCGGCCTCGATCAAGAAAATGGTCGCCCCACCCTTGCATCCCTCGCGAATGGGCTTATTTCACGCCCTGCCCTTCTTGGGCGTTTCCTCCCTATGACTTCAGGCCGCGCCGGCGACGGCGCGGCCTTTTTTTCAGCTGGCGAGCCGGTCGATCAGCTGCACGACCCGCTCGGTCAGATAGGGCTTGGGCAGGAAGGCTTCGGGCATGTCGCCGGCCGGGGGACATGTCTGCCCCGAGGTCAGCACGACCCGCAGGTGCGGGCGACGGCGACGGGCGATGCGAGCCAGGGTCAGGCCGTCCAGCGCGCCCATGTTGATGTCGCTGAACAGCACGACCACGTCGTCATGGGATTCCAGCACCGCCAGGGCCTCCTCGCCGCTGTCGGCCTCCAGCACCTCGTAGCCGGCGTCGGCCAGCGCCGTGGCCGCCACCGCGCGCGTCAGCACCTCGTCGTCGACCACCAGCACCACCGCCCGGGCTGGCCTCGCGCCAGCGCTTTCCGAGGTCCGCTCGCCGCTTTCGATCATCGCCGATCGCCTTCGCCGTCACCGCCGCGCCGGACACGGCCGGATCGCGACGACGATCGGGCGCCCAAGGGCGTCCGAACACCATGCCGAGGTCGAGGGTCCGAAAGAGAGAACCTGTCGATCGGCACGACGTAAATTCGGTTAAGCCCCTCGCAGTTCCGCGTCATATGACCGCAACTACTGCCGAGGGCCGGCGATGTACCAAAAATGCGACAGGTCGCGAAGTAGAAGGCGCTTCCAATAGTTAACGGGCGCGTGGGGCGACCGCCTGTCGACGTTCGCGCTCCGGCGCGCTCGGGGGGATGAGCGCGTCAGCCGCGAGGTCCGGACGGCCGCCCGGCTTGAAGGCCTCGCCAAGAGGGAAGGAACCTCGAGGCGGCGCCACGTCCGTTCAAGCCCGCTCAGAGTGCCGCGCCGACGGGCGGGCGGCCATGGCGCGACCGCCCGAAATGGGCGCCTGGCCGATCAGGCCTCGGGCTGCGCAGTTCAGGCCGCCAGAGCCAGCAGCGAGTCGATCACGCCGCCTTTGTCGGGCGCCCCGTCCGAGGGATTGAGCAGACCGGCGAGTTGCGCGCGAGCCCGGTTGACCCTGCTCTTGATGGTGCCCACCGCGCACCCGCAGATCTCGGCCGCCTCCTCGTAGGACAGCCCGGCGGCGGCGACCAGGATCAGCGATTCCCGATGATGGGCGGGCAGGCTGTCCAGGGCCCGGCGCAGGTCCTCCAGCTGGGCCCGCCATTCCTGCACGGGCTCGCTCCTCAAGGTCGCGGCGTAGGCGCCGCTCGGGTCGGCGACCTCGCGCTGGCGCTTGCGGGTCATGGTGTAGAACGTGTTGCGCAGGATGGTGAACAGCCAGGCCCGCAGGTTGGTGCCGGGCGTGAAGCTCTCCCTGTGGCTCCAGGCCTTGATCAGGCATTCCTGCACCAGATCGTCGGCGTCGGCCGCGTTGCGGCTGAGCGACTGGGCGAAGGCGCGCAGGTGGGGAATCATCGCGACGACGTCGTCGCGCCACGTATCGGTCTTGTCTTCGGCCCCGCGAACATCGTTGGTGTTCGACATGCTTCGGCTCCTCGGGATTTCCTTGGATCGGCCGGCGTCAACCAGCAGGCGAATTGCCTTAACTAATGCCGGAGCGCCCCCGACGTTCCGAGATTTCCGGGCTCGGCGGAGGAGCCGCAGCCTTCCGGCCCGCGCGCCGGCCGCCGATTTCCGCTTGCACGGCAACGACCTTCGTTGAACCTTGCCCTCTTCGAAAAAGTCCTGAAAAAGAGTCGCAAAAGCGTGATCGGCTATGTCGTCTCCACAGTCTCGGATCGGATCGAAACCGATCGCCTGACGCTCTCGCGGCACCGCCTGGACGATTTCACCGACAGCCTGTCCATGTGGTCGGACCCCGAGATCGCCCGCCATATCAGCGGAAGGCCCTCGACGGCCGAGGAGGTGTGGTCTCGCCTGCTGCGCTATGTCGGCCATTGGCAGGCGCTGGGCTACGGCTACTGGCTCATCCGCGAGAAGGACACCGGTCGTTTCGTCGGCGAGATCGGCTTCGCCGATTTCAAGCGCGAGATCGACCCGCCCTTCGACGGGGCGCCCGAGATGGGCTGGGCCCTCTGCTCGTGGGCCCAGGGGCGCGGCTACGCCTTCGAGGCCCTCAACGCCGCCCTCGACTGGGGACGGGCGCGGTTCGACGGCGCGCATGTCGTCTGCATGATCTCGCCCCTGAACGCGCCCTCGATCCGCTTGGCGGAGCGGGCCGGTTTCCGCCGGTACGCCGAGACCGACTACAAGGGCTCGCCCACCCTGCTGTTCCGGCTCTAGGGTCTGTCAGCGCCGCTCGCCGGCGGTGGCGTCGCGGGCGGCCTTGAACTCGGCCCCCGCCTTCCATTCCGGCCAGTCGCGCGATTGCGCCAGGCCGCGGCCGAGATCGTACAGCACCGACACGGCCTGCACCTGGCCGCCCATGTCCCAGTCCGGGCTCCATTCGTCGCCGGGCTGGTGATACTTCTGCGCGTTGTAGGCGTTGCGCTTGGCCGCGCCGACCGCCCGGCCGCCGACGACCAGATCGTCGCCCATCGAGAAGGACAGGGCCGGCACGCCGCGCTTCGACAGCGAGAAATGGTCCGACCGATAGAAGTGCCCGGCCTCGGGCGAGGGGTCCGGCGTATAGGCCAGGCCGTGCGCCACGCCGACGGCGATCAGGCGGTCGAGCAGGTCGTTCTCGGCGCCGCCGAACGTGCTGATGTCGCGCGTGCGCCCCCAAACGCCCAGCATGTCCATATTGACGTCGCCGACCGTCTTGCTCAGCGGATAGATCGGATTCGCGGCGTAATACTCAGATCCCAGAAGATATTTTTCCTCCGCGGTCACGGACATGAAAACCACCGTCCGCTCGGTGCGCGGCGCGGCGGCGAACATCCGGCCCAACTCCAACAGGGCGGCCACGCCCGTCGCATTGTCGACGGCGCCGTTGTAGATGCGGTCGCCCCTGGCGTCCGGCGCGCCGACGCCCAGATGGTCCCAGTGGGCCGAATAGATCACCGTCTCGTCCGGCCGCTTGGCGCCGGTCAGCCGTCCCAGGACGTTGTGACTGACGATCACCTTGTGATCGACCGCATAGTCGGCCGACAGGCTGGCCCCCGCCAGGACCACCGGCTTGAAGCCGCGGGTCTGGGCCTGCTTCTTCAGGGCTTCGAAATCGAGGCCGGAACGCTTGAACAGGTCGACGGCGACGTCGCGCTGGACCCAGCCCTCCAGGGTCGGGTGCGTCCTGGCCGGGTCGGGCCGCACGATGTCGAACTGGGCGTTGGTGTTGGAGTTCTTCACCGTCTCCCAGCCATAGGAGGCCGGCGCGGTCTCGTGGACGATCAACACGCCCAGGGCGCCCTGGCGGGCCCCCTCCTCGAACTTGTAGGTCCAGCGGCCATAATAGGTCATGGCCTTGCCGCCGAAGTCGCCCTGGCCGGTCTCGAAGTCCGGGTCGTTGATCAGCACGACGGCGATCTTGCCCTTCAGGTCGACGCCCTTGAAGTCGTCCCAGCCCCGCTCGGGCGCCTTGACGCCATAGCCGACGAAGACCAGCGGCGCGTCCTTGATCGCCACGCGATCGACATTGGTCTGGGCGGCCCGGATGGCGATCTGCTGACCCTGGGCCAGGGGATCGGCGCGGCCGCCGGCGGTCAGGTCGAGCCGCAGCGGCCCACGGATCTCGAACCGGGCCAGGGGCACGTCCTGCGTCCAGGCGCGCTTTCCGTCCTTGATCTCGCCGCCCGGCTCCAGGCCCGCGGCCTCCATCTGCTGGATCAGGTAGGCGATGGTCTTGTCCTCGCCCGTCGTCGCCGGTCCCCGTCCCTCGAAGGCGTCCGAGGCCAGCACCTTGACGTCGGCGGTCAGCCGCGCCGGATCGGGGATCGGCTGGGGCGCCGGCGCAGCGGCGGCGAGCAACGGCGCGGCGGCCAGGGCGGCGAGGAGGAGCTGTTTCATCGGGAAGGCCTTACGCGAAACTGGAACCGACCCTACCGCCCCGCGCCCGGCAGCGCCAAGCGCTAGGCGGCGTAACTTCGCCGGGGGCGGATCGCCGCGCGGACGGGAATCGGCGCAGGATGCAGTCGTCATGGCCGTTTCCTTCGAAGGCTTCCCGCGCGTCCTGGAGCGATCCGCCCTGCGGCCCGGCCGCTGGTTCATCGCCGCCGAAGGCCTGCGCCCGATCCTTTGCTTCGCCACCGACGTGATGGAAGGCGAGCATCAGCTGGCGCTGACGCTGGGCGCCTCGCGCCCTGAGCTGCTCGACGTCGAGGCCGCGCCGATGGCGGCCCTGGCCGGCCCCTTCGCGACGGTCGAGGACGAGCTGGTGTTCGCTCCCGGGCTCGACGCGCAAAAGCCGGTGCTGGCCGCCCCCGCCCGGCGGACCTTCCGGACCGGGGCCCTGCTGCGGCTTCGCAACGGCGACCTGGGCATGGCGTTCGCGGCCCCGGTCAGCGGCGAACGGGCCATCGTCTCCCTGGTTTCGGGCCTGAGGATCGAGAGCTACGACCTGGTGTTCGAGCGCTGGTCGCTTTCGCTGCGCCGGGGCGGCGCCCAGACCCTGATCGGCGTTTTCCGGCCGACCCACGCCGCCCTCGCCGAGGAGCGGCGCGCCTAGCCGGCGTCAGGCGTGGATGCGGACCGGCAGGGTTTCGTATCCCTTGACGAAGCTGGAATAGACCCGGCGCGGCTCGCCCAGCACCTCGATCGACTTGAACCGCTTGAGGATCTCTTCCCAGATGATCTTGAGCTGCAGCTCGGCCAGTCGGTTGCCGACGCAGCGGTGGATGCCGAAGCCGAACGACAGGTGCTGGCGCACGCGCGGACGCTCGATCCAGTAACGGTTCGGGTCCTCGATCACCTCCTCGTCGCGGTTGCCCGAGACGTACCACATGATGACCTTGTCGCCCTTGCGGATGGTCTTGCCGCCCAGCTCCGTATCCTGGGTCGCCGTGCGGCGCATATGCGCCAGCGGGGTCTGCCAGCGGATGGTCTCGGAGACCATGTTGGGGATCAGGTCGTGGTTCGCCGTCAGCAAGGCGTACTGGTCGGGGTTCTGGTTCAGGGCCAGGACGCTGCCGGTGATGGTGTTGCGCGTGGTGTCGTTGCCGCCGACGATCAGCAGGACGAGATTACCCAGATACTCCATGCGGTCCATGTTCCGCGTGGACTCGCCATGGGCCAGCATCGAGATCAGGTCGCCGCGCGGCGGCGCGTTGACGCGCTCGTTCCAAAGCCGGGTGAAATAGTCGACGCACTCATAGAGCTCGGCCCGGCGCTGGTCGTCGGACTCGACGATGCCGCTCTCGGGACTGGCGGTCGCCACGTCGGACCACCGTGTCAGCTTGCGTCTGTCTTCCCACGGAAAGTCGAACAGGGTCGCCAGGGTCATGGTCGTCAGTTCGATCGAGACCTTGTCCACCCAGTCGATCTCCTCGCCGACAGGCAGGCTGTCGAGAATGGCCCCGGCCCGCTCCCGGATGATCGGCTCCAGCGCGGCGAGGTTTGGCCCCGCGACGACCGGGCTGACCACCTTGCGCTGGGCGTCGTGCTTGGGCGGGTCCATGGCGATGAACATCGGCAGCTGGAAGTCGTCCTCCGGGTCGGCGATGGTGATCGCCCGCTCCGAGGAGAACACCGCCGGATTGGTGTCGACGGCCATGATGTCGTTGTACCGGGTCACCGACCAGTAGGGCCCGAACTCGTGCTCGGTCTGCAGGTGGACCGGCGCCTCTTTGCGCAGCCGCTCGAAATAGGGCCACATGGAGTCGGTCCGAAAAAGTTCCGGGTCCGCGACGTTGATCTGGTCGAGGGGCAACGAATAGGCCTTGGCCCTCGCCGCCGCCTGCACATCAAAGGCGTCGTCCATCGCGTCATCCTCCAGCTCGGCTTCAAACGGCCGTTCGAAGGATTAGGGCGCCACGCGGCCGAAGATGGCAAGAGGCCCCGCGCGCCGTTGTCGGGATCAGGCGGAAGGCGACCTGCCGGCGCGCCTCAGGGATTGGCCTTCCGGTCGGCCCACTCCGGCGGAAGCCCCAGCCGATCGACCAGGGCGCCCCGCACGCCGGGAGCATGGCCGTAGGCGTCGCATTCGCCCTCAACCGGCTTGCGATCCGGCCGGCCGTCGTGTTCGCGAAGACGGCGGCGTCGAAACGGGTCCTCGCCCCGCGACAACAGCCTGGCGAAGTCGTCGCTGAAGGCGCCCGCCATCTGATAGGCGTCGCCCACCGACGAGACCCTCGCCCCGGTGGTGAAGACGTCGGCGCCCCGCGCCCAGACCAGCACCGCCTTCTGCTTGCCGTCCATGTCGCGCGCCTCGCCCTCGACCGTCAGGCTGCCCAGGCCCACGGGCACGCGGATCGGCGAGACCACGCCGACGACCATCGAGGTCGCCGACGCGCGTGGATCGGTGAGGCCGAGCTTGGAGACCACCACGTGCACCGCCAAGTCGGCCGGCGCATCGGCCGGGGCGATCTCGAACCGCTTGCCCAACTGCTTGCACAGAGACCGCCCGACGGCGCTCCGCACGATCTCACGTTGTTCCGGGGTGATCGCCGCCGCCGCCTCGGCGGACAGCTCGATCGGCTGTATCCGCAAGGTCCGCGCGGCCATCAGCGCGTCATGGTCGACCCACAGCTTGCCCTTGGCGCGCAGGCCCTTGCCGTCGGCGAGCCCGCCCGAGGGACCATAGGCGCCGAGGCCGCCGCTGGGCTCGGTGCTGACGCTCGCGCAAGCCGACAACAGCAGGAAACAAGACCAAGCCGCCCATGAACGCCGCATCCGCCTGGCCCTGTACTGTTTACGCGGCGGGAACTCTGCATGCGCGGCGCTGCGGCGCAACATTCATCTTTAGATTGCAGATTAATATGCTGTAATCATCGAGCCTCGCCCACCCCTTGCCTCGGCGAGGCCGGCGGGCGCCTAATGGGCCGGGGCCATCGCCCGGCCGGCCCCTCAGGACAGCCAGCCATGCGCCAAGCCAGCCACAGCCTCAGCATCGCGACACCGGGCCGCGGACTGGTCGAGATCACCGACGACATCGCCGGCTGGGCCGCCGACCAGGGCATGGGCCAGGGCCTGCTCACCGCCTTCTGCCGCCACACCTCGGCGTCGCTGCTGATCCAGGAAAACGCCGACCCCGACGTCCGCTCCGACCTCGAGGCCTTCTTCGAGCGCCTCGCCCCGGAAGGCCCGCACCTCTACGTCCATGAGGACGAGGGTCCCGACGACATGCCGGCCCACATCCGCGCCGCCCTCACCCAGACGCATCTGTCGATACCGCTGGCGGCGGGACGGCTGGCCCTGGGGACTTGGCAGGGCGTCTATCTGTTCGAGCACCGCCGGCGGCCGCAGCGCCGGGAGATCGCCCTGCACCTCCTGGGCGAATAGGCGGATCTCAGGCCGGCGCGGCCACCTGGGCCAGCTCGGCGTGGACCTCCGCCGCGATCTCGAACGACCGCAGCCGGGCGGCGTGGTCGAATATCTGCGAGGTGACCATGATCTCGTCGGCGCCGGTGCGGGCGATGAAGGACGCCAGGGCGTCGCGCACCGTGTGCGGCGACCCGATGGCCGAGCATGACAGCACCTGCTCCAGCGTCGCCCGCTGCTCGGCCGTCAGGCGGCTCTCGTAGCCTTCCTGCGGCGGCGGCAACGGCGTGGGATCGCCGCTGCGCAGGTTGACGAACGCCTGCATCAGCGAGGTCGACAGGAAACGGGCCTCCTCGTCGGTCTCGGCCGCGAACACGTTGAAGCCCAGCATGACATGCGGCCGGTCCAGCTGCTCGGAGGGCCGGAAACGGCTGCGATAGACCTCGATGGCCTGGGTCATCATCGCCGGGGCGAAATGCGAGGCGAAGGCGTAGGGCAAGCCGAGGGCGCCGGCGAGCTGGGCCCCATAGAGGCTGGAGCCCAGGATCCAGATCGGCACGTCCAGGCCCGCCCCGGGCACGGCCCTCAGCCTCTGTCCCGGCTGGGCCTCGCGGAAATAGGCCATCACCTCCATGACGTCCTGGGGGAAGGCGTCGGCGTCGCCGCCGGCGAGATTCCGCCGCAGGGCGCGGGCCGTCATCTGGTCCGTGCCCGGGGCCCGGCCGAGGCCGAGGTCGATGCGGCCGGGGAACAGCGAGGCCAGGGTGCCGAACTGCTCGGCGATCACCAGCGGCGCGTGATTGGGCAGCATGATCCCGCCCGCCCCGACCCGGATGGTCGAAGTGCCGGCGGCGACATGGCCGATGACCACCGCCGTGGCGGCGCTGGCCACGCCGGGCATGTTGTGGTGCTCGGCCAGCCAATAGCGGCCATAGCCCAGGCGCTCGGCGCTGCGGGCGAGATCGAGCGTGTTGCGGAAGGCGAGCGCGGCGTCGCCGCCCTGGACGATCGGCGAAAGGTCGAGAACGGAAAGCGCGGTCATGCCGCTCATATGGGAGGCCGCGCCCGATCGCCAATCGGGGCCGCGTCCCGATTTTCTAGCAGCCGGCTCAGGCCTTCTCGGCCGTCCTGGCCGCCCGCGCCGTCGGCACCTTCCAGGTCGACGGGTCCAGGAAGCCCAGGAAGTGCGCGGGGCCGATGGTCCGCACGCCCGCCGCCTTCTGCTCTTCGCGGGTCTCCTCGCGCAGGGCCTTCATCTGCGACCAGTGCCACTTGGGCCGGTGGTGGTGCTCGGCGTGATAGCCGTTGTTGAGGAAGACCCAGTTGTAGACCGGCTCATAGGTCGAAACGCCGGTGGCCACCGGCACGTCCGGCTCGGCGCCCAGGTGTTCGTAATAGGCGATCAAGAACGAGATGCACTGGCCCAGGTAGTAGAACGGCGCCAGCAGCAGCACGAACTTCCAGTTGATCAGCGCCAACACCGCATAGACCGCCGCCATCACCCAGAACTCGGTCATCGCCCGCCGGGCCTCGTCCGGCCGCTTGGCGCGGATCAGCCGCGCCACGGTGAACGGGTCGTCGTCGCGCCAGAACTGCATGAACACATAGGACAGCATCGGCTCGGCCTTGCCGTCGGCGCCGTAGCGGTAGAGCGAGATCGGGTCGATGGTCGTGCCGTCCGCCGCCTTGCGGTCGGAATTGCCGGCGTGGTGCCGCATGTGCACGTACTTGTACATGGTCTGCGGCACGCCGAGCTCCAGCGTCAGGGCGAACTCGGTGATCCGGTTCAAGAGCCGCGACTTGAAGAACGGGTTGTGGATGAAGTTGTGCGAGACCGAATCCAGGTTCCAGCCGATGGAGGCGGCGTAGAGGCAGGCGCAGCCGATGCGGGCCGGCCAGGACAGCTGCGGCCAAGCGATGAAAAAGGCCAGCATCAGGCCGAGCTGGATGAACACCAGCGCAGCCGGAATGGCGTCCCAGTAGCTGTAGCGGAACAGGAACCGGTCCTTGGTCCGGCGGGGGCGGGTGACTTCCGCCGCCAGGGTTTCAGGATCGGCCATACGCGACTCCGACATCATTTCGACGGGGTTTCGGACTTCGACTCGCCGCCGATCAGCAGCACGCCCCCGACAATGGCTGCGCTGCCGAAGATCTCCAGCATGCCGACGGGCTCATGGAACACCGTCCAGCTCGCCAGGATCACCATAACATAGCTGAGCGCCGAAATCGAAAAGGCCGAGCTGAGCTTGATCTCGGCCAGCACCACCATCCAGACGGCGAAGTTCATCAGCTCGAGCCCCACCATCGCCTGGCCCCAGGGCAGGCGCAGGGCCTTCAGCACCCAGTCGACGCCCACGGGCACGCCGGTCAGGGCCAAGGCCACATGCTTGGCGGCCACCTGATAGCCCACGCTCAGCGCCGGCAGGGCGATCCACAGCAACGGCGCCGCCCATTTCTGGCGGAACGTGCGGGGGGGATTGGTCTTTCCGTCCATGGTCAAATCCCCGCCAGGCCGATGCAGAACACGCCGACCGCCACCAGGGCGGCGCCCAGCATCTGCTTGGGCCGCAGCCGCTCCTTGAGGAACAGGGCGCTGGCGATCGGCACGCCGGCGTAGTTCAGGTTGACCAGCGGGAAGGCGATGCTCAGCGGCACCTTCTGCAACAGCACCACCCAGGCCACCACCTCGACGGCCCAGAGGACGATGCCGAGCCAGACCGCCGGCTTCAGCGCCACGGCCAGCGCGTAGTTGTCGCTGTCCTGGGCGGAGTCGGCGGCGACCTTGAACAACAGCTCGCGCGACACCTCGGCGAAGATGCAGAAGGCGATGAGGCGCAAGGCCTCGGCGGTCAGAACATGCGAACTCATCGACCCGGCCCCGCGTCGTTCACCCCAGGCGTCATCATCGGCCGCTCCCTATCGCCACGGCGACTCCGCCGAGGGGCGGCATGTTGGCCACCGCGCCAGGCGAGCGCCAGCCCTTTCCATCGCCTTCATTTGAGGCGTTGTTCAGACCACGACATCGGCCGCGCCAGGGCCTTCGGCCAGGATGGCGGCGACGGCGGTCAGGGCCTGGGCCAGCACCTGCCGCTTGGCCGGCGCGCCCAGGGCGATGCGCACGCCGTTGGGCGAGACCCCGGCCGCGAAGGCCTCGGCGCCGACCAGGGCGAGGCCGCGCCGACGGGCGAGGTCGCGAAGCCGGGCCGGGTCCCAGCGCTCGGGCAGCGGCAGCCACACATGGATGGCCTCGTCGTCGCCCCGCGCCTGCGGCAGGATTTCCCGCGCCAGGGCCCGGCGCGCCCGCGCCTCCGCGCGCAGCCCGCTCAGCACCTCGTCGGCGACGCCTTCCCTGATCCAGGCGGTGGCGACGGCGGCGGTCAGCGGCGAGGCCATCATCGACACCGCCCGCAGGGCGCCGGCCAACCGGTCGGCCCAGGCCGCGTCGGGCGCCGCGACGAAGGCGACGCGCAGGCCCGGCGTCAGGCACTTCGACAAGGTGCTGAGATGGAACACCGTCCCCACGCCGAGACTGGCCAGGGCCGGCGAAGGCGTCGACGGCAGGCGGCCATAGGCGTCGTCCTCGATGATCGGCGCGCCGGCGGCGGCGGCGATCTCGACGATGCGCCGTCGGCGCTCGATCCCCATGGTCACGGCGGCGGGGTTCTGCATGGTCGGCACGCAATAGATCGCCGCCGGCGCCGCCTCGGCGCACAGTCGCGCCAGGGCGTCCGGCGCCAGGCCCTCCCCGTCGACTTCGCAACCGACCACCCGCACCCCCAGATGTCGGGCCACGCTCAGCAACCCGGGATAGGTCAGGGCCTCGCAAACGATGGTCCCGCCGGGCGGCGCCAACAGGGTCAGCAGGGCGGCCAGGGCCGTCTGCGCGCCGCTGCACGCCAGCACGCGGTCGACCGAAACCTCGCCCAGGCACGGCGCCATCCACGCCGCGCCCGCCCGCCTCTGCGCCATCGAGCCCGGGCCGGGATGGTAGGCCATCAAGGTCGCCACGTCCGTTCGCGACAGGATCGCGCGGGTGGTCTCCTCCAGGCGCCGGGCCAACGGCACGCCGAGCGGCTGCGGCGGCAGGTTCATGCTGAGGTCGATCAGGCCGGCCTCGTCCTCGCTCCGGCCCTTGACGAAGGTGCCGCGCCCGACGGCGCCCTCGATCAGGCCGCGGGCCCGGGCCAGGGCGTAGGCGCGCGTGACCGTGGTGAAGTCGACCCCCAGCCGCTGGGCCGCCGCGCGCTGGGACGGCAGTTGGTCGCCCGGCTGCAACTCCCCCTCGCCGATGGCGCGCTCCAGGGCGGCCAGCAGCCGCATGTACAGCGGCCCGGGCTCGCCCTCGAACCGCCGCAGCCACGCGTCGCCGCCTCCGTCGCCCATGCTTGCCATCTCCACGTCGGATACATACAATACAAAACATTGTATGCAATAGCATGCAGATTGTATGTAGGCATCCTCATATGGACCACGACCTCTACAACCCGCCGCCGCCGATCGTCTCCGGCCTGCGTTGCAAGTGCCCGCGCTGTGGCGAGGGGCGCCTGTTCGACGGCTTCCTGACGCTGGCCAAGCAATGCGATCGATGCGGCCTGGACCTGAGCTTCGCCGACCCCGCCGACGGCCCGGCCTTCTTCGTGATGAGCGGCGTGGCCGTGCTGGTCACGGCGGTGTTCCTGTGGATGGAGCTGGTGCTGCACCCGCCGATCTGGGTCCACCTGGTGACGACATTCCCGCTGTTGCTGTTCGGCTGCCTGGGCGCCCTGCGGCCGGTGAAGGCCTGGCTCGTCGCCTCGCAGTATTTCCACAAGGCCGAAGAAGGCCAATGGGAAAGCATCGGCAAGCACGGCCCGTTCTGAACGCCGCCCCGGCGGCCGACTGGACATCCCACGCCGGCCGCCTAATCTGATCCTTTGTCGCCAAAACCGGGACCGATCCTGGAATGGCGTTGCGGGGGATCGCTCAGTATGCGTCAGTTCTTGCTTTTCTCGGTCGCCGCCGTGGCGTTGACCTGCGCGGCGCCGGGCCAAGCCGCCTCCAGCCAGGCGACGGACGCGCCGCCCCGGCTGTTCGAGGGCCGCGACCTGTTCGGCCTGCGCTACGCCAGCCAGCCCGAGATCCGTCCCGACGGCGCCGTGGTCGCCTATGTGCGGGTGACCAACGACATCATGACCGACCGCGCCCGACGCGCCATCTGGACGATCGACCTCAAGACCGGCGCCCAGACGCCGGTGACCGGCGACGAAGGCTCCAGCTTCGCGCCGCGCTGGTCCCCGGACGGCGCGCGCCTGGCCTATGTCGCAGCCGCGCCGGGCGCCTCGCCCCAGATCTTCGTCCGCTGGATGGCCAGCGGCCAGACCGCCCGCGTCGCGACGCTGGAATCCGCCCCGGCCTCCATCGCCTGGTCGCCGGACGGCCGCAGCATCGCCTTCACCATGCAGACCCCGGCCGAGGGCGAAAAGCTCGGCTCGGCGCCGGCCAAGCCGGAGGGCGCGAAGTGGGCCGACCCCCTGAAGGTCATCAGCAAGGTGATCTACCGCGCCGACGGCGAGGGCTATCTCAAGCCGGGCCGCAACCACGTCTTCGTCGTCTCCGCCGACGGCGGCGCCCCCCGCCAGCTCACCTTCGGCGCCTATGACGACGAGGGCCCGCTGTCCTGGAGCGCCGACGGCCGCGCCATCCTGTTCTCCGGCAATCGCGTGGCCGACGCCGAGCGCGACCCGCAGGAAAGCGAAATCTACAGCGTGTCGGTCGCCGACGGCGCGGTGACCGCGCTGACCCATCGAAAGGGCCCGGACGGCTCCCCGGCGGTGTCGCCCGACGGCGGCAAGATCGCCTATGTCGGCTTCGACGACCACTATCGCGGTTACGAGAACCGGCGGCTCTACGTCATGGACCGCGACGGCGGCGGCGCCCGCGTGCTCACCGCCGCCCTCGACCGCAGCGTCGAGGATCCGCGCTGGTCCGCCGACGGCCGCAGCATCTACATCTCCTACGCCGACAAGGGCGCGACCAAGGTCGCCCGCGTCAGCCTGGACGGCAAGATCGAGACGGTCGCCGAGGGCCTGGCCGGCGGCGGACTCGACCGCCCCTACAGCGGCGGCGAGTTCTCGGTGTCGAAATCGGGGGCCGTCGCCTTCACCCAGGGCGCGCCGGACCAGCCGCCGGACCTGGCCGTAGCGCGCGGCCGCGAGGTCACCCGCCTCACCCGCCTCAACGACGACCTGTTCGCCGGCAAGACCCTGGCCAAGGTTCAGCCGCTGCCGACGGTCTCGTCGTTCGACAAGAAGCCGATCGACGCCTGGATCGTCACGCCGCCCGGCTTCGATCCGTCGCGCAAATACCCGCTGATCCTCGAAATCCACGGCGGCCCCTTCGCCAGCTACGGGCCGATGTTCGCGAGCGACAACCAGCTCTATGCGGCGGCGGGCTATGTGGTGGTCTACGCCAATCCTCGCGGCTCGACCTCCTATGGCGAAGCCTTCGCCAACGAGATCGACCGCAACTATCCCAGCCATGACTACGACGACCTGATGAGCGTGGTCGACGCGGCCATCGCCAAGGGCTTCGTCGATCCCGACCGCCTCTATGTCACCGGAGGATCGGGCGGCGGCGCCCTGACCGCGTGGATCGTCGGCAAGACCAACCGCTTCCGCGCCGCGGCCGCCCAGAAGCCGGTGATCGACTGGGCCAGCCAGGTGCTGACCACCGACGGCTACACCTTCATGGCCAAGTACTGGTTCGGCAAGATGCCCTGGGAGGACCCGCAGGCCTATTGGGCGCGCTCGCCCCTGTCGCTGGTCGGGGCGGTGACGACGCCCACCCTGGTGGTGGTCGGCGAGGAGGACTACCGCACGCCGGTCAGCGAGTCCGAACAATATTATCAGGCCTTGCAGCTGCGCGGCGTGCCGACCGCCCTGGTCAAGGTGCCGGGCGCCTCGCACGGCGGCCTCGCCAACCGGCCCTCGCAATCGGCCGCCAAGGCCAGCGCGATCCTGGCCTGGTTCGAGCGCTACAAGACCGCCGCCCCGCCCGCCGCCGCCGCTCCGGGGCGTTGACGCGCCCCGGAGTTTCCCCCTGGGCGCGCATCGCGCCGCCATACAATCGACACTTGGCGAATTCAGGAAATTGATGGAATGCTATGGTTAAGCAGCTCCGGATTTCCGATCCGCCGGCGTCTGTAGGTGTCGAGTAGCGTGCGTTGCGAGCACTAGGGGGCCTCGCCTTGGATTTCTTTGACGAGTTGGTTGAAGAGTTGATGGATTATCGGATCGCCCTCGACAAGATCGGCGGCCCGCCCGAGGTCTCCAACGTCGAGCGGCTCAAGGCCACTCTGGAGCGAGCCATCATCGAAGCGAACGTCTGCGCGCGGGCGGCCCGCAAGGCCTCGCCCCCGGCGGCGGCCTGACCGGCGAGCCCTCGACGGGACTCAAAGGCCGTAACGGCTGGCGACGACCTCGAGCGCCGCGACGAGGGCGTCGGTCCATCGCGCCCGGCTGGTCCCGCCGCTGACGAAATGGCGAATACAACGCCCCTTGCCCGCAACCTCGCGCAACGCCAGCACCCCGCGCCCGATCTTGTCGGCCGGCCCGACCCCCGCCCCGCCGACATAGCTCGGATCGACATGCTGCACAGCGCGCTCGGTCCCAGCCACGCGCTCGGCGGCCTGGGCGCGACGCCTCGCCCAGCCGTCGCCGCCGCCTCGTCCCGCCCGGTCGGCGGCGCTTGTCCGGCCGGCGCCGGCCAACCGCGCCATGTCCCACGACGGCGGCGTCAAGCCCCGCTCCGGGTCCAAGGCCTCGAAATCCTCGCGGTAGCGCAGGCCCGCCAGATATAATCGGCGGCCGATCCCGCCGCTCCGGGACAACATCTCAAGCCCGTCGCGGGTCGATATCCGCAGGCGGCGCGCACCCTGCCCCGCCGGCTCGCCCCCGGCGGCCCCTGCCCTGGCGACCGTCTCGACCTCGACCCGCTCGCCGCGCAAAGCCTCCAGCGCCAGGGTCTCCGTCTGGTCGCGCTCGCGGCGAGACGCCTCGGCGCGCCGATCCCGCTCGGCCTCGATCCGCCGCATCTCCGCCGCCGCCAGCTTGCGGCCGTCTAGGTCGCCGCGGCGCGCGGCGCGCTCCGCTCGCTTGAGCTCCTCCCTCGTCAGGGCGGCGGGGTCCGTCGACCGCGTCCGGACGGGCGCGCCCTTGGCCAGCATGGCGCGCCGCCGCTCCAGCCGGGCGCGCGCCTCCGCGGCGCCGCTCAGCGGAACAAAGGCGCCGACGACCGCTCCCGCCGGAGCGCGGGCCGCGACGCGATGGCGCTCGACCACGCCATGCCTGTCCTCGATCCGCCGCAACAGGGCGCGGCCGGCGGCGGCGCAGGTCGGAGCTTCATCGTTGGCGGCGAGCAGCGCGAACTCCAGCTCTGACAACGCGCCACGCGACAGGCGTCGCAGGGCTTCTCGAGGCAGGGTCAGCGGCCCGACGGCGACCGCCGAGAAATCCGGGTCTTCGATCGAACGGCAAGCCGTCATGCCTGTCTCCGCGCCATGGTGATCGACTTCCGCCTCAACGCCTCGCGCCGGCGCCGAGCCCCGCATAGGCCCGCGCCGCCGACGCCAGTTCGGCCGTCGCCGCCCGCCAGGCGTCGAGGACCGCCTCCGCGCCGGCCTCCGGCTCGCCGACGCCCTGCTCCGCCGCGCGGCGGGCCTCGGCATAGGCCCTGGCCGCCGCGTGCAGGCGCTCCGTGCTCTCGGTCATGGCTCAGACATCCTTTCCTTGCGCTGCGGCCGGGTCGCCTAACGACACGACGAAACGTGTTCGGGCGACGGCTTATCGTATAAATTATACGAAAACTCGACAAGCGAAATCGTATGACATATACGACGCCTGTTCGTAGGCTGGATACGATGGAACGACACCAACGCCTGCAGAGAGCGCGCGAGGATCGCGGCTTCTCCAGCGCCACCGACGCCGCCCAGGCGTTCGGCTGGAACCGCAACACCTATATCTCCAACGAGAACGGCAATGCGCCCTTCTCCTTCAAGAAGGCTAAGGAATACGCCCAGGCCTACGGCGTGCGCACCGAATGGCTGTACGAAGGCTCAGGCGCCATGAAGACCCCGGCGACGCCGCTGGCGCGGATTATCGGCAAGGTGGGCGCCAATCCGGACGGCACGATCCTGTTCACCACCGGCCAGGAGACCGGGGACCAGGCCCCCATTCCGCCCGGCGGCACGCCTGACGCCGTGGCCCTGGAGGTCGCCGGCCACTCGATGCGAGGCTGGGCCGACGACGGCGCGCTGATCTATTTCGAGGACCAGCGCACGCCGCCCAGCCCCGACATGCTGGGCCACGTCGTCGTGGTCGAGACCGAGGACGGCCTGGTGCTGTTGAAGCGCCTGCTGCGCGGCGGCAAGCCGGGGCGCTACGATCTGGAATCGCTCAACGGGCCGACGCTGACCGACCAGAGGCTGGTGTGGGCCGCCCACATCACCGCCATCATTCCGCCGTTCCAGGCCCGCCGCGTGATCATCCGCTCGGGCACCGAGGCGGCCTGAGCGCCTCAGCCTTCGGGAGCGTAGATCTTGCGGGCCTGGGGCTGGCCCGCCTCGTCGCGCAGGACCACCTCGGCCTTGTCGCCCATGCGAAGTTGGGTGCGCCCCAGGACAAGGGCGACACGGATCGCCTCGCCCTTGCGGCCGCACGCCCGGAACAGATGGTCGTTATGGTACACCGACCAGCAGCCGGTGTGCCGCGCGATCTCGAAAACCTTGGTTCTCATCCCAGCCTCCAACGTCCGGCCGCCTCGGAAATAGACGCTCGAACAGGGACCGGAGTTCCAGTCCCAGGGCCATGATGGCGCGTCCGGGCCCGCCTCGCCATGACGACTGTCAAGAGGGAAGACGCCTACCGCCCACAACTTTGCTTCGACGCTGTCGCATAATCGCCACATTGCGCCGCCCTGCGGATTCGAGGAAGAAATTCGCATCGAGCTTCCGGCGACTCTCTGCAGCGCCTCACCGGCGCGCTTGATCGCCTCCTGTTGGGGGACAGGAAAGCGCCCTCGGCGATCAGCCGAGGGCGCGCTCGTTAAGCCTCCTGGTCAGGATCAGAACGTGCGGCTGAAGCCGATCTGTCCGTACCCTTGGGTTCCGCGGTCGCTCTGATCGGTCACGCCCGCTCCGAACTGGATCTCGAAGCCCGGCTCGACCTGGACGCCCGCAAGGGCGCCGTACATCTGCCGGTCATAGGTCTGGTCGCCCTGCGCGCCGATCAGGCCGCCGATCCGCCAGCGGTCGCCGACCGCGTGGGTGAGGTCGAGAGAGACCTGATAATCCTGGGCGTCGAAACCATAGGCCCCGTACCAGTCGACGCGCCAGGGTCCCGCCAGGTGCGCGCCGTCGATCCCGGCGACGCCGTCCCAACGGCCGCCTCGACGCTTGTTGCCGAAATCCTTGGGACTGAGATCGGTGTTCATATAGCGCGGGCCGATCGACAGGTTGTTCCAGCCCCAGTCGCCCGAGGCCTGGTAGACCAGGGCGATGCTGCCCCCGACATATTCGCCGCGCACCCGCTGGCCGCCGGTCACGTATTTGTACTCGCCGCCGGCGACGGTGGGGCGGACCGCCCATCCGCGCCCCAGGGAAGACCCCGGCAAGGAATAAAGAACGCCGCCATAGGCGGACCAGTCGCTGGCGATGGTTCCGCCGCCGAACAGAACGCCCTGCTCAGCGGCCGAAGCGGAGGATTGCGCCGCGGCGCCCCCTCCAAGAATGATGAAGAGGGCGAGACCGCAGCGCCGGATCATGCAGCGGCTCCCGCGTTCGCAGGCACGCCGTCCCGGGATTGCCGGGTCGATGGAACCAGGCCGCGGGCCCAGGCCGGACGACTGTGCATCGCCGGCTGAAAGAACGTCCGTCCGTGATTAAGCCTCATGATGAACACCTCCCCTGAACCCGCATCCATCCGTTCGAGGTCGCCGATGACGAGATCGGAATCACCGCCGTTCGACGAGACCAGCCTCAGGCCGGCTCCGGCCTGGGGTCGATCATACGACACGATCCGCCAGTCGTCGCCCTTGGGCCCCATGGGGCGCGCCAGGCAATCGACGGCCTGGCCGTCCGCGCTGGACAGCACGGCGGGACGCCAATCCGCGCGCTCTTCCTCCGGCCGCCGCGACCGCAGCATCAGCCGCGCCAGCATGGACCGGCCGCCGTCGGCCCAGTCGTTGACATCCCATTGCAGCGGGTTGCCGTAGAGGAACTCGCTGAGGCGGTCGCGGGCCTTGACATCGCTCCACACGAAGCGAAGCCCGATGACGGCGCGGCCGTCGCTTTCGACATGGCGCACGACGTGACCCCAGAACGGCGCGGCGCCCTGCGGCAGCAGCATCTCGCCCTCGATCACGTCGCCCGGCAGGAGGCCGGCGGGAGCCGTCAGCCCCAGGCCGCAGGTCGAGAGGTTGTCGGCGACCAGGAACAGGCGGTTGCCGTCCGCGGCCTTGACCGCGACCGGCACCGGCACCGGGAACCGATAGATGTCGCGGCGTTGCTGTTCGCGGCTGATGGCGAAGCCGAGGGCGCGCACCGCCAGGCTCAGATTGAAGACCGCCCAGGCGAGGCTGATCCAGAACGCGCTCACCGGCAGACGGGGCGCATAGAGGTAGAAGTAGATCCCCGCGACGATCGAGCCAGCGGTCAGGACGATGATCGCCAGTTGCGGCGCCAGCCGCGCCAGCATGGCCCGCCCTGTCCCGCGCTGCTTGGACGTAACCTGGAATTGCAGCTTGCCGGGGATCAGCAGAGCCACGGTCGCCCGTATGAAGGTGAAGTAGCGCAGGAAGTTGTACTCCTCCATCCACAGGGTTTTGGCATACCCGCGCCCGAACACTTCGGAGACCATGATGCCGCTAAAAATCCAGGGAATAAAGTACAGAAGAAACGTCCAGCCTGCGACCTTGAGCGGCAGTGACCCGGTCAGAAGAATCAGGGGCGGCAGCAGATACACGCTCAATTTCTGCCAGCCTTCGAAGTAGGTCATGGTCGAGGCCAGATAACAGGCCCATTGGGCCAGGTTCATCTTGCCGCCCAGCATGAAGCGCTCCTTGCGCCACACCTGCATGGCGCCGCGACCCCAGCGCAAACGCTGGGTTGCATATTGGCTCATGCTGAAGGGCGACAGGCCGAAGGCCAGAGGCTCGCTGTGGAAGACCGAACGCCAGCCGTGCTTGTGCATGCGCACGGAGGTGTGCAGGTCCTCGGTGATGGTGCCGGTGGCGAAGCCGCCGACGTCGTCCAGCGCCTCGCGGCGCATCACCGCGCAGCTCCCGCAGAAGAAGGCGGCGTTCCAGCGGTCCTTGCCCGGCTGGATCACACGATAGAACAGCGACTGCTCGTGCCAGACCTCGTGCGCGCGCTTGCGCAGGCGGTGCTGGATGGAATCCAGGTTGTAGAAGTCCTGCGGCGTCTGGACGAAGGCCACCTTGTCGTCGGTGAAATAGCCCAGGGTCTTCTCGAGGAAATCCGTCGAGGGCACGTGGTCGCAGTCGAAGATGGCGATGAAGCGGGCGTCGCAGACGCGCAGGGCGTTGTTGAGATTGCCGGCCTTGGCGTCGTCGCGCTCCACCCGCGCGACGTAGCGGACGCCCAGCTCCTCGGCCAGGGCCCGCATCTCGGGGCGGGCGCCGTCGTCCAGCAGCCAGACCTGCCGGGCCAGGCGGACCCGTCGCGCCGCGATCAAGGTCTGCCTCAGCAGTTCGACCGGCTCGTTCCAGGTGGTCACCAGGATGTCGGCCTCCATGTCCGGCGGCGGCGCGGCGGCCCTGCGCTCGACCACGGTCCAGGTCATCAGCATGTGCAGGCCCAGGCCCACCATGCCGAACGCCTCGGCCGCCAGCAGCATGCTGGACAGGATCGGCGCCGCCGGGTTCCACAAGGGAATGCGATAACTGAAATAGAGGACGCTGGTGACGATCAGCGCGATCGTCCAGAACAGTCCCCAAAGGCCGATGGGTCGCCGCACGACCGATGCAGCCATCGTCGCCGCCGGAGCAGACTCCAGGTTTTCTTGGACGGATTTGCGCACGCGAACCCCCTTGGGCGACGAGCGTCGCCGCGAGCTGGCGATGGACATCAGAGGTTCCAGGCGAGAGTCGCCGCAGTCATGCGCATGCCGATCTGGCATGAAATCAGTATTCGAACCCCATACGCACGACTACGACTGGCCCAGCACCCAAAGCCGAGCTCATCATGCGCGGGCAAGACAGAATAAATTTGAGAAATCTCAAATTCGCCAGAAAATTGCCAAGTTTTCGCGTCGCACGCGAAGGCGTTCCCGAACGATCCCCCGTTGCGCTAGCGGCGGCTTGCCGAGCGATCGCGAACCGCTACATATGCAAGGGATCAAGGGACGAAATTCCGCTGGAGATCTCCATGCGTCGCCGGTTGCTGACGGCCCTGGCCGCCCTCCTCGCCCTGCCCTTCCTGGCGACGCCGCTGCTGGCCGCCTCGCCTGCCAAACCGAAGACCGAGCAGGCCGTGTTCGCCGGCGGCTGCTTCTGGTGCATGGAAAGCGACATGAAGGCCATTCCCGGCGTGATCTCGGTTGAGAGCGGCTATACCGGCGGCGCCATGGCCCGCCCCGGCTATCGCGACGTGCTGACCGAGAAGACCGGCCACTACGAGGCGGTGCGGGTCACCTTCGACGCCGGCAAGATAGATTACGGCTACCTGCTCTCGCGCTACTGGCGCCTCGTCGACCCGACGGACGACGGCGGACAGTTCTGCGACCGCGGCCCCTCCTATCGCACCGCGGTGTTCGTCGACGGAGCCGAGCAGAAGCGCCTCGCCGAGGCCTCCCGCGCCGAGGCGGCCAAGCGCCTGAAGACGGGGCGCATGCTGACGCCGGTCCTGGCCCTCGGCCCGTTCTGGCCGGCCGAGGCCTATCATCGCGACTACGCCAAGCGCCACCCGGAGGATTATCACGCCTACCGCCTCGGCTGCGGACGCGACGCCCGGCTGGCGGCGGTCTGGGGCAAGAACTGAAACGCGGTCAGATCCGCACGGCGACCAGGATCGCGCCGCCGGCGATCAGGCCCACCCCAAGCCAGTTGGCCCAGCTCAGGCGCTCGCCCAGGAACGCCGCGCCGAACACCGCGACCAGCACCACGCTCAGCTTGTCGATCGGCGCGACCTTGGCCGCCTCGCCCAGTTTCAGGGCGCGGTAGTAGCACAGCCACGACGCGCCGGTGGCCAGGCCGGACAGCACCAGGAACAGGTAGCTCTTGCCGCTGATCGTGTTCAGCGGCTGGCCGCCGCCGGTGGCCGCCAGGAGCGCGCCCAGCACCGCCAGGATGACCACCGTGCGCAGGAAAGTCGCGAAATCGGCGCCGACGCCGGCGACGCCGACCTTGCCGAAGATCGCCGTCAAGGCGGCGAAGGCCGCCGAGGCCAGCGCCCAGACCTGCCACGAACCCGTTTCGAACCGCATGGCTTCACCGTCCGCGTCCTATGCGCCCGGCCCAGGCTAACGCGAGCCGCCGGCGCGAAACAACCGCCGCCCCGCCGCAACCCTTTCATCGCTGGCGCGTTTTCGCCGGCCGGGCGTAGAGTGCGTACGGCGCAGGCCGTCCGCCCAGAGGAGCGTCGTTGAATACCCGTTCGTTGCTCAACCGGCTGGCTGTCGCCGCCGTGGCGGTCGGCTTCGTCGCGCTTCTGGCCGCCGCGATCGCCGCGATCTACGTCGCCAAGCGAAACGCCGAATACACCTACTGGGTAAGGCACACCTACGAGGTCGAGCTGCGCATTTCGGAACTGCGCATCCTGGCCGAACAGGTCGAGACCGCCCGCCGCGGCTATATGCTCAAGCACGACCACGCCTTCTACGAGCGGGCGGTGTCGACCAACGCCGCGCTCTTTCCCAAGCTGGAACAGATCGCCGCCCTCACCGACGACAACCCGGCCGAACAGGCCCGCGTCGAGCAGTTGCGGACCCTAATCAGCCGCCAGACCGAATTGACCAACCGCTCCCTGGAGACGACCCGGGCCGGCGGCGTGGTGGTCAGCATCAGGATGTTCCGGACGGACGGCTCGATCGAGACGCTGACCGAGATCCGCCGCATCGCCCGCGACATGGCCGAGGCCGAGCGGCGGCTGCTGGAGGAGCGCAACACCCTGCAGTCGCGCACCGTGCAGGCCCTGGTCGGCGTGCTCGTCGCCGCCGGCGTCATCCTGATCGTCACCGCCGCCTTCTCGGTGGTGGTCATCGTCCGCTACACGCGCGACCTGTCGCGCTCGCGCGATCAGCTTCGCCGCCTCAACGAGAACCTGGAGGACATCGTCCGCGAGCGCACCGCCGACCTGGCCCGCGCCAACGACGAGATCCAGCGCTTCGCCTACATCGTCAGCCACGACCTGCGCTCGCCCCTGGTCAACATCATGGGCTTCACCAGCGAGCTCGAGGCGGCCCTGCCGCCGCTGCGGGACATGATCGCCGCCGGGGAAGCTGCCTCCCCGCCGGTGGCCACGCCCGCCGCCCACGCCGCGGTCGAAGCCGACCTGCCCGAGGCCATCGCCTTCATCCGCAAGTCGACCCAGAAGATGGACCGCCTGATCAACGCCATCCTGCGCCTGTCGCGGGAAGGCCGGCGCATCCTGACGCCGGAGCGGCTGGCCATGGGCGCCATCGTCGCGGGCGTGGCCGACACGCTCAAGCATCGGGCCGACGAGATCGGCGCGGAGATCACGGTCGAGGGCGAACTGCCGTCCATCGTCAGCGACCGGCTGGCCATGGAGCAGGTGTTCTCGAACCTGATCGAGAACGCGCTCAAATACCTGAAGCCGGGCCGCCCCGGCCGCATCGTCGTGCGCGGCCACGCCGAACCCGGACGCCTGGTGTACGAGATCGAGGACAACGGCCGCGGCGTCGACCCGAAAGACCACCAGCGGATATTCGAGCTTTTCCGCCGCAGCGGCCCCCAGGACCAACCGGGCGAAGGCATCGGCCTGGCCCACGTCCGTGCACTGATCTACCGCCTGGGCGGGGTCATCGCCTGCGACTCGGCGCTTGACCGGGGCGCCATATTCCGCCTCTTTCTGCCGCCGACGTTGGCTGGCGATCAAGGGTCATCGCTTTGACGAACCACGAACCTGTCACCATCGTCATGATCGAGGATGACGAAGGCCACGCGCGCCTGATCGAGAAGAACATCCGCCGCGCCGGCATCATGAACGACCTGAGGCACTTCCTCGACGGCTCCTCGGCGCTCGAATACCTGTTCGAGGGCGACGAGAACGGCCGCCTGCGCGGACCGGCCCTGGTCCTGCTCGACCTCAACCTGCCGGACATGAGCGGCACGGAAATCCTGGCCAAGATCAAGGCCGAGCCGGACCTGAAGCGGACGCCGGTTGTGGTCCTGACCACCACCGACGACAAGACCGAGATCCAGCGCTGCTACGACCTGGGCTGCAACGTCTACATCACCAAGCCGGTGGACTACGAGGCGTTCTCGCGCGCCATCCTCCAGCTCGGCCTGTTCCTGTCGGTCATCCAGGTGCCCGACAACGGAAGCCACGTGTGACGCAACCGTTTCCGCGTATCCTTTATATCGACGACGACGAGGGGCTGCGGCGGCTGGTCAAGCGCGCGCTGGACCGGCGCGGCTATCTGGTCGAACTGGCGGCGGGCGGCGACGAAGGGGTGGAGCGGGCCTCGCGGGAGAGCTTCGACCTCATCGCGGTCGACCACTACATGCCCGGCCTCGACGGCCTGACCACGCTGGCGCGCCTCAACGCCCTGCCGACGCCGCCGCCGGTGGTCTATGTCAGCGGCTCCGAAGAGACCCCTGTGGCCGTGGCCGCCCTCAAGGCGGGCGCCGCCGACTATGTCGTCAAGACCGTCGGCGACGAGTTCTTCGACCTGCTCGACAGCACCTTCCAACAGGCCCTGGAGCAGATGCGCCTGCGCCGCGAGAAGGAAGCCGTCGAGCAGACCCTGCGCGACACCATCGAGCGCCAGGCCATGCTGCTGCGCGAGGTCAACCACCGCGTCGCCAACAGCCTGCAGCTGGTGTCCTCGTTCGTGTCGCTGCAAGCCTCCCAGGGCGGCGACGAGACCCGGCACGCGCTCAAAAGCATCCAGAACCGCGTTTCGGCGATCATGCAGGTGCACCGGCGGCTCTATACGTCCGACGACGTGCTCAGCGTCGACGTCCATGAGTATCTCGAGGCGCTCATCGACGAGCTCGGCGCCACCTGCGCCACCGGCAAGGGCCAGCGTCCGCTACGCCTGACCGCCGCGCCGGTGCGCCTGCCGACCGACAAGGTGGTGTCGCTGGGCATGATCGTGGCCGAGCTGGTCACCAACGCCTGCAAGTACGCCTACCCCCCCGACGACGACGGCGAGGTCCGTGTCGCGCTGCGGGTGCTGTCCGGCGGCCGGGCCGCGCTGGAAGTCGAGGACGACGGTCCCGGCATGGATTTCTTCGCCGAGGCCCAGGGCACCGGCCTCGGGCGGCGGGTCATCGCGGCCATGGCCAAGAGCCTACGCGGCGAACTGATCGCGGACCCGGCCCATTCCGGGGCCCGCATCCGTCTGGAATTCCCCATCTGAACTGAGCGCGGCGCGAAGCCGATCTCGGCGGGCGCCTCATGGGCCCACCGAGATGTCGTATTTTAAATACGATTTCGATTGACCGGAAATCGTATCTTTTTTACGATTTTGAGGTGCCCAAGGAGTCCCCCTTGCCCTCCCCTCATGATTTCACCGAAGCCGCCGTGGCGAACGCCTTCGCCGCGGCGGGACGCCCGCCGCCGCCCGATCGGCGCCTTCGACGCCTCGCGGCGGCCCTGTCCTACAGCTCGGACGCCGATACGGCGCTTGGGCTGGCGCGGCACGACGGGGCGCACGACCTCGTCAACGACCTAATCCTCTGGCAGGCGGCCCAGGCCGAGCGCGCCGATCCGCTGCGGCAGGCCGCGCGGCAATTGATAGAGGCCGAGGAGCGTGACCGGTGGGCGCGGTCGGCCGATCAGGAAGCCGACGCGCTCGAACGGGCGGCGGCCCGGACCGCGACGGTCTGGGACACGGGCCGCGCGCGGACGATCCGGCTGCAAGCCCAGCTTCAGCGGGCCTGCGCCGGCTCCCGCCGCGATGAGGCCGCGGCCCTGCGCCGGTCGGCCGCCGAACTGGCCGCGACGGCGGGCTGAGCCTCATGCGCCACGCCCAATACGCCCCGGTCGAATATCGCTGCGACGGCGGCGACATCGTCGAGCACGCCTATGGACGCGCCCGCCGCCTGACGGCGATCGAGGCGCGCCGACTTTGCGTCCGTCATCGGGCGCAGGCCCTGGCCTTCGAGCGGGTCGAGCCCGCCTTCGCCGCGCATTGCCGACGCCGGTTCATCGCACTTCACACCGCCCTGTCCGACCTGAGGGCCGAGGCAGCCGCCCAGGAGGCCGCATGAAGATCTCCCCCGAAGATCGCCGCGCCATCGACGAGGCCCTGGCCGCCGGCCGCGTGACCTATGCGCCGCCCGGCTATGCGGCGGGCCTGACCGTGATCGAGGCCATCACCGGCGTCATCGCCCCGCCCGACCACGACCCCGCCTTCACAGGCGCGGCGGCGCGGCAGGCGACAGGCAAGGCCGACGCGCCGCGTCGACGATCGACGGCGAGCAGCCGCGCGGGCCGCCCCCCCGGCGAGATCACCGTGGCGCTGCTGGCCATGGAGGTCGGGCAGAGCCTGGTGTTCGCCAGCGAAAGGGCGCCCGAGCACATCAAGACCGCGACCCGGCGGCGGCCCGAGCGGCGCTGGACCCGGACCCGGACGCCGGCGGGCTACCGCATCCAGCGAACCGCCTAGGCCGGAAACGCAAAACGCCCGATCCGGAGGATCGGGCGTCCACGTTTTCGGGCGCTGAGGCGCCGGTCGATCAGATCGACGGGGAGACGAACCCGATGGCCGCCAGCGGCAGGCCCAGCAGAAGCAGCGCCGTCACAGCGGCGCCAAGACGTTCGGTCCACACAGTGTAGTTCGACATTGGTCGTTCCTTTGCTCTTGGCCGAGACCCGGAGGACCTTGCTCAGGATTCCGCAAAACGCGACCGCGTCTTGCCCCGTTCTCGACAGGTTGGTGAAATAGTCATTCACCCATTCCAGTTCAAATGAATTTGCTGCAATGCAGCAAAGCAAGGCCTCGCTATGGCTTTCGCGCCACAGCCGCGCCGACCACCTCGCCGCTGTTTCCGGCTGGACCTGACCGCGCTATGCGGAGAACTCGCCCGATCGGAATCCCATGTCGCATACCCCCGCCAAGTCCTCGCTCAACCTGCTTCCCACGGCGTCGCTGCTGACGGCCATCGTGTCGGTCCAGGTTGGCGCGTCGCTGGCCAAGGGCCTCTTTCCCGCCGTCGGCGCCCAGGGCGTCACGGCGTTGCGGGTGACCCTGGCCGCCCTGGTCCTGGCCCTGGTCTGGCGGCCCTGGCGGGGCGGCCCCCTGTCGAAGCGCGACCTGCGCAACATCGCGCTCTACGGCGCGGCGCTCGGGCTGATGAACCTGTTGTTCTATGTCGCGCTGACCCGCATCCCCCTCGGCGTCGCCGTGGCCCTGGAGTTCACCGGCCCGCTCGCCCTGGCGGTCAGCGCGTCGCGGCGGCCGCTGGACTTCGTCTGGATTGTCCTGGCGATCGCGGGGCTGGCGCTGCTGTTGCCGTTCGGCGCCGCCAGCGGCGGCATGGACATGGTCGGAGCCGCCTTCGCCGTCGGCGCGGGGGTCTGCTGGGCGCTCTACATCCTGTTCGGCCAGAAGGCCGGCGACGCCGTGCATGGCGGCCGGGCCGCCGCGCTCGGCATGGTGGTGGCCACCGCGATCGTCCTGCCGTTCGGCGTGGCCGAAGCGGGCGCGAAGCTGCTCGACCCGAGCCTGCTGCCCATGGCCCTGGGCGTGGCCGTACTGTCCAGCGCCCTGCCGTTCTCGTTGGAGATGGTCGCCCTGACCAGGATGCCCACCCGGGTCTTCGGCGTGATGCTCAGCCTCGACCCCGCCGTGGCGGCGCTGATCGGCCTGGCGGTCCTGGGCGAGCGCCTGAGCCTGCTGCAATGGGCGGCCGTCGGCCTGATCGTCGCGGCCTCGGCCGGCAGCGCCGCCACCGCGCAGAAGCGGGCGCCGGCGCCCGACACCCTGGCCTGAGCGGGCCCGGCGTCCATCCTGGGACGCCGGACCTCGCCGGGCCTACTTGGCGTTGGCGTAGATCTTGACCACCTCGTAGAGGAAGTCGCGCCCTTCATGGAGCGAGCGCACGCGGATACGCTCATTGAGCCCGTGGACGCCGTTGCCGTCCGGATCGCCGAACATGCCCGACAGGCCGTAGGTCGGAATGCCCGCGGCGTTCAGATAGCGCCCGTCGGTGGCCCCCGTGGACATCGTCGGGATCAGCGGCACGCCCGGCCACAGCTTGGCCGACACGGTCTCCACCGGCCCGAGGATCTGCTTGGTCAGGGCCGGCGCCGGCGGCGTCGGGCTCTGCGGCTCGACCACCGAGATGCTGATCTTCGGATCGTCGACCACCTTGGCCAGGGTCTGGCGCACGTCTTCGACCGGGACGCCGGGGAAGATGCGGCAGTTGACGTTCGCCCGCGCCCGTTGCGGCAGGGCGTTGGGGGCGTGACCGCCGTCGAGCATGGTCGCCACGCAGGTGGTCCGCAGCATCGAATGCCAGCTGGCGTCCTTGGACACGATGGCCTCGGCCTTGGCGTCCTGGGGGTTGGCGACCAGCGCCTTCATCGCCGCGCCGGTCTCGCCGCCTTCGAGATCGGCCATCCGCGTGAAGTAAAGCTTGGTGGCGTCGTTGAACTGAACCGGGAAGTCGAAGTCGCGCAGCCGCGCCAAGCCGTCGGCGAGATGATAGATGGCGTTGTCCTTCACCGGCCGCGAACTGTGGCCGCCGGGGTTGGTCGTCTCCAGGGTGAAGTCCTGATAGACCTTCTCGCCGGCCTGGACGCCCAGCGCCACGCGGTTCCCGTTGGCGTCCAGGCGGCCGCCGGCGCCCTCGTTCAGCGCGAACTCGGCGTCGATCAGGCCGCGTTCCTTCTGGACCAGATAGTCGGCGCCGTTGAAGGCCTTGGTGGTCTCCTCGCCGCAGGTCAGGGCCAGCTTGATCGAACGCTTGGGCTTGAAGCCTTCCTTGCGGTAGCGGATCAGGCTGTCGGTGAACACCGAGGCCATCGCCTTGTCGTCGCTGGCCCCACGCCCGTAGAAATAGCCGTTCTCCTCGACCAGCTTGAACGGGTCGCGCCGCCAGTCCTCGCGCTTGGCCTCGACCACGTCGATGTGGGCGAGCAGCAGGATCGCCTTGGCCTTGGGATCGGTCCCGTGCAGCACGGCGACGAGGCCGCCCTCCTTGGGGTGGCTCGGCTCGACGAACACCTTGACGTCGGCTTCGGGGTAGCCGGCCGCCTTAAGGCGATCGGCCATCTTGGTCGCGGCGGCGGTGCAGTCGCCTTGGGAATAGGTGGTGTTGGTCTCCACCAGCTCGCGATAGAGGTCGCGGAAGGCCGCCTGGTCGGCGCGCACCGTCTGGGCCGGCTGGGCCGACGCGCTCGACGTCATCATCAAGGCCGCGCCCGCGGCCAACAACTTCTTCATGGGTTTAGTCCCCTCTCCAGACCGGCCATTAGGGGGACCAAGCCGACCGCGTGGCAAGCGGGCCGCCAGCCTTGGCCCGACCATTTTTCAGGCGGGCCAGCCGATCCAGCGGTCCTCGGCGTAGTCGAAATAGCGGTCCACCCGCTCGCCGTTCCAACGGTACTGGAGATGCCGCTCCTGCACCGGCGGCTGGACCGCCGTCGGCTTGAAGGCGCCGACGCACCATCCGCCGGCCAGGCGCACGCTGGGATAGACGACGCCCGCCGCGCCCTGCTGGCGCAGCCGCGCGCCGTAGGCCTGGGACGCGCCATAGGCGTCGGGGTCGAGCACCGCCGTCCGCTCGGCCTCGGGCAGGGCCACGACATCCTCGAAGTCGTGGTCGATCGCCCCGACCAGGACGCGCATGTCCTCGGCGCGCGGCGGGTCGCCGGCGTCGCGGGCGAACGCCTCGAAATGATGGATGGTCTCGGCCAGGGCGGTCCTGAGGTCAGCCGCCGCGTAATAGACTCCGAAGCGGCCGTCGCCGAAGCGCGACCCCTTCGGATTGACGTGGGTGAAGCTCGACATCACGTAGCTGGCACCGGGCCCGAAGATGCGGTCTTCCGGCGGCACCAGCGCGATCACCCCGGTCTCGTCGCGGACGCGCGGATTGGTCAGGGCCTCCAGGGCGATCAACGCCTCCCACACCGAAGGGTCGGCCGAGACGCGCTCGAACAGGTCGATCGGCGGATAGCGCGAAGCGATGATGCGGCGGGCGCCCCGCCAACGCACGCGACGCGTCGTCATGGCGCCGACCTCAGCTCCAGGGCGCGCGCGCGGCGTCGAGATAGGCCCGCACCGCGGCCAGATCGGTGACGTCGCCCGCCGTCATGCGGCCCAGCGGCGTCTGGCCGCCGAAGAAGCGGTTGGGCCGCCTGATCCAGCCGTCCGCCAGGCCAGCGTCGGCGTAGGCGATCTGAAGCGCCTTGAAGATGCCGGCCACATAGCCGATGCGGCGCAGGGTGTCCGCCGGGGCCCGAGCGTTGTCGCCCCGCCGCCAGGCGAAGAAGGTGCTCTGCGACGGCGCGCCGAGGATGACGCGGGCCTCGTCGTTGCCGACGCCCCAGAGGTCCATGATGCCGAAGAACCCCTGCAACGCCGCCCTCACGCCGTTCCCATCGAGGACGGCGGTCTGGATTTCATCGGATTTGCGGGCTGCGGCAGACATGCGAGATTCCGTTCTCGCACAATATAGCGCGCTGACTACAAATTCACAATGAGGTCGGCGAGAAGCCTCAGCCTGTGTACATCGCCGTGAACCAGGCCAGACCAGCCACGATCGCCGCGACCGCGATCAAGGACGCGATCAGACAGCTGCTATCGACCACATGATCCGGCGCGGTTCTACGCCCGTCATGGAACCCTTGTACCGACATGCCGTCCTCCGGCTTCGATCGCCTGCGACAATAACACCGAAACAGTCCCGCCGGTTTCCAATTCTTTGGCCGGCGCGCAGGTAAATTCCCATGACGCGGCTAATACGGCGTTGACGCAGGGGTGCGGCGCGGCGCCGCACCTGACCGGCGCGAATTCTCCGACAGATTGCGCGAGGCGGATTTACACTCCAGAGCGGGCGCGAACATCCTCGCGCAACCTTGTCGGGAGGAGCGCGATGGCCTGCAGCGTCTGCGACGCGACCACCAACCAAATCCGCCTGAATTGCGGAAATGGGATGCATTATCTGTGCCTGGCCTGCAACACGACGATCTACAACACCCGCCAGCGGGACGGCGAAGGCCGCGACGTTCCGGGAACGCACACCACCCGGTGCCCTCTGTGCAGGGCCAATTCCGTAGGCCCGACCCCGCTCGTCCCCCGCCAGATCCTGTTGCAGCAAAGGGCGGTGGTCGTCGACCAGTACGTTCCGCCGCCGCCGCCGCAACCGCCGCCGCGCGGCCTCTATGACGGCCTGCCGCCGCCCCGGAACTGACGGATCAGCCGCCTTCCAGCACGCAGCGGATGACCCTTTGCAGGATCTTCTCGAACCGCTCGCGGTCGAGGTCGGGGTTCTTGACCAGGCGCAGCGGCAGCCCCTCGAACAGCAGGCCGATCATCTCGGCCTTGGCGTCGAGCTCGGCCATGTCCTCGCCCGGGCGGCGCAGGTCGGCCATCATCAACCGGCATCGGTTGCGGACGGCGACGTCGGCCTGCTGCACCGCCCGCGCCACGGCCGGATTGCGCGCCGCCTCGGCCGCGACCTCCAACATCAGGGCGCTGCGGGCCGGATCGGCCGCCCGGGCCACCCCGTCGCCCGCCCGAGAGACCAGGAGATCGACCAATCCGCCGTCACCCGACGACACCTCCGACAGGAAGGCGATGCCCTCCTCCAGGTCCTGCTCGACGATCGCCGCGATCAGAGCTTCCTTGTTCTCGAACTCACGATAGATCTGGCCGACGCTCATGCCGGCCGCACGGGCGATCTCGGCCATGCTGGCGCCGTGGAAGCCTTCGCGGCGAAACCGATCGGCCGCCGCAGCGACGATCCGTCGTCTGCGCGCTTCGGCCTTGCCTTCGCCGATGTCTTCGGTCGCCTCGTTCATCGCAGGCGGTTTCTCCATTAATTTTCGCTGACAATCCAAGGGCTCACCTTGACCGCGAACAAGGCCGCCCCTACCTGCGGCCCCGAGAATGAACGTTCATTCTCAATTTGCAATATTGTCTTTTGCCACGTTTTCGAACGAAGTCGGCGTTGCGGGGGAAACCGGCGCCGTTGGCTCCAATGGGGTTCAGGATCTCAATGCTCGCAATCCGCCGCACCGCGCGCCCGCTTCTCGTCGCCGGCGCAGCCGCCGCAGCCCTGGCCCTGGCGGCCTGCGGAGGCAAGCCCGCCGGAGGGCCGCCGCACGGACCGGCCCAGGTCGGCTACGTGGTCCTGAAGGCCGAAGCGGTCCCGCTGACCGCCTCCCTGCCCGGCCGGACCAGCGCCTACCTGATCTCGGACGTCCGTCCTCAGGCCAACGGCATCATCAAATCGCGCCTGTTCCAGGAAGGCGGCGACGTCCGCGCCGGCCAGGTGCTGTACCAGATCGACGCCGCCCCCTATCAGGCCTCGCTGGCGAGCGCCCAGGCGGCCCTCGCCAAGTCGCAGGCCAACCTGGCCACGGTTCGGCTCAAGGCCCAGCGCTACAAGGAGCTGGTCGCCATCGACGCGGTCTCCAAGCAGGACTATGACGACGCCAACGCCGCCTTGCAGACCGCGGTCGCCGACGTCGCCGCGCAGAAGGCCGCCGTCCAGACCGCCCAGATCAACCTCGACTACGCCCGCATCTCCGCGCCGATCTCCGGCCGCATCGGCAAGTCGACGGTCACGCCCGGCGCCCTGGTGACCGCCGGCCAGACCAACGCCCTGACCACCATCACCCAGCTCGACCCGATCTATGTCGACGTGACCCAGTCGAGCGCCGACCTGCTCAAGCTCAAGAGCGAGATCGCCGCCGGCCGGCTCGACGGCTCGGGCAAGGCCCCGGTCAAGCTGGTGCTGGAGAACGGCCAGACCTACGCGCAGACCGGCGCCCTGGCCTTCTCGGACGTCACCGTCGACCAGAGCACCGGCTCTGTGACCCTGCGGGCGGTGTTCCCCAATCCGAACAAGGTCCTGCTGCCAGGCATGTACGTGCGGGCGGTGGTCGACGAAGGGGTCTCGCCCAACGCCATCCTGGCGCCGCAGACCGGCGTCAGCCGCGATCCCAAGGGCGACGCCACGGCCTTCGTGGTCGGCGCGGACGGCAAGGCCGAGCTGCGCCAGATCACCGTGTCGCGGACGGTGGGGCCCAACTGGCTGGTCACCTCGGGCCTCAAGCCCGGCGACAAGCTGATCGTGGAGGGGCTCCAGATGGTTCGCCCCGGCGCGCCGGTGAAGGCCGCGCCCGCCACCCAGGCCGGCGGCGCCACGCCGGCGACCGCGCCCGCCCAGCAGCACTGAAGGCCGCGCCATGTTGTCCCGCTTCTTCATCGATCGCCCGATCTTCGCCTGGGTGATCGCCATCGTGATCATGTTGGCCGGCGCCCTGGCCATCCGCACGCTGCCGGTCGCCCAATACCCCAACATCGCCGAGCCGCAGGTGTCGATCACCGCGGTCTATCCGGGCGCTTCGGCCAAGACGGTGGAAGACAGCGTCACCCAGGTCATCGAACAGAAGATGAAGGGCCTGGACGGCCTGCTCTACATGTCGTCGACCAGCGACGCGGCGGGCCTCGCCCAGATCACCCTGACCTTCGAGTCCAAGACCGACCCTGACATCGCCCAGGTGCAGGTGCAGAACAAGCTGCAGAGCGCCATCGCCCTGCTGCCCCAGGAAGTGCAGCAGCAAGGCCTGACCGTGGCCAAGGCGCAGCGCAACTTCATGATGGTCATCGGCCTGTACGGCGACAACGGCAAGTACACCGACATCGACCTCGCCGACTATCTGGCCTCGCACATCCAGGACCCGATCAGCCGCGTCGAGGGCGTCGGCGACGTGCAGCTGTTCGGCTCGCAGTACGCCATGCGTCTGTGGCTGGACCCCAACAAGCTCAACAGCTTCAACCTGACCCCGGCCGACATCGCCGCCGCCGTGCGAGCGCAGAACGCCCAGGTCTCCGCCGGTCAGCTCGGCGGGACGCCAGCGACCAAGGGAACGGCGCTGAACGCCACCATCAGCGCCCAGTCGCGGCTGCAGACGCCCGAACAGTTCCGGGCGGTCATCCTCAAGACCAACCCGGACGGCTCGCTCGTGCGCCTGGGCGACGTCGCCCGCGTGGAGCTCGGCGCCGAAAGCTACGATTCCGCCGCCAACTACAACGGCAAGCCGGCCTCCGGCATCGCCATCAAGCTGGCCACCGGCGCCAACGCCCTGAAGACCGCCGCCGCGGTGAAGGCGGAGATCGAAACGCTCTCCAAGCAGTTCCCCGAGGGCGTCAAGTACGTCATCCCCTATGACTCGACGCCGTTCGTGAAGCTGTCGATCGAGGAAGTGGTCAAGACGCTGATCGAGGCCATCGTCCTGGTCTTCGTGGTGATGTTCCTGTTCCTCCAGAACTGGCGCGCCACCCTGATCCCGACCATCGCCGTGCCGGTGGTGCTGCTCGGCACCTTCGCGGTGCTGGCGGCCTTCGGCTACTCGATCAACACCCTGACCATGTTCGGCCTGGTGCTGGCCATCGGCCTGCTCGTCGACGACGCCATCGTGGTGGTCGAGAACGTCGAGCGGGTGATGAGCGAGGAGGGATTGTCTCCCAAGGAAGCCACCCGCAAATCGATGGGCGAGATCACCGGAGCGCTGATCGGCATCGCCCTGGTGCTGGCCGCGGTGTTCGTGCCCATGGCCTTCTTCGGCGGGTCGACGGGGGTCATCTACCGACAGTTCTCGATCACCATCGTCTCGGCCATGGCCCTGTCGGTGCTGGTCGCCCTGGTGCTGACGCCCGCCCTGTGCGCCACCCTGCTCAAGCCGATCCAGAAGGGACACCACGTCTCGGAGACCGGCTTCTTCGGCTGGTTCAACCGCAATTTCGACCGCGGCAGCGCGCGCTACCAGTCCTCGGTGCGCAAGCTGCTGGGCCAGAGCGTGCGCTACATGGCCATCTACGGCGTGATCGTCCTGATCATGGGCGTGCTGTTCGTGCGCCTGCCCTCCTCGTTTCTTCCCGACGAGGACCAGGGCATCCTGATGAGCATCGTCCAGTTGCCGCCCGGCTCCACCCAGGAAGCGACCCTGGACGTGATGAAGAAGCTCGACCACCACTTCCTGGTCGAGGAGAAGGACACGGTGCAGGGCATCTTCACCGTCGCCGGCTTCAGCTTCAGCGGCGCCGGCCAGAGCGCGGGCATGGCCTTCGTCCGGCTGAAGGACTGGTCCGTCCGCAAGTCGCCCGACCTCAAGGCCCAGGCCATCGCCGGCCGAGCCATGGGCGCCTTCTCGCAGATCAAGGGGGCGATGGTCTTCGCCCTCGTGCCGCCGGCGGTGCCGGAGCTGGGCATCGCTTCCGGCTTCGACTTCCAGCTGCAGGACATCGGCGGCATCGGCCACGACAAGCTGATGGCCGCGCGCAACCAGCTCCTCGGCATGGCGGCCCAGGACAAGACCCTGGCTCAGGTCCGCCCCAACGGCCAGGACGACACGCCGCAGTTCCAGGTCGACATCGACCAGGCCAAGGCCGGGGCGATGGGCCTGACCACCGCCGACATCAACAGCGCCCTGAGCTCGGCCTGGGGCGGCTCGTACATCAACGACTTCGTCGACCGCGGCCGCGTCAAGCGGGTCTACATGCAGGCCGACGCGCCGTTCCGCATGAAGCCCGAGGATCTGAACAGCTGGTACGTCCGCAACAAGTCCGGCCAGATGGTGCCGTTCTCGGCCTTCGCCGACGCGCACTGGAGCTACGGCTCGCCGCGGCTGGAACGCTACAACGGCGTGCCCGCCTTCAACATCCAGGGCTCGGCCGCGCCCGGCAAGAGCACCGGCGACGCCATGAAGGCGATGGAGCAGCTCGTCGCCAAGCTCCCGCAGGGCGTCGGCTTCGAATGGACCGGCCTGTCGCGGCAGGAACGGGCCTCCGGCGCGCAGGCCCCGGCCCTCTACGCCCTGTCGATCCTGGTGGTGTTCCTGTTGCTGGCCGCCCTCTATGAGAGCTGGTCGATCCCGCTGTCCGTGATCCTGGTGGTGCCGCTAGGCATTGTCGGGGCCCTGCTGGCCGCCACCTTCCGGGGGCTGTCCAACGACATCTACTTCCAGGTCGGCCTCCTGACGACCATGGGGCTGTCGGCCAAGAACGCCATCCTGATCGTCGAGTTCGCCAAGGACCTCCAGGCCCAGGGCCGCTCGCTGATCGAGGCCACCGTCGAGGCGGTGCGCATCCGTCTGCGGCCGATCCTGATGACCTCGTTCGCGTTCATCTTCGGGGTGCTGCCGCTGGCGATCTCCAACGGGGCGGGCTCGGGCAGCCAGCACGCCATCGGCACCGGCGTCATCGGCGGCATGGTGTCGGCGACCGTCCTGGCGATCTTCTTCGTGCCGCTGTTCTTCGTGCTGGTCCGGCGCCTGTTCAAGGAGCATGGCGACCATGCGTCCGAGCCGGCGCCCGCCGCCTCCAACCCGACCGGCGAGGGCCGCTGATCATGTCGCGTACACACATAGCCGCCGTCTCGCTGGCGGCCCTCCTGGCGGCCGGCTGCACCCTGGCCCCGCGCTACGAGCGTCCCATCGCCCCGATCGCCCAGGCCTGGCCCGGCGGCGCGGCGGGATCGCAGGCGGCGGCCCAGGCCGCCGCCGACATCGGCTGGCGCGAGTTCTTCACCGACGCCAAGCTGCGCGGCCTGATCGAGATCGCCCTGCGCGACAACCGCGACCTGCGCGTCGCCACGGCGAACATCGCCCAGGCGCGCGCCCAGTACCGTATCGTCCGCGCGCCGCTGCTGCCCGCCGTAAACGCCTCGGTCAGCCAGTCGCAGGGCCGCTCGCCCAGCCCCCTCACCGGCCAGGTCGACTACAGCCGCTCCTACCAGGGCCAGGTCGCGGCCAGCGCCTACGAGCTGGACCTGTTCGGCCGCGTGCGCAGCCTGTCGAACGAGGCTCTTGAGAAGTACCTGGCCACTGAGGAGGGCCGCCGCAACGTCCAGATCAGCCTGGTCTCCGAGGTCGCCAACGCCTACCTGAACCTCGGCGCCGACCAGGCCCGCCTTCAGCTGGCCCAGAACACCCTCGACGCCCAGCAAAAGTCGCTCGATCTCGTCACCCGCCGCTTCCAGTTGGGAACCGCCTCCAAGCTGGACGTGCGCCAAGCCGAGACCACCGTCGAGCAGGCCAGGTCCGACCTCGCCGGCTACACGGCCCAGGTCGCCGAGGACCAGAACGCCCTGACCCTGCTGCTCGGCGCGCCCCTGCCCGACGACCTGCGCCCCGCCGGCCTGCCCGACGCGGCGGCCGAACTGGTCGACGTGCCCGCCGGCCTGCCGTCCGAGGTGCTGACGCGCCGTCCCGACGTGCTGGCCGCCGAACATCAGCTCAAGGCCGCCAACGCCGACATCGGCGCGGCGCGGGCCGCCTTCCTGCCGCGCATAACCCTCACCGGCTCCGCCGGCTCGGTCAGCCCGAAGCTTTCGGACCTGTTCAGCGGCGGCACGGGGGTCTGGAGCTTCACGCCGCAGATCAGCCTGCCGATCTTCCAGGGCGGCGCCAACCTGGCCGGGCTGCGCTATTCGCAGGCCAGCCGCGACGTGGCGGTGGCCCAGTACGAGAAGGCGGTGCAGACCGCCTTCCGCGAGGTGGCCGACGCCCTGGCCGAACGGGGCTCGATCGCCACGCGGCTGGGCGCCCAGACCGCGCTCGCGGCCTCGACCGCCGACACCCTGCGGCTGTCCGAAGCCCGTTATACTCGCGGCGTCGACAACTACCTGACGGTGCTGGTGTCGCAGAACGCCTACTACGCCGCCCAGCAGTCGCTGATCTCGGCGCGGCTCGCCGAGGCCTCGAACCGGGTGGCGCTCTACAAGGTGCTCGGCGGCGGCTGGCGCGAGACCTCGGGCCAGGCGACCGCCGGCTAGGACGCCCGTCCTCCGCGCTTGCCGTCGCCCGCGCCGCCAGGAACGGCCCATGGCGCGGCTCCTGCCTAGCCGGCGGCGGCGATCCGTTCACCCGGCTTGTCGCCAAGGGTCCGGCGAATGTGGGTGAAGACCTCGCCCATGGGCGCGCACCAGATCGGCTGGCCGCCGATCCAGTCGAGGATGCGCCCGTGGTTGCGCAGGCAGGTGTCGCCCACGCCCATGCGGCGCGGCAGCACCTCGTGGAAGACCAGGATGGCCCAGCCGCCCTCCGTCATCGCCCGGCGCAGGTAGCGGAACGCCGGCTCGACCGCGTCGCGGTCGTAGGTCGGCTCGAAGCCGTTGAGGAACAGGCGGTTGGCCAGCACCTCGCCCGGCGCGTTGGGGGGGCCCTCGGTGGTCCTGGCCGCCTGGAACATCGGGCCGACGACGTCGCGATAGCGGGCCTCGCGGATCAGCTGGGGCCCGTCCCCCAGCGAGGTGTTGTCGCAGGGATAGGCGTAGCTCTTGAAGCGGCTGGCGCCGAAGTTGTCGTCGAGGAACCGCTCCATCGGCTCCAGCTCCAGCCGCGAGAAGCTCTCGGCCGAGTACCGGCGCAGGACGCAGGGATGGGTCACCGTATGGTCGCCGATCTCGTTCCCCGCCGCCGCCGCCCGTCGCCAGTCGTCCAGGCGCGCGCGCATGTTCTGTTCGGTCAGGAAGAAGGTGGCCCTCATGCCCCGCGCACGCAGTTGCGGCGACGCATAGTCGAGTTGGCTGGGCAGGCCGTCGTCATAGGTCAGGCTGACGGCGGCCTTCGCCTCGCCTGGCCAGAACCCGGGCGCGGCCGCTCCCGCCGGCCGCCCGCCAAGGGTGACTCCGGCCGAGAACAGAATACTGAAGCGCCGTCGTGTCAGCATGACGTCCTGCGGTCGCGGCGGCTCGCCGCCCCCTCCTCTAAGAGGCCGCCAGCGGTCTTGCGGACGCGCGGCGGCCTCTCGAGCCACGCCTCCCCGCGGGGGGTCCGGTGAGAATGGGAAGGCGTCGCGTCCCCATGCTAGCCGGCCGACGGCGGCGCGCCAGGGCGCGCCAGGTAATCAATTGTAACCTCGCAGTCCCGCCCCGCGCTCGCGCGGGCCGTTCAAGAGACCAGGATACAATTGTTTACATCCATCGGGGTAGCGCGCGGTCCCACCGCCGCTCTAGCCTTGGCGGGTCATCGTCCTGTCCGGCGTCAACCGTCCACCGTCGCCGGCCAGGACCTGAGGGGCCGTCGATGACCTCCAAACCTTGTCGCGGCGCCTTGATGATGGGGGGACCGCCGCCAGGAGCAAACCTGGCGGCGGCTTCTTCTTCCGCCCGGCGGCGCGATGCTTGACCGTATTTCGGGCCCTTGCCCGCCTCCTCCTCCGAGGTAGCATCCACCGGTGAACCCCGCCGCGCGGCCTTCCATGCGCTGACGGCGACGCGCGCGCCGGCCGGGCGACGCGTCGTGGGCGTCCCGTTCCAGATCCGGCCGGAGGGAACGCGCATGCATCACGGACTTATCGCCTGGCTGGTCATCGGCCTCGTCGCCGGATGGCTCGCCGGCCTCCTGGTCAAGGGATCGGGCTTCGGCCTGGTCGTCGACATCGTGGTCGGCGTGGTCGGCGCGGTCGTCGGCGGCTGGCTGACCGGTCGGGTCGGCGTCCATGTCGGAGGCGGACTGGTCAGTTCGATCATCGTCGCCGTCATCGGCGCGGCGGCGCTGCTGTTCGTGCTGCGCATCGTCAAGCGCGCCGTCGCCTGATCGCCCCCGGGAGGACGCGTCTTCACGGCGCGTCAACGGGACGACTATAATAAGCGCTGTAAGCGGGGCTTCAAAGTCCGCGGATATTGAGAAATCTCAATGTCGCCGGCCGCCGCGGACAATAACCGGCAAGCTCTAATAAATTTACCCAAATTCAACGACTTATCGCCCGCGACATAAAACTGTCGCGTACTCAACACCTATCCTTCACTTGAGAACGACGTGACCCGGGGGGCAATGACCGCCCCCGAAGGCGTTCACGACGGACGGGTGCAAAGGCCCGACGGACCGCCGCCTTAGACGGTGACTCAGGGGATTGGCGAAATGATCTATCTGCAACGACGCGCTCGGCGAGGCGCGCTCGGCTGTTCGATGTTGGCCCTGGCCACGGCGCTCGCCGCCGGCCATCCGGCCATGGCGGCGGGGGCGACCGACGCCGCCGGCAAGCCCGCCGACGATCCGGAAGTGTCCGAGATCACCGTCACCGCCCCCAAGGGCCAGGCGGCCGACGTCGCCCAGGTGAAGTCCTCGCTCAGCGCCACCGAGCCGCAGGCGGTGATCACCCGCAAGTTCATCGAGGAATCGGCGCCGCGGGTCGGCGACTTCACCACCTCGGCGATCCTGGCCCCGTCGATGGCCACCACGCCCAACGCCAACGGCCCCGGCGCCACCGACGGCGCCAAGCTGACCATGCGCGGCTTCCAGGACGGCGAATACAACATCACCTATGACGGCATCGCCTGGGGCGACACCAACGGCCCCAGCCACCACGCCAACTCGTTCTTCCCGTCCTCGACCATCGGCGGCATCGTCATCGACCGCGGCCCCGGCCAGGCGGCCGACCTGGGCCAGGCCAACTTCGGCGGGTCGGTGAACCTCTATTCGCTGCCGTTCGAGGACGCGCCCAGCGTTCGCCAGACCCTGACCGCCGGCAGCTTCGGCACCTATCAGGGCGTGACCACCCTGGCCACCGGCCCGATCGACCGGCTGCATGGGACGAACGTCGTCCTCAACTTCATGGAATACAAGACCAAGGGCTACCTGACCAACAGCCCCAGCGACGGATACAACCAGTTCATCAAGGTCAAGGTGCCGGTGACCGACCGCTTCACGGTGACCGCGCTCTACACCCACAACTGGGACACCTATAACCAGGGCGACAGCAACTCGACCGCCAGCGTCGCCCAGACCGAGGCCTACGGCAAACGGTTCGCCCTGAGCAACGACCCGACGCTGCAGACCTATTACGGCTACAACTACACCAAGAAGGCCACCGAGTTCGGCTACATCAAGGCCGATCTCGACCTGGGCCAGGGCTTCAAGCTCGAGAACACCGCCTACACCTACTGGTACAGCAACAAGACCCTGTCGGCCCTCGACGGCACGGCCGACAACACCGTCGGCGCGAAGGCCCTGGCCGCCGCCAACCTCGTCATCCTGACGCCCTCGGCCAAATATCCCGCCGGCGGCTCCGGCTACGCCGCCACGAGCAAGCAATACGGTCTGCCCGGCTACCTGAAGCGCAACGCCTATCGCGTTCGCGGCGACATCCTGAAGGGCACCAAGGAGTTCGACTTCGGCACAGCCACGGTCGGCGTCCTGTACGAGACCGCCCGCACCTCGCGCTCGCGCTTCGACATCGACCTGATCACCACCCTGCCCGACTTCCGCGAGAAGGCCGCCAACTATCCGGGCCCGACCGGTTGCCAGGGCCTGCCGCAGCAGGTTGCGCCCGGCAAGACCTATGACGGCGCCTGCCAGGTTCCGCTCAATGTCGCCTACAACGAATATTCCGGCTGGCACCAGTACCAGCCCTTCGCCCAGTTCGAATGGCGCCCGACCGACAAGCTGACCATCACGCCAGGGATCAAGTACGTGCACTTCGATCTCTACGTGCACGCGCCGGTCCTGGCGGTGAAGGGCTCGCTGCAGCCGGCCTACACCTCCAGCACCTACACCAAGACCCTGCCGTTCCTGACCGTGAACTACCGCATCCGTCCCAACTGGGCGGTCTACGCCCAGTACGCCCAGGGCTTCCTGGTGCCGAACGTCAGCGCCTTCTACGTCAACAACCCGCAGGCCCAGAGGGTCGTGCCGCAGGAATCGACCAACTACCAGATCGGCACCGTGTTCAACTCGGGCAAGCTGACCCTGGACGCCGACCTCTACTACATCGACTTCCAGCACAAGATCCAAAGCCTGATCGATCCGACCACCAACGAGACCTACGAAACCAACTCGGGCGGCGCGACCTATAAGGGGATCGAGGGTCAGGCGACCTACGTCCTGCCCTATGGCTTCAGCACCTTCGCCAACGTCTCGATCAACAGCGCCGAGGGCAAGGACGACCCGCTGAACCCCGGCTACAACGGCCGCCAATTGGCCAAGGCCCCCTTCTGGACCGGCGCCCTGGGCGTGCGCATGGAGCGGCACGGCCTGCTGCGTCCGGATGACATCCTGATCGCCACCTTGAACGACAAGATGATCGGGCCGCAGTTCGCCACCGCCGCCTCGGGCGTGACGCCGCCCACCGGCAAGATCCACGCCTTCGACCAGGCCGACCTCAGCGCCACCTACAAGCTGGGCCGCTACAGCCTGCAGGTCCAGTTGCTGAACCTGTTCGACAGCACCGACATCACCTCGTTCAAGGGCAAGGCGCTGATCGCCGGCACCAATCTGCCGGCCACCACCTCGCTCCAGGGCGGCGCGGCCAATGTGTTCAGCTACCAGACCGGCCGCAGCTATCAGGTCACGTTGAAGGCGGCCTTCTAAGACCGCCGCTTCCCGCAGCCCGGCCCGGCGGCCGCCCCTCTCGCCGGACCGGGCTGCGGCCTTTCCCCGAACCCTCCCGCATCCACGGAGCCCGCGATGCCCCGTCGCCTTCTGCTCGCCGCCGCGGCCGTCGCCGCGCTGGCCGCCTCGCCCGCCCTGGCCCAGGCCCCGTCGCCGGCCGCCAAGCCGCACAAGCCCGGCAAGGTCCTGCAGTTCCTGACCGCCGAGGACGTCGACGCGCGCCGGCTCCTGCCGCCGCCGCCGGCCGACGACGCCGCCGCCGGCAAGGCCGACCTCGAAGCCGTCCGGCAGACCATCGCCGCCCGCTCGCCCGAACGGCTGGCCCAGGCCAAGTGGGACGACGATCACGAGGACCCCAGCGCCTTCTTCACCACCGCCGGCGAAGGCTTCGACCTCAAGACCCTGCCGGCGACGGCCGAGGTGATGAAGATCGTCCAGGTCGACGCCGCCGCCGCCGCCACGGCGGCCAAGAAGGTGTTCGCCCGCAAGCGCCCGTGGGCGGTGGACCCGACCATCCCCACCTGCGATCCCGACGACAAGCCGCTGACCTCCTATCCCAGCGGCCATGCGGCCCAGGGGTACGCCTTCGCCATGACCTACGCCGTGCTGATGCCGGAGAAGGCCCAGGCGTTCATGGTCCGCGCCAAGGACTACGCCCTCAGCCGCGTGGTCTGCGGCGCGCACTTCCCCACCGACATTCAGGCCAGCCACGCCCTCAGCGCGGCGGTGGTCGCCTCGCTGCTCAAGAACCCCGGCTTCCAGGCCAAAGTCGCGGCCGCCAAGGCCGAACTGCGAACCGCCAAGTTCACCCAATAACGGCCGCCCCCGATTGGGCCTGGCCGCCGGGCCAGGCCAGCTTGACGAACGCGCTCGATTAATAAATAGATCAGTCAGTCTATTTATTAATCGAGGCTGCGGATGGCGAGAACCGTCAACCCCCGGGAACACGCCGCGCGGCGTCAGGCCATCGTCGACGTCGCCAAGGCCTGCTTCGCCCGCAAGGGCTTCCATCAGGCCAGCACCGCCGAGATCTGCGCGGCGGCGGGGATCAGCCCCGGCGCCCTCTTCCACTACTTCCCCAGCAAGAAGGCGATCATCGCCGCCATCGTCGAACAGGAGGGCGCCGAAACCGCGGCCTATTTCGACGCGGCCGAAGATGGCGATGACCTCTACGCCGAGGTCATGGGCTTTCTCGACCTGGCGCTGGAGCTCGCCGCCGACGGCGATTTCGCCAGCCTGACCCTGGAGATCGCCGCCGAGGCGACCCGCGACCCCGACATCGGCCGCCTCGCCGCCCGCAACGACGCCGAACTGCGCGCGCGCCTCGAAGGGCTGCTGGACGGCGCGGCGCGGCGCGGCCAGATCGATCCCGGCCTGCCGGCGTCCGAGGCCGCCTCCTGCCTGACCATGCTGGTCGACGGCGCCTTCAGCCGGGTGGCGACCGATCCCGACTTCCACCCGGCCGAGCAGAAGGGCGCCGCCCTGCTGCTGGCCCGGCGCTTCCTGCGCCCGACCCACGGAGAACAGCAATGAACGCGACGCAGAATGACAGGCTGGCCGTCGTCGACGCCCTGCGCGGCTTCGCCCTGCTCGGCATCCTGATGGTCAACATCGGCGCCTTCTCGTCGACCTTCTACGGCCTGGAGATCCCGGACCCAAAGTTCGTCGCCCCCTTCGACCGCGCGGTGCAGTTCGCGATCTCAGCGCTGTTCGAGACCAAGTTCTACCTGCTGTTCTCGTTCCTGTTCGGCTACAGCTTCACCCTGCAGATGAGCTCGTCCGAAAGGACCGGGCGGCCGTTCGCCCCCCAGATCCTGCGTCGCCTGGCGACCCTGTGGGTCATAGGGCTGATCCACGCCGCCCTGCTCTACCATGGCGACATCCTGACGACCTACGCCTTGCTCGGCCTCGTCCTGCTGGCGGCGCGCCGCACTGACGACCGCCTCCTGCTGTCCGCGGCCGGCCTGCTGGTCCTCGTCACCGCGCTGTGTTGGGCGAGCCTGGCCACGCTCCAGGGGCTCAAGCCCGAACCGCTGAACCCGGCCGCCATCCTCGCCGAGGCCCAGGCCGAAGCCGAGATATTCAGGGGCTCGCCGGCGGCGGTGGTCGCCCAGCACCTACGGGAGCTGTCCTCGGTGTGGGGCATTGTGGCCTTCATACAGGCACCGTGCGCCCTGGCCATGTTCCTCCTCGGCCTGGTCGCCGGTCGGCGCAAGGCCCTGGCCCGCATCGACGAGCATCTGCCGAAGCTGCGCCTGCTGCTGGCGGCCGGGCTGGCCGTCGGCCTGCCCGGCGCCCTGTTCTACGCCTGGACCAGCGTCTTCGCCCCCGGGGCGACGCTGGCGGGGCTAGCCGTCGGCGTGCTCACCGCGCCGGCGCTGACCGGGGCCTATCTGGCCGGAGCGGTGCTGCTGTTCACAAGCCGGGCCGGCGCCCGCCTCCGCGACGCCCTCGCCCCGGCCGGACGCATGGCCCTGTCCAACTATCTCTCGCAATCTTTCGTCTGCGCGATGATCTTCTATGGCTACGGCCTGGGCTGGATCGGACGGACCTCGCCCAGCCAGACCACCCTCATCGCCCTGGCTCTGTTCGCGATCCAGCTGTTCGTCAGCCGCTGGTGGATGGACCGCTTCGCCTATGGACCGCTCGAATGGCTGCTGCGCGCCGCCACCACCGCGGCCTGGCCGCCCTGGCGCAAGGCGCAGCAACCCGCCTAGCGGGTCGCCGCGGCCTTGGGCGGCTCTGAAGGGGCCAGCGCGGGTCCGGCCTGCAGGCCGATGCGCAGCGGCTGCGTCATCCGCTTCGGCGGCGCGGCCAGCCGGCGGCCCTCCAACAGCGCGCGCAGGCTGGCCTGCACCTCCGCTGCGCCGTCGGCCGGCGCGGCGGCCTGGGTGATCACGCCGTCAGGGGCGATCCAGATACGCACCTCGACATGGCCGTCCCGCTCGGCCTCGCCGCCGGCCGAGGCCAGGACGTCGCGCACGCGCGCCGCGCGGGCGTCGTCCTCGTTCATCCATCCGGCGATCACGCTGGTGGCCTGGGTCGCATAGGCCATCCAGGCCTGCGGCGGCTGGGCCGGCGGCGCGGCGGCGGCGGGAAGCGCCGCCCCGAACAGCGCGACGGCGCCGGAGATCCATTTCGATAGTCGCCGACCACGCATCCGACGCCCCCTCCTCGATCGCCTCGCCCCAAAGCGGGACGAGCCAAAGCCCCATGCGCCGCCGACGGCGGCGCCTTGTCCGTCCCGGCGTAGTTCGCGGCCGGGACGGGTTCGTCAGGTCAGCGCGCGGCGGGGGCGGGCTGGCTGGCCGGCAGGGTCTCGCGTTCGAAGGTCAGGCTCGCCAGCTTGGCGTCCAGCCCCTGCACCACCGCCGCCGTCAGGTCTCCGGCCATGTTGCCGCCCAGCACCGTGCCCCGGTCGATCAGCAGC
>Ga0209762_100021_pt1 | contig 175906 bp, 143 predicted proteins | sample UppTromiDAQMD021_FD_185834 | JGI IMG/M metagenome (GOLD analysis project Ga0209762, IMG submission 185834) | Upper troposphere microbial communities from Maryland, USA - DAQMD-021 (SPAdes) (version 2) | ecosystem: Environmental > Air > Outdoor Air > Unclassified | place: USA: Maryland, Virginia... | reverse complement strand
CGTCCCTGGAGGCTTAGCCGCGCCATCCATGGCGCGGATACCCCGCCAATCCCACCCGCCCGACCCCTGACAGATTCCGGTCGCCGAACCACCACGGGAAATCAACAACAAGAGCGAAAGCGGGTCGCTTCGCTCGCAAAGCCGAGGCCGCCAGCCAACCGCCGTTGCTGTTGCTTTTGCTTTTGCTTTTGCTTTTTTTCTTGATCTTCCCGTGGTGGAACGGAGACAGGAACTTGTCCAAGGCCGGGTGGGTAGGCGGGGCGGGGGTGTCCGCGGCATGGATGCCGCGGCCAAGCCCCCAGGGACGGGTTTACGGCGTCCCCCGACCCGCCTACCCACCCGGCCAAACCCATGAACCCGAGCTTTTCAGCGACCAACCCAACCCCACCACGGAGGGGCTCCGCCGTTCGCCGACTCCCGCCGAAGGCGCGCTTTCCACGGAAGAAATAATTTTCAAAAGACGTGTCGATTCCCAGCCCCCTGGTTCGTTGTACCCAGTGAAGGGCACGCACCACGCGTCCCCACGGGAGACCGCAATGAAAGTGATGGTGATCGTGAAGGCCAACGCCGACTCCGAAGCCGGCCGCATGCCCAGCGAACAGGAATTGTCCGAAATGGGCGCCTTCAACGAACAACTGGTGGCCGCCGGCATCATGCTGGCCGGTGAAGGCCTGCACGCCACCCAGCGCGGTCGCCGCATTCATTTCGGCAGTGGCGCGCCCAAGGTCGAGGCCGGTCCGTTTAGCCCCGCCAGCGAACAGATCGCCGGCTTCTGGCTGTGGGACGTGCGCTCGCTGGACGAGGCCGTTGAATGGGCCAGCCGCGCGCCGTTCAACAGTGGCGGCACGCTGGAGCTGCGTCCGCTGATCTCCGCCGAAGACTTCGGTGAAGCCTTCACCCCCGAATTACAGCAGCAGGAACAGCGTTTGCGTGCACAGCTGGAAGGTTGACCCGGTTCATTTCCCCCGCCGGGCATGGCCCGGCGCTATCACCCTGAAACCCACGACGGAGCATTGCCATGAAATTGATTCCCTTCCTCGGCTTCAGCGGCCAGGCCCATGAGGCGATGGCGTTCTATGCCAAGGCACTCGGTGGCCAGGTCACCTCGGAAATGAAATACCGCGACATGCCGCCCTCCGATGGTTCGCCGGGCTGCAATGACATGCCCGCAGACACGCTTGACCACGTTGCACACAGCCAGCTGGAAATCGGCGCGGCGATCCTGATGGCTGCCGACGGCCCGGGCAGCGGCGAGGGCGGGGCGACCACCATCAATGTGGACGTGGACAGCATCGAAGAGGCCGAACGTGTATTTGCCGCGCTGGCCGAAGGTGGCCAGGTGCAGATGCCGATCGCCGAAACGTTCTGGGCGCACCGCTGGGGCATGCTGATCGATCGCTACGGCAAGCCGTGGATGGTCAATTGCATGAAGCAGCCCTGAGTCCTCTTTCTTTCATCCACAAGGAGCTTCACCGATGAGTGCACCGCAACCGCAGATGATCTTCGTCAACCTGCCCGTGCAGGATCTGAACGCATCCAAGGCGTTCTTCGCCGCGCTGGGCTACAGCTTCAACCCGACCTTCACCAATGACGATGCGGCCTGCATGGTCATCAGCGAGAGCATCTTCGTGATGCTGCTGACCCAGCCCTTCTTCAAGCAGTTCACCAACAAGGCGATTGCCGATGCACACAGCCACACCGAGGTGATTACCTGCCTGTCGGCCGACAGCCGCAAGGCGGTGGACGTGATGGTGGACAAGGCACTGAAGGCCGGTGCCAGCGAACCGCAGCCGGCGCGCGACTACGGCTTCATGTACCAGCGCGGCTTCCAGGACCTGGATGGGCACCTCTGGGAAATCGCACACATGGACGGCGAGCCGGGCTGACGGCCGTCGCAAGGGAGAACCCTCATGGCTTACGTGGATGCTTACGTGCTGCCGTGCCCACAGGACAAGGTGGCGGCCTACCGCCGCCTTGCCCGCAAGGCCGGTGCGGTGTGGAAGGACCATGGCGCGCTGCAGTACATGGAATGCGTGGCTGACGATGTGGAACCGGGAAAGAGCACGTCGTTCCCACGTGCGGTCAAGGCCAAACCTGGCGAAACGGTGATCGTCGCCTTCGTGGTGTTCCGTTCGCGCGCGGCGCGCGAACGTATCAACGCGAAAGTGATGGCGGACCCGCGGCTGGCATCGCTGGGCCCGAAGGACATGCCGTTCGATACCAAGCGCATGTTCTGGGGCGGCTTCAAGCCGATTGTTGAAGCGTGAGCTGCGGCGCTTGTGCGGGCCCGGTGCGCGTGCTGTGATCGGCGCATGCTCGAGCCCGCACTGACGCAGCGTCTGGAAACCCTCTGGCGGATGGAGTCGCCGGTGTTGATCGCGCGCCTGGCGCGGCTGCTCGGGGGCGATGTCGGCCGCGCCGAGGAGCTGGCCCAGGACACCTGGCTGGCCGCGCTGGAGCGCTGGCCGGAGCAGGGCATCCCGGACAACCCCGGAGCCTGGCTGATGACCACTGCGCGCAACCGTGCCATCGATGTGCTGCGCCAGCACCAGCGGGTGGCGCAGCAGCATGCGCAGTGGGGCGAGGAGCTGCATCCGGCACCCTTGCCAGCACCGGACGACAGCCAGGCGCTGGAAGATGATCTGGGTGACGACCTGCTGCGGCTGATGTTCGTGGCCTGCCATCCGGTGCTGCCGGCCGACGCACGGGTGGCACTGACCCTGCGCCTGCTTGGTGGCCTGACCACCGTGGAGATCGCGCGCGCGTTCCTGCAACCCGAACCGACCATTGCGCAGCGCATCGTTCGTGCAAAGCGCACGCTGGCGCAGAAGCAGGTGCCCTACGAGGTCCCGCGTGCTGACGCGATGCCCGAGCGGCTTGGTTCGGTGCTGGAAGCGATCTACCTGGTGTTCAACGAAGGCTATGCGGCCAGTGCCGGTGACGACTGGATGCGTCCGGCGCTGTGCGAGGAGGCACTGCGGCTTTCGCGCATTTTGGCGCATCGGCTGCCGGTGCCGCCGGTGCTGGGCCTGCTGGCGCTGATGGAGCTGCAGGCCTCGCGTGCCGCAGCACGGACCGATGCGCAGGGCATGCCGGTGCTGCTGGATCAGCAGAACCGTGCGCGCTGGGACTGGCTGCAGATCGAGCGCGGACAGCAGGTGCTGGCGCGCGCGCTGGCCGCCGGTGGCGGCGATGATCCCTACGTGCTGCAAGCACGCATCGCGGCGTGCCATGCGGCTGCGCGCCGCGCCGAAGCCACTGATTGGCCGCGCATCGTGTCGCTCTATACACAGTTGCTGCAGGTGCAGCCTTCGCCAGTTGTCGCACTGAACCGGGTAGTGGCGGTGCTGCGCAGCGAAGGTGCCTTCGCTGCATGGGCACAGCTGCAGCCGTTGCTGGACGATGCGCGCTTGCGCGATTACGCGCCGTTGCAGGTAGTGCGGGGCGAGGTACTACAGACGTTGGGGCGAGAGCAGGACGCACGTCACGCTTTTGCCGAAGCCGCCAGGCTCAGCCAGAACCAGGCGGAGCGTGGCCTGCTGCGGCAACGGGCCGGTCTGCCCCCTTTGGAGTGACCCCGACGAAGGCAGCACTTGTCGGCGGGCCCGCGAGCCGTTATGTTTCGCGCCCAGTGGACGCATGCGCGTCTGCTTTCCGTGCGTATTGACCGAGGAGCGGTTGGATGTATTCAAGGACGAAGAGCGCATCGCGCGCTTTTGCGCGCCTGCTCGCCTGTGCCCTGTGCGTGGCCGTATGGCCGATGGCCGTGCAGGCCGCAGACAAATCGCAGCAGGCCTATTGGGCCGGGTTTGCCTACACCGCTGATGCCGCGGCCGTGCAGGCGACCACGCCGCATGCGCATGCGGTGCTGGAGAAGCGCGGCCTGATTCCGCTCAACCAGACCCTGGTGCAGGCGCTCAAGCGCCGTGCGCCGGCCCACCTGGAACTGATCGACCAGCCAGTGGCGATGCTTGACGGCACCACCAGTGCCACCGTGCTGGCTGCCGCGCTGGACCGCGAACTGGTGTCTGTCGAGCCGATCGGCAGCCAGTACAAGGTGCTGGTGGAAGTGGCGCTGCAGGCGCTGTTCTTCGACTTCCGCGAGCGCCAGGTGATCGCGTCCTATCCGCTGACCCTGCAGCGCATCGACGTGCAGGACTACCGTCCTGACAGCGACGATATCGACGCGATCGTCGCTGATCTGCTGTATGGCAACGCCAGCACCAGCCTGTCGCAGGTCCTTGCAGCCAGCCTGGCCCAGGCCAAACTGCCGGATGCTGCGGTGCGCCGCCTGCAGGTGGGCGGTGTAACCCTGTCCGATGCAGTGCGCGCCAAGTTGCCGGACCCGAAGTGGGAAGCGCCGCTGCGCGCCACCCTGGCCCATGAGCTGTCCAAGACGCTGTCGTCCAATACCGGTGTCGGCCTGCTGCCGCCGGCCTCGGGCCAGGCGATCGGTGGCGCGATGGCGGCCCGCTTTGCCGATGGCAAGGTCTACCAGCTGAAGATCCCCGAGCCGGACTACGTCATCAACCTGCAGGTCGATGCGCTGAAGAACGGCGTGATCGAAGAAACCCCGGCGATGAAGACGATGCTGTTCGGCGCCTTCTTCACCGCCAAGGTGACCGAGCCGTTCTCCGGCAAGGTCTATTTCGAACAACCGCTGCGCAAGGGTGCCACCAAGGTGGTGCCGGTCACGCAGTGGCAGGTCGACCAGTGGTCGGCCAGCTACGAAACCCTGCTGGCCGGCTTCGACGCCTTCGCCGGTGCCGCCGCCAAGCGCGCTGATTCGCGCGGCTGGCTGGACGAACAGAAGCCGGGCGGCCGCCCGTTGCAGCAGCAGACCCAAGCCCTCCAGGAGTTGATCAAATCATGTCGTTGATGCGTACCATCCTGCTCATCCTCATCGCCCTGGCGGTGGCCTCGCCGGTCGCCGCACAGACCGCCAGCTCGCGTGGTACCGGTTCGGCCAGCTACAGCCTGCGCCTGAGTGCCGATACCCGCGCCCAGGCCATGAACAAGGCCAAGGTCAATGCCCTGGAGGCGTACATCGCTGAAACCGGTGCGGCCAAGCTGCGCCTGTTCGAAGCCCGTCGCGCCGAGTTCATCGGCGAGATCGACCGCTACGTGCTCAGTGCCGTGCAGCTGTCGGACAACGAAGACAAGAAGGCCAAGACCTACAGCGTCACCGTCCGCGCAGAGATCAACACCACCCTGCTGCAGACCAAGCTGGATGCTGGCTCGGCCGTTGCTGGCGCCACTGCTGCGCAGCGCTCGCTGCTGACCTTCCTGTTCATGGCGCGCTCGCAGGACACCGTGCAGTCGTTCCAGGACAAGGAATACCGCCGCGTCGACGCCAGCAGCAGCTACAGCGAGAACACCCGTGAAGGCGACAGCTTCCGCGGCAACTCGGTCAGCACCAACGGCAGCATCAACCAGAACGGTTCGATGTCGGTCACCAGCGGTGGCAGCACCACCCAGCGCAGCGACAACATCAGCTGGAAGGTGGCCAACGCCGCCGAAGTGAACACCGCGATGACCGGTGCCTTCAGCGCCGCCGGCTACGAAGTGGTTGAAGCCGAATACGTGGAAGGCGAGTCGCGCGGCCTGCTCAGCATCGAGCGCATCCGCAAGGACTTCAGCACCGGCAACGACCTGGCCCCGGCCACCCTGCGTGATACCGCCAACGGCATCCGTGCGGCCAACATCCCGTACATCGCCGTCGGCACCCTCGACGTCGGCATGCGCGACCGCGATCCGGCCAGCGGCAACACCCGCGTGTTCGTCACCGTCACCGGCAAGGTGCTGGACGTGACCGGTCGTTTCCCGCGCACCGTGTCGTCGGTGGGCCCGGTGCAGTTCTCCGGTACCGGCCCGAATGAAACCGTGGCCCGCACCAATGCCCTGCAGCTGGCCGCCGAGAAGGCTGCCCAGCAGATGATCAACGAACTGAACGTCAAGGCGGTTCGTTGACGTTACCGCTGCGCTCGCCGGGCATGGCCCGGCGCTTCCGGCTCTGGTGGGTGCCGCGCTTGCTCGGCACTGACCCGCTGCCATACCCGATCTTGCGCGCCGCATCGCGGCCGTCTCTCCCAAAGGACTCTCACATGATCCGCAATACTGCTCTTGTCGTGGCCATCGCGGCCGCCACCCTGTCGATGCCGGCCCACGCCCAGTTCGGCAAGCTGAAGGACCTGGCTGGCGCCGCTACCGGCACCTCCAGCAGCAGCGCCTCCAGCGCCGCCGCTCCGGACGAAGCCGCGCAGGAAGCGCTGGTGCGTCGTTTCGTCAGCTCGCAGTCGCACTCTCTGCAGGCCCAGACCTCGTTCGCCCGCGCCTTCGGCCTGGCCGAGCAGGTGCAGCTGCTGGAAGCCGAGCGCCAGGCGCTGTCGTCCGGTTCGGTCAGCGTCGATGCCATGAAGAAGTCGGTGTCGGTCAGCGAAGCCGCCCAGGCGGCCATCAACGAGCGCCAGGCCGCACAGCCGGAACTGAACGCTGAATCCAAGCAGCACTACGCCGAAGGCCTGGTCTCGCTGCTGTCCTCGGCTGCCGAAGCGCAGAAGCTGGGCGGCGAAGCCAGCAGCTTCACCGCCGGCATGAAGAACCTGGGCGCGACCCAGCTGGCCACCGTCGGCCGCAAGCTGGCTGCCGGTGCGTGGGTGGCCAAGGAATCGCCGGGCTTCATCAAGGGCCTGTACGGTTCGACCAAGTCGGCCGTGACCTTTGCCAAGAAGAGCAAGGTGAAGGTGCCGTCCAACGCCGATTCGATGCTCGACTCGCTCTGATCCGAGGCGAATCTCCATGCGTATGACAACCCGTTTGATCGGCCTGGGCCTGGCCGCCGCGCTGCTCGCAGCCTGTGGCAAGCAGGACACCCCGGCTTCCGCGCCCACACCCGCCAAGGACAAGGCAACCAGTGCACTGGCCAGCAATGCGCCAGTGGAAGCAGCGCCCCTGCGTGGCACGCCGGATTTCGGCGGCACCACCCAGGTCGCGCGTGAAGCCGACGGTATCGGCAGCACCCCGGAACTGGCGGTGCTGGCGGCATTGCAGTCGGCGGTGGCGCAGGTCAACGGCGTACGCGTGGCCAGCCAGATGCAGAGCCTGCGTGCAGGCCTGCATGTGGATGTGGATGGCGAACACGTCGGCGATATCCGCGCCGACGCGTTCACCCAGCAGATGATCGCCGGCTCGCAGGGCGCGGTGCTGGGCTATGAAATCCTGTCGCAGGATGAAGTGCGTCAGCTTGACGAGGAAACCGTCGCCCGCGTGCGTGCCAGCGATGAAGGCTGGAGCTTCAAGGGCTCGGCCTCGGCCAGTGCCTCCGGCGAAGCATCGGCCAAGAGCGGTTCGGCCTCGGCCAGCGTCAGGGAAAGCTACGACGAGAAGGTCAACGTCGATGCCAAGCGTGGCGCAAGCTCGTTCGATTCCGATGTGACCCATCGCAGCATGCGCAGCTACTGGAAGGTGCGCGTGCGCGCGCAGATCGCCCAGTACCGCGCACCAGACGAGCAGGGCAAGCCGAAGATCGTGGTTGCCCTGCCGCGCACCAAGGCCGGCAGCTACGCCGTCGGCGACGGCCGCGTGGATGCCGATGAAGTGGCCGATGCGATCCGCGCACGCCTGTCCGACACGCTGACCCAGACCCAGCGCTTCATCGTGCTGGACCGCGAATTCGGCGACGAACTGCAAGCCGAGATCGACCACATCAACAGTGGCAACGTGCGCCTGCAGGACACCGCACGCGTGGGCCAGCAGCTGGCTACCGACCTGATCCTGATCCCGACCATCGAACGCTTCGAGTACCCGCGCAGCGTGCGCAACCTGCGCATGTCCGACCGCCAGGTGACCTCGTACTCCGGTGGCGGCCGCATCACCCTGCGCCTGATCAACGCCACCACCGGCCAGGTGGTGATGTCCGACAGCTTCGACCACCAGCTGGCCTCGACCGGCCCGAGCACCCTGCCGCGCGTGGTCAATGGCCGCAACATGGCCGCCGCGATGATGGAATCGCTGTCCGGCCAGATCGGCACAACCATCGTCACCACGCTGTTCCCGGTGTCGGTGGTTTCGGTGGACGGAGACCAGGTGGTGCTGAGCCAGGGCGGTGACACCGTGCAGGCCGGCCAGCGCTGGCAGGCCGTGCGCCTGGGCGAAGAACTGAAGGACCCGCAGACCGGTCGCTCGCTGGGCCGCAGCGAACACCCGTGCTGCACCATCCGCATCGACCGCGTGGCCGCACAGACCTCTTACGGCACCATCGAAGACGGCGTCGACGCCATGCGCGGCGGCTTCCGTCCGGGCCAGATTGAACTGCGCCAGAAGCTGGGCAGCAAGCCGGCTGCCGCCGCTGCAGGTGCGACTGCCTCGGCCGCTCCCGCAGCTGCCGCACGCCCGGCCGCCAAACCCAAGCCCAAGCCCGCTGCCGCCCCGGCCGAAGACCCGAACTGGTAACACGCCAAGGCAGCACACAGATGGGGTCAGAGCCCTTTCCCACCGGGAAAGGGCTCTGACCCTTTCTTGTTTCCGTCCGTGTCGACCAAGGTCGACACCTACCAACAGCGGTGTGTCGCCCAAGGTCGACACCTACCAACAGCAGCGGGAACCTGTCGAAGGCGGGGTGGGTCCGGTTGCGGGGGTGTCCGCGGCATGGATGCCGCGGCCAAGCCCCCAGGGATGGGTTTACGGCGTCCCCCGCAACCGTAGCCACTCCGCCTACCCTCAGGAAGCCAGCTTCTGCTTTTGCTTCGGCCGTTGCCGTTGCTTCGGCAGGTGCAGGGCGCAGCCCTGCCGAATCCCATTACACTCCAGAAGGATTTCCCTGCTGGAGAGAGCAATGAAACGAGCAGTACTGGGCGTGCTGGCCCTGTCAGTGTCGAGCGCACTGATGGCGGCCACCCCGAAATTCGATGGCGCGCGGATCTCCGCCGACGTCAAGGAACTGGCCTCCGACGCCTACGAAGGCCGCTCCCCGGCCACCGCCGGCGAAGAGAAGACCGTCACCTATCTCAGCAAGCAGTTTGCCGACGCCGGCCTGCAGCCGGGCGGCGACCTCAAGGACGGCAAGCGCCTGTGGACCCAGGCCGTGCCGCTGCGCAAGGGTGACATCGTCGGCGCACCGCAGCTGGCGCTGCACCAGGGTGGGAAGACCGTCAGCCTCGAACAGGGCAAGCAGATCGCCGTGCGCGCCGCCATGAACGGCGCCAGCAACGTCGACATCAGCAAGGCCCCGCTGGTGTTCCTCGGCTACGGCGTCAAGGCACCGGAGCGCAACTGGGACGACTTCAAGGGCGTGGACCTGAAGGGCAAGATCGCCGTCGTGCTGATCAACGACCCGGATTTTGAAACCGGCCAGGGCGACTTCGACGGCAAGGGCATGACCTACTACGGCCGTTGGACCTACAAGTACGAAGAGGGCGCACGCCAGGGCGCGCTGGGTGTGCTGATCGTTCACGAGACCGCACCGGCCTCCTATGGCTGGGCCACCGTCGCCGGCTCCAACACCAACACCATGTTCGACGTCGTGCGCGACAACCCGGCCGAGAGCCATCCGCTGCTGGAAGGCTGGATCCAGCGCGACCTGGCCGTGGAACTGTTCCGTTCGGCCGGGCAGGATTTCGAAGCACTGAAGAAGAAGGCGCAGCAGCGTGACTTCACGCCGGTGCCGCTGACCGGTGCCAGCCTGGATGCGAAGTACGCGGTGAAGACCGAAGTGATCACCTCGCACAACGTGGCCGCGCGCCTGGAAGGCAGCAGCCACCCGGACGAGACTGTCATCTACAGTGCGCACTGGGACCACATCGGCGTGGGCGAGCCCGACGCACGCGGCGACCGCATCTTCAACGGCGCGCTGGACAACGCCAGCGGCACCGCATCGCTGATCGAACTTGCCCGCGGTTTCGCCAAGCAGAAGCGCCCGCAGCGCTCGGTGCTGTTCCTGGCGGTGACCGCCGAAGAGAAGGGCCTGCTGGGTTCGGAGTACTACGCCACCCATCCGCTGTATCCGCTGGAAAAGACCGTGGCGATGATCAACATGGACGGTATGGCGCCGTTCGGCCCGTCGCGTGACTTCGGCATCTACGGTGCCGCGCGCTTCGAACTGCTGGACCAGCTGAAGGACGTGGCCAAGGGCTGGGATATCCGCTACACGCCGGACCCGAAGCCGGAAGCCGGCCTGTTCTTCCGCTCCGATCACTTCCCGTTCGCCAAGCGCGGCGTGCCAGCGCTGTCGTGGTCGGCTGGCCAGGATTGGGTGGACGGCGGCGTGGCCGCAGGCAAGAAGGCCTCGGAGGACTACACCGCCAAGCGCTACCACCAGCAGGGCGACGAATGGCAGCCGGACTGGGTGTTCGCCGGTGCCGCCCGCGACCTGGAAGTGCTGTACACGCTGGGCAACCAGCTGGCCAACTCGCGCAGCTGGCCGAACTGGAGCAAGGACGAGTCGTTCCGCGCCGTGCGTGACGCCAGCGCCGACCAGCGCAAGTAAGGCAACGCGCCGGGCTTGCCCGGCGCCTCCCAGGTAGTGCCGGCCGCTGGCCGGCAACCCTGTGATGCATGCGGAGATAATGGGGAGCCGGCCAGCGGCCGGCACTACCAGATGGGCTTCCATCCCCGCTTTCCGGCCCTTCGTCGCAGGCCGCTTGCTTGCCGGATGGGCCGCCCTATGCTCGGCTCACCCCCTTCCACCAAGGCGCCGCCGTGATCGCCAGCCTCTCCCTCATCCTCCGTCACCTGCTGGCCTGGGCCGCGGCACTGTTCGTGGCCGGCATGGTCTGGAGCGGCATTTTCAGCGGCATGAACGACGGCCCCGGCTGGGTGTTCGGGCTGCTGGTGATGTTCCTGATGATCTCGGCGCTGGGCAGTGCGGTGACCCATGTGCGCCGGGTCTGGCTGGTGGCCGGCCGCCTCGATGGCGCCACCCTGTCCGGGCGCCAGCGTCGGCAGATCGAACTGCCGATGGATGCCGGCCACGCCTTCGCGGTGGTCGAGGCGGCGGTGGGCGAGCTGCCGCGGGTGGAGGAGGTGGAAAGCTCGGCCGGCAGCCTGCAGGTGCGCGCCTATGTACGCCGTGTCGATCTCTGGAACGGCCGCCAGCCATCGCGCTGGAACTTGCCGGCACGGCTGGCGATCAAGCGCAACAGCGTGCTGGCCACGGTCACGCCGGGGCAGGGCACCAGCACCGTCACCCTGCTGTTCGAACCGGACGCAGGCTGGTGGGCCGACCTGTTGGCGCTGGATGAGGGCAGCAACTACGAGAATGCCGAAGCGGTCACCCGTGCGATCAGTCGACGCGTTGCCGACCAGCGTCGCGACGAGCAGGCCGCCGCCGAACAGACCCAGGTCGAGAAGGAGCTGTCGGTGGCGCGGCTGAACCTGCTGCATGCGCAGGTCGAACCGCATTTCCTGTACAACTCGCTGGCCAACGCACAGGTGCTGACCCGCACCGATCCTGCGCGCGCAGAACAGATGCTCGGCCATCTGATCCAGTACCTGCGCAGTTCGCTGCCGCAGGTGGACGAATCGGTATCCACCCTGGGTGTAGAGCTGGAGCGCACCCGCGCCTACCTGGAGATCCTGCGTATCCGCATGGGCGCGCGGCTGGCGGTGGAAGTGCAGGTGCCGACCGAACTGCATGAGGTGAAGCTGCCGGCGATGGCGCTGCAGACGCTGGTGGAAAACGCGATCAAGCACGGCCTGGAACCCAAGCCCGGCGGCGGCACGATCTGGATCCTGGCGCGTGGTTTCGATGACCATGTGACGGTGACGGTGGCCGACGATGGCCTCGGCTTCGGCCAGGGCACCAGTGGCACCGGCATCGGCCTGAAGAACCTGCGCGAGCGCCTGCGCCTGACCTGCGGCGAGCAGGCCGGTGTGGCGATCGTTGCCAACTTCCCCAGCGGCGTGGCCGCGACCATGACCCTGCCGCAGTCGGCCAAGGAACGCAGCCATGCCGCTTGAAGCGCTGATCGCCGAAGACGAAGAACTGCTGCGGCAGTCACTGGTGGAGCAGCTGGGCCGGCTGTGGCCCGAACTGAAACTGGTGGCCGAGTGCGAGGACGGCGCCAGTGCGCTGGAGCAGCTGGCCGAGAAGCAGCCGGATATCGCCTTCCTCGACATCCGCATGCCTGGCATCAGCGGCATCGAGGTGGCACGTTCGCTGTCCGAACTGAGCCCGCGTACCCAGGTGGTGTTCGTCACCGCCTATGACCAGTACGCCATCGATGCGTTCGAGCAGGGCGCAATGGATTATCTGCTGAAGCCGGTGAGCGACGAGCGCCTGCTGGCCACGCGCGAGCGCATCCTGTCGCGGCTGCCATCGACGCGCCAGGACGACGCGGTGCTTGAACGCCTGCTGCAACGGCTGGGTCCATCGCAGGGCAGCGCCGACCACCCGCCGCTGGCCTGGATCACCGCCAGCAACGGTCGTGAGACGCAGCTGATCATGCTGGAGGACGTGGCCTACTTCCGCGCCGACAACAAGTACACCACGGTGGTCACCGCCGCCGGCGAAAGCCTGCTGCGCACGCCGCTGCGCGAGCTGCTGGAAGTGCTCGACCCGCAGCACTTCCGCCAGATCCATCGTTCGACCATCGTCAACATGAAGGCGGTGGCGGCGGTGAGCCGCGACGATACAGGGCGCGGTGTACTGCGCCTGCGCCAGCGTGCGGAAACACTGGTGGTCAGCCAGCCCTTCATGAGTCTGTTCCGCGGCATGTAGCCGCGCCGCATCTTCCGATACCCGGAGCTTTCCATGCGTTCCTTCCTGCTTATGGGCCTCGCTGCTTTGGCGCTTGCCGGTTGCCAGAAGTCCACCGAGACCGCAATTACCCGCACCAACGCCAATGGCGTGGACACGCTGTACAGCAAGCGCACCGTGGTGGATGGGGTGGCACGCTTCGAGTGCATCGCCAGCCGCAGCGGCCAGTGCCACTACCTGGTGCTGGACCCGGCCTGCAGTCCCGATGCCGTCTGTGCGAAAGCGCCGATGCGGTCGTTTGCGGTGGCAGTGGGAGAGACGCGGGAGTTCAGTGACCTGCCGAAGGGCTTCAACCAATGGGTCAGCGAGGAACGGAAAGAACAATGCCACCGTGAGTGATCACGGTGGCATTGTGGGTCCCCCCGCTTCCCCGAAGGGTCAGTAGGCTGGCTGCAGCGTCAGTTCGTGGTGGTGCTCGGTTTCACCCACGTGGTTGAGGCGTCCCACCAGTTCCGAATGCTGCTTCATGCGCCCGATCTCGGTCATGATGCGGATGTCCTCATGGCGCAGTTCACGCCGGGCGGTGACCGCCTGCTTGTAGTCCAGCACTTCCGGATAATGCTCGGCCAGGTCCAGCGCCTCGGCCACGTGCTCGACGCTGTCGGCCTTGGAACTGATCCGCGCGCGGCTGTTGAACGCCTTCATCCAGCGCTCGAAACCGGCGGTACGGTCGAACATGTTGGCCATGAACCAGATTACGAACAGGATCGATACCCATGAGCCGAACACGATCACCACGCGGGTGAAGGTGATATGGAAATCGTCACGCCACAGGTAGTTGGCAATCAGGCCGAGGATCAGCAGCGACGCCGCCTGCCAGCCCACGATCGAGGCGATCAGCCATTGGCACTTGGCCTGGGCGAGCACAGCCACTTCGTCGCGGATCTGCTGCTCGCTGAGGTTGCGCCAGTGCGCGACCTGTTTATCGAACGGGCTGCTGTAGAGCTCGTTGTCGCGAAGCAGAATTCCCAAACCCTTGAACAAAGCAATCATGGCTGGCTCCTTGTGGAACGTGCGTCGATCAGCGTTGGACGGTGTGGCGGGTTCAGTTCTAGCACTTCCAGCGAGCCGTGCAATGGGGCCAAGGCCAAGCGGCGCAAGGCTTCTGTCTGAATGAGTGAATGTTGCTGCGTTGCAGCATCGCGGCTGCAGCCTGCGACAAGATGTCGCAGGGTGAAACGTGCTGCGGCCGCACATGAAACCGTGGCTGAGTGCGGAGACTCGCCGTTGGCGTCGTGATCGCCCAGAATCGGGGCCGACCGCGCAGCGCGCGGCCGTTCTTCCGCCTTTCCTGGACCTGTGATGCCGGCTCTGCTGCAGCGACTCTCCCGCCCCGTGACCGCGCCGATCCGGCGCTGGGTCCTGGAGGCCTTCCCGCGTGGCCAGAGCGGCATCGATTACGACCACCCACTGGGCGACCCGGGCTGGTTCGGCCCCGACAGCGTCACCTGGCGACTGCATGCCGAGTTCCCCTCGATGCTGGCCGGTGGCCTGTGTGCGCTGATGCTGCAGACCCTGCACCCGCGCGCGCTGGCCGGCGTGTACGACCACTCCAATTTCCGCCAGGACCTGGTGGGACGCCTGCGCCGCACCACCGCCTTCGTTGCCGGCACCAGCTATGCGCCCAGCGGCGAGGTGGAGGCGCTGGTGGCCAAGGTACGCCGCATCCATGCGCAGATCCGCGGCCAGACCGCGCAGGGCGAGGGGTATGCCGCCGATGATCCGCAGTTGCTGACCTGGGTGCATGTGACCGAAGCATTCGGTTTCCTGCAGGGTTTCCGCCGCTACGGGCGCGAGGTGCCCGAGCCCATTGCCGACCGCTATTACGACGAGTACCGCCGCGTGGCCGAAGCGCTGGGTGCGGTGGACGTACCGCGCAGCGAAGCGGAAGTGGCGGCGTACTTCTGTGCGCGGCAGCCGGAGCTGCGCGTGGACGAGCGCTCACGCGAGGTGCTGGAGGTGTTGTCCGGTGTGCGCCTGCCGGTACCGGTGCCGGGCCTGTCGCGCGAAGTGTTTCTGGGGGCCGGTGCCGCGCTGCTGCCGGACTGGGCCGAAGGCATGCTCGAGCGCAATGGCCGCCAACGGGCGCAGGCGGCCGCCTCGGCGAAACTGATGCGGGGCATGGCGCCGCTGTTCCGCCGCGCGCTGCCCGATGGCCTGGCCAGCCGCGCCTGCACGCGCGTGGGCGTGCCGGTGGATGTACTGCGCGAGTGGCCCACCGTTCCCCGGTAGGTGCCAACCTTGGTTGGCACGCGTTTCGCGCGGTGCCGCAGAAGCGCCAACCAAGGTTGGCATCTACCAAAGCGGGCCATGGGGTGGATCCATTCCATGCAAAACGGATTCCGCCGTAGATCCACGCCATGCGTGGATGGGCCTTACTCCGTCGACTTCAACCCACGCAACAGCATCTCCAACGCCGCCGTCGCCTGCCGCAACCGCGCGTCGCCCTGCTCGCCGTCGGCGATCCAGAACGCGGCCTCGGCCAGGCTGCCGTAGATCAGCGACGCCATCGCCTGCGCATCCACCGGCGCCACCGCACCCTCGGCAATCAGCTGCTCGATCAGGCGCTGCATCGAGTTCACGCAGTGCCGCTGCGATTCCGGTGAGGCGCCACCCAGCACCGCGCGCGCATCGCGCAGCACGATGCGCTGGATCTCCGGCTCCAGTGCCATCTCAAGATAGGCGCGGCAACGCTGCACGAAGCCGTCCCAGGCATCATCCGCGCCATCGCTGATCGCCTGCAGGCGCAGGTCGGTCTCGGCATCGAGCTGGGCGACGACAGCCGCCAGCAGACCCTTCTTGTCGCCGAAGTGGTGGTACAGCGCGCCGCGGGTCAGCCCGGCCTGGGCGGTCAGATCGTCCATCGAGGTGGCGGCATAGCCGTGCTCGCTGAACACGCGGCGGGCGGTGGCCAGCAGGCTGGCGCGGGTTTCTTCCATCTCGGCGCGGGTGCGACGAACCATTCGGAACTCCTTACATACACAGTGCATGATTATTTACATACGGTGCGTATGAATGTAGTCTCATATTCATACGCACTGTATGTATTGTCGTGGCGCTTCCCGCGCCAGGCAAGTCGCTGCCTTGGAGAATGCGATGGCCACCCCTTACCGCGACCTGTTCGCCGCCCCCGGCACCGCCGGCCTTGCCCTGGCCGGGCTGCTGGCCCGCCTGCCGCTGCCAATGACCGGCATCGGCATCATCACCCTCCTGTCGCAGCTGCGCGGCAGCTACGCACTGGCCGGCACGGTGTCGGCCACCTTCGTGCTGACCTACGCGCTGCTGTCGCCACAGGTATCGCGCTGGGTCGACCGCCATGGGCAGGGCAGGGTGCTGCCGTGGGCCACCGCGCTGAGCGCCAGCGGCCTGGTGGTGTTGTTGGCCTGCACCGTGCTGCAGGCACCGGACTGGACCCTGTTCGCCGCGGCGATGCTGGCCGGCTGCATGCCCAGCGTGTCGGCGATGGTGCGCGCGCGCTGGACCGCGATCCATCGCGGTCGCCCGCAACTGCAGACCGCCTACTCGCTGGAGACGGTGTTCGACGAGGTCACCTTCATTGCCGGGCCACCGTTGTCAGTCGGATTGTCGGTAGCGGTATGGCCACAGGCCGGCGTGCTGGCTGCAGCCCTGCTGCTGGTGCTCGGGGTGACCGCATTGGTTCTGCAGCGTGGTACCGAACCACCGCTGCAGCGATGCGAAGGCGCAACACCCTCGCGCTCGCTGCTGCGGCAACCGGAGATCCGCCTGCTGGCGTTGCTGATGCTGGCGATGGGAGTGATCGTCGGCACGGTCGACATCACCAGCGTGGCCTTCGCCGAACAGCGTGGCCAGCCCCTCGCAGCGAGCGTGGTGCTGTCGGCCTATGCGCTGGGCAGCTGTGCGGCAGGCCTGCTGTTCGGTGCGCTGAAGCTGCAGGTGCCGTTGCCGCGCCTGTTGCTGCTGGGCGCAGCGGCCACCGCGCTGACCACGTTGCCGTTGCTGTGGGTCGGCAACCTGCCTGCACTGGCCGTTGCCGTGCTGCTGGCCGGCGTGTTCTTCGCGCCGACGATGATCGTGGCGATGTCGCTGGTCGAACAGCGCGTGCCCGGAGCGCGGCTTACCGAGGGCATGACCTGGTTGCTGGCCGGGCTCAACATCGGCGTTGCGCTTGGCGCGGCGCTGTCCGGGCAGAGGGTCGATGCCGATGGCGTGCGCAGTGGCTTCGTGGTCGCGCTGTGCGCGGGCGCCTTCGTGCTGCTGATCGCCATGTTCGTGCAGCGCGCGCTGCGTACCCCTTTCTCTTCCACCTCGCTTGAAGGAACCGTCCCATGAGCGCTTCTTCGCCTGCGCTTGCCGCACCTGTGGCCCGTTACCCGTGGTGGGCAGTGTCCGCCGTCGGCCTGGCCACGTTCTCGGTGGTCACCACTGAAATGCTGCCGGTCGGCCTGCTGACGCCGATCGCCGACAGCCTCGGTGCTTCCGAAGGCACCGCCGGCCTGATGATCTCGTTGCCGGCGCTGCTGGCGGCGTTGTTCGCGCCGCTGGTGGTGGTCGTCGCCGGTGGCATCGATCGCCGCCGCATCCTGTGTGGGCTGCTGGGCCTGTTGCTGGTGGCCAACATCGCCTCGGCTCTGGCACCCGGTATCGCCTGGCTGCTGGCCGCGCGCGTGCTGGTGGGGCTCTGCATGGGCGGCATCTGGGCCGTCGCCGGGGGCCTCGCGGCGCGCCTGGTGCCGGCACAGCGGATCGGACTGGCCACCTCGATCATCTTCGGTGGCGTGGCCGCCGCCTCGGTCCTTGGCGTGCCGCTGGGCGCGCTGATCGGCGATGCACTGGGCTGGCGCTGCGCATTCGCGGCAATGGCGCTGTTCAGCGCTGTGGTCCTGCTGCTGCATGTGGTGGTGGTTCCCGCGTTGCCGGTGGCAACGTCGGTGCGGCCGCGGCAGTTCGTGCAGCTGCTCGGCCATCGCGGCCTGCAGCGTGGCCTGTGCTTGACCCTGCTGCTGGTGGCCGGGCACTTCATCGCCTTCACCTACGTGCGGCCGCTGCTGACGACGGTGTCGGGCGTGGATGCGAAGTGGATCGGCGCCCTGCTGTTTGCCTATGGCCTGGCCGGCATCGCCGGCAACTTCATCGCCGGTCCGATGGCTGCACGGCATCCGCGTGGAATGCTGCTGGCGATTGCCTTGGGCCTGCTGCTGGCGCCGCTGTTGCTGCTGTGGGTGGGCAGTACGCCGACCGGCGGCATTGCGGTGCTGCTGTTGTGGGGCCTGGCCTATGGTGGTGTCTCGGTAGGCCTGATGAGCTGGATGATGAAGGCGGTTCCGCGTGCGCTGGAGATCGCCACCGCGTTGTACGTGGGCGTGTTCAACATCGGCATCGCGCTCGGGGCGTGGGGCGGTGGACGGCTGCTGGACGGCATCGGGTTGCACGCCAACCTGTGGGCTGCGGTGGTGTTGGCTGCGAGCGCTCTGCTGATGGTTGCCACCAGCCGCAGGTAGATCCACGCGATGCGTGGATTCCCACCCCGTGCCGACCAAGGTTGGCACTCACCAAAGCGAGGCATGTGCCAACCAAAGTTGGCAGCTACCGGGAAATGAAACGGGCGCCTTGCGGCGCCCGTTCCAGTTACATCACCACACCTTGACCCGCTTGTCCGGGGCCAGGTACAGCTTCTGGCCTTCCTTCACTTCGAACGCCGGGTACCAGGCGTCGATGTTGCGCACGGTCAGTGCGCGGAACTGGCCCGGTGCATGCACATCGGTCAGCAGCGAGTTGCGCAGCGCCTGCTCGCGGCTCTTGCTGCGCCAGGCCTGGGCAAAGCCGAGGAAGAAGCGCTGGTCGGGTGTGAAGCCTTCCAGGGTCTGGCCCGGCTTGCCCTGCAGCGACAGCTGGTAGGCGTCATAAGCAGTGCCCAGGCCGGCCACATCGGCGATGTTCTCGCCCAGGCTCAGCTTGCCGTTGACGTGCACGCCGGGGAACGGCTCATAGCTGCTGAATTGCGCGGCCAGCGCATCACCGGCGGCGTTGAACTGCTTGAGGTCCTCGGCGGTCCACCAGTTGTGCAGCTTGCCGGTCTCGTCGAACAGCGCACCGGCGTTGTCGAAGCCATGGCTGATCTCGTGGCCGATCACCGCGCCGATCGCACCGTAGTTCACCGCATCGTCGGCCGCACCGTCGAAGAACGGCGGCTGCAGGATCGCGGCCGGGAACACCAGGCGGTTCTCCAGCGGCACGTTCATCGCGTTGATGGTCTGCGGCAGCATCGCCCACTCGCTGTGGTCGACCGGCTTGCCCAGCTTGGCGATGTTGCGCTGGTACTCGAACAGTTCGGCGCGCTGCGCATTGCCCAGCGCATCATCGCGGCGGATCTCCAGGCCGCTGTAATCACGCCACTTTTCCGGATAGCCCATGCCCACGGTCAGGCCGGCGACCTTGGCCTTGGCGCTGGCCTTGGTCTGCGGTGACATCCAGGCCAGCGCATCGATGCGCTTGGCGAAGGCAGCGATGATGTTCTTCGCCATCTCGTCGGCACGTTCCTTGGTCTTCGCGTCGAAGTGCTTCTCGACGTAGCGCTTGCCAATGGCCTCGCCCACTGCGTGGTTGGCGTCATCCACTGCGCGCTTCCAGCGGTCGCTCTGCTGCGGGGTGCCGCTCAGCGCGGTGCCATGGAAGGCGAAGCGGGCATCGGCGAACTTCTTCGGCAGGTACGCCGCGGCACGGTCCAGCGCGTGGAAGGCCAGGTAGTCCTTCCAGGCGTCCAGCGGCTCGGTGGCGACCAGCTTGGACAGCCCGGCCACGGCCTTGGGCTGCCACACGATGAAGTCCTGCTGCTTGCCCAGCGCCGCTGCATCGAGGAAGGCGTTCCAGTCCATGCCCGGTGCCTTGGCATTGAAGTCGGCCTGGGTCCAGGGGTTGGCACCCTTGGTCACGTCGTTGGTTTCTTCCTGGGTGGCGTGTGCCTGCGCGATCTTGGTCTCCAGCGCGAGGATGCGCTGCGCCTTGCCGGCCGGGTCGGCAACGCCGGCCAGCTGCAGCATCTGTGCGATGTAGGCCTGGTACTGCTTGCGCAGTTCGGCCATGCGGCCACCCCCCAGGTAGAAATCGCGGTCGGGCATGCCCAGCCCGCCCTGCACCAGGTACGGCGCGGTGCGGTCCGGCTGCAGCATGTCCACCGACACCCACAGGCCGAACAGGCGGTCGGTGTAGAAGTTGGTGGCGTTGAGCAGGTCGACATCGGCGCGCATGTCGCCGCCGAGCGTGCGCGCCAGGCCGGCCTTGTCTGCGATGGCTTCGATCGCCTTCAGCTGCGGCTGCACCGGCGCGAGGCCGTGCTGCTCGATGCCGGCTTCATCCATGAAGGCGGCGTAGTAGTCGCCGATCAGCTTGTCGTCACCGTTGGCCTGGGCGTTGCCGGCAGCGCCTTCGAGGATGGCGCGGGTATCGGCCAGGGTCTTTTCGGCGATGACGTTGAAGCTGCCGAAGCGCGAGCGGTCGGCGGGGATCTCGGTGTTCTTGACCCAGGTGCCGTTGGCGAAGCCGAAGAAGTCGTCGCCGGCGGCAATGCTGCGGTCCATGCCGCTGGCATCGAAGCCGAAGCTGCCCAGCATCGGCTTGGCCGCTGCGGGTGCGGCATCGGCCGGCGCGGCGGTGCCGGCGGCCGGTTCGGCCGGGCGGTCGCAGGCGGCCAGGGACAGGCTGGCAACGATGGCCAGTGCCAGGGTGGGACGGCGCAGCTTTGACATGGACTTCTCTTGCAGCGGAAAACCCCAAGTCTAATCCGCCCCGGCCCGGCTGGCCGTTCCGTTGCACCGCAGCGCCTGTGCAGGATCTGGCTGAACGCGCGGATGCGATCTTCACGGCGCCAGCCGCGTGGTGCATGCTGGCCGCTGGAACCCTGCGCGGACACGGGGAGGTGGCCATGCGGGGCGGTGCCAGGCGTCAAGAATGGCGTCCGCCGGCCGTTGAGGTCGGGGACGTGGAGGATTCGTTCGCGCATGAAGCCAGCCGACTGCACAAGGAAGACCGACCGATGCCCGCGCTGAAGCGGGCGTTGGCTCGGCCGTTGCGCGCCATTACCTGGGGCGGCGTGCTGCTGGGCGTGTTGCTGGTGGCTGGCTTGACCACCATGCTGGCCAACGACCACCACCGCCGGCTGGAGGCTGCGCAGCGCCAGAGCCGAGCGCTGGCGGTGGGCAGCGAGCGCCTGCTGGCGCTGGAACTGCGCAACCTGGAACGGGCGATGTCCGGTATCGCCGCCGACGCGGCCGAACTGTTCCGCCGCGTGCCGGTACAGGCGCCGGCACTGCTGGATGCCGCCATCGGCGGCGTGCTGAGCCGCCATGCCGAGCTGCACAGCATCGTGGTGCTGGACCGCCACGGCCGCGCGATCACCGCCGGCAAAGGCGATCTGAACCTGCCGCTGTGGACCGACCCGCAGCGGCGCGGGCAGGGCAGCGCGCTGTACATCGGTCCGCCGCAGCAGGCCGGCGACGATGGATGGGTGGTGCCGCTGGCGCTGTCGATGGCCGACGATCGCTGGCTGCTGGCGCGGCTGCGCTGCGGCGAACTGCAACGCATCATCGGCGGGCTGGATGTGGGCCCGAACGGACTGGTCTCGATCAGCGATGCCGAGGGTTACATGCTGGCGCGGGTGCCGGATCCGCATGGCACGGTCGGCCGTCGCTTCGACCTGCCTCGGCGTGACCTGCTCGGCAAGCAGGCGGTGGTCGAGCTGGGCAGCGTGCCGGGCGCGGTCGATGGCGTGCCACGGATCATCACCGTCAGCACGCTCGAGCGCAGCCCGCTGGCGGTGCAGGTCGGGTTGGCCGATGAGGACGTGCTGGCGCCCTGGTGGCCGTACCTGCAGGCGTCAGTGGCGATCGTGCTGGCTTACATCGGGGTGCTGCTGGTACTGCTGTACGCGGTGCGCCGCAGCACCCGCCGCCAGCAGTCGATGGCGGAGGAACTGAAGACCGGCCACGCCGAACTGCGGCTGGCGCACCAGGTGGGCCGTGTCTGCACCTGGTATGTGGACGAGGATGCGGCACTGCTGCGCTGGTCGCCGCTGGCCCGAGAGATTTTCGGGGTGCAGACCGATGCGCTGCCGGTGGCTGATTTCTTTGCGCGCGTGCACCGTGATGACGCCGCGCGCCTGCAGCACGCCTTCGACCAGGCGTTTGCCGGTAGTGCGGTGCTCGACCAGGTGTTCCGGCTGGTGCTGCCCGGTGGCGAGGTGCGCTGGGTCGGTGCACGCGGCCAGCGGGTCGAGGTGGCTGACAGTGAGCGGCGCATGATCGGTGCGCTGACCGACCTGAGCGAGCGCTACCAGGCGCGTGAGCAGATGGGCGAAGCGGAGCGTCGTTTCCGCCTGCTGTTCGACCGCAACCCGGCGCCGTTCTGGGTGTTTGATCCGGATACGCTGCGCTTCATCGAGGTCAACGACGCCGCTGTGCGCCAGTATGGCTACAGCCGCGAAGAATTCCTGGCGATGAGCATCCTCGACATCCGCCCGCGCGAAGGCTGGGACGAGGTGAAGGGCGCGATCGCCAAGGCCCGCGTCGGCGAGCTGCAGGACGCCACCGTGCGCCTGCACCGGCGCAAGGATGGCAGCGTGTTCGAAGTGCGCGCACACCTGTCCCGGCTCGATTTCGATGGCCAGCCGGCGTGCCTGGTGCTGGCCGAGGACGTCAGCGAACGGCTGGCCTACGAGCGCGACCTGGCCTACCAGGCGCGGCACAACCCGGCCACCGGCCTGCTCAACGTGCGCGCGCTGACCGAACAGCTGGATGAGCACGATGCGGGCTACACCATAGCGTTCGTGCAGCTGCGCGGCCTGCAGCTGGTGGCCGATACGCTGGGACGCGAGATCGGCGATGCGGTGCTGCAGTCGATGGCCACCCGGCTGGGCGGGCTGGGTGCACGCTGCGGCACGCTGGCCTTCCAGCCGGCAGAGGATTTCGTGTTCGCCATCAGCACCGGGCAGGATGTCCAGCGCGTGCTGGACGACCTGCTGCAGATCGTATCGGCGCCGATGCGCGGCAAGGATTCGCTGCACCAGTTCGAGCCGCGTATCGGCGTGGCTACGCACGTGGCCGGTGACGGCCACAGTGCCGAGCAGGTGATCGGCATGGCGGCACAGGCCGCGCATGCGGCGCGCGCCGAGGGCAATGTGGTGGTCTGGTTCGACGCGTCGGTGACCACGCGGCTGGCCGACCGCCTGCGCCTGGCCGGGCGCATCCATGCCGCCATCGACAACGAGTTCCAGCTGTATTTCCAGCCGATCCGGCACGCCGGCGATGGCAGTCCGGCGGCGCTGGAGGCGCTGCTGCGCTGGCCGCAGGCTGACGGCAGTTTCATTCCGCCCAACGAGTTCATCCCGTTGTGCGAAGACACCGGACTGATCCTGGCACTGGGGCGCTGGGTGATCCGCGCGGCGGCGAAGGCGCAGCGGCGGCTGGTCGATGCCGGTTGGGGCGAGCTGCCGATCGCGGTCAACGTGTCGGCGGTGCAGTTCTTCAACAGTGACCTGGTAACCGAGTTCACGCGCGCGCAGCAGGACTTCGGCCTGGCCCGCGGCGCGCTGCACGTGGAGCTGACCGAGAGCAGCCTGATGCGCAAGCCGGCGCAGGCGATGCAGACCATGCAGCGCCTGCACGAGCAGGGCATCAGCGTGTCGCTGGATGATTTCGGTACCGGCTACTCGAGCATGTCCTACCTGCAGCACCTGCCGCTGGACATCCTGAAGATCGACCGCAGCTTCGTTGCCGACGTGGAAACCAACCCACGCAATGCCTCGATCTGCCGCGCGCTGCTGTCGCTGGGCCACAGCATGGGGCTGACCATCATCGCCGAGGGCGTGGAAACGCCGGGGCAGCTGGACTGGCTGGCTGCGCACGGCTGTGACCAGGTGCAGGGCTACCTGCTGGGCCGGCCGGCGCCGCTGGAGCAGATCATTGATGCGCTGGATGAGGTGGCCGCCTAGGCCGCGCTTCGCGCTCGCCGGGCATGGCCCGGCGCTACCGGAACTGATCGGGACCTGATGCGTTCGCCGGGCATGGCCCGGCGCTACCGTGTCACGTGGGCGCACTTCTGGTAGCGCCGGGCCATGCCCGGCGGACGCACCCTTACACCCCGGTTTCCACCAGATGGTCGATGAAGCTGCGTACCTTTGGCGCCAGGTGGCTGCGGCTGGTGTAGACCGCGAAGATGCCGATCGGCGAGGCCTCCCATTCGGGCAGGATGCGTACCAGGCGACCATCAGCCAGCGCGTCTTCGAGCAGGAAATCTGGTTGCAGGATCACGCCCATGCCGGCGATTGCTGCTTCGCGCAGCACGTCGCCGTTGTTGGCGTGCAGCAGGCTGCTTACTCCCACCTTCACTTCGCCACCGGGGCCCTGCAACGGCCAATGGTCGCCGGCGGACCAGTAGCTGTAGCTCAGGCATGCATGTGCCTGCAGCTCCTGCGGGGTCTTTGGCGCACCGTGCGCGGCCAGGTAGGAAGGTGCGGCGCACAGGCTCACCCGCGATTCGCCGAGGCGGCGCGCGATCAAGGTAGGGCTGGGCTCGCGGGTGATGCGAATGGCCACGTCGTAGCCTTCTTCGACCATGTCCACCAGGCGGTCGGACAGGGCCAGGTCCAGTTCCACCTGTGGAAAGCGCTCGCGGTAGCTGGCCAGTAGTGGCCCGAGGCGGGCGATGCCCCAGCTGACCGGCGCGTTGATCCGCAGCGTGCCCGAGGGCTCCAGCGCCTGCGCACCGATGCTGGCCTCCAGCGCGTCGAACTCGGCCAGCAGGCGCACGCACTGGGCGTAGTAGGCGGCACCGGCACTGGTCGGGCTGACCCGGCGCGTGGTGCGGTGGAGCAGGCGCGTGGCCAGGCGCTTCTCCAGCGCGGCGACGTGGCGGGTGACGCCGGCGGTGGACAGGTCCAGGGCCTGCGCGGCAGCACTGAAGCCGTTGCGCTCGACCACTGCCACGAACACGCGCATCGCCTCGAGGGTGTCCATTGTTGCGCCTTTTGAAATAAATACGGTCGAAAGATCGTATTTATCGATTCGTGAAGGCGCAATAACCTGTGTCCACTCCCTTCAAGGTGTTTTCCCCATGCACACCACGACTGCTCCTGTTTCGCCGCTGGCCCCGTATGGCGCCACCCTGCTGCGCCTGGCCCTGGGCATGCTGTTCCTGGTCCATGCGCTGACCAAGCTGCTGGTGTTCACCCCGGCCGGTACCGCCGCGTTCTTCGAATCGCTGGGCCTGCCCGGCGTGCTCGGTTACCTCACCATCGGCGTCGAGCTGGTGATCACCGCCGCATTGCTGCTGGGCATCTACGCACGCTGGGTGGGCCTGATCGGCGTGCCGCTGCTGCTGGGCACCATCGTCACCGTGCATGGCGCCAATGGCTTCGGTTTCGCCAACGCTGGCGGCGGCTGGGAATACCCGGCGTTCTGGGCACTGGCGCTGGTAGTGCTGTTCCTAGTCGGCGATGGCAAGTGGACCCTGCGTTCGCGCTGATCGCCGCCTGATCCTGCAACTGGAGAATTCCATGTCCCGCCTGCCTTCGCTGTACATCTCGCATGGTTCGCCGATGACCGCCCTGCATCCGGGCCAGGTCGGCGTGCGCCTGGCCGAGCTGGCGCGCGACCTGCCGGCGCCACGTGCCATCGTGATCGCCTCGGCGCACTGGCTGGGCCGGCAGCCGCTGGTCGGCGCACACCCGCAGCCGCCGACCATCCATGACTTCGGCGGCTTCCCGCGCGCGCTGTTCGAACTGCAGTACCCGGCGCCGGGTGATCCAGCGCTGGCCGAAGAGGTGGCCGGCCGCATCGCCGCCGCTGGCCTGCCGGTGGCGCTCGACCCGCAACGTGGCCTCGACCACGGTGCGTGGGTGCCGCTGCGGCTGTTGCGCCCGCAGGCCGACATTCCGGTGGTGCCGCTGTCGATCCAGCCGCTGCTCGGGCCCGAGCACCAGTTCGCGCTGGGCCGTGCGCTGGCGCCGCTGCGCGATCAGGGCGTGCTGCTGGTCGGCTCGGGCAGCATCACCCACAACCTGCACGACTGGGGGGACTACCAGGACGGCAAGGAAGCGCCGTACGTGCGGCCCTTCATTGAGTGGGTGGAGCAGCGCCTGGCCGCCAATGACCGCCAGGCCCTGTTGGATTACCGCCGGCAGGCGCCATTCGCCGAACGCGCGCACCCGACCGACGAGCACCTGTTGCCGCTGTTCTTCGCGATGGGCGCGGCCGGCGAGGGCGGCTTCGGTGCACGCCGCATCGACGCTGGTATCGATGCCGGCTTCCTCGCCATGGATCTGTACCGCTTCGACGGGGCATGAGCCGGGGCTGACGCGCGGCGGCCGTGGTCGCCGCGGTCGTGGCCGCGTGTGGTAATTTTTTCCGGGTTTCCGGCGCTGGCCCCCGTGCCTCCCCGCGCGCCGCTTCCTGGAAGAAGCATGCATACCATCGAAGTCGTCCTGGCGATGCTGGTGGCCGTTGTCGCCAGCGGCTACCTGGTTCGCGTCCTGCCGTTCTCATTGCCGCTGCCGCTGGTGCAGATCGGCCTGGGTGCGGTGATCGCCGGGGTGTTCAACCGCGGGCACGCGTTGGAGCCGGAAGTGTTCTTCCTGCTGTTCCTGCCGCCGCTGCTGTTCCTCGACGGCTGGCGCATCCCCAAGCAGGGCCTGTTCCGCGATAAAGGCGCGATCCTCGAGCTGGCGTTTGGCCTGGTGGTGTTCACCGTGATCGGTGCCGGCCTGCTGATCCACTGGATGATTCCGGTGATGCCGCTGGCGGTGTGCTTTGCGCTGGCGGCGATCGTGTCGCCGACCGACCCGGTGGCGGTCGGGGCGATCGCCTCCAAGGCACCGATTCCCAAGCGCCTGATGCACATCCTGGAAGGTGAGTCGCTGCTCAACGATGCGTCCGGCCTGGTCTGCTTCCGCTTCGCGGTGGCGGCGGTGATGACCGGTACCTTCTCGCTGGCCACGGCCTCGCTGACCTTCCTGTGGGTGGCGGTGGCCGGCCTGGCGGTGGGCGTGGCGGTCACCCTCGGTGTTTCCACCTTCCAGCGCTGGCTGTGGCGCCGCTTCGGCGAGGAGCCGGGTGCGGCGATGCTGGTCAACCTGCTGATTCCGTTCGCGGCCTACCTGCTGGCCGAAGAGATCAATGCCTCGGGCATCCTGGCTGCGGTCGCGGCCGGCATCTCGATGAGCTACGTGGAAATGACCGGCCGCGTCTCCGGCAGCATGCGCGTGCAGCGTGCCGGGGTCTGGAACATGCTGCAGTTCAGCTTCAACGGCATCATGTTCGTGCTGCTGGGCGAGCAGCTGCCGGGCATTGTCGAACGTGCCACCACCACCATGAACGAGAGCGGCCACCAGAGCGCGTGGTGGTTGCTGGTCTACGTGCTGGTGATCAATGCCACGTTGATCACGCTGCGCCTGCTGTGGGTATGGCTGTCGCTGCGCTGGAACCTGCTGCGCGCGCGGCGTCGCGGGCTGGAGCGTGGCGAGGCGCCGAACTGGCGCATCGTGGTGGCCACCTCGGTGGCCGGTGTGCGCGGTGCGATCACCCTGGCCGGCGTGCTGACGCTGCCGTTGTTCCTGCCTGATGGCAGTCCGTTCCCGGCGCGCGATCTGGTGATCTTCCTGGCCGCGGCGGTGATCCTGTTCTCGCTGGTCGGCGCCAGCGTGGCGCTGCCACAGTTGCTGAAGGGTCTGCAGCTGCCGGCCGATTCGGGTGAACGCAAGGAAGAAGACCTGGCACGCAGGCTGTCATCGAAGGCCGCGCTGGCGGGTGTGGAGCGCATGCGCCAGCAGATGGTGATGAACCAGAACACCGAGAACGTGCAGCTTTACAACGACGCCGCCTCGCGGGTGAGCCTGCTGTACCAGCGGCACCTGGAGAAGGACAGCGACGGGCCCGACGTGGACCCGGAGAAGGTGCAGCGCATGGAACTGGGCTATCGCCAGCTGCGCAGCGCCGGCCTCAATGCCGAGCGCGAGGAACTGTTCCGGCTGACCCGGCGCGGGGTGATCTCCGATGAGATCTCGCGACGCCTGATCCGCAACCTGGACCTGCTGGAATCGCGCAAGCGCGAATGACCCGGCCCCGGTAGCGCCGGGCCATGCCCGGCGGTCCCAGGTGGGTGCGGACCGTAGTCCGCACGCCTTATTCCGGCTTCGTTTCCAGGAAATATGCCTCGACCTTGCCCTTGACCTTGATCGTCATCGGGTTGCCACGGCGGTCGCGGGCCTTGCCGGCCTGCACGCGGATCCAGCCTTCGCTGACCGAATATTCTTCGACGTTGTCGCGCTCGACGTCGTTGAAACGCACGCCGACGCCGCGCTCCAGCGCCTGCGCATCATGGAAGGGGCTGGCCGGGTTGATCGCCAGGTGGTCGGGAGGGGTATCGCTCATCGCTTCATTCAGGGTGACGGCCACCAAGGCCGGCTTCAGCGCTACAGGATAAACCGTAGAATGCCCGCCTGCCCCAAGGAGTGCCCGCCATGCCCGACAACAGCGATTATTTCGACTTCGAAGAAGACGTCCAGGATTTCGACGAGGCCGATTTCGAGGCGCGTGTCTGGAACCTGCTGGTGCTGATCAATCCGGGTGATGACGAGCAGGCCCTGCAGCAGTTCAACCGCTGGCGCGAGCAGCTGGCCGAGCAGGGGCAGCCGCTGGAGGCTGACAGCGACTGGCTGCCGGCCCTGTTCACGGCCATCGCCTGGCAGTCGGGCTTCGAGGTGGAGCGCGACGACCTGGATTCGCTGCAGTCGGCGGTCAATGAGCTGTCGGCGCGCTTCAACGTACAGCTGGACTGGGGCGGCGACCTGGATGACGAGGACTTCGCCGAGGAGCTGGATGGTGTGCAGCTGATGTCCACCGCTTTTGATCGCCTGCGCGAACACAACTACACGCTGTGGAGCGTGGATGCCGGCAGCGATGGCTTCACCGGCGTGATGGCACTGACCCGCGATGACGACGCGATGCTGGCGCTGTGCTCGCTGCTGAACGTGGAAATCCGCTTGGGCAGCGACCCGTTCTGAAAGTGATCGGTAGCGCCGGGCCATGCCCGGCGGCTTCTCACCGCACTGCGCGCTCGCCGGGCATGGCCCGGCGCTACCCATCTACGGCCGGTACTGCGCCCTGGCGGTGGCGATCACGGCTTTTACCAGCGCGCGGTCGGTATGCCGGGAAATCGCCCGGGCACCCAGCGCGATTGCCTGCGCACGCAGGTCTGCAGTGACATCGTAATGCGCACCGCTGGCCTTGTTCTGGAGGGCCCGCGGTGGAATGCCGAGCTGCGCCGCCATGGCGTGCAGCTCGGTCAAGGTGTCGGCCATCAGGTGCGCCCAGCGCTGACCGCGCCAGGGATGCACCGCGTCATCGACGTAGACCGACACCGCCGTGGCCGGATCAGGCCTGCGGCTTGCCGTCGGCGTCGGCGGCCGGGGTGGCCTCGGCGTCGGCAGCGCCTTCGGCGCCGGTGTTCTCTGCAGCAGCGTCATCGGCAGCTGCTTCGCCTTCAGCGGCTGCGTCTTCGGCCTGCTCGCTGGCGAACTCGGCTACCAGCTTGTCCAGGTACTCCTCGGCGGTCTGGCCGGCTTCAGCAGCCAGGGTGTCCAGCAGCTTCTGCATCAGCTCGGAGTATTCCAGGGTGACCGTGCGGCCTTCGGCTTCCTGCATGTTCGACAGGTGCTTGAGCATGGCCAGCATCGGCACCGGGTTGTCGGCGTTGCCCATGGTCTGGCCACCGATGGCCAGCAGCCACTCACGGCCCTGCAGGCCGATGGCGGCCACGGCCTGGCCGTCTTCGCTGAGCAGCACGGCATGGTTCTGCACCTGCTCGCGCGCGTTCAGACGGAGGAACGGACGCTTGGCCTGCTGCTTCTTGCGCTTGTCGCGCTTGGCCTTGGAGTTCTGGGACATGGGGTGGAATCACCTGAAAAGGAAAGACCGCCATTGTAGCGGGTGCCGCGCAGCGCGCCCGCCGGCCATGGCCCGGCGCTACCCGGGTTCGTCGTCATCCGGTAGCGCCGGGCCATGCCCGGCGGCGGGCTTCAGGGGGTCACGGCCGAGGTTGCGGCCTCACCCTGCGCCGCCTGCACATCCGGGTCGGCGGTGGTGGCCGACAGCCCCACCTGCGGGCCGGCACCGGCCAGTGCGGCCTGTTCGGCGGCCTGGGTCATCACCACGATGCTGATGCGGCGGTTGATCGGATTCTGCGGGTCGGCCTTGTCGAACAGCACCGACGAGGACAGGCCGACCACGCGGGTGATCTTGCTGTCTTCCAGGCCGCCATCGATCAGCGCACGCCGTGCGGCGTTGGCGCGGTCGGCACTCAGTTCCCAGTTGCCGTAGCCGCGCGCGGCCGAATAGGCGGTGATGTCGGTGTGGCCGGTCAGGCTGATCCGGTTCGGCACGTGGTTCAGGTATTCGGCCAGCTCGTGCAGGATCTGCTGGGTGTACGGCTTCAGCGTGGCGCTGCCGAGGTCGAACATCGGCCGGTTCTGCTTGTCCACGATCTGGATGCGCAGGCCTTCCGGGGTCAGGTCCAGCAGCAGCTGGTCCTTGAACGGTTCCAGTGCCTGGCTCCGGCTGATCGCCTCCTGCAGCTCCTTCATCAGTGCTTCCAGCTGCTGCTTGTCGCGCTGCTGCTCATCCACCGGCTGCGGTACGGACTTCTGCTGGTTCTGGAAGGGATCGCTGCTGTTGCCACGCGAGATGTCGGTGGCACCACCGAGCTTGATCATCGACGTGCTGGCACCGCCCGGGCCGGCCATGCCCGGTGCGGGGGTGGCACTGGAACCGACCAAGGGGCTGGGGTTGCGGAAGTATTCGGAAATAGCTGCCCGTTCCGGCTTGCTGGTGCTGGCCATCAGCCACAGCACCAGGAAGAAGGCCATCATCGCGGTCACGAAGTCGGCGTAGGCGACCTTCCACGAACCGCCATGGTGGGCGGTGTGGCCGGCCTTCCTGACCCGGCGGACGATGACGGTGGGCTTGGTTTCGGCCATGGCTTACTTGACCGTCTTCAGGTGCTGCTCGAAATCGGAGAAGGCCGGGCGCACGTTCGACGGCAGCGTCTTGCGGGCGAATTCCAGCGCGATCTTCGGGTTGTAGCCACGCAGGCAGGCCAGCAGCGCGGTTTTCACCGACTCGTAGATGCGGCTGTCCTGCTCGGCGCGGGCTTCCATCGCCGAGGCCATCGGGCCGACGAAGCCATAGCCCAGCAGGATGCCGAGGAAGGTGCCGACCAGTGCGCCGGCCACGTGGCCGCCGACCTCGACGATGTCGCCGCCGATCGAGCCCATGGTGATGACGATGCCCAGCACCGCCGCGACGATGCCGAAACCGGGAAGTCCGTCGGCGACCTTGGTCAGAACCTGCGACGGCGCCATCGCCTCGGCGTGGTGCTTTTCCAGCTCCAGTTCCAGCAGCGGCTCCAGCTCGTGGGGCTCGATGTTGCTGCCGATCATCAGGCGCAGGCAATCGGTGATGAAGTCGATCAGGTGATGGTCGGCCTGCACCTTCGGGTAGTTGCCGAACAGCGCGCTTTCAGCCGGGCGCTCGACATGGTCTTCCAGCGCCATGAAGCCCTCGCGGCGGGCCTTGTTGAGCAGTTCGTACACCAGGCTGAGGACATCGATGTAGTCCTGCTGCTTGTAACGCGGGCCCTTGAACACGCCGACCATGGCCTGCAGGGTCTGCTTGACCGTCTTGGCCGGGGTGCCGACCAGGAACGCGCCCAGTGCGGCACCGCCGATGATGACCAGTTCGTAGGGCTGCCAGAGGGCACCCAGGCGTCCGTGGGCCCCGAGGTAGCCCCCGAGCACGCTGATGATGACGACCAGGAATCCAACGATGATGAGCATGGGGCGACGCAGGGAGGGGGGATATCTCCTTGTCGGCCCGTCGCCCGGATTTCTGAAGAGGGAATTCTGTGAAATCGGTCAGCGGGGTGTTTCAGCCCGCCACGCCGCTTTCCGCGCCGCCACGCTGCAACGGGTCGGGCCAGGGCTCGCCGTTGCCGGTGAACGAAAGTGAGACGGAGTTCAGGCAGTGGCGCTCGTAGGTCGGCGGCGGGCCGTCCGGGAACACATGGCCCAGATGGCTGCCGCAGCGCGCGCAGATGATCTCGGTGCGGACCATGCCGTGGCTGGTATCGCGGATCTCGCGCACGTGCGCCGGGTCGAACGGCGCGAAGAAGCTGGGCCAGCCGGTGCCGGAATCGAACTTGGTGCTGGAGCGGAACAGCGGCAGCGCACACAGCCGGCAGCAGTAGACGCCCTCGCGCTTGTTGTCGAGGAACACACCGCAGAAGGGCGCTTCGGTGCCGTGCTGCAGCAGCACGCGGCGCTCCTCACTGCTGAGACCGGCAACCAGCGCTTCGGTCTGGGGGGTGGTCGGGGGCGTCAGGTCGAAGGCGGTCATGGCGGCGCTCCGTGGGGTCGATGGCCTGGGGATGCCGACAAACGTGGGGCTGCCGGCGCGACCTTGCAAGTGTGATGGCCGTTCATGGGCGGCACACAGGCGCAGGCGCAAGGTGAATGCGATCCATGCCGGAGCGTGTCATGAAACCGACCCTTTCCCTGCTGCTGGCCCTGCTGCCCACGCTGGCGCTGGCCCAGGTGCCGACCGGTAATCCGACCGCCACCCGCAGCACCACCACCGTAGCCCCCCAGCCGGTGGTGCCGCCCGTGCAGCCAGCGCGGCCGCAGCCACAGGTACTGCCTTCGCCGCAGCCGGCACAGCCGATCAAGTCCACCGGTCCGGCCCAGATTGCGCCGGTTCCGGCGCCGAAGCCGTCCAGCAAGGTCTACGACCGCAACGGCCGCATCATCCCGGGGGTGCGCCCGGCTGGCCCCAACCGCGTGTTCGATTCGCGCACCGGCCGCTATTACGACAGCGTGCCCAGTGGTGACGGTCAGCAGATCCGGTAGCGCCGGGCCATGCCCGGCGGCCGGGCAGTACGGTGCCAACCCGGGTTGGCCGCTACCTGGCCTGAACGCACGAAAACAACATCCTGCCGATCACTGCTTTTTCGCCTGCGATTAACCGTTCCGGGACCACCGTGGCCCTGCGTCGGCACTCCGCCGCCGCGTGTCCTTCGTCCACTGGATCGCGATCATGAAAAACCAGCAGAACCGTCATCCCGGCAAGGAACCGCAGGGCCGTAACCCGCAGCAACAACAGCAACAGCAGCAGATGGACCCGCAGCAGCCGCACAAGGGCGGAAAGCAGCAGGAGCAGCGCTCGCAGAAGCACCCGCAGCAGCGTTGACGGTTGCCATGACCGGGGTCAGAGCCCGCTGCGCGGGATCCGACCCCTTGCCGAATCCTGACCGGGGTCGGATCCCGCACCGCGGGCTCTGACCCCAACCGCAGCCGCGGCTCAATCCGGAATCGGCAGGCTCAGCGTCTCCTTCACCTCTTCCATCACGATGTAGCTCTTCGACTCACGTACGTGCGGCAGTGTCAGCAGCGTGCTGCCGAGCAGCTTGCGGTAGGACGCCATCTCGCTGATCCGCGCCTTCAGCAGGTAATCGAAGTCGCCCGATACCAGATGGCACTCCAGCACGTTGGGCAGCTTCAGCGCCGCGCGCCGGAACTCCTCGAAGATGTCGCCGGACTTGTAGGCCAGGCTGATTTCCACGAAGACCAGCAGGCTGGCCTTTACCGCCGCCGGGTCCAGGTGAGCGTGATAACCGGTGATCACTGCTTCGCGTTCTAGGCGGCGCACCCGTTCGGTGCACGGGGTGGTCGACAGCCCGACCCGTTCCCCCAGTTCGGTGAAGGAGATACGGCCCTCGGCCTGCAGGATGCGCAGGATCTTGCGGTCTATCTTGTCCAGTTCACGGGTACGTGTGGCCATGGCCGTCAACCTTGGGGAATGAATTGCAGGAGAACATCCTGCCGGTTGATCGCAAATCAGGCAAATCAACTGGTATTGGCTGTCTATACTTCCCCAATTATGGTCCCGGCACGCTCCAGTGCAGGGAATGATCGGGTTGGAGAAGTCCCATGCGAGTCCTAGTCCTCGGCAGCGGCGTGATCGGCACCACCAGTGCCTGGTACCTGCGACAGGCCGGGTTTGAAGTCACGGTCATCGACCGTCAGCCCGGCCCGGCGCTGGAAACCAGCTTCGCCAATGCCGGCCAGCTGTCGTTCGGCTACACCTCGCCGTGGGCCGCCCCGGGCGTGCCGAAGAAGGCGATCGGCTGGCTGTTCGAAAAGCACGCGCCGCTGGCGATCAAGCTGGGCATGGACCTGGCCCAGTACCGCTGGCTGTGGCAGATGCTGCGCAACTGCACCCACGAGCGCTACGCGATCAACAAGGCGCGCATGGTGCGCATGTCCGAGTACAGCCGCGACTGCCTCAATGAGCTGCGCGCGCAGATCGGCATCGAATTCGAAGGCCGCGACCTGGGCACCACCCAGTTGTTCCGCACCCAGCAGCAGCTGGACGCCTCGGCGCAGGACATCGAGATCCTGGCCCAGTACGGCGTGCCGTACGAGGTACTGGACCGCGCCGGCATCATCCAGGCCGAACCGGCCCTGGCCCACGTCGACGGCCTGGTCGGCGCGCTGCGCCTGCCGCGTGACCAGACCGGTGACTGCCAGCTGTTCACCCGCCGCCTGGCGCAGATGTGCGTGGACGCCGGCGTCGAGTTCCGCTTCGACCAGGACATCACCGGCCTGGTCTCCGATGGCGAGCGCATCACCGGCGTGCACGTCAACGGCACCCTGGAAACCGCTGACCGCTTCGTGGTCGCGCTCGGCAGTTACTCGCCGGCGCTGGTCGCACCGCTGGGCATGCGCCTGCCGGTGTACCCGCTGAAGGGTTACTCGCTGACCCTGCCGATCACCGATCCGGCGATGGCACCGACCTCGACCATCCTCGATGAGAGCTACAAGGTGGCGGTCACCCGTTTCGACAACCGCATCCGCGTCGGTGGCATGGCCGAAGTGGCCGGCTTCGACCTGTCGCTGTCGCAGCGCCGCCGCGAGACCCTGGAACTGGTGGTCAGCGACCTGTACCCGAAGGGCGGCGACCTGTCGCGCGCGCAGTTCTGGACCGGCCTGCGCCCGGCCACGCCGGATGGCACGCCGGTGATCGGCGCCACGCCGTTCCGCAACCTGTACCTCAACACCGGCCACGGCACGCTGGGCTGGACCATGGCGTGCGGCTCGGGCCGCTACCTGGCCGACCTGATGAGCGCGCGCCAGCCGCAGATCAGCACCGAAGGCCTGGATGTTTTCCGCTATGGCCAGTACGGTCACGCCCCGCAACATGAGAACCGCACATGCGTCCTGCCCGCGCGCTGATTGATCTGGGCGCCCTGCGCAGCAACTACCGCCTCGCCCGCGAACTGGGCGGTGGCAAGGCCCTGGCGATCATCAAGGCCGATGCCTACGGCCATGGCGCCGTGCGCTGTGCGCAGGCACTGGAAGGCGAGGCCGATGGCTTCGGCGTGGCCACCATCGAAGAGGCGCTGGAACTGCGCCAGGCCGGCATCGGTGCGCCGATCCTGCTGCTGGAAGGCATCTTCGAAGCCAGTGACATGGCGCTGGTGGCCGAGCACGATTTCTGGTTCGCCGTCGGTTCGCCGTGGCAGCTGGAGGCGCTGGCCGCCTTCGACAGCCCGCGTCCGTTGACGGTGTGGCTGAAGCTGGACAGCGGCATGCATCGCCTCGGCCTGGACGTGGACAGCTTCCGCGCCGCGCATGCGCGCCTGTCGGCGTTGCCGCAGGTCGAACGCATCGTGCTGATGACCCATCTGGCACGTGCCGACGAGCTGGACAGCGAACGCACCCACGAGCAGGCGGCGACGTTCGCCCGTGCCATCGACGGCCTCGAAGGCGAGACCAGCGTGTGCAATTCGCCGGCGCTGCTGGGCTGGCCGGATGTGCGCAGCGACTGGGTGCGCCCGGGCCTGATGCTGTACGGCGCCAATCCGTTGCCGGACAACACCGATCTCACCGCGCGCCTGCGCCCGGTGATGACCATGCAGTCCAAGGTGATCGCCGAGCGCTGGATCGAGTCGGGGGAGCCGGTGGGCTATGGCGCCCGCTTCGTTTCCAAGGCACGCACCCGCGTCGGCGTGGTCGCGCTGGGGTATGCCGATGGCTATCCGCAGTTCGCGCCGAACGGCACCCCGGTGCTGATCGATGGCCAGCCCGGCGCGCTGATCGGCCGCGTATCGATGGACATGCTGACCGTGGACCTGACTGCGCATCCGCAGGCGGGCGTTGGCAGCGTGGTGGAGTTGTGGGGCAATGCGCCGACGCTGTCCGAGCTGGCGCCGCGCTGTGGCGTGAGTGCGTACCAGCTGCCGTGTGGCGTCAAGCGCGTGGCCAGGGTGTACATGTAGAGCCGAGCCCATGCTCGGCGCTGTGAATGCGTGTCGACCAAGGTCGACACCTGCCGATGGGCCTAACAGGCATCGGTCGCCTGGTACGGGTCGCCGTGGGGCCTACCGCGCCGCGGTGGCCTGGCTGGTCAGCTGCCGCTTCACCCAGTCATCGATCAGGCGCTTCTCGTAGCGCAGCGGATCACTGTCGCTCTTCAGCCCCACGTTGTGCAGATAGCCGGTGTCGCTCAGGCGCGCATCGCCTTCGCTGATGATGCGGCCGCTGGCATCCTTCAGCGTGTACTGCAGGCTGATCCGCGGCGGGTAGATGTCACGCATGATCCGGATGTCGCGCCCACGCGGGCCGTGCCACGGCTCGTAATCACCGGCGCGCTTGACGTCGACCAGGGTCACATCGAGGGTCTGACCGGGCTGCAGCGGCTTGGCTGCCGTGGTCTGCAGGTAGCGCGCCAGCTGCTGCACCCAGTCGCCGCGCTCGGCTTCGAAGCGGTTGCTGCTCTGGCGGATCTCGGTGAACTTGGCCGGATCATCCCATTTCACGTTGACCGGGCCATCGGCCTGCAGGGCGCGTGGTGCCTGCGCATCGGTCACGGTGCGCGGGGCCGCATTTGCGCCACCCGCCACCAGGGCGCCTGCCAGCAGGGCAATCGCGAGTGAGCGTTTCATGACGGTCTCCTGCGTCCCACCGATGGGGACGATGTTGATCACAGATCGAGTGTGATCCTGCTTCCAGGCAACGGCAATGGCCGATTGCGTCATGCGCAAGAGTGGTTGCCGCCAATTCATTGTCGTCAAGCATGACTGACGGCGCTTGACGCTGTGAATACGCCCTTTGGAAGATGCTGTGCCTCCAACCCGGCCTGTCCAAACGCCCTTGTCCACACTGCCGCCCCTAGTGGAGCGCCCACCGATGATGGTGCCGGCGCCCGAACCTGACCTGCATCATGGCGTGCTTGAGCGCATCAACGCCGGTTTCTGCGTGATCCAGGTGCTGTTCGATGGTGACCGCGCGGTGGACTACCGTTTCATCGAGGTCAACGATGCCTTCGAGCGGCATACCGGCCTGAAGGACGCACGCGGACAGCGCATGAGCGCGCTGGAACCGCATCACGAGGAAGACTGGTTCCGCATCTACGGTGAAGTGGCCCGCAGCGGCCGGCCGGCGCAGTTCGAGATGGAAGCGCGGGCGCTGGGCCGCTCGTTCGCGGTCGATGCGGTGCGCGTGGGGCGCCCGGGTGAGGACAAGGTCGGCATCCTGTTCTTCGACATCACCGCGCGCAAGCAGATGGAAGTTGAGCTGGGCGAAAGCGAAGCGCGCTTCAGTGCGCTGGCCGATGGCCTGCCGATGCCGGTCTGGGTGCTGGACGAGCGCGGCCATGCACGCTTCGTCAACAGCGCCTTCAGTGAGTTTTTCGGTGGCGACGAGACGCGCGTTCCCGAGGATGTGTGGCGTGGGCTGGTGCATCCGGACGACGCCTCGGTGTTCGAGTACGAGCTGCAGGAGGCCTTGAAGGCGCAGCGCTCGATGCACGCGCTGGTGCGTGCGCGGCGTGCCGATGGCCAATGGCGCTGGCTGGAGATGAACGCACGTCCACGCTTTTCGCGGATGGGCCGCTTCATCGGCCTTGCCGGCAGCAGCCCGGACGTGACCGAGCGCCGCGAAATCGAACTGGCCCGCGAGGAGCTGCTGCAGTCCGAGCGTGCCGCGCGCAGTGCGGCCGAGAACATGGCACGGCTGAAGGACGAATTCCTGGCCACGTTGTCGCATGAGCTGCGCACGCCGCTGACCACCATCCTGGGCTGGAGCGAACTGTTGCTGCAGCGGGTGGACAACACCAGCCCGCTGTACAAGGGCCTGGGCGTGATCGCCAACAGCGCTGGCGCGCAGAAACGACTGATCTCGGACATGCTCGACCTCAGCAGCATGCTGCTGGGCAAGGTGCAGCTGGAAGTGGAAGTGCTGGACCTGTGCGGCGTGCTGGGCGAAGCGATCGGTGCGCAGGAGCTGGTGGCCGAAGGCAAGGCGCTGGATGTGCACCTGCAGCTGCCCGACCGGCCCAGCCTGGTGCTGGGCGATGCCACCCGCCTGCAGCAGGTGTTCTGGAATCTGCTCTCCAACGCGATCAAGTTCACCCCGGCCGAAGGCCGCATCGACGTAGCCCTGCAGGCCGATGGCAATCACTGGGTGATCACCGTGCGCGACACCGGCGACGGCATCGCGCCTGAGTTCCTCAACCACCTGTTCAGCCGCTTCCGCCAGGCCGATGGCACCACCACCCGCCGCCATGGCGGCCTGGGCCTGGGTCTGGCGATCGTGCAGCAGCTGGTCGAGCTGCACGGCGGCACGGTCACCGCCGCCAGCGAAGGCCATGGCCACGGCGCCACCTTCACCGTGCGCCTGCCGCAGCACCTTCCGGATGCCGAGCGGCGGCCGCTGCGCGAAGTAATCAGCGGTCCGATCCTGGAGCCGGTGATCGTTGAACCGTATCCGCTGCGCGGCATGCACGTGCTGGCGGTGGAAGACCAGCCGGAAGTGCTGGAGTACCTGCGGCGCATGCTGGAAGAACAGGGCGCGAGCGTGTCCGCGGCAAGTTCGGCAGGCGAGGCATTGGCGCTGCTGGCCGACACCGGCCATCTGCAGTACCACGTAATGCTGACCGATATCGGCATGCCCGGCATGGACGGCTACGGCCTGGTGCGTACGCTGCGCGAGGACATGGGCGTGGACGCGCTGACCCTGCCAGCGGTGGCGGTCACAGCACTGGCGCGCGCTGACGATCGCCGTCGTGCGTTGGCGTCAGGCTTCCAGGAGCACGTGGCCAAACCCTATTCGGTGGCGCAGCTGGTGTCAGCGGTACGCAAGGTGCAGGTGCCGCGCGCCGACAGCGCGCTGCACTGAGCATTCACGGCTGATCGGCGACCCTGCATGCAGGAGGTCGCCGATGTCCCGTATTGCTCCCCGTATCCATACCGATCCGGCGCAGATCGCGCGCCTGGAGGCCCTGCTGCCGCAGCTGGAAGGCGAAACGCAGGTGGAACTGACCCTGCAGGACGGTCGCCGGCTGCTCGGCACCATTGCCGTGAAGCCGACCGTGCAGCAGTACCGCAACGATGCCGGCGACGAAGGCAGCAACGGCCAGCTGCGCCTGGACGACTACGACACGCCGGTGCAGCAGCATCATGTGTGGCTGGATGAGATCGCCAGCATCCGCAGGTTGCCGCCAAAGGCACCTTGAGCCGATGTAGAGCCGAGCCCACGCTCGGCTGCCGCCCGTGCGGCTGCGCCGCCGCCCGAGCATGGGCTCGGGCGCTACAACCGCACGCGTTGCTCAATGCTCGAACAACGTCGGCGTCGTCTGGCTGGACGAGATCGCCCAGCATCCGCCGGTTGCCGCCAAGGGCACCTTGAGCCGATGTAGAGCCGAGCCTACGCTCAGCTGCCGCCCGTGCGGCTGCGTCGCCGCCCGAGCATGGGCTCGGGGGCTGCAGGGATGTCAATGCTCGAACAACGTCGGCGTCGCTTCGAACCTGCGCGCATAGGCGCGTTCTTCCGCCACCCTGGCCACCTCGTCGTCGGCCAGGTCCGGCGCGCCGTAGACCGCGTAGGCCACGCTGCCATCGGCGCCGTGGCCGACCTGGTGCAGGCGGTAGCGTGAGTGGCCGCCGCCGGTGTCTTCGGGGTAATGCACGGGCGGATGGCTGCCTTCCAGGTCCATTTCGCTGTTGTCGACCACGCCACCGACGAACAAGGCTCGCATGCAGGTTCTCCTGGGTTTCCGGGGGGAGCCTCTACCCTGAACGTTCCAATGTTTCTGGCAGATCAAGGCCCCGTTCGGGTTTCGCAAAGTGGCCGCCGGGGCCGGCCCGGCCAAGCCGGTACAATGGACGGCCCTCACGCTTTGAAGTAACCGCGCCGATGGCCTCCAGCGACGACGCCCCCCTGCAGACCCTGCTCCTGCCGTTCTCCCAAGGCGCCCTGCGCTGGCCGGAGGGCCCGGTGGCCTTCCTGCGTGCCCGCGATGGCTGGCCGCTGCGCGAAGTGGCCGGTGGCCGTGAAGTGCACTGCGAGCAGAGCTTCGCCCCGTTCGCGCAGCCGCTGCAGCAGGCCGCCGGCTGGACCGTCAGCGGTCAGCTGGATGATGAAGCCGGCAAGGGCCGCTATCCGCTGGTGCTGGTGCTGCCGCCGCGCCAGCGCGAGGAAGCCCGTGCGCTGTTCGCCCGCGCCCTGGCGCTGGTTGCCGAAGGCGGCCGCATCGTCGCCTGCCAGTCCAACAACGAAGGCGCGCGTTCCGGCGAGGGCGACCTCAAGCAGCTGACCGGCCTCGGCGGCAGCCTGACCAAGAACCACTGCCGGGCGTACTGGACCGCGCCGATGCAGGGCCAGCACGATGCCGACCTGGCCAAGCGCTGGTCCGCCCTGGACGCGGTCCGCCCGATTGTCGGTGGCCGCTTCCTCAGCCGGCCGGGCGTGTTCGCCTGGGACCGGATCGATCCGGCCTCGGCGCTGCTGGCCGAGCACCTGCCGGCCGACCTGGCCGGTCGCGCCGCCGACCTCGGTGCCGGATACGGCTACCTGTCGCGCGAGCTGCTGGAACGCTGCCCGAAGATCACCGCGCTGGACCTGTACGAGGCCGAGCAGCGTGCGCTGGCGCTGGCCGAGCTGAACCTGTCGCCGCCGCCGCGCCCGCTGCCGCTGCGTTTCCTGTGGCGCGACGTCACCGCCGGCATCGAGCCGGATTACGACGTCATCATCAGCAACCCGCCGTTCCACACCCCCTCGCGTGCCGACCGTCCGGACATCGGCCAGCGCTTCATCGCCGTGGCCGCGCAGGCGCTGCGCCCGGGCGGGCGCCTGTACGTGGTGGCCAACCGCCACCTGCCGTACGAATACACGCTCAATGAGAGTTTCGGTGCGGTGCGCGTGGTTGCCGAGCGCGATGGCTTCAAGCTGGTCGAGGCAGTGAAGGGCAGGGGGAAGGGCAAGTGAAGCTGGTCAAGCTCATCGCCAACCTGGGCTATGGCAGCCGCAAGCAGGTGCAGTGGATGTTCCGCGAAGGCCGCGTCACCGACACCGACGGCGAGGTGCTGTACGCCGACGACCAGGTACCGCATGAAGCGGTGCGCGTCGATGGCGAGCCGCTGGACCCGCCGGTGGGCCTGTCGATCGCGCTGCACAAGCCGGCCGGCTACACCTGCTCGACCAAGGACAAAGGTCGCCTGATCTACGACCTGCTGCCGCCGCGCTACCGCGACCGCGACCCGGTGTTGTCCACCGTCGGCCGGCTGGACCGCGACACCAGTGGCCTGTTGCTGCTGACCGACGATGGCGGCCTGCTGCACCGGATCATCTCGCCGAAGTCGAAGCTGCCCAAGGTCTACGAGGTGGAACTGAGCGACGACCTGCGCGGCGATGAAGTGGCGCTGTTCGCCAGTGGCACGCTGATGCTGGAGTCCGAGAAGACGCCCTTGCTGCCGGCTGAACTTGAAGTGCTGGATGCGCGCCGCGCACGCCTGGTGCTGCATGAAGGCCGCTACCATCAGGTACGCCGCATGTTCGCCGCCACCGGCAACCATGTGCAGGCCCTGCACCGCAGCCGAGTCGGCGGGCTGGACCTGCAGGGATTGGACGAAGGGCAATGGCGGCAGCTCACTCCTACCGACCTGGATACGCTTTTCGCTCCATGACCACCATCGCTGCGCTGCCGTTCCTGCCCGACGCCATCATCTTCGACATGGACGGCCTGATGATCGACAGCGAGCGGGTCTCGCTTGCCTGCTGGAGCCAGGCCGCCGATGAGTTCGGCCTGGGCCTGGACGAAACGGTGTTCCTGCGCATGGTCGGACTCGGCGACCGCGATACGCACGCGTTGCTGCGTGCGCAGGGTGTCGAGGACAGCGTGATCGAAGCCGTGGCGGCACGTTGCCACGACCTGTACGAGGAACGCACGCAGACCGGCCTGCCGCTGCGGCCGGGCATCCTGGAGCTGCTGGAACTGCTGAAGGCGCACGCGATACCGCGTGCGGTGGCAACCACCACGCGGCAGCCGCGGGCCAACCGCAAGCTGTCCGCCGCCGGCCTGCTGCCGTATTTCGATGCGGTGATCACCAGCGGCGACGTGGCACGGCCGAAGCCGGCGCCGGACATCTACCTGCTGGCCGCGCAGCGGCTGGGCCAGGTGCCCGAGCGCTGCCTGGCGCTGGAAGACTCACCGGCCGGCACGCGCGCAGCGCTGGCTGCCGGCATGACCGTGATCCAGGTGCCGGACCTGGTGCATCCGGACGAAGAGCTGCGCGCATTCGGACACCGCATCGTCGGCTCGCTGCTGGACGCGCACGCGCTGCTGGTGCCGTTGCTGCCGAAATAACCGGTAGGGACCGACCACCGCCCTGGTGGGTGCCGACCGTTGGTCGGCACGCCTTCCCATCACACCCGGCCGAACACCAGCGCCGCGTTGGTGCCACCGAAGCCGAAGCTGTTGGACATCACCGTATCCAGCGTCTGCTCGCGGCTCTCGCGCAGGATCGGGAAGCTTTCCACCTTCGGGTCCAGCTCGCCGATGTTGGCCGAACCGGCGACGAAGCCGTCGCGCATCATCAGCAGGCAGTAGATCGCCTCGTGCACGCTGGCCGCACCCAGCGAATGGCCGGACAGCGCCTTGGTCGAGGACAGCGGCGGCACCGCATCGCCGAACACTTCGCGGATCGCGTTGAGCTCGGTGACGTCGCCCAGCGGCGTGGAGGTGCCGTGGGTGTTGAGGTAGTCCAGCGGACGATCCACGCCCTGCAGCGCCATCTTCATGCAGCGCACCGCGCCTTCACCGGACGGCGCCACCATGTCGGCGCCGTCGGAGGTCACGCCATAGCCGATCAGCTCGGCATGGATGTGCGCGCCGCGCGCAACGGCGTGGTCGTAGTCTTCCAGCACCAGCATGCCGCCGCCACCGGCGATGACGAAGCCGTCGCGGTCCTTGTCGTACGGCCGCGAGGCGCTGGCCGGGGTTTCGTTGAAGCTGGTCGACAGCGCGCCCATCGCATCGAACATCACGCTCATCGACCAGTGCAGGTCTTCGCCACCACCGGCGAACATGATGTCCTGCGCACCGTGGCGGATCATGTCCGCGGCGGCGCCGATGCAGTGCGCCGATGTCGCGCAGGCGGCCGACAGCGAGTAGCTGACGCCCTTGATCTGGTAGGCGGTGGCCAGGCAGGCCGAGACCGTCGAGCACATCGTGCGCGGCACCATGTACGGGCCGACCTTGCGCACACCGCGTTCGCGCAGCAGGTCGACCGCGCCGATCTGCCATTCGCTGGAGCCGCCACCGGAACCGGCGATCAGGCCGGTACGCAGGTTGCTGACCTGCTCGGGGCTGAGCCCGGCATCGGCGATGGCATCGCGCATGGACAGGTAGGCGAAGGCCGCCGCATCGCTCATGAAGCGCTTCTGCTTGCGGTCGATCAGCGCGTCCAGGTCGAGGTCGACACGACCGCCGACCTGGCTGCGCAGGCCCGCGTCGGCGTGGTCGGACAATGCCGTGATGCCGGAGCGCCCTTCGCGCAGCGCATTCGAAACGGTATCCAGATCATTGCCGAGGCAGGACGTGATGCCCATGCCGGTGATGACGACGCGACGCATCAGAAGCTCCCGGTTTCAGTGAACAGGCCGACGCGCAGATCGCGCGCGCTGTAGATTTCGCGGTCATCCACGTACATGCGGGCGTCCGACTGAGCCATCACCAGCTTGCGGTTGATGACCCGGCTGATGTCGATCTCGTAACGCACCAGCTTCGCATCCGGCAGCACCTGGCCGGTGAACTTCACCTCGCCGCAGCCCAGAGCACGGCCCTTGCCGGGGGCACCCAGCCAGGTCAGGAAGAAGCCGGTCAGCTGCCACATGGCATCCAGGCCCAGGCAACCAGGCATCACCGGGTCGCCGATGAAGTGGCAGCCGAAGAACCAGAGGTCGGGGCGGATATCCAGTTCGGCGCGTACCATGCCCTTTCCATGCGGTCCGCCGTCCTCGCGGATTTCGGTGATGCGGTCGAACATCAGCATCGGATCGTTGGGCAAACGGCCGGCAGCGGCGCCGAACAGTTCACCGCGTGCGCTGGCCAGCAGCTGTTCGCGGTTGAACGCGTGGAGACGGGTCATGAAGCACAATCCTGGAAGCGAAGAACAGGGAAACAAGCGCCCGAGAATGCCCGTGGAAACTGCGCCGATCAAACATTTCAACCGTACGCAACCGTAGTGTTTTCAAGGGAATACGCGCATCCTGTTGATGTGCAACGACCATACCTGTGCGTGTGGTCGGTTCAGCCTGCCCCCGCCCTTTCCGCCTGACATGACCCGACTGCGCAAGATCATCCACGTCGACATGGACGCCTTCTACGCGTCGGTGGAGCAGCGCGACGATCCGTCACTGCGCGGCAAGCCGGTGGTTGTGGCATGGCGTGGCGCGCGTTCGGTGGTGTGCGCGGCGTCCTACGAGGCGCGCGTGTTCGGCGTGCGCTCGGCGATGCCGGCCGTGCGTGCCGAGCGCCTGTGCCCGGATGCGATCTTCGTACCGCCGGACTTCGCACGTTACAAGGCGGTGTCACAGCAGGTGCGCGAGATCTTCCTGCGCCACACCGACCTGGTCGAGCCGCTGTCGCTGGATGAGGCCTACCTGGACGTGACCGAGCCCAAGAGCGGCATGGAACTGGCCACCGACATCGCGCGCACCATCCGCGCGCAGATCCGCGAGGAAACCCAGCTGACTGCTTCAGCCGGCATTGCGCCGAACAAATTCCTGGCCAAGATCGCCTCTGACTGGCGCAAGCCCGATGGCCAATTCGTGATTCCGCCGCAGCGGGTGGACGCCTTCCTGCTGCCGTTGCCGGTGAACCGGGTGCCCGGCGTCGGCAAGGTGATGGAAGGCAAGCTGGCCGCGCGCGGCATCGTCACCTGCGGCGACCTGCGGCAGTGGGCACTGATCGATCTGGAAGAGGCGTTCGGCAGCTTCGGCCGCAGCCTGTACAACCGCGCACGCGGTGTCGATGAACGGCCGGTGGAGCCGGACCAGCAGGTGCAGTCGATCTCCTCCGAAGACACCTTCGCCGAGGACCTGCCGCTGGAAGATCTGGGTGAGGCCATCGTGCAGCTGGCGGAGAAAACCTGGAACGCCACCCGCAAGACCGAACGCGTCGGCCACACCGTGGTGCTGAAACTGAAGACCGCACAGTTCCGCATCCTCACCCGCAGCTTCACCCCGGACCGCCCGCCGGAATCGATGGAAGAACTGCGCGACATCGCCCTGGCTCTGCGCGCGCGGGTCGACCTGCCGGCGGAGACCCGCTACCGCCTGGTCGGCGTCGGGCTGGGCGGCTTCCGCGAAAAGGAGCCGGTGGTGCAGGGGGAGCTGTTCGAGCACGACATGAACAATCCCACAGATACCTAATCATCAAACAGTGGGTCAGAGCCCGTTGCGCAGCAACGGGATCCGACCCCGTGCCGACCAACGGTCGGCACCCACCATCAGCAGCAGGTTCCGACAGATAGCGGGAAACTGTCGAAGGCGGGGTGGGTCCGGTTGCGGGGGTGTCCGCGGCATGGATGCCGCGGCCAAGCCCCCAGGGACGGGTTTACGGCGTCCCCCGCCACCGGACCCACCCCGCCATCCCCAGTAAGCCCGCTTTTGCTGTTGCTCTGGCTTGTAGCGGGTGCAGGGCGCAGCCCTGCAAAAGAAACTCCTACTTCATGGCCACTGCATCTCGCCCTTGGCCACCTTCGCACTCAGCTCCAGCGACGCCACGCCTGCCAGCTTCGGATAGCGCGACTGCATCGCCTTCACCAGCGCCGCACTGTCCTTCGCCTTTGCCGCCTCAACATCGAACGCACGGATGTAGTCTGCGGTGAAGCGCAGCGCACTGGCATCCAGTGCCGCACCCGGCGCGTAATGCCCCGGCACCACCACCTTCGGCTTCAGTGCCTGCAGCCGCTGCAGGGTCTGCAGCCAGTCGGCGTGCGACTTCGGGGTCTGCGTGTCGGCCATCCACACGTGTTCGCCCGCCACCACCGGAATGCCACCGACGATCGCGCGCAGCGTCGGCACCCATAGCACCGTGCGGTCCGGGGACGGGCCATCGAGGCCGATCAGCGGCAGGCGCTGGCCTTCCAGTTGCAGGGCATCGCCGTCCAGCACCTGCGGCACCACGATGCGCGCCGGCACGTCGGCGCCCATCTTCGGCCCCCAGTAGGCCAGCTTGCCGGCCTGGGTCTGCTGGAGGTGGGCGACGGTCTGCGCAGTGGCGACGATGCGTGCCTGCGGGAACGCGTCCTGCAGGGTGGCCAGGCCGAAGTAGTAATCCGGATCGCCGTGGCTGATGTAGATCGTGGTCAGCTGCTTGCCGCTGGCGCGGATCAGATCCACCAGCTTGCGCGCATCGCTGGCGCCGAACTGCGCGTTGACCAGGATCGCATCGTGGCGGCCTTCGATCAGCACCGAGGACACCGAGAACATCGCCTGCGGGCCGGGATGGAAGGTCTGCAGGTGCAGCTGGGATTTCGTCGCCGTGGCCGGCGCCGCGGTGGCCGGTGCGGCCAGCAGCGGCGCACTGGTGAAGGTGGCGGCCAGGGCGAGGGGAAGCAGCAGGGCAGCGGTACGCATGGGAATTCCTTGTGGCGGATGGCGAGCCGAGCGTGGGCGCGGCTCTACAGGTGGGTAGCGCCGGGCCATGCCCGGCGGCCTGGCATCAGTACGCCGCGGTGATGATCTGCTTCGGGTAGCGGTGCGCTTCCAGCTCGGCGACGAACGCCGCGCCGTAGTCGGCATAGCTGATGCGGCTGTGGCCGCTGGCGTCGGCGAGGAAAGCCTTGGGCTGTACGCGGTACTGGCCGCGCTCTTCACCCGGGCCGATTTCAGCGGCCGGCGAGAAGAAGGTCCAGTCCAGGTCCTCCACCGCCTGCAGGCGGTTGAACGCCTCACGGTGGGCCAGTGCGTACGGCTTGTAGGCCTCCGGGAAGGTGGGGGTATCGACCAGCTGCACGCCCGGTGCGACTTCGAGGCTGCCGGCACCACCGACCACCACCAGACGCGGCACGCCGGCCTTGCGTGCGGCAGCGGCCAGCTGCGCGGCCACTTCACCGACCCGGCCGATGTCATCGCCCGGGCGCGGGCCGTAGGCACTGGCCAGCACGTCGTGGCCGGCGATGGCGGCGACCAGCGCGTCCTGGTCATCCAGCGAGGCGATCACCGGGTGGGCGCCGGCCAGTTCAGCCGGAAGGTCCTGCGCGCTGCGCACGATGACGGTGAGTTGGTGGCCGCGGGCCAGCGCGTGGCGGGCAATCTGGCGGCCGATGTTGCCGGTGGAACCAACGAGGGCGATTTTCATGGCAGGACTCCGTAGGGCGGTGTGGGGTGGGAATGGCGCCACTCTAGGCCGCTGCAGTCGCTCGAAAAACAGCGTATAACGCGCTTGTTTGTTGCATGGATCGAGCATATGGACCGATTGACCGCCATGACCGTGTTCGTCGAGGTCGCCGAGCGCGGCAGCCTGACCGCGGCCGCCGAGGTGCTGGACATGTCACGGGCGATGGTCAGCCGCTACCTGGCCGAGGTCGAGGGCTGGCTGGGGGCGCGCCTGCTGCACCGGACCACGCGCCGGGTCAGCCTGACCGGGCCGGGCGAGGCAGCGCTGGCGCGCTTCCGGCAGATGCTGGCGATCGGCGAGGAACTGCGGGGCGAACTGGCCAGCGATGACCCCGAGCCGCATGGCACGCTGCGGGTAACCGCCAGTGTCTCGTTCGGGCAAAGCCACCTGGCGCGGGCGGTGGCCGGCTTCGTCGCACGCCACCCGGCAGCGCGCATCGAACTGCTGCTGGTCGACCGCACGGTGAACCTAGTGGAAGAGCGCGTGGATCTGGCGGTGCGCATCGCCCGCCAGATCGACCCGAGCCTGATCGCGCGGCGGCTGGCCACCTGCCGTTCGGTGCTGTGCGCGACGCCGTCCTACCTGCAGGCGCGTGGCACACCGACCGCGCCCGAGCATCTGGCCGCGCACAACTGCCTGACCCATCACTACGTCGGCAAGAGCCTGTGGCAGCTGCACCGTGAAGGCCGTTCGCTGTCGGTGGCGGTGGGCGGCAACATCAGCGCCAACGAAGCGTCACTGCTGCTGGAGGCAGTACGCGCCGGTGCCGGCATCGCCATGCTGCCGACCTACCAGGTGGCGCCGTTCCTGCGCAGTGGCGAACTGATCGAACTACTGCCCGAATTCAGTCTGGACGAACTGGGCATTCATGCGGTGTACGCGTCACGGCGCCAGCAGCCCGCTATCATGCGGCGATTCCTGGACTTCCTGGCCGAGTGCTTCGCCAGCCCGGCCTTCCAGGATCTGGATTGGCGCCCACCGGGCAAGGAGAACACATGAACCATGGACAGGCCTTGATCGACCACAACCGTGCTGCCTGGGACCGCCAGGCCAGCGAAGTGCGCGAATGGTCGCGCCCGGTGGAAAGCTCAACGATTGCCGCCGCGCGCGAGGGCCGCTGGCAGGTACATCTGACCCCGCGCGCGTTGCCACTGGACTGGATGGGTGATGTGCGCGGCCGTCGCATCCTGTGCCTGGCGTCGGGCGGTGGACAGCAGGCGCCGGTGCTGGCGGCGGCCGGGGCAGACGTCACCGTGTTCGACCTGTCCGATGGGCAGCTGGAACAGGACCGCGCGGTCGCCGCGCGCGATGGCCTGCAGCTGCGCACCGTGCAGGGTGACATGCGCGATCTGCACGTATTCGCCAACGACAGTTTCGATGTGGTGTTCCACCCGATCTCGAACCTGTACGTGCCCGACGTGCGCCCCGTGTGGACCGAATGCCGGCGCGTGCTGGCGCGCGACGGCATGCTGATGGCCAGCTTCTACAACCCGGTACTGTTCGTTGGCGCGCGCGATCCGCAGCTGGATGCACAGGGCCTGATGCGGCCGCAGTACGCCATTCCCTATTCGGACCTGGAAGACCTGGCGCCGGCCGAGCGCGAGGCGAAGCTGGCACGGGGTGACGCGCTGACCTTCGGCCACAGTCTGACCGAACTGATCGGGGGTCAGCTCGATGCCGGCTTCATCATCGATCGCTTCATGGAAGACTGGCAGCCGCAGCCGCGCTTCCTGATCGATCGCTATCTGCCCACCTTCCTGGCGACCCGCGCGCGTCGGATCGGCTGAGGCGGATCGGCGCAAAAACCAGCGGCGTACAATGGACGGCCCCACGTCATGCAGGTGCCGTCCCTTGTCGTATCCCTATCCGCTGGTCGTGTTCGACCTTGATGGCACGTTGGTCGACAGCGCCTCCGATATCGCCGAAGCACTGAACCGCACGCTGGAAGACATCGGCGTTGCCCGCGTGCCGGAGGCTACCGTGCTGGGTTGGATCGGCGACGGAGTGCGCCGCCTGGTGGAGCAGGCCGTGCATGCGGCTGGCCGTGAGGTCGACATGAGCGAGGTGATGCCAGTGTTCATGGTGCACTACCGTGAGTGCCTGCTGCGCAGCCCGCGTCTGTTCGATGGCGTGGCTGAAGCACTGGCGCGACTGCGTGCCCGCAACGTGCCGCTGGCGATCTGCACCAACAAGCCCGAAGCGCTGGTGCCACCGCTGCTGCAGCACCTGGGTATTGGTGATGCGTTCGCGCTGGTGCTGGGTGGCGACTCCCTGCCGCAGCGCAAGCCCAGTGGTGAACCGCTGCGGCATATCGCCGCGCACTTCGGGCTGCCTGTAGAGGCGTGCCTGATGGTCGGTGATTCGTTGACCGACTACCGCGCCGCCGAAGATGCAGGCATGCCGATCGCGCTGGTGCGTTACGGCTATCCGCGCGGCCTGGACCTGGCCACCGCGCATGCGGTGGCGGTGATCGACGACCTGCGTGAGTTGCCGGGGTTGAAGGGCTGATGCAACGGATAACGCCGGTCACCGGGCGGTAACCCGGGCCGACGCAATGGGTAGTGCCGGCCGCTGGCCGGCAACCCGGATGTGCTGTCGAAGGTCATGATGTTGCCGGCCAGCGGCCGGCACTACCATGACCGTCGCGGTCACTTCGGCTGGTAACGCACGCTCAGCTGGTACTCGCGACCAGGCTGGTTGAACCACGCCACCGTCTCGTAGCGGCGGTCGAACACGTTGGCGGCACGCGCCAGCAGCGACCACTCCGGCGTCAGCGCGTACTCGGCGCGCAGGTCCAGCGTGCCGTAGCCGCCGACCTTCACTGCGTTGGCGGCATCGTCATAGCGCTTGCCCGCACCCTGCACGGTCAGGCCGGCGCGGAAATCACCGAAGCGGCGGTCAATGTCCAGGCGCGCGGTCTGCTGCGCGCGGCGCGGCAGCCAGTTGTCGAACTGGGTGCTGCCGTGGGTGCGGTTGCGCGGGTCGGTGTAGCTCAGCTGCGCATTGATGTCGAAACCGGCCAGCAGCACGCCACCGGTCAGCTCGGCGCCACGGATGCGCGCCTTCTCCACCTGCTGCATTTTCATCGTGGACGCATCGTAGGTGATCAGGTCATCGATGCGGGTCTCGTAGACGTCCAGGCCCCAGTGCCAGCCCTGGCCCTGCTGCGAAACACCGAGGTTGGCGCTCTTGGATTTTTCCGGGTTCAACGTCGGCACGCCGCTCCACGGGTCGTACAGGTCGCTGAAGGTCGGTGCCTTGAACGCCGTGCCGTAGCTGGCATTGACGCGCAGACCATGGTCCAGCTGCATCGCCCAGCCGAGGCTGCCGGTGGCGTGGTTGCCGAACTGCTGGTTGTCGTCATTGCGGGCACTGACCTGCAGCTGGTGGCGGCCGAAGCGGCCCTGGTACTGCACGAACACACCGGTGTTGCGGCGGCTGTCGACCAGATATCCGGCGCTGCTGCCATCCAGGTTGTCCTCACTCCAGTCCACGCCGGTGCTCAGCAGCTGACCTTCGGCCAGCGTGATGTCACCCTGCAGCGAGGCGCTGTCACGATGGGTCTGCGCGCTGCCAAACACCCCCGGTGCACCGAAGTTGTCGGATTCATTGTCGCTGCGGCCGACATTGGCGGTGAACGCCAGGCGCTCGTACGGGGTGTAGCGCACCTTGCCGGCCAGGACCTGCTGGCGGGTTTCCGAATAGTTGTAGTAGCCGTCGTAGTGGTTCTTGCCGTCGGCGCGCAGCGCGCTGCCTTCCACGGTCCACTGGTCGTTGAAGCTGTAGCCGCCACGCAGGCTCTTGGACAGGTTGCGGTAGCCGTCGCGGTCGGGTTCGTCGGCGAAGCAGCCGGCGAACAGCGTGGCCGAGCCGCGGCAGGCATCGATGCCGTCGGAGTGCTGGTAGGCGATGTCGGCGCCGAACCAGCCGCGCTCGGTACCACCGCCGATGCCGCCGCTGGCTTCGCGCAGGCCATTGCTGCCGCCACCGAGCTGGAAGTGCGGGGCGAAGTCGCCCTGGTTGCGGCGGGTGAAGATCTGGATCACGCCGCCGATGGCATCGGCACCGTACAGGCTCGACTGCGGGCCGCGTACGATTTCGACGCGCTCGATCTGCGCCAGCGGCAGGTCCTGGTACATGGCCAGGCCGAGATCGGCGCTGTTGATGCGCACGCCATCCACCAGCACCACGGTGTGGCCGGAGTTGGTGCCGCGCAGGAACAGCGAGCTCTGCTTGCCGAGGCCGCCGGCATTGGTCAGGTTGATGCCGGCGCGGCCGCGCAGCAGCTCCTGCAGCGAGGTGGCCTGGCTGGATTCGATCTGCGCGCGGTCGATTACCTGCGCCGGCGCGATGCTGTCCTGCAGGGCGATCGGGGTGCGGGTGGCGGTGACCAGGATCTGGTCAAGCGCGGTGGTGTCATCGGCGGCCTGGGCCAGCGCGGGAAGGGCGGCGAGCACGGCCAGGGACAGCATTCGGGACTGCAGCTTCATCGGGGGAACTCCGGGTGCCACGCACGCCCGCGTGGCGAAGGGGAGGAGCCGCGAAGGCAGGCACGCGCCGATGCCGCAGCACAGGCCGCGATCATCCAGCGCCATGCCCACCGCATCGCGACCTGAGGCTTCCGGGCCGGTCTCCGGGCTTGCCGCCGGGTGGCGCGAGGCCACCGTCCAGGCGCCTTCCCATGCCTGCGGCACAGTGGCGGTGTTGCCTGGAACTGACGTGCTTACCGTTGCGGGGGCAGCGCCGGCATGGCGTGGAAACACGCGTCACCGGCTTCCCGTTTCAACCTGCCGGCCATGGCCGCAGGTCACCTGGAAGTGCGCGCAGTCTACGGCATCGCAGGCAGCCCGTAGCGTCGAGCTTGCTCGACTGCCCTTAGAATGGCCCCTCAGATCCCGTGGTGCCGTTGCCGATGTCCGCCCGTTTTCCGTTGTACCTGCGTCGCCCGCATGGGATGCACGCATGATCCTCGACCTGGTCCGCCACGCCGGCAATGGTCGCGATGAATTCCTTGATGGCCGCAGCGATCCGCCGCAGCTGGCCCGCCTGCCGCAGGAACTGGTCGAGGCCTACGCCGCGCATCCCTGGGAGCGGGTGATCAGCTCGCCGCGCCTGCGCTCGCTGCACACCGCCATGGCACTGGCCACCCCACGCGGGCTGGACGTGGACGCGGACGAGGAATGGGAAGAACTGGACTTCGGTGATTGGGACGGGCAGTCGCTGTTCGACCTGCCGGAGGATGCGCTGGCCGCTTTCCATGCTGACCCGCATGCGTTCCCACCACCGAATGGTGAAAGCTGGGGCCACTTTGAACGACGTATCGCACGCGCGCTGGATCGCCTGCTCGATGATGACGATCCGGTGCCGACGCTGGTGGTCAGCCATGGCGGTCCGCTGCGCATGGTGCTGTCGCAGGTCTGTGGGCTGCCGATGTCGCTATGCTGGGCCCTGCGCATCGACCACGGCACCCGCCTGCGGGTGTGGCTGGAGCGAGGTGAGGTCGGGCTGGTGGGCGAACTGCTGGAGCTGCAGCAGCCCTGACGAATCCGGTAGCGCCGGGCCATGCCCGGCGAATTCCACATCACCCGCGCTACGCGCTCGCCGGGCATGGCCCGGCGCTACCGGTCAATCCTCGTCGGCGCTCTCGGCCACGCTGTCTTCCGCGTCATCATCGGTGTCGAAGCGCTGCTCATGCACCGGTCCCGAGGCCGGGCCGGCCGCTTTCAACGGATGCGCGGCGATGCGCGCCTCATAGTCCTGCACCAGCGCATCGCGCTGCGGCTCGCTCAGTTCCTGCCAATGGCAGTCCAGCAACGCGCCTTCCAGTGAATAGAGCAGGTTCAAACTGGGCTTGAAGCCGGCGCGCTTGACCTTGACGAAGGCGCCGACCGCGCCGATCGCCACCAGATCCTCGCGGCTGCGCAGGCCGACCTGGCGCAGCCACGCCGCACTCTTCGGGCCGATGTTGCGCAGCTTCGGTGCGCTCATCCCAGCGCCTCGACGAACACGCGGGCGATGGCTTCCAGGCCGGCCTGGTCGTCGGCGTCGAAGCGGCCGACCTTGGGGCTGTCGATGTCGAACACGCCGATCAGTTCATCGCCGCGCAGCAACGGCACCACCAGTTCCGAGCGCGAGGCCGAATCGCAGGCGATGTGGCCGGGGAAGGCATCGACATCATCCACGCGCTGGGTCACGCGCTGGCTGGCGGCGGCACCGCACACGCCCTTGTCCAGCGGGATGCGGACGCAGGCCGGCAGGCCCTGGAACGGTCCGACCACCAGCTCTTTGCCGTCGTACAGGTAGAAGCCCACCCAGTTCAGGTCGGGCAGGGCGTGGTAGACCAGTGCCGAGAGGTTGGCCGCGTTGGCGATGCGGTCGGACTCGGCGTAGACCAGGCCACGGGCCTGTTCCAGCAGCTGGGCGTATTGTTCCGGCTTGCTGCCGGTAAGCGAGGCATTGGCGAACATGCCCGCAGTCTAGCAAGCGCGCCGGGCCGGCGATAATGCACGCTCTGTTGCCCCGCTGGAGCTTATCGATGCCGTTGCCCGCCACGCTGCCGCCTGCCCTGTTCGTCACCGGCACCGATACCGAGATCGGCAAGACCGCGGCCAGCACCGCGCTGCTGCATGCACTGCGCCGGCGCGGCCTGCGCGCGGTCGGCATGAAGCCGGTGGCCAGCGGCAGTGAGGATCTGGGACAGGGCCTGCGCAACGAGGACGCGCTGGCGCTGCAGGCGGCCAGCTGGCCGGTGCCGGACTATGCCGACCTGAACCCGTATGCGCTGCGGCAGCCGCTGGCGCCGGAGCTGGCTGCTGCCGAGGACGGCGTGCAGGTGGAGCTGGCGCCGATCGTGGCTGCATTCGAGCGCCTGCGCGCGCAGGCAGACATCGTGGTGGTGGAGGGCGTTGGCGGTTGGCTGGCGCCGGTCTCGGCCACGCTGGACCAGCTCGATCTGGTGCGTGCGTTGCATCTACCGGTAGTGCTTGTGGTCGGCATGCGGCTGGGCTGCGTCAACCACGCACGGCTGACTGCGCAGTCGCTGCAGGCCAGCGGCGTGGAGTGCCTGGGCTGGATCGGCAATCACATCGACCCGGCGATGCAGCGCCAGGAAGAGAACATCGCGACGTTGCAGCAGCGGCTGTCGATGCCGTGCTGGGGGCGGTTGCCGCATCTGCCGGGTGCGAATGGTGAGGCGCTGAGTGCCAATCTGCACGGGGACCTGCGGTAGCGCCGGGCCATGCCCGGCGAGCGCGCAGCGCGGCGACCAGAAAGTCCGCCGGGCATGGCCCGGCGCTACCGATCAATCAGCGCGATGCCAGCTCCTTCGCGATCGCACCGAGCCGCTCCACCGCGCCGATGAAGCGCGCATCCAGCGTCTGGCAGCACGACAGCCGCAGGCAGTGACGGTAGCGCGCGCCACGCGAATACACCTGGCCGGGCATGAACACGATGTCCTCTACCAGCGCACGTTCGAACAGTTCGCGGGTATCCACCCCCGGCAGTTCCAGCCACAGCAGGAAGCCACCCTGTGGCTCGGTGGCACGGGTGCCGGCCGGGAAGTGTTCGGCCACCAGCTGGCGCAGGCGACCGACCTGTTCGCGGTACAAGCGGCGCATGCGATGCAGGTGGTGTTCGTAGCTGCCTGCTTCCAGATACGCCGCCACCGCATCGCCCAGCAGCTGTGGTTCGCCACCGGTGGACTGGAACTTGAGCAGTGCGATGCGCTCGGCGAAGCGCCCCCCGTCCAGCCAACCGATGCGGTAATCCGGCGCCAGCGTCTTGGAGAAACCACCGACCACCATCACCCAGCCATCGCGATCGAAGGCCTTCAGCAAGGGCGCCGGCGGTTCGCAGAACTGCAGCTCGGCATACACCGCATCTTCGATCAGCGGCAGTTGCCGTGCGTTGACCAGTTCGGCCAAGCGCTGTTTGGCGGGTGTCGGCATGGTGCAGCCCAGCGGATTGTGCACGGTCGGCATCACCACCAGTGCGGCCAGCGACGTGTGCTCCAGCATCGCTTCCAGTGCATCGACATCCAGGCCGTGTTGCGGGTGGGTGGGCAGCTCGATGGCCTGCAGGCCGAGGTTGGCCAGCAAGGGATACAGGTTGAAGTAGGACGGCGCCTCGATGCCGACCGCATCACCGGGTTGGGTCACTGCACGCAAGGCCAGCTGCAGGGCTTCCATCGCGCCGTGGGTCAGCAGTAGCCGCTCGCTGTGGGTGTGCAGGCCCATGCGCGGACCGCGTCGCACGATCTGCGCCAGCAGTCGCGGCGAGCCGTTCGGGCGCGCGTAGGTTTCCACTGTCTGCTGGCCGTGGCGCAGTACCTGTGCGGTATGCCGGGCCAGCTGCGCACCGGGATAGAACTGGCGTCCGCGCGGTCCCGCGAAAGCCAGATCGATCACACCGGCGCGGCGTTGTGCCTCCAGCACGCGGGCCATCAGCACCTGCTGCAGCGGCGCGGTGGGTGCGGACGGAGTGTCACGCAGCGAACGCTGCGGCACCGACAGTCGCGGCGCAACTTCGAAGCCGGCCTTCGGCCGCGGAATCACCAGGCCGGCATCTTCCAGCTGGCGATAGGCGGCGATCACCGTGTTCAGGCTGAGCCGGCGCTGCGACGCCATCTGCCGCAGCGAGGGCAGGCGGCTGCCGACCGGAAGGCGTCCGCCGTGGATGGCTTCGGCCAGTTCATCGGACAGCCGTTGGTAGCGGGGTGGGATCATCGCGCTCTGGTCATCTGTATCCATCGAACTTCCCGCCATCTGGTTCTGTACCCATGATGATGGCGAGCCTAGCATGTCGTTGTCGGACGGGCCTGATCGGGGCGTGGCCGATACTTCCCAAGCGCACGGCTGGATGGCCGTGCGTCTTTTTTTGTGTGTAGGTAGCGCCGGGCCATGCCCGGCGGAATGCATGGGCCCGCCGGGCATGGCCCGGCGCTACCGGAATGGTTCAGCGCATCGGCACCAGCACCGCCTCGCGCCGGTACAGCGCCGGGAACTGCTTGCCCAGCGCGGCCAGCTTCGGTGCGTCGTAGTAGCGGATGTAGGCCGCCTGCGGGTAGTTGGTCATGTAGTTCTGGTGGTAGCTCTCGGCCGGGTAGAAACGTTGGCCGTTGCCGAGCTGGGTGACGATCGGCGCGCGGTAGCTGCCGGCCTGGCCGAGCTGCGCGATGTAGGCGCGGCTGGCGGCCTGCTGGCGCGCGTCATCAGAGAAGATCGCCGATCGATACTGGCTGCCCTGGTCCGGTCCCTGCCGATTGAGTTGGGTCGGGTCGTGCACCACCGAGAAGAACACCTGCATCAGCTGCCCGTAGCTGACCTGTCGCGGGTCGTAGTCGATCTTCACCGCCTCGGCATGACCGGTCTGGCCGCTGCTGACCCGCTCATAGCGTGCATTGGCAGCGCTGCCGCCGATGTAGCCGGACACCGCATTGCTCACGCCCTTCACGTGCTGGAACACGCCCTGCACGCCCCAGAAGCAACCGCCGGCGAACACCACGCTGGCATGGGTGGCGTCATCGCGGAACGCGGCGTCGCCGCTGGGCGCCGGTAGTGCCTTGGCCTGCGCGCTGGCTTCCAGCGGTGCCGCGACTGCGCCGTGGTCGACCAGCAGCACGCCAGCGATCAATGCAGTAGCCACCAGGCCGGCGACACCGGCGGCGATACCTTGTTCAAAAGAGAGTTTCATCGTGTGCTCCCGTTTCAACCGAAGGTGAAGGCGTAGGCCTGCACGCCCGTGTCGAGGAATTCGATCTCGAAGCGATGCGGGCCGACCGTGCCACGCTGACGTACCAGCTGGTACAAGCGGTGTTCATTGACCACGCCGCTGCCATCGGCACCGACATCGCTGCCGGCATCGGCAGCGGTCAGCGGCTTGCCGTCCAGCCAGACGCGGAACCGTACCGGCGTGCCGTCCTGGCTCGGTGCCAGCACCAGGTGCAGGTCGCGCGCGTGGAACTGGAAGGCGATGCGGCCACCGGCCTGCTGCAGCTGTGCGGCTTCGTCGGTGACGGTCCAGCGTCCGGACAGGCCCCACTGGTTCAGTGCCAGGGTGGTTGGCAGCGTGTAGTCGAACGGGCTATCGCTGCGTTGGCCGCCGGGTGAGGCGAACTGCTCGGCACGCGCGTGGCCCAGATAGGTCTCCGGCGAGCGCAGGTTGCTCATGTCGGCCTGCACGGCCACACCCTTCAGGTCGGCGGCGGCGGGATCGGCTGGTGGCGGCAGATTCGTCTGCCCGGCCTCGGCCAGCAGGCGACGGATCATCTGTTCCGAGCGCGCATAGTTGCCCTCGCCGAACTGGTGGCCGCGGATGTTGCCCTGTGCGTCGACGAAGTACTGCGCCGGCCAGTAGCGGTTGTTGAACGCGCGCCAGATCGTGTACTGGTTGTCGAGCGCCACCGGGTACTCGACCTTCAGCTGCTGCGCCGCCTTCATCACGTTGCTCGGGTTGCGTTCGAAGGCGAACTCCGGCGTGTGCACGCCGATCACCACCAGCCCATGGTCACGGTAGCGACGTTCCCATTCGTGCACGAACGGCATCGCGCGCAGGCAGTTGATGCAGGAGTAGGTCCAGAAGTCGACCAGCACCACCTTGCCACGCAGCTGCTGTGCACTCAGCGGCGGGCTGTTGAGCCAACCCGTGGCACCGTCCAGTGCGGGCAGGGTGCCTTCCACTGGCAGCGGTGCATCTGCACCCGCATTGGGGCCAGCCATCATCATCATCGGCGGTGCCGCCGGCTGCGCACCGGGCACGGCGTCGAGCAGGCTTTGTTCGATGCGCGCGGTGCTGACCGTGGACAGGCGGGTCAGCAGGCCAGTGTCCCAGCCCAGGCCGATCGCCACCACGGCCAGCAGTGCGGCTACGCCCAGCACCTTGCGCAGTACGTCACCCAGGCCGAGCCGCGCCTGCAGCGCACGGAACACGCGGCCGCCGACCCACACCGCCAGCGCCAGCGCGGTGATCGCACCCAATGCATAGGCAAGCAGCAGGCTGCTGGTACCGACGCTGGCGCCATGCAGGGCAGCACCGGTCAGCACCAGGCCGAGGATTGGACCGGCGCACGGCGCCCACAGCAGGCCGGTGGCGACGCCGATCAGCAGCGAGGTCCACGCGCCGCCACGTCCTGCGGCGTCCGCGGCATCGGCGCGTGCGCTCAAGCGTGCACCCACACGCTGGAACGGCGCCAGCAGATGGTCGGCCAGCCGTGGCCACAACAGGGCGACCGCGAACAGCGCCATCAGCAGCAGGGCAATCCAGCGCCCGACCTGGTTGGCCTGCGCCACCCATTGGCTGCCTACGGCGGCCAGGCTGGCGACCACGGTGAAGGTGAGCGCCATGCCCAGCAGCAACGGCAGCGTGCTGCGCAGGAATGGACGGTCGGCACGCGCGAACACGAACGGCAGCACCGGCAGGATGCAGGGGCTGAGCAGGGTCAGCGCGCCCCCGAGGTAGGCAAGCAGCAACAGCAGCATCGTCAGGCTCCGGAAGCAGGGGAAGAACCGACCGGCACCCGCCAGCCGTCGGCAGTGCCAGCAGGGGCACCGGGAACGAACACCATCGCCGCACCGTTCATGCAGTAGCGCAGCCCGGTTGGACGCGGGCCGTCGTTGAACACATGGCCGAGATGGCCGCCGCAGCGGCGGCAGTGCACCTCCACCCGCAGCATCCCGAATGTGACGTCGCGGTCTTCGCCGATGGCGTTGTGCAGCGGTGCCCAGAAGCTGGGCCAACCGGTACCGCTCTCGAACTTGGTGGACGAGGAGAACAGCGGCAGCGCACAGCCGGCGCAGGCGAAGGTGCCCTGCCGATGTTCCTTGTTGAGCGGGCTGCTGTACGGGCGCTCGGTGGCCTGCTGGCGCAGCACCGCGTACTGCGCCGGGGTCAGCTGCTGGCGCCACTGCGCATCGCTGCGCATGACCTCGAACTGTCGCGACGGACGCGCTTCGGCGGCGGCCGGGGCGGCGCGGCTGCAGGCCCCCAGGCCGAGCAGGCCGGCGGCGGTGGCAACACCGCCCAGGCCCAGCAGATGGCGGCGGGAGAGGGACATGGCGGACTCCGGGAAGGGGCGACGGGGCCATGCTGCGCCCGCCCGGGTCAACGAATCCTCACGCAGGATTCAATTTTTCGTGAGGTATCGGCGGCCGTCCCGCGTCACAATGCAGCCAGCCTCCCCACTGGCCCCGAGCTGCCGATGTCGACCAAACGCGTGCTGATCGTCGAAGACGATGCCCACATCGCTGACCTGCTGCGCATGCACCTGGGCGATGAAGGCTATGACGTGGCCCACGCCGCCAGCGGTGACGGTGGCCTGCGCCTGCTGGAACAGGACGGCCCATGGGATGCGCTGGTGCTGGACGTGATGCTGCCCGGTGTCGACGGCCTGCAGGTGTGCCAGCGCGCACGCGCGATGGCGCGCTACGTGCCGATCATCATCATCAGCGCGCGCGGCAGCGAGACCCAGCGCATTGTCGGCCTGGAACTGGGCGCGGACGACTACCTGGCAAAACCCTTCTCGATGCCGGAACTGGTGGCACGGGTGCGCGCCCTGCTGCGCCGGGCCGAGGCGATGGCACAGAGCGCACGCATCGATGCCGGCGCGATCGAGCTGGGCGGGCTGCAGCTGGATCCGGTCGCGCGCACCGCTTCGGTGGATGGCAATGCGCTGGAACTGACCCCGCGCGAGTTCGACCTGCTGCTGTTCTTCGCCCGCCACCCGGACCAGGTGTTCGCACGCATGGAACTGCTCAACCAGGTCTGGGGTTACCAGCATGATGGTTACGAGCATACGGTCAATACCCACATCAACCGCCTGCGCAGCAAGATCGAGCCGGACCCGGCCAACCCGCGGCGGTTGCTGACGGTGTGGGGCCGCGGCTACAAGCTGGTCGACCCGGCCGGGGCGGCGGCATGATCAAGCCCAATCTGTGGCAGAAGCTGGCGGCGGTGATCGCCGCGCTGATGCTGATGTGCTGCATGGCGCTGCTGGCACTGCAGATGCGCGCCAATTCCCGCCACGAACAGGAGGTGGTGCAGCGGCTGTCGCTGGGCCTGGCCGAACACATCGCCCAACGCAGCGAACTGATGGACACCAGCGGCATGCGCGATGCTGCGGTGCGTGCGCTGTTCGGCCAGCTGATGGCGGTCAATCCCAGCGTCGAGGTCTACCTGCTGGACGACCAGGGCCGCATTCTCGGCCACGACGCGCCCAGCGGCCATCTGGTGCGCAACAAGGTGGACGTGGCACCGCTGCGCCGCCTGCTGTCGGGTGCGCCACTGCCGATCCTCGGCGATGACCCGCGCAGCGCCGATGGCCGCAAGGTGTTCAGTGCCGCACCGTTGATCGTGCAGGGGCGCCAGGCCGGTTACGTGTACGTGGTGCTGGTCGGTGAACACCGGCAGATGCTGGCCGACGACCTGGCGGCGGGCAGCCAGTGGAACACCACATGGTGGTCGGTGATGCTGGTCGGAAGCCTCGGCCTGCTGGCCGGGCTGGTGGCGTTCTACTGGGTGACCCGTCCGCTGCGGCGGCTGACCCGGCGCATCCAGGCCTTCGATATCGATGCGCCGACACCGTTGCCGCCGCCCGAACCGCTGCGCCCGGGCGAGCGCGACGAGCTGGTGATTCTCGAACATGCACATGCGCAGATGGCGCAGCGGCTGGGTGAGCAGTGGCAGCAACTGCGCCAGCAGGACCTGCAGCGGCGCGAGCTGGTCGCCAACATCTCGCACGACCTGCGTACGCCGTTGTCGTCGCTGCATGGCTATCTGGAAACGCTGGCGCTGAAGGACGCCACGCTGTCACCGGACGAGCGCCGCCGCTACCTCGGTATCGCGCTGGCACAGAGCGCCAAGGTTGGCCGGCTGGCGCGCGCGCTGTTCGAGCTGGCGCGGCTGGAGCACGGTGAAGTGCGTCTGGAGTGGGAAGTGTTCGCGCTGCCGGAACTGCTGCAGGACGTACTGCAGAAGTTCGAGCTGGCCGCGCAGGCGCGCAACCAGCGCCTGCACTCCGAGTTCCCGCCGGGCCTGCCGCTGGTACGTGCCGACCTGGGCCTGGTCGAGCGGGTGCTGACCAACCTGCTCGACAATGCATTGCGGCACGCGCCGGAAGGTGGGCGGATCGAAGTGTGCCTGCGTGCGACCGCGGACAGCATCGAGGTGAGCGTGGCCGATGATGGTCCCGGCGTGGCAGCGGCGCTGCGCGCACAGTTGTTCCAGGCGCCGGCCGCACTGGGCGCACGGCGTGGCGAGAACGGTGGCCTCGGCCTGTTGATCGTGCAGCGTATCGTGCAGCTGCATGGCCGCCGCATCGAACTGCGCGACAGTGAGCGTGGCGCGCTGTTCGTGTTTGCCTTGCCGCGCGCGGAGCCGGCGGCCTAGCAGGCCGCCTCGCTCTCCACGGCACCGCCGCTTTCCAGCGGCAGGTGCAGGCGGATGCAGGCACCGCCCAGCTCTGAATCGGTTACCTCGACGTGGCCGCCATGCTTGTCGGCCACCACCTGCACCAGTGCCAGGCCGAGACCGAAACCGGGGCTGCCCGGGTCCAGCCGCACATAGGGTTGCAGCACCTGGCCGCGCAGTTCGGGCGCGATGCCGGGGCCGTCGTCCTCCACCTGCAGGCACAGCCAGCCATCGTTGACCATGCTGGCGATGCGGATCTGCCGCCGCGCATAGCGCAAGGCATTGCCGAGCAGATTGCGCAGCGCCAGTTCCAGCATGTGCCGGTTGACGTTGACCAGGCCGGTGGGCGACAGCACCTGCTGCACTGGCATCGGCAGCGGTGCGAACTGGGCCACAACGCCGCGCACCAGCGCGGCCAGCTGCAGGCGCTGGCGGGTCAGCTGATGGCAACGGCCCAGCGCGGCGTACTCGACGCCGGCATCGGTGAGGTGCTGCAGGCGATCGACGTCGGTACGCAGGCCACCCAGCGCATCGCGCTGGATCTCGTCGAGTGCGGTGTCCTCCAGGTCGGCCAGGCCGAAGCGCATCCGCGCCAACGGCGTGCGCACTTCATGCGCGACCGCCTGTGCCAGCACGCGTTGGCTCTCCAGCAGTTGCTGCAGCTGCTCGGCCATGTGGTTGAAGGCATTGGCCAACGGCCGCACCAGCGCGGTGCCGGCGCGCGGTGCACGCGTGTCCAGCTGACCATCGCGCATCTGCCGGGCGGCCTGGGCCAGCTGCGAGACGTCGCGCCACAGGCGGTAGACCATCACGTACATCGGCAGCGCCACGGCCACCATCAGGATCAGCAGCAGGATCGCCACGCCGGATACTTCGCTGTCCTGCCAGCCTTCCTCAGGCAACGCCTCATCCAGTGGCCCCAGCATCACGGCATAGCCGCTGTCGCCGATCCGCTGCAGGCTGCGCATGTGTTCCAGGTCGATCTGCACTCGGCCGTTGTTGAACGGCGGTCGCTGGCTGGCCGACAGCGCCTTCTCTGCCTCGGCCAGCGGCACCATCCGCAGGGCATAGGCGAAGTCGGCGTCGAGCCCTCGTGCCAGCGCCGGCCACTGGTCGCGTGGTGTTTCCGCGAAGCGTTGCTGCAGCAGCGCATGGGTGCCACGCATCTCGGCCAGCAGGCTGGCTTCGGTGCGGTCTTCCAGCAGCGCATCCCAGGCCCACAGGCCCAGCACGATCAGCAGCAGGTGGGCGACCAGGAAGCCGATGCCATAGCGCAGGAAGTGGAAGGCGTGGCCGCGCATCGCCGAGGGCGTACGCTTCATCCCCATGCCGAGCGGCTGAACAGGTAGCCGCGGCCGCGGACGGTCTTGATCCGTTCCGGCTGTTCCGGGTTGTCGCCCAGCTTGCGGCGCAGGCGCGAAATGCGTGCATCGATCGAGCGGTCGAGGCCATCAAACGCGATCCCGCGCAGGCCGCGCAGCAGCGCATCGCGGTCGAGGATCTGCCCGGCGTTGCTGGCCAGCAGGAACAGCAGGTCGAACTCGGCGGTGGTCAGCTCCAGCAGGCTGCCCTGCAGGTGCACGTTACGGGTGGACGGGTCGATGTTCAGCTCGCCGAAGCGCAGGCTGCCGTCACGCGGCTCGACCCGGCGGTGGCGGCGCAGATGGGCACGCAGGCGCGCCAGCAGCACCCGGGGCTCGATCGGTTTGCCGATGTAGTCGTCGGCGCCCAGTTCCAGTCCCAGCACCTGGTCGATGTTGTCGGTACGCGCGGTCAGCACGCAGATGATGCCGTCATAGTGGGGTCTGATCTGCCGACACACTTCGAAACCATCCTGGTCGGGCAGGCCGACATCCAGCAGGACCAGGGCGGGCTTTTCGGCCAGGATCCGGGCCACCGCGCGTTCGCCACTGCGCTCGTGGGCGACCTGGTAGCCATGCCGCTGCAGATAGTCGCTGACCATCGTACCGAGGCGGGCATCGTCTTCGACCAGTACGATATCCAGCATTTTCAAGGCCTCCGTGGGGCGTACGTACCGCCACGGCACGAGCGCGGCGATGCTATCCCAGCCATTGGGCCGCCCGGGTCCTGGGGGCGGGCGCCATTCAGCCGGGGTTGCTGGCGCGCGGGCCGGGTCTCAGTCCCGGCAACAACTTGGCGTCCAGCATAGCTTGTTGCCGTTACAAAACGTTACCTTCGTGATACGTCCGGTGACCATCGCTGACAGCAAAGCGACTGACGCGGGGCAGGGGGCGGGCCGAGCATGGAGTCTCCTCCGTTCCGCGTGCCGTCCTCATGTCGCCCGCTGCCTTCTTCCTGCCGAACCTGTCCCACCGCCGCCATTGCGGGGGTATCCGATGAGCGGCGTGGTTGGCGCCTGGCTGCCGCCGGCCGAGGACGAGCACCTGCTGCAGCAGCTGGCGCCGATGCTGCGCGCCCTGCAGCAACGTGGCCGTGGCCGCATCGGTTACTGGACCGACGCCGAGGCCGGCCTGGCGCTGGGTCACTGCCGGGCGCCGACCGACACTCCGCTGCAGCCACTGAGCTCGGACTGTGGCCGTTACGTGCTGTGCCTGGACGGTCGCCTGTACAACCGGGCTGACCTGCAGTCGCAGCTGCGCGATCTGCCGCGCAGCTGCAGCGATGCACGGCTGCTGCTGCAGGCGATTGTCGAGTGGGGCGTGGAGCGGACGCTGTCGCGTATCGAGGGCGCGTTCGGTTTCAGTGTCTGGGACCGGGAGTCGCGCGCGCTGTGGCTGGCACGTGACCCGGTAGGCGAGCGGCCGCTGTACTACGGTTGGTACCAGGGCCAGTTCCTGTTCGCCTCCGAACTGAAGGCGCTGCAGGCGTTCGCCGGCTTTGCGCCGAGCATCGACCAGGATGCGCTGAGCCTGCTGCTGCGCCACGACTATGTCCCGGCGCCGCACACCATCTACCGCGGCATCCACAAGCTGGTGGCCGGCGCGATGCTGCGCATCGACCTCAACGACCATGCCGCCGGGGGCTCGAGCCAGGCTGCGCAGGGCGGGTCGCGCTACTGGTGCGCGCGCGAGGCGATGCACAGCGCGCTGCAGGAACCGCTGCAGCCGGCGCCGAGCCTGGAACAGGCCACCGACCAGCTGGAAGCGGTGTTGCAGAAGGCCATCGCCGCACGCATGCACTCGCCGCTGGCCTGCGGCGCGTTCCTGTCCGGCGGCACCGACTCGTCGCTGGTGACCGCGATGATGCAGGCCCAATCGACCCTGCCGATCGAGGCATGGACGGTGGGCTTCGACGATCCGGGCCACGATGAGAGCGACTGGGCCACGCAGGTCGCACGCCACCTGGGCGTGCAGCATCACCTGCACCGCATGGACGCGCGCCAGGGCCTGGACCTGCTGCAGCGCCTGCCGCAGGTCTGGTGCGAACCGTTCGCCGACGCCTCGCAGCTGCCGACCCTGTTGGCCAGCGAACTTCTGGGTGCACGCAAGCCGGTGGCGCTGACCGGTGACGGTGGCGATGAACTGTTCTTCGGTCATCCCAGCTATGGCCGCGCGCTGCGCAATGCGCGGCTGTGCGGTGGCCTGCCGGACTGGGTGCGCGACCTGGCCCGGCGTAGCGGCAACCGGATGAACGTCGAACGTGGGCGCCTTGGTGGCTGGCGCGCGCTGGTAGCCGAGGTCGCTGCCAACGACGTGGAAGGCCATTACCTGCAGCGCGTGACCCGCTGGCGGCAGCCGGCACAGGTGGTGCTGGGCGCGCGCGAACCAATGACGATCTTCCAGCAGCAGGACACCGCGCTGCCGGCCGAAGCGCGCATCCAGCTGCTGGATTTCCGCATGGACCTGGCCGAGGGCATCCTCGCCAAGGTCGACCGTGCCGGCATGGCGGCCGGCGTGGAAACCCGCGCGCCGCTGCTGGACATGGAGGTGGTGCGCCTGGCCTGGCGCCTGCCGCAGCATTTGAAATACCACGACGGTGAGCACAAGCGGATCCTCAAGCACCTGCTGGCACGCTACCTGCCGGAACCACTGGTGTACCGCCCCAAGCGCGGCTTCGGCCCGCCGATGGCGCGTTGGTTGGCGGGCCCGCTGCGCGACTGGGCCGAGGCACTGCTGGACCCGCAGCTGCTGCGCAACCAGGGATGCTTCGATGCAGTACGCGTGCGCGGCATCTGGGAGGCGTTCCTGCGCGGTGAGCGCAAGTGGCACACGCACCTGTGGAACGTGTTGATGTTCCAGGCGTGGCACCAGCACTGGCACGGTGGTCGAGGGCGCTGAGCCGTTTCTGCATTGCGTGCAGCGGATTGAATCAGCGTGGCGCGGGGCGGATGCCCTTGCGTACGAATGTCCTCCGGCGCCGGCCGTTGGCCGTCACCTCCCCCTTTACTTCGTACGCAAGGGCATCCGCCCCGCGTTCGGAGTTCGTCGGCACCTCATTGAAGGGCTGTCGCGAGCGCTGCGCTTTACTCACCGCACCCCGGCGAGGCCCATCAGTTCGCGGCGAATCCGGACGAAGATGCGCTTCGCAACTCAGACGCCAGGCAAAAAAAGACCCGGCAGAGGGAGGGATCTGCCGGGTCCGGATTGCGTGGGGGGAGGGACCCACGCAATGAGCGTTGCGTCGCGTCAGTGGTTGCTCGCGTCCGCCGTTGATTGGTTGTAGCCCTGCACCAGTTCGGACCAGGCCTTGCTGGCCTGCAGGCCGAGACCGACCACGTCCTGCTGGGCCTGGCCCAGCCGTTGCAGGTTGTCCTGCCACAGCTGTGCGCCCTTGTTGAGCGTCCCGGCCGCATCTTCGCCGCGGGCCAGTTCACCCAGCCAGCCGCCGGTCGCGCTCAGGTTGCGCTCCATCACCTTCAGTTGCACGCCGAACATGCTTTCCGCGTTCTCCAACGCCAACCGGTTCGCGCGCGTTGCCGCGGCGGCGAGCTGGCGGGTGGCATCACTGAAGCGATCGCTGAAGGCGGCGGCCATGGGGCATCAGGAAGTGACTTGATGCATTGCAGCATACGCTCTTGATGCGGCAATGCAACAAAAACAGCAAAGACGCCATGGGCGCCTTTGAAAAACCATTCAGATCAACGGGTTGATCAGATGGCCGGGCCGCGATAGCGACAGCCGGAGGTGCAGGTTTCGTGCACGGTGATCTCGCTCAGTGCAGGCAGGCTGGGCTTGAGCTCGTTCCAGATCCACACCGCCAGGTTCTCGCTGGTCGGGTTCTCCAGGCCGGGGATGTCATTGAGGTAGTGATGGTCCAGGCGGTCGTAGATCGGCTGGAAGGCCGCCTTCACGTCGCCGAAATCCATGATCCAGCCGGTCTGCGCGCCGGGCTCGCCCTCGACCTTCAGTTCCACCCGGAAGGAGTGGCCGTGCAGGCGCGCGCACTTGTGCCCCGGCGGCACGTTGGGGAGGCGGTGCGCCGCCTCGAGCATGAAGATTTTGAAGATTTCCATGGCGCGATTGTACGCCGCCGGCGGGCAGCGATCCTGAGCGGATGTTGGGCTTTGGTGAAGAAATTCTTTCCATCCGGATGAAGAGATGATAGTTTCTCTTATATCCGTATGAAGAGATGTTATTGGCCGACCCCCGGCCACGCATGGATTACTGCGGAACTTCGTCGCCCTTACCACCTCCCCCACATCGTCATGCCCAAGCACACCCTGCTCGTGGCGGCCCTGGCCGTCGCTCTGGCCGCGCCTTTGTCCGCCGCCGCCGAAACCTCCGCCGACGCCAGTGGCGAAGCCAGCACCCTGGCTGCCGTGCGCGTCACCGGTTCCAACATCAAGCGCACCGATACCGAGGCCTCCAACCCGGTGCAGGTGATCGGCCGCCAGCAGCTGGAACAGACCGGCAAGGCCACCGTGGCCGATGTGCTGCGTTCGATCTCGGCCAATACCGGCAACGCCAGCAACGAGACCACCAACAACGGCTGGGCCTCCGGCTCGGCCGGCATCGGCCTGCGCGGCCTGTCGCAGAAGAACACGCTGGTGCTGCTCAACGGCCGTCGCCTGGCCAACTATGGCTTCCCTGCCGGTGGCCTGTCCGACACCTTCGTCGATCTCAACGCATTGCCGCTGGTCGCGGTCGAGCGCATCGAAGTACTCAAGGACGGCGCCTCGGCCGTGTACGGCTCCGATGCGGTGGCCGGCGTGGTCAACATCATCACCCGGCAGAACTTCGAAGGCGCCGAGATCGGCGGCAGCTTCGGCGGTGCCGATCAAGGCGGCCTGCACGAGCAGAACCTGAAGTTCGTCGGCGGCCTCGGTGATCTCGATACCGATGGCTACAGCATCCTATTCAGCCTGCAGGGCTACAACCGCGAGCGCCTGGACCAGGACGAACGCAACCTGACCAAGAGCGGCATCTACACCGACAAGCCCGGTGGCCGCTGGAACGGCTGGTCGGCCAAGGGCGCGCGCTATCTGGTCAACGGTGTGTCGGTGCCGATGCTCGATGCCAGCGGCAACTGCCCGGCCGGTACTACCCGCGTCGCCAGCGCACCGATCGATGGCCTGGCCGGTGATACCTGCGGCTTCAACCAGGCGCCGTTCACTACGCTGATTCCCTCGACCAAGCGCTACCAGGCCTATGCCAACGGTACCTTCCGTCTGAACGACAACGTCGAAGCCTTCGGCGAAGTGCTGTACAGCCAGATCAAGAGCACCGCGTGGTTCGGCAGCAGCCCGTTCTTCACCCTGGAGAGCGGCCGCTTCGCACTGAACGCGGACAGTGGCCTGGCCGAACCGGTGTCGTCGCTGCTGCCGGCCAGCAACCCTTACAACCCGTACGGCCGTGCGATCCCGATCGAATACACCTTCTTCGACCTGGGCGGCACCCTCAAGACCAACCGCTCCACGGCCTACCGCGGCGTGTTCGGCCTTCGTGGCACCACCGCGAAGTGGGACTGGGAAGTCGCAGCGTTCGGCGCGCGCAGCAGCGAGCGCGAGAGCGTCTCCGGTGGCTTCGCCAACCGCTGGGCGCTGGCCGATGCGCTGGCCACTGGAAGTTACAACCTGCTGAACCCGGCCGCCACGCCGCAGTCGGTGCGTGACTCGATCAACATCGCCACGCTGCGCCCGGCCGAGTCCAAGCTGCAGGGCATCGACGCGAAGATCTCCGGCAGCCTGGGCCATACCTGGGCCGGTGAGATCGGCTTCGCGGCCGGTGCCGAGTGGCGCCGCGAGAAGCTCGATTCCAACAACCCGTGGCAGATCGATGCCGGCCTGCAGGTGCGCCCGGCCATTGCCGAAGTGCACGGCAAGCGCCAGGTCAGTGCGGCCTACGCCGAAGTGAACGTACCGCTGGCCTCGACATTGGAGCTGTCCGCCGCCGCGCGCGCCGATCACTACGATGATTTCGGCGACGCGTTCTCGCCGAAGATCGGCCTGCGTTGGCAGCCGCTCGACTTCCTGCTGGTGCGTGCCTCCGCCTCGAAGGGCTTCCGTGCACCGTCGCTGTCGGAAAACTCCAACAGCACCAGCATCGCCTACGGCAGCGTGGTCGATCCGCGTGATCCGGACGTGCCGGGCTCGCGGCAGAACCCGACCTTCTTCACCGTTGGCAACAACGAATTGAAGCCGGAGCGGACCAAGAGCCTGAACTTCGGCGTGGTGCTGTCGCCGTGGGCCAACACCAACCTGAGCGTGGACTACTACCGCATCCAGCTGGACAACCTGGTCGGTACCAACAACACCCAGACCCTGGTCAACGACAACGTGGCCGGTGCCGTGCAGCGCGATGAGCGTGGCAAGCTGCAGGCGGTCTACAACCGCTACCAGAACCTGAGCGAGTTGAAGACCTCGGGCATCGATGTCGAGCTGCGCCAGCGCATCCCGACCGCTGCGTTCGGTGACTTCACCGTGTCTTCGGCCTATACCCACGTGCGCGATTACCGTCGCCCGACCGTGGTCGGCGGGCCGCTGGTGGACTATGCCGGCAGCAACCTGGGCGCGACCCTGCCCAAGGACAAGGCGACCACCACGCTGGACTGGAAGTACGGTGATTTCAATGCAGCGGTGACCTGGTACTACACCAGCAGCTATCGCCAGGAAGCCAGCACCGCTGCCAAGGCCGTGCAGCAGCAGGTCGGCAGCTACAGCCAGTACGACCTGTACCTGGCCTACACCGGCATCGACAAGCTGACCGTGTACGCCAAGGTGCAGAACCTGGCCGACAAGACCCCACCGTACGACGCCTCGTTCCCGGGCATCCGCGCGCCGTACGACTTCAGCCAGTACGACCTGCGTGGCCGCTACTTCACGCTGGGCTTCGATTACCGCTTCTGATCCACCTGCCGCGGCCGGTCACCTGAGAGGACCGGCCGCGCGACCGTCTGCCGTTGTGTTCCAGGGGAGTCACCGTGTCCTTGCATCGCCGTGCCGTTCTTCCGTTGCTGATCGCCGCCGCCGCACTGTTCCTGCCGCATCCGGTGCAGGCGCAAAGCGCCTACTTCTTCCCGCAGGTCAGCGACGCAGCGGCGTTCGATGCCTCGGTGCCCACGCCCGAGAAGTTCCTCGGCTACCCGATCGGCAGCCGTTACACCCGGCACGACCAGCTGGTGGCGTACTTCCAGGAACTGGCGAAACGCTCGGACAGGATCAGCGTGCGCGAGATTGGCCGCAGCTATGAGGGCCGCCCGCTGCTGATCGCCACCGTCACCGCTGCAGGCAATCATGCGCGGCTGGAACAGATCCGCCAGCAGCACGCGACCCTGGCCGATCCGGCGCAGCCGCGCAGTGCGGCCGGTGACAGCCCGGTGGTGGTGTGGCTGGGCTACAGCGTGCATGGCAACGAGACCTCCAGTGCCGAGGCGGCGATGTTGACGGCGTACTACCTGGTGGCCAACCGCAGCGCCGAAACCCAGCAGTGGCTGCAGCAGGCGGTGGTGCTGTTCGACCCGGCGCAGAACCCGGATGGCCGTGATCGCGCCGCCAACTGGCACAACGCGTGGGCCTCAGATCCAGCCTCGGCCGACCCGGCCGACAAGGAGCACGTCGAGCCGTTCCCGCAGGGCCGCACCAACCACTACTTCACCGACCTCAACCGCGACTGGCTGGCCCTGACCCAGCAGGATTCGCGGCCGAAGGTGGAGGTGTTCCACCAGTGGTACCCGAACGTGCAGATCGACTTCCACGAGATGGGCAAGGACAGCACCTACTACTTCGAGCCCTCGCCGAAGAGCATGCACAGCCCGCTGATTCCGCCGGCGTCGTACGAGTTCAACAAGACCCTGGCCAAGTACCACGCGCAGGCATTGGATGCATTGGGTTCGCTGTACTACACCGGCGAGAATTTCGACAACTTCTCGCCGGTCTACGGCTCCACCTATCCGGACTTCCATGGTGCAGTGGGCGTCACCGTTGAACAGGCCAGCTCACGCGGCCGCGTGCAGGAATCAGTGAACGGCCTGTTGACCTTCCCGTTCACCATCCGCAATCAGGTCGCTACCGGCCTGGGTACCGTGCGCGGCGCAGTGAGCGAGCGCAGCGGGCTGTTCGACCTGCAGAAACAGTTCTTCCAGAGCGCGCTGAAGCAGGCCGCGCAGCAGCCAGTGAAGAGCTTCGTGTTCGGTGATGCGCATGACCCTGCATTGACCCGGCGCCTGCTGGAACTGTTGCTGCTGCATCGCATCGAGGTGCGCGCGCTGGATCGTGCCGTCAGTGTCGATGGGCAGCGCTTCGATGCCGGCAACGCCTACGTGGTGCCGGTGCAGCAGGCGCAGTTCCGCCTGGTGCATTCGATTTTCGCCGAGACGCCGCCGATCAAGGGAGATGTGTTCTACGGCAGCACCAGCTATGCGATCGCACCGGCGTATGGCGTGGCATTCGCGGGGAGTCGCAGCCGTATCGAAGGTGGCGCACGCGTGACTGCGCTGCCGGCGGAGCAGGGCGCGGTGCTGGGTGGCCAGGCCGGCTTCGCCTATGCCATCGACTGGCGCGACTACAACGCCGGGCGCGCGCTGGCCGCGCTGCAGGACAAGGGCGTGAATGCACGCGCGGCATTCCAGCCGTTCACCACCGCGACGGCCCAGGGCGAGGTCAACTTCGCTGCTGGCAGCCTGGTGATTCCGGTCGCCGGTCAACCGTTGCAGGGTGCGGCGTTGCTTGAGGCGGTGACCGCCGCAGCACGCGACGCTGGCGTGCAGGTGCACTCGCTGGCGAGCGGCCGCAGCCGCGAGGGCATCGACCTTGGCAGTGACGGTGTCAAGGCGCTGCGCAAGCCCGCCGTCGCGCTGGTGATGGGCGAGGGTGTGGCCGCCACCGAAATCGGTTCGGCCTGGTTCCTGCTCGATCAGCAGCTGCACCTGCCGGCCAGCAAGCTGGACCCGCAACAGCTGAGCAAAGTGCCGTTGGACCGCTACACCACCATCGTGCTGTCCGGTGGTACCTACACCGGTGTCGATGCAACGGCAGTGGCCGCGCTGAAGCGCTGGGTGCAGGCCGGTGGTTCGCTGGTGACCTATGGCAGTGCCTCGAAGTGGGCAATCGAACAGAAGCTGGCCGACGGCGAGAAGCTTGGCAAGGACGAAGAGGGTGCTGACGAGAGCCGCCGCGCGTTTGGCGACCAGCGCGATATCGCCGCCATTGAACGGGTCAGCGGCAACATCCTCAGCGCAGATGTGGATACCAGTCACCCGCTGGCCTTCGGCGTGCCGCGCCGGCAGCTGGCGATCAACAAGGAAAACACGGTGACGCTGCAGCCGAGCGCGAACCCGTTCTCCACGGTGGTGCGCATTGATGCCACGCCGCGGGTGAACGGCTATCTGTCCGAGCGCAACCGCGCGCGGGTGGCCGGCAGTGCGTGGCTGCTGGTGTCGGCGCAGGGGCAGGGCAACGTGGTGTTGTTTGCGGATGATCCGGCGCACCGCAAGTACTGGCACGGGACCGATCGGCTGTTGATCAACGCGATCTTCTTCGGGAATCTGGTGAATCCGAGTAAAGCGCGGGGTTGAGGCTTTACGCGCCTTGATTGATGCGTGTGAGGGAGGCCGGGCGGGCTGCGCAGGACACGCTGTAAATACGTCCATGTAAGCTCGATCGGCGCATCCATGCGCCTCACGGTCCTGCGCAGCCCGCCCGGCCTCCCCTCGACAGTTTCCTGCGGGCGCGGACGCATCGAACCCCAAGGCGGGAGCAAGGGCAAAAGCAAAAGCAAAGCCAGGAATTGCGACTTCGGCTTTTGCCTTTGAATTTGAATTTGAATTTGATCTTTCTTCCCCTGGCTACCCCGCGGGACAAGGAAGGCGCTGGAGATGTCTGAAGCGTTGGGGAGCGGGGGCGGCGCAAAACCGTGAGGCGCATGGATGCGCCGACCGAGCCCTCATGGGTGAGGGCGTTTTGCCTGCGAAGCACTGCTTCGCAAGCGCCCGAACGCCCAGCCGCCAGCGGCTGGGCCGGACCGCGGAGCGGGGTTTACGGCGTGTTTTGCGCCGCCCCCGCTCCCCAGCGCCCCCGTAAAACCAACCGCGAGCCTCTAAACACGGATAGCCAGCATAAAAAAAGGACGGCGCCTCAGCGCCGTCCCTCGATAGCCCCCCGCGTAGCGGGAAGCGCCATCCATGTCAGCTGGGATCAGCTGGCGCGACCGCCGCCGCCACCCTGGCCGCGGCCACGGCCACCACCATTGCCAGCACCGCCACGACGCTGGCCCTGACCGGCACCTGCACCCGCACGCTGCTGGCCATTGCCACCGCCCTCGCGACGGCCGCCACCAGCCTTCTTCGGGCCGGCATGTGCGTGACGCGGTGCATCGCCATGCGGACGGCGCGCGTGGTTCTTGCGCGGTGCGCGCTCACCGGTTTCGTGCTCGGCCTTGCCCGGTGCACTGTTGCCCCAGCGGATCGGCACCTGCAGCTCGAAGCCCGGCACATCGCGGATGTCCATGTCGCGGCCGAGCAGGCGGGTGATCGCACGCAGCAGCTTCACTTCATCCTGCGCGACCAGCGAGATTGCCTGGCCGGTGGCGCCGTTGCGGCCGGTACGGCCGATGCGGTGCACGTAGTCTTCGGCCACCATCGGCAGATCGAAGTTGATCACCTTCGGCAGCTCGTTGATGTCGATACCGCGCGCAGCGATATCGGTAGCCACCAGCACGGTCACCCGGCCGGCCTTGAAATCGCCCAGTGCACGCAGGCGCTGGCCCTGGCTCTTGTTGCCGTGGATCGCGGCGGTCTTGATGCCGGACTTTTCCAGGAACGCGGCCAGCTTGTCGCTGCCGTGCTTGGTGCGGGCAAACACCAGGGTCTGCTCGCGGCTGTCCTGCGCCAGCAGGTGCAGCAGCAGGTCGCGCTTGCGGCCGCCATCGACCGGGTGCACGCGATGGGTGATGGTTTCAGCGACGGTGTTCTTCGGCGTGACCTGGATCTGCTCCGGGTTGCGCATGAATTCCAGCGCCAGCTGGCGGATGTTGTCCTCGAAGGTGGCCGAGAACAGCAGAGTCTGGCGGTTCTGCTTGGGCAGCTTGGCCAGGATGCGCTTGATCGAGGGCAGGAAGCCCATGTCGAGCATGCGGTCGGCTTCGTCCAGCACCAGCAGTTCAATGCCGGACAGGTCGATGCTGCGACGCTCCAGGTGGTCGATCAGGCGGCCCGGGCAGGCCACCAGCAGGTCCACGCCACGGCGCAGGATGTCCAGCTGGTTGCCCATGCCGACGCCGCCGTAGATGCAGGCGCTGGGAATGCGCAGGTACTTGCTGTAACCGCGCAGGCTGTCATGCACCTGGGTGGCCAGCTCGCGGGTCGGGGCCAGGATCAGGGCACGCGGCTTGCGCGGGCCGGTACGCACTTCCTGCGAGGCGGTGCCCAAGTGCTGCAGCAGCGGCAGGCCAAAGGCAGCGGTCTTGCCGGTACCGGTCTGCGCGCCGGCCAGCAGGTCGCGGCCGGCCAGCACCAGCGGGATCGCCTGCTGCTGGATCGGGGTCGGGGTTTCATAGCCCTGCTCGGCGAGCGCACGCAGCAGGAAGGGCGCAAGGCCCAGGGATTCAAAAGACATTGAGATTGCTCCAAGTACAAGAAACGCCTGTCCGAACGGACAGACGGGGGCAGATCAAACTGATCGGCTGACTCGGAGCGTTCCCGTGAACCGCGCTGCGAGAATTGGGTGCAGCCGGCACGGAGCGCAGGCTGGAATGCGTGACGAACGGCGTCGGAGTGGGGGCGGGCAATCAGGGCGGACCCTGGTCGCCGGCGATCCCGGAGGGAAACGGACGGCCGCTGCAGACCCGCATAGTCTAACCGATGGTTGAGACCCCGCGCAAAATGGCCCGTTCAGGTAGGGGTTCTGTCTGCAGGGCTGCGCCCTGCACCCGCAGAGGCCGAAGCAACGTCAACGTCAACGTCAAAAGCCGGTTTCCTGAGGGATGGCGGGGTGGGTCCGGTTGCGGGGGGCGCTGCAAGTACGTCCATGTAAGCTCGGTCGCCGCATCCATGCGGCTCACGCCCCCGCAACCGGACCCACCCCGCCTTCGAGAGTTTTCCGCGATCTGTCGAATCTCATTCGATCAATTTCGATATCTGACGGATTTCGACGATGAATGATGTGGATGTTCGATCCGTCATCGGGAAATTGTCAGGGGTGGGACGGTGTGGGTGGGCAGGACCGTTGGCGCCATGGATGGCGCCATCGAGCCCCCAGGGATGGGTTTACGGCGTGTCCTGCCCACCCACACCGACCCGCCCAGCTCACAGGAAACCAGAGCCGCTTTGGCATTTGACGTTGCACTGGCCTCCAGCAGGTGCAGGGTGCAACCCTGCCGAACCCCCACTGCGGTAGGGTGGGCCGATGCGGCGCTGCAGCTTGGCGTCGCCGCATATTTGATTACACTTGAAACTTGTTTGCCCACGACTCCGGACACCCACCATGAAGCTTGGTTCTTTGAAGGAAGGCGGCCGCGATGGCACCCTGATCGTCGTCTCGCGTGACCTGCGCCACGGCGTGCGCGCCACCGGCATTGCCGCCACCCTGCAGCAGGCCCTGGAGGGCTGGAGCCACATCGCGCCGCGCCTGAACGCGCTGTACGAATCGCTCAACGCCGGCGACGCCGATGGCGTGTTCGACCTGGACCCGCAGGCGCTGGCCGCGCCGATGCCGCGTGCCTATGAATTCGTCGATGGCAGCGCCTACCTGCCGCATGTCGAGCGCGTGCGCCGCGCCCGTGGCGCCGAGGTGCCGGAGAGCTTCTACACCGACCCACTGATGTACCAGGCCACCAGCGCCGGTTTCCATGGCCCGCGCGACGCGGTCAAGGTGGTCAGCGAGGACTACGGCATCGACCTGGAAGCCGAGATCGTGGTGATCACCGACGACGTGCCGATGGCGGCTACCCCGGAACAGGCTGCGGGCCATATCCAGCTGGTCGGCCTGGTCAACGATGTCTCGCTGCGTAACCTGATTCCGGGCGAGCTGGCCAAGGGCTTCGGCTTCCTGCAGTCCAAGCCGCGTTCGGCGCTGTCGCCGGTGTTCGTCACCCCCGATGAGCTGGGCGCCGCCTGGCAGGACAGCAAGGTGCACCTGCCGCTGCTGACCCACATCAACGGCCAGTGGTTCGGTGCGCCGGAAGCGGGCGTGGACATGCAGTTCAACTTCGCCCAGCTGGTCGCGCACGCGGCCAAGACCCGTCCGCTCAGCGCCGGCACCATCGTTGGCTCGGGCACCATCGCCAACGAAGACACCAGCAAGGGTGCCTCCTGTTTCGCCGAGCAGCGCGTGGTCGAAACCCTGCGCGACGGCAAGCCGAGTACGCCGTTCATGTCGTTCGGGGACGTGGTCCGCATCGAGATGCTCGATGCCGCCGGAAACAGCATCTTCGGTGCGATCGAGCAGCGCATCGAACAGGCGGCCAAGCCCTGAGCATGGAGGCGGCGATGGAGATCCCGGTCGACGACGGCATCGTGCTGTACACCTACTGGCGATCCAGCGCCGCCTACCGCGTGCGCATCGGCCTGGAGCTGAAGGGCCTGGCCTGGGAGGCCCGGCCAGTGCACCTGGTGCGCGAAGGCGGCGAGCAGCATCTCGACGCCTATCGCGCGCTCAATCCGCAGCAGCTGGTGCCGACTCTGTTGCATGAAGGGCATGCGCTGACCCAGTCGCTGGCGATCCTGGAGTACCTGGATGAGCGCTTCCCGCAGGTGCCGCTGCTGCCAGCCGACGCCGCTGGCCGTGCGCGGGTGCGAGCATTGGCCCAGCTGGTGGCCTGCGACATCCACCCGATCAACAACCTGCGGGTGATGCAGTACCTGGAGCGCAGCCTGCAGGTGCCGGCCGACGCCCGCACGCAGTGGACCCTGCACTGGATCGCCGAAGGCTTTGCGGCGATGGAAGCAATGCTGGCCAACAGCCGCGATACCGGCACCTTCTGCCACGGCGACCGCCCGGGCCTGGCCGATATCTGTCTGCTGCCGCAGCTGTACAACGCGCACCGCTTCGGACTGGACCTGACGCCGTACCCGACACTGCGCCGCCTCGAAGCGGCATGCCAGGCACTGGACGCCTTCGACCGCGCACGCCCGGAAAATCAGCTCGACGCCGCCTGAAAGAATAAGGGGACGGAGGGGATTAAGTCGTATGTGCACTTACGACTTAATCCCCGCCGTCCCCTTTTTTCGTGTGGTCAGAAGCCGTGGGTGATGCTGGGCGCACCGGCCGAGAAGTCGGCGTACGGGTCGTGCTCGCCGCTGCTGCCTTCGGACAGGCGGAACTTCAGGGCCAGGCCATCGCGTGAGTCGGCCGCGCGCAATGCTTCCTCCTGCTCGATGGTGCCGGCCTTGGCCAACCGGAACAGGCACTGGTCGAAGCTCTCCATGCCTTCTTCCAGCGAGCCTTCCATCGCGGCCTTGATCTCGTGCACCTGGCCGCGGCGCAGCAGGTCGCGGATCATCGGCGTATTGATCAGGACCTCTGTGGCCGGCAGCCGGCGGCCTTCCTTGTTCTTCACCAGGCGCTGGCTGACCACCGCGCGCAGGTTCAGCGCGAGGTTCATCAGCACGTTCTTGTGCGCGCTTTCCGGGAAGAAGTTGAGGATGCGCTCGATGGTCTGGTCGGCATTGTTGGAGTGCAGGGTGGCCAGGCACAGGTGACCGGTCTCGGCGAAGGCGATCGCCGCCTCCATCGTTTCCGCGTCCAGGATCTCGCCGATCAGGATCACGTCCGGCGCCTCGCGCATCGCATTCTTCAGCGCGTTGTGGAAGGCATGGGTGTCCAGCCCGACCTCGCGCTGGTTGACGATCGACATCTTGTGCTTGTGCAGGTACTCGATCGGGTCCTCGATGGTGAGGATGTGGCCGGTGGTGGTGCTGTTGCGGTGGTCGATCATCGACGCCAGCGAGGTGGATTTGCCGGAACCGGTGGACCCCACCACTAGCACCAGCCCGCGCGGGGTCATGATGACGTCCTTCAGCACCTGCGGCAGGTTCAGCTCTTCAATGCTCGGGATGCGGCTGCGGATGGCGCGAATGACCATGCCGACTTCGCCGCGCTGCTTGAATACATTGACCCGGAAGCGCCCCGCATCAGGCAGGGCGATGGCCATGTTCAGCTCCAGCTCGCGCTCGAACTGCGGCACCTGGCCCTCGTCCATCAGCGAGTAGGCGATCTTCTTGACCATGCCCGGCGGCAGGCCGGTATTGCCCAGCGGATAGAGCTTCCCCTCGATCTTGATGTAGACCGGTGCCCCGGTGGTCAGAAACATGTCCGAAGCGTTCTTTTCGGTCATCAGCTTCAGGAAGTAGCCGATATCCATTGCGAATTTTCCCCAACGAAACGGTCGACGCCCGTTGCCAGCACGGTGTCGGCTTGACGACAATGGCCGTGAACCGACAACCGGTACGGCCTCCCCAATGAAACGACTTAGCTTCGCACGAATGCGCCATGGCCTGTATGTGATGGCGTTTGCATTCGCACTGTCTGCCCCCGCTTGGGCGCAGGACGCCGCACTGGAACTGGCGCAGGCCCGGCAGGCGGTCGACAAGGCCACCCAGGCCGATGCCGACCAGTACGCTCCGGATCTGATCGGGCTGGCCCGGCAGGGGCTGGAGCAGGCCCAGCGCGCCGCCGGCGACCGCCGCGAGCGCAAGAACGCCCCGGCGATGGCCCTGCGCGCCGCCGCCGATGCCGACCTGGCCCGCGTCCGCAGCGAGGAAGCCACCGCCACCGCGCAGCTGCAGCTGCGCCGCAACGAGGTCAACCAGCTGCAACGCCAGCTGTCGACCGGGGAGGACCGCCGGTGAAGCCGATGACCGCCGCAACCCTGGCCGCGCTGCTGGCGCTGCCGACCCTGGCCGTGGCCGCCGACAATCCGATGGTGGCGCAGCTGAGCCAGCGCCTGATGTCCATCCAGGCCAATCCCGACACGGCTGAGCTGGGCGCTTTCGAGCGCATGCAGGCGCAGCAGGCCATCGCCACCCTGGACAAGGCCAAGCGCCGCGACCAGGAACTGGCCACCTACCTGGCCGAGCGCCGCGTCGAGATCGCCGAGACCGCCGTGCGTACCGCACTGGCCGCGCGTGAGGTCGACCGTCTCGAGCGTACCCGCAGCGACCTGCTGATCGAGGCCAGCCGCCGCGATGCCGCCCGTGCCCGCCAGGAAGCCGAGCAGCTGCGCATGCAGGCGCAGATGCAGGCCGAGGAGGCAGAGCGCCTGCGTCAGGCCGCCGAGGCCGAGACGCTGGCCCGCCAGGATGCCGAGAATGCCCTGACCAGCGTGGCCGGCAAGCAGCAGCAGCGCCTCAGCGCCGCGCAGCAGAACGCTGCCAAACTGGCCCGCGAGGAAGCCGAGCTGGTGTCCGGGCAGAAGCTGCCGGGCTCGAAGTTCGACGGCCGCGGTGAGGTGTTCACCTTCAATGGTGACGCCTTCGCCGCCGGTGCCTCCAGCCTGTCCGGTGGTGCCCGCAACCAGGCCAAGGCACTGGCCGAGTACCTGAACATCGGCAAGAAGGGCCGCCTGCGCATCGAGGCCTATGACAGTGCCAATGGCGTCGGCCAGAAACGTGCCGAAGCGCTGCGCGATGCCCTGGTCGCCGGCGGTGTCGCAAGCAACCGGATCCAGCTCAGCGGCAAGAAGGCAGCGTCCACCCGGGCGCGTTCGGCCGAGGTCATCATCGCCCCGTAATTGCTTGATATTGTTTGTTTTTCGTTGCGATGAGCATTCAGCCTGAACCCCGCCCCGGCGGGGTTCGGTCTTTTTGACGCAGGGGCTTGAACCCCGCCCGGAGCAGGCGTAGGGTCAATCGTCCGGGACGCAATGCCGCGGACCGGACGATGGGAGGGCCGGGCCGATGCAAGCAGGGCGCGAACCGCAGCAGATCGACGTGCGCAGGCCAGTGCCGCAGGTCGTTGCAGGCGTCCAGGTGGCCATCGACCGGCGCTCCTCCATGAACAACGCCCCGTGCCTTGCGGCCGGGGCGTTCGTGTATCTGTCGAAGGAGGTCCATCATGTTTGAAGATCAGCCCCAGAGCGAGATCGACGCCCGCCGCGCGCGCGATCCGGAGTTCCGGGCACTCCATGACCAGCACCGCAAGTTGAACAAGAAGTGCATGGACGCGGAGTTGGGTGTACTCCCGATCGATGATGTCACCCTGGGTCGCATGAAGCGTGAGAAGCTGCTGGCCAAGCAACGTCTTCTGCGAATGTACGAGACACCGCTTCCAACGACGTCCCCCGCGCATTGACGCACCCCGTCACGCCCGGAACGGCGTGACCCGGCCAGAGATGGCCCTGCCGGGCGCTCCTGCCCCGGCATCGCGGCACCGCCGATGAGGCGGCCGCGCCAAGGCACCACAGGCGGTGGTGCCTTGGCCTGCAGGCACAACTCACCGATGCGGGCGGTACCGGTCTCCTCGTCGATCCGGGGCCGCCCGCATCCCTTTTGGGTGTTCAGCCGAGCATGGCTCGGCTCTACAGCAGGCAGCCGAGCATGGTGGGGCTGCCGAGCGTGGGCTCGGCTCTACAAGGCATGCGGCAGCGCCTGACTTTCATCGCCATCCGTCGGATAATCATCGGTCCGGCCCTGCGTGGCGCGAACCGAAAGTCCCCGAATGCCCATCCACTCTTCCGTCCTCGAACTAATCGGCCAGACCCCGATCGTCAAGGCCCAGCGCCTGGATACTGGTGTCTGCGAGCTCTACCTGAAGCTGGAGAGCGCCAACCCGGGCGGGTCGATCAAGGATCGCATCGGCCTGTCGATGATCGAGGCAGCGGAAAAACGCGGCGACCTGAAGCCGGGCGCGACCCTGGTCGAGGGCACCGCCGGCAACACCGGCCTGGGCCTGGCCCTGGTAGCGCAGCAGAAGGGCTACAAGCTGATCCTGGTCGTTCCCGACAAGATGAGCCGCGAAAAGATCTTCAATCTGAAGGCGATGGGTGCCGAAGTGCGCTTGACCCGCTCGGACGTGGCCAAGGGCCATCCCGAGTATTACCAGGACCTGGCCAAGACCATCGCCGAGCAGACCCCGGGCGCCTACTTCATCAACCAGTTCGGCAACCCGGACAACCCGGCCGCGCATGAATTCGGTACCGGCCCGGAAATCCTGGAGCAGATGGGCGGCGACCTCGATGCCATCGTGTTCGGCTGCGGCAGTTCCGGCACCATGACCGGCCTGTCGCGCGCCTTCGCCAAGCTGTCGCCGAAGACCGAGCTGGTGCTGGCCGATCCGGTTGGTTCGATCCTGGCCGAGTACATCAACGACGGCAATCTGAACGACAAGTCGGGCAGCTGGCTGGTGGAAGGCATCGGCGAGGACTTCCTGCCGTCGATCTCCGATTTCAGCCGCGTCAAGAAGGCTTATGCCATCAGCGACGCCGAGAGCTTCCACACCGCACGCGAGCTGCTGGGCAAGGAAGGCATCCTCGGCGGTTCGTCGACCGGCACCCTGCTGGCGGCGGCGCTGAAGTACTGCAAGGAGCAGACCACGCCGAAGAAGGTGCTGGTGCTGGTGCCGGACACCGGCAACAAGTACCTGTCAAAGATGTACAACGACTACTGGATGCTGGACAACGGCTTCCTGCAGCGCCCGCAGCACGGCGACCTGCGCGACCTGATCCTGCGCCCGTATGGCCAGCGCGACACCGTGGTGATCGGCCCGAACGACCTGCTGACCACGGCCTACCAGCGCATGAAGCTGTATGACGTGTCGCAGCTGCCGGTGCTGGACGGCGATCAGCTGGTCGGTATCGTCGATGAAAGCGACGTGCTGCTGCATGTCTATGGCGATGAAGCCCGTTTCCGCGACCCGGTGGCGACCGCAATGGTCAGCAAGCTGGACCGGCTGGACGTGAAGTCGCCGATCGAAGCGCTGCTGCCGGTGTTCGACCGCGGCCAGGTGGCGATCGTGATGGACGGCAATGCCTTCCTGGGCCTGATCACGCGTATCGACCTGCTGAACTACCTGCGTCGGCGCGTTCAATAAGCCGCTGATCGCGGATGTTCGCCGCTGAATCCTGGTTTATCCGCGTCAAAGGTCGTTAAGGCCGCGCTGATAGACTTCCGCACCTTCGATGGCGCCGTGCGTCGGCGCCCCTCAGGAAAGAACATGTCCAACGCTACTTCCCAGGATCGTGCCCTGGCCCTGGCTACCCTGGCCATCCACGGTGGCCAGTCGCCGGACCCCAGTACCGGTGCGGTGATGCCGCCGATCTACGCGACCTCGACCTATGCGCAGTCCAGCCCGGGCGAGCACCAGGGCTTCGAGTATTCGCGTACCCACAACCCGACGCGCTTCGCCTACGAGCGCTGTGTGGCCTCGCTGGAAGGCGGTACCCGTGGCTTCGCCTTCGCTTCGGGCATGGCCGCCAGCTCGACCGTGATCGAGGTGCTGGACGCCGGCAGCCATGTGGTGGCGATGGATGACATCTATGGCGGCAGCTTCCGCCTGTTCGAGCGTGTGCGTCGCCGCACCGCCGGGCTCGACTTCAGCTTCGTCGATCTGACCGATCTGGCGGCGTTTGAAGCCTCCATCACGCCGAAGACGAAGATGGTCTGGATCGAGACCCCGACCAATCCGATGCTGAAGATCGTCGACATCGCTGCGGTCGCCGCCATCGCCAAGCGCCATGGCCTGATCGTAGTGGTCGACAACACCTTCGCCTCGCCGATGCTGCAGCGTCCGCTGGAGCTGGGCGCGGACCTGGTCCTGCATTCGGCCACCAAGTACCTCAATGGCCACTCGGACATGGTCGGCGGCATGGTCGTGGTCGGTGACAACGCCGAACTGGCCGATCAGATGGCCTTCCTGCAGAACTCGGTGGGTGGCGTGCAGGGCCCGTTCGACAGCTTCCTGGCCCTGCGTGGCCTGAAGACCCTGCCGCTGCGCATGAAGGCGCATTGCGCCAACGCGCTGGCCCTCGCCCAGTGGCTGGAAAAGCATCCGGCGGTGGAGAAGGTGATCTACCCGGGCCTGCCGTCGCACCCGCAGCATGAGTTGGCCGGCAAGCAGATGGCCGGTTACGGTGGCATCGTTTCGATCGTGCTCAAGGGCGGTTTCGAGGCGGCCAAGCGCTTCTGCGAGAAGACCGAACTGTTCACCCTGGCCGAGTCGCTGGGCGGCGTGGAAAGCCTGGTCAACCACCCGGCGGTGATGACGCATGCGTCTATCCCGGTGGCGCGCCGCGAACAGCTGGGGATCAGCGATGCGCTGGTGCGGCTGAGTGTGGGTGTTGAGGATCTGGGGGATCTGCAGGTGGATCTGGGAGAGGCTTTGAAGTGAACAATGAAACGATTCTGAAGGCGGAAATTGCTCGCCGCCGAGCACGCATCAGCAGCCATGACACCCAGATGAAGGCGCTGCCTGCATTCATTCGCGACGTTTCCGAGGGCATGGCTGCCTGGCGCGCATGGACGTCACTGGCGCTGCTGGATATCAAGCACAAGTATCGCCGTTCGGTGCTCGGGCCATTCTGGATCACCATCAGCATGTTCGTGCTGATTCTGGGTATCGGCCTGCTCTACAGCCAGCTGTTCCGCATGAACCTGCGGGAGTACCTGCCCTATATCGCCCTGGGTGACATCGTCTGGATCTACATCTCGACGACCGTCCAGGAGGGCTGCACGACGTTCACTGCCTCCGAAAACCTGATCCGTTCGATGCGCCTGCCGATGACCTTGCATGTGATGCGGCTGGTGACACGCACGTTCATCGTGTTCCTGCACGGCGCGATCGCCTACCTGCCGTTCGTCATATTCCTCAAAATCGAACCTGAACTGGTCTGGCTGCTTGCTCTGCCGGGCGTTGCCCTAATCGTGCTTGCGACGATTCCGGTCACGGCTATCTTTGGCCTGCTCTCGGCCCGCTTCCGTGACCTCCATCCTGCGATCGCGAATTTCATGCAGCTTGGTTTCTTCATGACGCCGATTATCTGGAAGGCGGACATGCTGGGTCCGCATCGTTGGGTTGCCGATATCAATCCGATCTACCACTTCATCCAGATCGTGCGCATGCCACTGATGGGACAGGTTCCGGAAGCGCACTCGTACTACTTCGTACTCGCCTTCATCGCTGCGGCGTTTGTGATCGCGCTTCCCTTCCTGGCGGCAAATCGCCACAAGATCTCGCTGTGGGTGTAACACCATGACCTTCATTGAAGTGGTCGACTGCAGCGTGCAGCTGCCGATCTATGGCACCAACAATCGCTCCATGAAGGGAGCCATCATGTCCGCTGTTACCGGCGGGCGAGTGGCTCCCACCAGCCGCAACGTGACCGTGGTGGATTCTCTCCAGAACGTCACCTTCAACCTGCGTGAGGGTGACAAGCTAGGCCTCGTCGGCCATAACGGGGCAGGCAAGACAACGTTGCTGAAAACGCTTGCGGGTGTTTATGAGCCAACTTCTGGCTACATCCGCAGCCAGGGGCGCGTTGCCAATCTGTTGGACGTGACGATGGGCATGGATTTCGAAGCAACCGGCGTCGAGAACATCCGGTTGAAGGGTCTGCTGCATGGGCTTTCCCGCGCTGAGATCCAAAGCAAGATCCCGCAGATCTGCGAGTTCTCGGGCCTTGGTCCCTATGTGAACATGCCGGTGCGCGTGTACTCCAGTGGCATGATGGTGCGCTTGGCGTTCTCGATTGCCACCAGTTTCGATGCAGAGATTCTGTTGATGGACGAGTGGCTGGGTGTCGGCGATGCGGACTTCAACGCCCGTGCTCAGCAGCGCCTCGCCGAAATCGTACAGAAAGCCAGCATTCTGGTCCTGGCCAGCCACAATCAGGACATCATCGCCGCCAATTGCAATCGCATCATGCATCTTGAGCATGGGCGCATCACCAGCGATCAGCCGATAGAGGCCCGTGCCTGAATGAATACTCGTAACCGGGACTACTGGATCAACAGGAGCGGTGATCTCTATGCCGACCAGCAGAAGGTCCGGCGTGAGGCAGGCAACAGCAATTACGCCAGGCAGGAAGCGTGGCTGGTGGGATTCCTCGCGGAGCGTTCCGAACAACTGGGGCGGCCGGTCCGGGTACTGGATTTCGGGGTGGGCTTCGGACGCCTTGCGCGGTTGCTACCGCAGCATGCCTTCGTGGACTACTTCGGTTTCGATATCTCCCCCGCGATGGTGGAGCCGCTGCTACGTGAACCGCCTGCTGAACTGGCCGTAGACATCGGGCGCCGCATCCGCGTCGGATCTTCATTGGCCGAGGCCATGCAGGGTGAGCAGTTTGATGTGATCTTCACCGTCTCGGTGTTGATCCACAACAACCGCGAACAGGCGGCAGACGCACTTGCACAGATGCGTGCGTTGCTGGCGCCCGAGGGGCGGCTGTGCTTCATCGAGAACCGACCGGTGTCGATCAGCCTGCTGGCCAACCTGTGGCATGCAGGTTGCTGGAGTCATGATTTTGCCGGCACGTTGGCGCCTGACATGAATGTGGACGTCGAAGACGGAATCCTTTCGGACCATGCCATCTACATTCTGCATGAACCTGCCGCGGGGATCCTTCGTCAGCTTCGTGTGCCGGGCGCCCACGGGTTTGAACCGATCACCGCCGGTGACTACCTGTTGCGGACGCTGGAGGCTACCACGGCTGTTGCGCGTGGCATGGAAGTGGAAAGTGCCGCGCTTGGCGACGGCATCGCGCAGATGCGCGATGCGGTGGAACTCTATCGTCAGGCCGAAGAGCACGCGCGAAGAAATCTGGACATCGCGCGACAGCATCTTGGCGATGACGTGGGCCTGTTGGATGGCGTCGCCCATCTTACCGCAGCCATCGATGCACTCCCGGCATTGGCGGCGCGTATCGGCGTGCTGGGGGGCGAGACCTCTGCGCAGCACGCCCAGTCCTCGGAGCGGATCGAAGCGCTGCATGCGCGTGAAGCGGCCCTTGTCGAGTCGCTGACGCAGCAGGAGCGGGAGCTTGAGCAGGCGCAGGCCCGGTTGGAAGCTGCGCAAAGCGCCAACCAGCACCTGCAATGGCAGCAGGGCCTTCGTGAACAGGTCCGCCAAGTCCTGAGCAGCCGGACGGACGAGGGCGCCATGCCATACCTCGACGCGCCGGTCGGTGGCAGTGCCTCGGTCGGTCAGCCCGCACCCTCGGTCTACGAATTCAACGCCCGTCGCGACCTGCGTTTCGCACAGACTGTGGTCGGGCATGAGCGGGTATGCCACATCATGCATCAGGAGTGGTTCGGTATCCGCGCGGCCTGCGGCTCGCTGCCGGGGCACAAGCTTGCGGTGACCAGTACCTCAGCGCCCGGCGCCGGTGATGTTGAGGAGGTGGCCCGTCTGCTTGCCGCCAACAAGGTGAATCGGCTGGTTATCCATGGATTCTCCGACGGCATGTTGCAGTGGGTGAAAGGTCTCGCTGCGGCTGGATTCGACCGGATCTACATGGTCTGGCATGGTGCGCCTTCGATGTGGATCCATGCTGAAGAGCGGCGCCTGTTCGCCCTGGCCTACAAGGCGGTCCGCACCGGCCTGATCCGCAGGGTCAGTGTCATGCGCGCAGGTTCCCATGCGGCGCTTGCAGACGTAGCGGGCTGGCAGAGGCAGCTCTACAACATGCCGCCAGCCTATACCGGCAAGCGCATTCCGCGGCGGGCGACTGGTGCCACCGTATTCATTCCGTCCTGGAACCTGATCCACAAGAACATCTTCACGAATGCTGCGGCTGCGGCTGCGACCGGTGAAGTGGCAAACATCTGGCTGATGGCGGATGATTTCGCATTGCCGTACCGGGTTGACAAGAATGTCAAGCGTCTTCCAAAACTCAGCCAATTGCAGATGATGGAGGCGATGTCGCAAGCCGATGCAGTGATGAATGCCTCAATCGTCGATTGCCATCCGATGGTGGAGTTGGAGGCGCTTGCTGCAGGTACTCCCGCGCTGCGGGGACGTCTGGGGATGGATGCGCTGGAAGACCATCCCTATGTCGAGATTACCCAGGTGGCCGATCCTCTCAGTGTTGCCGATGTGCGCCAGACGTTGCGTCGGATGCTGGCGGCTCCCGTAGTAGAGATGGATGACATGATGTCGTCCTACTCGCGCCAGATGGTGGCGTTGTCCTTCGAGCGATACTCAGAATTTATGGAAATCTAAAAATGGGCTTGAGGGTTTTTGTTACCCGCGAACTTTTCCCCTTTACCGCCGGTGGCATTGGACGCGTGATCGCGAACATGCTGATGACCGCGCCGGAAGAAGAGCGCGCGGAGATGGCAGTACTTTACGTTGGCGACAACGTCGAAGCGGATGCGTTCGCGGTCGCCCACCCGGTCGTGACCTTCCTCGCGTGGCCGCATTCGCGCTTTCAACAAGTAGACGAGCGTGGGGAGATTTTCCCGCCAATGCCGGCGTTCACCCACAGCATACTGCACTGGGAATCGGTACATGTGCTGCAGGGGCTGCTCGAGCTGGAACGTCTGAAAGGCCCGCTTGAGTATGTCGAGTTCGTGGACTGGGGGGCACCTGCGTTCGCCGCAACCCAGGAAAAGCTGCTTGGCAGCGCATTGACGACGGCCACGCTGGCCGTGCGCCTGCACACCACAGACAGCATCCTGGCCGATTTTGAGCCGCGCGTGCAGAGTGTGCACGGGTTGAATCTCTTTGACCTGGAACGAAAGGCACTGGCCGATTGCGACCTTATCGTCGGTCAGATCGCGCCGGTTGCCGAGGCGTTCCGCGTGTTCTACGGTTTCAGCGAGGAGGAGTGGACTCCACGCCTGCGCCTGCATGCTCCGCCGGTGTTGCTGGATACGATGCAGCCGGTCACGAAGACCACCGTGATCGATGATACAACGCCGCTGTTGTTCACTTCGAAACTGCAGGACATCAAGCGCCCGGATACTTTCATCCGTGGCTGCATCCAGTTCCTGCGGGACAGGCCGCGTTATCAGGGCAACATTGTTTTCCTGGCGCATTCTTTTGATGTGAACTATCAGGAGTATGTCATCTCGCTGGTGCCGGAGGACCTGCGCAGCCGGGTGGTGTTTGCCCGTGGCGTAACCGGTGCGGCGCGCGAGAAGAACATTTCTGGCGCGGTATGCGTATTCCCGTCGCCATGGGAGTCTTTCTGCCTTGCTGCGTACGAGGCGTCGCTGTCAGGCGCAGCCTGCGTGCTCAATGCGCAGAATCCGGCTTTCGGGCCGGGCAGTCCGTGGCGGGATGGATATAACTGCAGCACGTTTGATGGCAGCGCCGAAGACCTGGCACGCGCGCTTTGCGGGCTTTTTGAAAGCACCGTCGGCCGACTGTCGCCGGTCGAGGTGCCGAAGGACCCGCTTCCCTGGAAGGGGCTTGATCCGGTGGCGGTGCCTGCTGCCGTTCCCCTGGACAGGCAATTGACCGTAGTCGTCGTCAATCGCGATAGCGCGGGCCGGGTGTTGAATTCGCTGGACAGCATCCTCGCGTCCAATCTGACGCTTGACAAGCTGATCGTGATTGACGATGCCTCGCGCGACCCGCGCGATATCGCTGCGCTGGACCAGCTGGGCAACAATGATCCACGTTTGTCCGTGCACCGGCTTGCGGTGCCCGTTGGTGACGCTGTAGCGCGCAACATGGGCCTTGCGTTGGTTGAGACGCCGTTTGCTGGATTCGTGCGTGGTGGTGACCAGTTGCTGCCGGGCTTCCTCAATGGCGCGGTGAGCGCATTGGCGTCGCAACCGGATTTTGATGTGGTCGTGGGGCAGGTGGGCGTGACCGTGGATCCCGATGATGTGATCGCCGGCAATGTCGCCCCGGATGGATTCCGCATTTTCTATGGTGAAGGACGCCTCGCAGGACTCTACGAGAACCGCCTGGCGCCGGAAAGCTACGTGATCCGGACCGAGGCCGCCAGGCGCTTTGCATTCGATCCCGTCATCCCTGCACTTGAAGTATGGGAAATGATGCTGCGCGCCTGCCAGTCGGGTGCACGCTTCATGGTGACTTCCGCCGTGAACGTGCTTGCACGGCATCAGGGGCAACCAGATGAACGGCACTTGGAGCAGATCCAGATCGCGATGCGCCGGCGCCTGCAGCGCAAGCGCGTGCGTGTCGGCTCACTGGAGGTACCTGCGTACTTCATCTTCGGTGCGCATGTATCGCCGAGCGGGTTCATGGGGGATGCCTCCAACGCGGAAATGGCCTATCGGCTGCAGGCACTGATGGAAAGCGAGTCCGTGCGTTACACCTTGGCACTTGCCAGGCTTCTGCAGAAGCGGGCGCCATGGGTACTGCGCTTGGGTAAATGGTCGGTGCAGCGACTGGCGCCGATCTATCGCCGATTGCGGTGAGCGTTCCGGGGCAGCATCGATGCATGTGATCGTCATCCAGCTGGCGTGTTGGCGTGTTGGCGGAGAGCGGGCTGCATTGGCGCGTGCTCGCCTGCGCGCGATACCCGCGGCTTCGGTGCTGATCGTTGGCGAAGGAGCGCCGCCCGCCGACCTGCTCGACGAGTGTGCAGAGAGACGCACGCTGTGCGTGGATTCGCCTTTGCATGCGATGCAGGGCCGACGGTTGCCTGATGTCCGCCGCAGTGGTGACGCGGAGCAGCTCGGTTGGTCATTGGCGGTGATGGCAGCGCTGCGGTCGCTGCAGCAGGATGTGCACCTGGACTGTGTGGAGATTCCATCGTGTGGTGCGCTGGCCTACGCACTTATCCAGGAGCGAGCTCTATCCGAGGTGTTTGACACTACGCGTGTGATGTTGCGGTTTGACGGCATCCAGGCCATCGAAGTCCTGAGGCAGGGACGCAATGTCGAGATGGCTGCGCTGATGTTGATGGACATGGAGCGGATGTGCCTGGAGCAATGCGACCAGGTTCTGGTCGATAGTCAGGCAATCGCAGAATCCTTGCAGCGCTTCCTTCCAGGCAGCCAGAGGCCGCTTCACCTGCGGGCGACGCTGCCGGAGCCGGCCGGGCTCATGTTGGAGTACCATGCAGTGGGTTCAGCACTGGCTTGCGTCGCAACCGAAGCGCCTGCTCTCAGGCAGTGCCTGCGGGCTATTTCCGGTTACCTGCAGCAGAGTAATGATGGTCTGCTGCAGGTCTCGGTCGTCTGCCAGCCTGCGCTTCTATCCGAAGTGCTGTATGTGGTGCCTGCTGCCCTGCGCCATCGTTTCCAGGAAGCGCCTGCAGATTGCCTGCGCGCTTCGCCCATGCGTGTGGTCATGCCTGATCGCTGGTCTGCAGGCTCGGCTCTGGCGCGGGAGCTGCTTGCTCATGGCCATAGCCTGATTGTGGATGTCGCCAACCCGGCGCTGGCTGCCGCACAGGGGTGGGAACAGGGGCGGACCCATCTAGGCTACACGGATGCCCGTGGGCTGTTCGAAGCACTGCGGGCTTCGCAGCAGTGGGTGCCCACGCGTCACCTGCGGATGGGGCCTTCCCCGCCGCTGCCCAAGCTTGACGTTGGTACGCCGGTCCCCGCCAAGGTCTCCGTGGTCGTGCCCTGCTACAACATGGGCCGTTGGCTGTCGCAGACCTTGCGCAACATACAGCAGTTTTCATGGAGCGATCTGGAGGTCATCGTTGTTGACGATGGATCGACGGATCCCGGCACGGTGCAGCTCATCGAAGAGCTGGAAGCAAGCCCCAACGCTGGCCTGCGCGTGGTCCGTCTTGAGTTCAACCAGGGATTGTCTGCTGCCAGAAATGCCGGCGTTGCCGCAGCGCAGGGTGAGTTCACCCTATGTCTGGACGCTGATGACCTGGTGTCACCAGAGTTTGTTTCGATTGCCGTACGAGCACTGCAGCGACACCCTGCGCACGACTTCGTTGTTCCCCGCTGCGCCTACTTCTTCGGTGACGAATCTGCGCTTGATGTGAACGAGTTGCGGCTCGGCCAGGGCTTGCCAATGGTTGGTGCGGCATTTGATTCCGGTACGCTGGGCAATCGTTTCTCAACGGCGACCAGCCTGGCGCGAACTTCGGTACTGCGTGCACTCGGCTATGACGAAAGCCTGCGTTCCTATGAAGACTGGCAGCTTTACCGGCGCGCGCTGCAGCAGGGCAGTCGTTTCATTGTCACCAACGACGTCCATTTTTTCTACCGACAGCGACCGGATTCAATGATCCACGATCCGGCCATGCGCGCTCGCCACAGCCTGCTTTATGCGGAGATGGTGGGTGGAGCGACGTTGATCGGGCAGGGGCCGGTGGTGTCGCCGAACCTGCTGGGGGCGCTGGCCGCTCCCCCGCGGATCGATGGGAGCTCATCCGGGCTGTTGCTGGGGGGCGTTGTCGAGGCGCTCGACGAGATGCAGGCATTGCGCCGTAGTCGCATCGTCGGGCTGGGATACAGATTGTCGGCCCTGTTGCGGCGGTTGCGCCACTGAGTTGTCTTTGAGATGCCCCGTTCGGGGCAGAAACACATGATTGTTGCTGGAGAAAGGCGATGGAGTGGGATAGAGGCATAGCAGTGGTGATCCCGTGCTACAAGGTGACCCGTCAGATCCTGGAGTTGCTGGCTGAAATCGGTCCCGAGGTCGATCGCATCTACTGTGTTGATGATGCCTGCCCTGATGGCAGTGGCAACCTGATCGAACGGAGCTGCAGCGATCCTCGTGTGGTTGTGCTGCGCAACCGCGTGAATACCGGCGTAGGCGGTGCCGTCATGCATGGCTACCGCTGCGCTGTGGCGGACGGCGCGACGGTCATCGTCAAGCTCGATGGCGATGGCCAGATGGACCCGGCATTGATCGAAGCATTTGTGTCGCCGATCCTCGGGGCTGATGCCGATTACACCAAGGGCAATCGGTTCTTCGATCTGCGCGAGATCAAGTCGATGCCCCTGCTGCGGCGGATTGGCAACCTGGGATTGTCGTTCATGGCAAAGGCATCGACCGGGTATTGGGACCTGTTTGATCCGACCAACGGCTATACCGCCATCCACGCTGAAGTTGCGCGTCGCTTGCCTTACGACTCGATCAGCTCGCGATACTTCTTCGAGAGCGACATGCTGTTCCGGCTCAATGTGATGAGGGCAAAGGTGCTCGACGTGCCGATGGACGCCCGCTACGGTGACGAAGTAAGCGGCTTGAAGGTATCGAAGATCGTTGGCGAGTTCCTCGCCAAGCACGTACGCAATACCAGCAAGCGCATCATCTATGGCTACTTTCTGCGAGACATGAACATTGCCTCGTTCGAGCTTCTGGTTGCCGTGCCGATGATCGTGTTCGGCATGGCGTTCGGCCTGTATCACTGGATCAGTTCAGTGGAAGGTGGCCTCATTACCCCGCTCGGCACCATCATGCTGGCAGCGTTGCCATTGGTTCTTGGGGTGCAGCTGCTGCTGGCCTTCCTTTCGCACGATACGGCGGCGATGCCACGGTATGCATTGCATCGCCTCCTGCTGCGTTATCCGGCGGCGCGCCCGGCTGCCAGCGGATTGTGATGCGGTCGCCGCCGTGCCAGCGCGAGCGCTGGCGCGACGATCAGGCACACCGTGTAGAGGGGAAGCTGATAGCGCGCGTCCTGGGCAATGATCGCCACCATCAGGATCGCGCTATGAACCAGCACCAGCATCGGCACAAGCAGTATGCGCCGATCACCGGTGCGCCTCCACGCAACTACGGTCAGCAGGCACAGCGCGATCAGGAAAGGAGCGGGGCGCCAAAGGCGTCCCAGCTGCGGCTTCAACAGGGTCTTGCCCATCCAGTTGGTTGCGTTCGGTAGCACAGATGCCTGTGGCGGACCGCTCAGTCCCGGCTGGACCCATTGCAGACTTTGCTCATCGCCGATCTCGAAGCCGAATACATAGAGATACAGGGGCCCCGAGGTCCGGTAGCGCCAGACCATTCCGCTGGCACAAAGCACGTGGTCGAGTTCGATATCCGGCCGTTTCAGGGCCATGCCGAGCCAGATCCGGAACAGGTCATCCTGATGCTTCACGGCCGTCGGAATATCATAATGATCATTGAAGATGGTCGTGTTCACCACCGAGCAGCGATATCGCCAGTCGCTGGCTCCGCTGTCGACGGCTTCAAGTATCGCGTTGTCCACGGCAGACTCCGGATTCTGGCCTGCTGCCAGATGCGCGGACAGGTGGTGGGTATAGGCCATGTAAGCCGCACTGCTGCGATGCGTGCCAACGCTGTCGGCCAACGGGCCCTTGATGCCCCACATGAGGCTGGCAGCCAGCAGCAGGCAGGCCAGCACCCGCATGCGGGTACCTGGCCGCAGCAGGAGGATCAAGAAGGCCGCGACCGCTACGGGAGGTCCGTTGTGCCGCAGCGCCATGCAGCAGGCAGCGAGCAGCACCAACGCCAGGCAGTTGTACCACTTGCGCAGGCTTGGTCGGTCGAGGAAGGTATTGCCAATGACAAAGGCGGTCAGCGCGACCACGCTGGTTGCATACGGGACGTCTTTCCACAGTGTTATGGATGACAACGCCGTCACTGGATACGCAGCCAGCAGCAGGCCGCCGGCCGTCGATGTCCAGCGCGGCGCGTTGCAGGCGCGGCGGACAACAGTCGCCAACCATCCGGATGCCAGTGCCAGAGCGGCCAGCTGCAGCCAGGCCGCAAGGGTGGGGCTGGGCAGGATCTGCTGGACGAACCATAGGTAGAACGCATACAGAACCGGATGGGCGTCATCGAACCTGCCGCTTGCCGCCTGCGCCCACTGGTTCAATGAGTCGGTGGTCAGGATGGCGGGCAGGAACAACACCAGCAAGATGCTGCCGGCAAGCAGCAGTGGCAGTGCTGCGATCGAGACTTCCCGGCCCAATGAGGGCTGCGCTTCATCGTTCCGTGCTGATTGCCAGGGCGATGGCCAACGCGATGCCAGCCCGAAGCCGGCCAACAGCAGCAGGCCAAGAGCCACGGACTGGCAAGCCTGCACCACGTACTGCAAGGGCGTCCGCGAGGGAAGCGTAAGGAAGTGTGGATTGGGGACAGCTCCGGCCAGGCGAACCCGGATCTCGCCACCGGTGGGGCTGTAGAGGTTGTAGTGCTGTTCTTTGCCGGCCGAGCGCAGGATTGCCTGCCCAGACCATGGGTGGGTGAAGAACTCCACGTAGACGTCGCTGGAATAATGGCCGTTCCAGTGGATCTTGTCCGGTGGGCTGTTGATCGGAGAAATAAGGTAGCCATTGGCCGCAGTCCAGCTTGGACCCGCCTCGACGTCGCGCAGCCCGGCATCACGGCCATCAGCTATGAGGCGGACCCAGACTTCTGAGCCCTTGGATTCGGGAGTGCCCTTACCGAGGGTCTCTATCTCCACCTGCAGCGTTGTTGCCGGTGCCGGGTCGAATGGAATCATCCAGGTCAGCAGCCAGCCGGTGAGGATGCAGCTGGTGATCCAGCCCAGGCGGACACGCAGCGCGAGGGGTTCCCATTGGTCGCGCGTTCGCATCAGGAGCAGCAGCACGCCTGCACTGGCCAAGGCCGCTGACATGATCAGTACGAGCGTCTTCCAGGCGATTGCGAGGTTGTCGAAACGGCTCGATGGAAACAGTACAGACACCGCCAACAGCAATCCACAGGCGGCAGCACATGATGCCAAGGCGAGCCTGGGCTTTCTGGTAATCATTCTCAGCCTGGCAGCAGGGCGGGAAAGAACGAGGGCAACGACTGGCGGTCGCGCTCAGGAGGTTGTGTCCAGTGACTGATCCAACACAAGCTGCCAGCGCCAAGCGTCTTCGCACATCTGCTGAAGACCGTGCTGCGCGATCCAGCCGAGCCGTTTGTGGGCCAATGATGTATCAGCCCAGCTTTGCGCTGCATCACCCTCGCGTCGCGCTACGATCTGGTAGGGGATCGTTCGCCCTGATGCCTCTGAGAACGCTTGGATGACCTCGAGGACGGAGTGCCCGCGCCCTGTGCCCAGGTTTAGTGCTTCCAGATCGCCAAGATCGGGCAGCATCTGCAATGCCCGAAGATGTGCGTCTGCCAGATCGCAGACATGAATGTAGTCTCGGACCCCCGTACCGTCCGGGGTGTCGTAGTCACCGCCGTACACGTACATCTGGGGCCGGATCCCCGAGGCTACCTGGGAGATGTACGGCATGAGGTTGTTCGGAATGCCGTGTGGAGCTTCACCAATCAACGCCGATTGATGAGCACCAACCGGATTGAAGTAGCGAAGATTGATTGCCTGCAGTTCCGGATCCGCCTTACGGCAATCGCTGATGATCTGTTCACAGAAGAGCTTGGTCCTGCCGTATGGATTTGCCGCCGAAACCGGGGCGGATTCATTCACCGGACATGTTCCTGTCTGACCGTAAACGGTAGCCGATGAGCTGAATACGAGCTTTCTGCAGCGATATGCGTGCATCGCTTTCAGGAGTCTTATGGTCCCACCGACGTTGACGTCATGGTATTCCAGAGGAATAACGGAGCTTTCCCCTACAGCCTTCATCGCAGCAAAATGCATCACTGCATGCGGCTCGAAGTCATGCATCACGCTTCTCAGAAGGTCTTCATCGCGTATGTCGCCCTCTACAATACTTGGCCGAACTCCCGCGATTTGTTGGATCCGTTCTCCGATATCCCTGCGGGCATTGCTGAAATTATCAAAGATCAGGATGTCGTGCCCGGCGGAATACAGACTCAGGCAGACATGGCTCCCGATGTACCCTGCACCGCCCGTTACCAGAACACGCATGCAATTGCTCCGTCTCTACTAGAGACATAATTGTGCCATCAAGTAGTCGGCAGTGTGGTGCTTTCGGCGCAGGTGTGGCCCGGCTCGCGCAGCGAGTATGGGAAGGAGTGATCGAGACTGCTACCATATCGCAGATATCGCAGATATCACTGAACGCAGGGGGCAAGGGTGAAGATTGGCCGTAGCGCGGACCAGGCTGGGCTACGCTGGTCTGTTGCATGTATCTCACTGGCTTCACTGCTCCTCCATGCAGCGGGGGGGGGGTGGGTGGCTGTAGGTTGGACGGGGGCCGTGCTGATCTGGTTGTGGCTGCGTGCTTCTCATCGCTCTTTAAGCCCGGCGCGAAATTTTTCCGTAGCGTCTCTACTGGTAGTGGCAATCCTCTCCGTATGCCTCTCTCTGCTGATCCCACTTCCTCGTAGTGGCGTGTTTGACCCAACCATCCAGACTCTGGTTTTGAGCGCTTCGGAAGACGGAAAGGAAGTCTGGGTCAGGATGACAGATGAAGGCGGGACCGAAATCAAGCCTTCACGAGCCTATGGGTCTTGGCTTTATAAGGACGGATGGCAAGTGAGCACTGGGCCGGGGGCGAGCTTGATGTTCGAATCTAAAATTAGCTCTTGGGCAACCATGGCATTCGTTGCGCATGAATGGTCAGGGGTAGTGCGGGTAAATGGTAGCGACATTGTGCTTGAGAGGCCGCAAGGTGCTTCCGAGACCATTGGGCTTCCGGTCGTCCAGATTGGGGCCGGCGCGAGCAGCTTGGTTCTATTGGTGGCCTTGATCAAATTGCTGGACGCCTTGCTGGTAGGTGCGCTTGTCATGCTTGCGATCAACGGCCGACAAGTAGAGGGAAATCATGCGGAAACTTGATCGATCTGATTGTTTTCTGCTGGCTGTACTTGCAGTAATGGTGTCTATTGTGAGTTTCCCGTGGACTGGTCGTCAGTATCCGGATACGGTGGATTATCTGGCTCAGGCGACGCGTTCTTGGGTTGATTTTGGACTTTATAGCGGTGCGCGCGCATCTGGATACGTGGTTTATCTCAAGCTATTTGGGGCGGAGTGTCAGGGGCTATATATTCAGTGGATTCTTTACCCCGTTGCCTGGGCTGCCTTGGCATGGGCGGGGATGGCCCTGATCTATGAGAAGAGAAGTCGGGTACTTCTTGTGGTCTTCTGCGTGGTCGCGGGAGTGAGTGCTCAGTATTCCCAGTGGGCTGCAAGCCTGTTGACGGAATCAATCGCGGGCTCTTTGTTTATTCTTCTATCGGCTTTGTGTCTGCGAATGCTGAAGGATGGCAGGACCCGCTACTGGATCGTATTTGTTGCCGTTTCGGTTGCGTATGTGTTGGTGAGGGATATCAATGCCTATCAGATAGCGTTCTTGGTTCCGGCGCTTCTGCTGCTGCGTGGCAAAGGTGTGGTTCGCTTCATTGCAGTCCTCGTCATCGCAGGCGCATGTCTATTCGTTGTGAATAGTGCAGAGCGAAACGAGCGTTGGCTCTTCCCGTACATGAATGTTCTTGGTCAGGATGTCCTGCCCAATTATGCTATGAGGGCGAAGCTAGAAGAGAAGGGGTTGCCGCACGAGCTTGCGCTGAGGCACTCCGGAAAGTGGGCTTCTTCTGATGATATGTGGGTCATGAGCGCAGACGAGTCCGAGCCACTGAGGGCGTGGGTGCGCTCGCATGGGAAGAAGGAGTACGCCGAGCTGGTCGTGGCAGATGCCCCGTATGCCGCTCTGAAATTTTTACGGCAGCTGCCAGCGCTTGTTAACTTCTCCGGCGATGAGCTGGCCTATTATGGAGGGGCAAGCTTGGCCGGAAGGCATCAAGGCCTGTTTGCATATTCGCTGTGGCCAGTTCTTGCGATAATCATGTTTGCGAGCGTGATGCTTTTGGTTGATGCTTCAGGGCTCTCCGATTCCAGTGGGGTTCGCGGATACCTGTTCAGTGTTTGGTTGGCGCTGTCGGGATTTCTGGTTATTGGAATCAGCTATTTCGCCGATGCAATGGAACGGCTGAGGCACGCGCTTCCCGGAGGCTTGGCGTGGACGGTAGCCGCGATCATGCTGTTTTGCTTGGTTGCTTCTGGGTGCAGGAAAGGTGAGGTTTCCGCGAATTGAGATGCAGTGATTGATGTCAAAGGATAGTCTTGAATCCTTTCCATCGCTAAGTTGCTCATCCGGTAGGGATTTTGCCGGTGAGGCTCTCTCCGGGAATTCCTCAGAGTAGACTGGCGACTTGCAGTCGATATGCAGAAGGAGGGCTACCAGTGCAGGTGGGGCTGTAGGAGTTGTCCCTTAGGAACGCTTCGAATAAATCTACAAAAAACGCTCTGGTACTGCCGGACGCTGGCCGGCACGCGGTGAATGCCAAAGTAGTTGTCGCCTCGGTCACCCGACTTCCGCTTCCATCGATGCCGCCTCTGTCGCCATTGCAATCGCAGGCTCTTTCTTTGGGTTGAGCGCCACCGCCGCCACCGTGCCCAGTTCCGCGTGGTCCTGCTCCAGCGCGCTGGGTGCCTGTCACGTGCTTGGTGTGCCTGGTGGCGAGCAGCTCCCTGTCTTGGCCATCCACGGGCTTGCTGAAGGTCTGGAAAGCCATTGGTCGGAATCTCCTCCGGGCGATGCTTTGCCGTGCGGAACACGGATTCGACAAAGGCGTTGTCATCACTCACACGTGGCCGCGGGTAGGACGGTTGATGCCCAGCCAATGCGGTATCGCCAGCACCGTGGTGGCCTTGAAAGGGGCACTATTGTCACCGTACAGCACCGGACGCTGGTTGCCCGGCTGGGCCGCCACGCCTTCGGTAAGCGCGGTGCGCTGTACCAAGCGCGCGTCGTGGTCGGCGCTGTCACCCATCAGGCACTTCCCGGCCGATTATCTTGCGACTGTACAGATCCATGATCAGGAACAGGTGCAATCATCGGCCGGCCCCATCGGTAGGCAGGTAAGACATGTCCCAGCGCCACACCTGGCCGGGTGCGGTGGCAACGCGGGTGGTTGGTGCGCGTGCGCGACTGCGGTGACAGCTCCGTCCATGCGCGCGCAACACCCGCTAGAAGCTGGATTCGCTGGCGATATAGCGCTCTTCGTCAGTCAGCATGGACGCGATGCGTGCTGGCGGCATGTCCGCGAATCGTGCCGAATTGACGACCTGCAGCGCCTCAAGATGCTCCGCGTCGATAAGCGCATGAGGCGGTGTTGGACGTGCCGCCATTGGGTGGCGATCGCCGCTGTCGTCGCTACACTTTCAGTGCTGCAGTGTGCGGAGGCTGACCCTGCTCAGGCGACAGGCTTCTGCGAGGTGGGCGCTTCAATGGCCTGCCTGGCCAACGGCGCTGATTAGGCTGTGACGATCTTCCGGGCCGGTCATTCGGCCTCATCTTGGTGGAAGATCGCCTGGAGCTTTTTTTGATAGCACCAGCAGTACGGCGGTCTCGGCTAGTGCCTTCTCCTTGCGTAGCAGTTCACGCTCCAGTTCCTGGATAAGACGGCGATCGGCCTTGCTCTGTCGAGCTGGACCGGCCGCCAGGCTCGGCCACGCCCTGTTGGGCCGCGTCCCGCCAGCGCGCAGATTCTGCGGATACACGCCATTGCTGCGGTGCCATGCACCCTTGGCTGCCTTCTCCATGCTGGCCGTGATCAACACCGCATCAAACCATGCAGTCGCCGTTCAGACTGCTCGCGAGATGGCTCGGTCACTGCGGCGCTCAGCCAACGCTCCAGCACGGCTTGCGAAACGCCCACCTCCAGTGACACGGCGCTCAGCTTGGCGCTCTCTGGTGGAAGCAATCGCGCCACCACCGTGTTCTTGAAATGCTGTCCTTATCGAGCCACTTCGTTCTCTCATTGCCGCTCTCGTTATGGATTCTATCGGGGCGACAACTAGTCTGACGTTGGAGGGGGGGGGGGCATCCTGGGTGCTTGCTAGAACTTGGGTTTGGTCGAAGGCGCAGGGAGGGGCAAGCCTGCAGTTCGCGGAAGACCTGTCCCGCTACGCTTCGTAGTCGAACTCTTATAGGGGGAACAATTGAATAGAGGCGATTCCGCCCCTTTCTGGCATTACGCTGACTTCGTATTGAATACGAATTTTGAATCGAGCTTGTACTTGATGAAGTAACCGATGCTCAGGCCAATAATGCCACCTAGATATCTCATTGGGTTGCTTTGAAATACGAAGTGGAAGGCGGCTTCGGTTCCCCAGAATACGAGGGTGGTGGCAAGACCCATAGCTACATAGAGCGCAAACGTACGTGCTTCATACGCGATGTTCTTCGACTGATGATTGAAAATGAACTTCTTGTCGAGTACGTACTTGCAAAGCAGGCCGGCCGCAGTACCGATGACAACGGAGGCAACAACGGCATAAGGGCTTTTGTATAGAAGAATTACAAGAGCCTGGGCGCCGATGTTCACTCCGATGGAGACGGCGGCAAACACCGAGTAGGCAAAGATCAAACGTGATCTGCTCAAAGCTTGATCCTGCGGAAAATGAACTCTGGGATATTCTTGATGATCATCATTACCGCCCACCAGAAGCCAGGCAGGTAAGCCACGGATTTGCGCTTTCCAATTGCCTTGAGAATCCCGTTGGCCACCTGTTCCGGTGTCGCCCAGAGTGCTCCCTTCTTGAACGCCGCTGTCATTGGTGTATCGACGAATCCAGGCTTGATGGCCAATACATTGACGCCGCTCGCGTGCAGGCGCTGGCCAAGCCCGCTTAGATAGGTAGCAACGGCGGCTTTTGCACTGCCGTACAGGTAGTTGCTGGCGCGACCGCGATCGCCCGCCACCGAGGAGATCACGGCCAGAGTAGCGCCATGCTGTAGACGCTGTGCAAGTGCAGCGGCAAGAGCGATCGTCGCGGTGGCATTTGTGGCGAACTCGTGTAGTGACAGGTCCACAGAGGCATCGCAGGCGGCCTGGTCCGGCAGAGTGCCGTGGGCGATCAGAACGGTATCGATGCCTCCCAACGCTGCCCATGCGTTGTCCAGCAGTCCACCGTGTGCGGCCACATCGTTCACGTCCAGAAGCCCGGTCTCCACACGCTGGGCGCCGCGCACGCGCAAGTCGGCGGCAATGGCATCAAGCTTCCCGGCGCTACGGCCCACCAGATAGAGCGCCGCGGCACGTCCAGCGTATTGGCGTGCTACCGCCTCGGCGATGGCCGATGTCGCGCCGATGATCAGGATTTTCTGCATGGTTACTCCATCACCCGACGCCAGAAGCCGGATGAGAATCGAGGGTCGATGAAATGGGAGAATTGCTCCCAGGCCGGATAGGCTTGGCGGAACAGGGCCCCGGACATGCGTGCGTCCTTGGCCGGATACACCGCGCCACCGGCGTCGCTGACGATGCGATCGAGGCGCTCCAGCATCGTAAGCAGGCCCGGGCCGTCATTGGGGAAGTCGAGGGCCAGGGTTGTGCCTGGACGCGGGAAGGAAAGCATCCCCGGCGACGGGATGTCGCCAAACTCCTTGAGAACAGCCAAGAACGAGCCGCGACCGCTGCGGGCGATTTCAGCCAGCAAGGCTGCTGTCGCATCGCGAGCGTGCGCGGGCGGCAACACGCACTGGTGCTGCAGGAAGCCTCGCGGTCCGTACATGCGGTTCCAGTGGTTGATGCCGTCCAATGGATAGAAATAGCTCTGGTAATGCGATACATGGCGTGCCCGATGCGCGGGCTGACGCCAGTAGTACAGCGTGTTGAATGGACGCAGAGTAAGGCCGTTAACCAACGAGACCGGGAAGACCAACGGCATGCTGCGTCGTGGGGCTGAACTGGGCGTGGCCGCTTGAGCGTTGCCGGGTGCGTGGTCGCCGCGAAGGAAATGGCCACGGCCGAGGTTGCGCCCTTTGGCAAGGCAGTCGATCCAGGCCACCGTGTACTCATAGCCTGCTGCAGAATCCCGGGAAAGCTCGAAGAATTCATCAAGATTGCCGAAACGGATCGACTCGGTTTCGATCCATGGGCCGGGTACCCGGCGAAGCTGCAGTTCGGCCCAGGTAATGAATCCGGTCAGACCTAATCCCCCTGCGGTGGCCGCGAATAGTCCACTACTGTCAGCTGCCGTGAGTTGCTGGCGCGAACCATCGCTGCGTAGCAGCTCCAAGCGCAACACATGATGGCAGAAGGTCCCGGCGCGATGGTGGTTCTTGCCGTGCACGTCATTGCCAATGGCGCCGCCAACGGTGGCGTAGCGTGTGCCCGGTGTCACGGGCAGGAACCAGCCACGTGGCAGTGCAATATCCAGTATGGAGGCCAAGGTTACGCCGGATTCGCAGCGCACGATGCCGGTAGCGGGATCAAAATCGATGAATCGGTCCAGTCCGTGGCTGGTGAGCAGCGTGGCATCCGGGTTCAGGCAACTGTCGCCATAACTGCGGCCATTGCCGTGAGGCAGCACCGAGCCCCCATCGGCAGGCAATGGCAACAGAACGTCGCGGTTGAAAACCGGCACTATCCGCTGATTGACTCGCGGATAGCGCCCCCAGGATTGGCCGGCCGGTGCACTCATATTGCGATCAGGACGATGAGCAGGCACAAGCCGATCACGATTTGACTACTACGGTCTGTCGCAGCGAATACGATGGGATCGTCATGCATGTCGCCACGGTGAGAGACGATCCACATGCGGCTGATCCAGTACAACAGGATCGGACAAAGGAGCCATAGCAGTTTCGGGCTGGTGTATAGCTCCAGGCTTTCGGGGCTGTTGATGTACAGCGCGAATACCAGCACGCCAATGTAACCTGCGGCGGCTCCCAATGATTGCACCAACGGCAGGTCGGCCACAGAGTAGCCACGGCCGATGGCCACTTCCTTGCCACTGGCCAGCGCCGAAGCCAGTTCCGTATAGCGCTTGAGCATGGCCAGGCTGAGGAACACGAACATCGAGAAAGCCAACAGCCAGAACGAGAGTTCAGAGCTGATTGCCACTGCGCCGCCAATGATACGCACGGTGTACAGCGCCGCCAGCATTACGACGTCAATCATCACAATGCGCTTGAGCTTGAGGGAGTAGCTCAATGTCATTACGTAATAGCACAGCAACACGCCGGCGAAGGCTGGGCTGCAGGCCAGGGCGAGTGCGAATCCGGCCAGCGTGATCAGCGGGGCTGCCAGCAGCCCGTGCAGCAATGGCAGCGTCCCGGCGGCAAATGGCCTCCGGCGCTTGCGCGGATGCATACGATCGGGAGTCAAGTCCAGCAGGTCGTTGAGCAGGTAGACGCCTGACGCGCACAGGCCGAATGCCAGGAAGGCCACCCCGGCATCGACGACCGAGCCGATGTCGAAGAAGCGGTGGGCAGTCAGCAAGGGCACCAGCACCAGCAGGTTCTTCAGCCACTGATAGACGCGAAGGGCCTTGATCCAGGTGAGCAGGCCTCCGCTCTGAGACGGCAGGTGGGCCAGGACTTCCGTCCGCGTGCTTGCCGCGCGGACCAGCCCGTTGCCATTGTTGACAACAATGGCTCCTCCGGCGTGCGCCCAGACCTTCAGGTCGACCTGGCCGTTACCCATATAGTCGAAGCCGCGTTCACCGAAGCGCTCCGCCAATGCCTGCCCTTTGTTGGTGCCGGACAGGTTGGTGTACCCATCGCTGGCCATGACCTCTTCGAACAGGTCCAGATGGTCGGCAATGGGTTGGACCAACAGCCGGTCCGACGCCGTACACAGTACGCGCGGCCGTTGCGTGGTGGTGCGTAGAATTTCCAGGACCCGCTCGTCATAAGGCAAAATTGCTGCGGGCAATTGCACGCGCGAGGCCAGTTGGCGCTTCACATACGCCTTGCCTTTCAACAGCCAGAAGGGAACCAGGAAGACATACAGTGGATTGTGCGCCAACAGCGCCAACAAGGACTCGTAGAGGATGTCAGAACGCAGTAGGGTTCCATCAAGATCCACGCAAAGCGGTCGATTGGAAGCCGTCACAGAGGAAAGCCCCGGTTCGTAGCCGCATTGTTTTGTCGCATTTTCATGCCTTTCATGGTTACCGGTGACGAGGCGAATGATAGATGATGGCAACCTCGGTAATCGCTATCGATATTCAGGCGCGAGGCTCGCGGTACGCCGGCTGCCGCTCATGTGCTTTATGGGGGGGGCGTTCAGCCCAGTCGTCGGGCTCATCCGTCCGAACGATAGGCAATTATCCGTGATCCTGCGCCAGGAGGAGCGGGAGGGGCCGCCGGTCGGCTGTGCAGGAACGGAGTATCTGATCCAGACAGGTGCCCCGGCAACCCGGTTACGCGCCGGGCTGCCATTGGGTGGGTCTGGTCCCCCGGTAGTTGATAGCGTACTTGCCGGGAGTGAGGTTTACAGCGCCTTTTCCAGCTCCGGCAGGATCGCAAACAGATCCCCCGCCAGGCCGATGTCGGCGATCTCGAAGATCGGCGCGTCGCCGTCCTTGTTGATCGCCACGATCGTGCCGGCATCCTTGATGCCGGTCAGGTGCTGGATCGCACCACTGATGCCGACCGCCACATACAGTTCCGGCGCGATGATCTTGCCGGTCTGGCCAACCTGCAGGTCGCTGGGCACATAGCCGGCATCAACTGCGGCACGCGAAGCACCGACGGCGGCACCGAGCTTGTCGGCCAGCTGGAAGATGACCTTGAAGTTCTCTTCCGAACCGACACCACGACCACCGGAGACCACACGCTTGGCGCTCTGCAGGTCCGGACGGTCGCTGGCACCGGCGGCCAGGCCGACGAAGCGGGTGTGGGTCGGCAGGGCAGCATCGACGTTGGCCGCTTCGATGGCGGCGCTGCCGCCTTGGGCGGCTTCCGGCCACGAGGCGGCACGCACGGTGGCGACCACGATCTGGTCGGCCGGGGCTTCCACGGTGATGATCGCGTTGCCGGCGTAGATCGGACGCTTGAAGGTGTGGCTGCCTTCAACGCTCATCAGGTCGGAGACCTGGTTGACGCCAAGCAAGGCGGCCACGCACGGCATCAGGTCCTTGCCGAAGGTGGTCGACGGGCCGAACACGTGGGTGTAACCCTTGGCCAGCTGCGCGATCTGCGGCGCCAGCACCTGGGCGATGGCCTGCGCATTGGCAGCGTTGGCCACGGTCAGGACCTTGGCGACGCCAGCGATCTTCGCGGCCTCGGCGGCAACGGCGGCCGGGTCGGCGGCCAGCACCAGCACGTCGATGCTGGCACCTGCGATGGCGGTGGCGGCGCTGACGGTTTTGGCGGTGGCGGCGTTGAGCTTGCCGTCGTGGTGTTCGGCGATGACGAGAATCCTGCTCATTACAGCAACCCCTTCTGCTTGAGTGCGGCAACCAGTTCGGCCGCGTCCTTGACCATCACACCCTTGCTGCGCTTGGACGGCGCGGCGTACTGGGTGGTCTTGAAGGTGTCGGCGGCTTCAACGCCGAGGTCGGCCAGCTGCAGGGTCTCCAGCGGCTTGGCCTTGGCCTTCATGATGTCCGGCAGCTTGATGAAGCGCGGCTCGTTCAGGCGCAGGTCGGTGGTGACCACGGCCGGCAGATCGACTTCCAGTGTTTCCAGGCCAGCATCGACTTCACGGGTGACCGTGGCCTTGCCGTCGGCGATCTCGAGCTTGCTGGCGAAGGTCGCCTGCGGGCGGCCCCACAGCGTGGCCAGCATCTGGCCGGTCTGGTTGGCGTCGTCGTCGATGGCCTGCTTGCCGAGGATCACCAGGTCCGGCTGTTCCTTCTCGATCAGCTTGAGCAGGGTGCGCGAGGCGGTCAGCGGCTGGATGGCCTGGTCGGTGACGACGTGGATGGCACGGTTGGCGCCCATGGCCAGGCCGTTGCGCAGGTGCGCCTGGGCGTCGGCCGGCGCGATGGTGGCAACCACGACTTCGCTGGCGATGCCCTTGTCGCGCAGGCGCAGGGCTTCTTCCAAGGCGATTTCATCGAAGGGGTTGGGGGACAGCTTGACGCCGTCGGTGACCACGCCGGAACCGTCCGGCTTGACCTGAATGCGGACGTTGTAGTCCACCACGCGCTTGTACGCGACGAGGATTTTCATCTGCTGCTCGATCCTTGTAGTGCCGGCCGCTGGCCGGCTCACAGTTGCGGAGAACGCCCGGTCCTGCAACAGCAACCGGTTCGGGGGTGGGACCCCGATTCTAGCTGGCTTGGGGTGACCATGCGAATGCGTATGGTTTTGCTGCAGCGCGGCAAAGCCCATCGCGCCGGGTCCCTTGTTCATGCTCGGCAGACAGTTGGCAGGGGCCCTCCATGTATTCTGTATGGCTGAATCGGACGGTTCTCATATCGCCGAACTTCGATAGATCGATCAGGAGAACAGGTAGTGCCCACATGGCTTGTCACCGGCGGCGCCGGATTCATTGGCGGTAACTTCGTTCTTGAAGCCGTCGCGCGCGGCGTCAAGGTCATCAACCTTGATGTGCTGACCTACGCCGGCAACCTGAAGACCCTGTCCAGCCTTGATGGCAACCCGAACCACCTGTTCGTCCAAGGCGACATCGGTGACCGCGAACTGGTCACCCGCCTGCTGGCCGAGCACCGGCCGGACGCGGTGCTCAACTTCGCCGCCGAGAGCCACGTGGATCGCTCCATCGACGTTCCGGGCGCCTTCATCCAGACCAACGTGGTGGGTACCCTGGGCCTGCTGGAAGCGGTCCGTGACTACTGGAAGGCGCTGCCGGCCGAGCAGGGTGCGGACTTCCGCTTCCTGCACGTGTCCACCGACGAGGTGTACGGCACCTTGGGCGAGACCGGCAAGTTCAGCGAAACCACGCCGTATGCCCCGAATTCGCCGTACTCGGCGTCGAAGGCGGCTTCGGACCATTTGGTCCGCGCCTTCCACCATACGTACGGGCTGCCGGTGCTGACAACCAACTGCTCCAACAATTACGGCCCGTACCACTTCCCCGAGAAGCTGATTCCGCTGGTGATCGCCAAGGCGCTGGCTGGCGAGCCGCTGCCTGTTTACGGCGATGGCAAGCAGGTGCGCGACTGGCTGTTCGTGTCCGACCACTGCGAAGCGATCCGCACCGTGCTGGCCAAGGGCCAGGTCGGCGAGACCTACAACGTCGGCGGCAACTCGGAAAAGCAGAACATCGAAGTGGTGCAGGCGATCTGCGCGCTGCTCGATGCGCGCCGCCCGCGTGAGGATGGCCAGCCGCGCAGCAGCCAGATCACCTACGTGGCCGACCGCCCCGGCCACGACCGCCGCTACGCGATCGATGCGTCGAAGCTGAAGAACGACCTGGGCTGGGAACCGGCCTACACCTTCGGGCAGGGCATCACCTTCACCGTCGACTGGTACCTGGACAACCAGGAATGGGTCAACGGCGTGCTCGACGGCAGCTACCGTCTGCAGCGCATCGGCACCGCGGGCTGAACCCAGGAGGCCTCATGACCCAGCGCAAGGGCATCATTCTCGCCGGCGGCTCCGGCACCCGGCTGTATCCGATCACCAAGGGCGTCAGCAAGCAGCTGCTGCCGGTATACGACAAGCCGATGATCTACTACCCGCTCAGCGTCCTGATGCTGGCGGGCATCCGTGAAGTGCTGATCATCAACACCCCGCACGAGCAGGCCCTGTTCCAGCAGCTGCTGGGTGACGGTTCACAGTGGGGCATGGACATTCAGTACGCGGTGCAGCCAAGCCCCGATGGCCTGGCCCAGGCCTACCTGATCGGCCGTGATTTCGTGGCCGGCAAGCCGAGCTGCCTGGTGCTGGGTGACAACATCTTTCACGGCCATGGCCTGCGTGAAATGCTGAGGCGCGCGGACGCGCGCGATCAGGGCGCCACAGTGTTTGGCTACTGGGTCAACGATCCTGAGCGCTACGGCGTGGCCGAGTTCGACAAGAGCGGCAAGGTGATCGATCTGGTCGAAAAGCCGGAAAACCCGCGTTCGAACTACGCGGTCACTGGCCTGTACTTCTACGACGGCAACGCCAGCAATTACGCCGTCGACCTGAAGCCCTCGCCGCGCGGCGAATTGGAGATCACCGACCTCAACAAGCGCTATCTGCAGGAAGGCAATCTGCACCTGGAAGCGCTCGGTCGTGGCTATGCCTGGCTTGATACCGGCACCCATCAGTCGCTGTTGGAAGCCTCCAACTTCATCGAGACCATCCAGACCCGTCAGGGCCTGCAGGTCTGCTGTCCGGAAGAAATCGCGTTCGGCCAGGGCTGGATCACCGCCGAGCAGCTGGAAGCACTGGCTGCACCGCTGATCAAGAATGGCTACGGCCAGTACCTGCACAAGCTCGCGCTGCGTGGAGTCGTTCCGTGAAAGTGATTGAAACCAGGTTGCCCGGCTGCGTAGTGATCGAGCCGGCCGTGTTTGGTGATGCCCGTGGTTGCTTCTTCGAAACCTGGAATGCCGAGCGCTTCGCCGCGCTGGGCCTCCCGCATCGCTTCGCACAGAGCAATGTTTCCACCTCGGCGCAGGGAGTGCTGCGCGGCCTGCATTATCAGTGGCCGCGCCCGCAGGGCAAGTTGGTGAGCGTGCTGGAAGGGGAGGTCTATGATGTCGCTGTAGATATCCGCCGTGGCTCGCCGACCTTCGGCCAGTGGGAAGCGGTAGTGCTGAGCGCCGAGAACAAGAAGCAGTTCTGGATTCCGGATGGCTTCGCGCACGGCTTTGCGGTGCTGTCCGAACGCGCGGTGTTCAGTTACCTGTGCACCGAGGTGTACCTCAAGGACTTCGATGCCGGCGTGCGCTGGAACGATGCGGACATCGCCGTGGACTGGCCGATCAGTGCACCGACGCTGTCGGCCAAGGATGAGAGTGCTCCCTTCCTGAAGGACATCGCTGAAGACCGCCTGCCGGTCTACGTGCCATGACCGTTCTGGTACTCGGCGGCAACGGCCAGGTCGGCCAGGAACTGCTGCGCGCGCTGGTGCCGCTGGGCAAGGTGGTCACGACCACCCGCAGCGGCATCCTGCCCGATGGCAGCGTCTGCGAAACCGCCGATTTCGACCAGCCGGACAGCCTGCCGGCCTTGCTCGACCGGCTTCAGCCATCGGTCGTAGTCAATGCGGCGGCTTACACCGCCGTCGACCGTGCCGAACGGGAAGTCGACGCGGCCTTTGCGGTCAACGCAGAGGCACCGGGCGTGATCGCGCGTTGGTGTGCGGCGCATGATGTGCCGTTCGTGCATTACTCCACCGACTATGTGTTCGATGGCCAGGGCACGGCACCGTACCGTGAGGACGAGCCGACCGCACCGCTGGGTGTCTATGGCATCAGCAAGCGTGATGGCGAGGACGCCGTACGGGCTGCGGGAGGACGCCATCTGATCTTCCGCACGGCATGGGTGTATGCCTCGCATGGCGCGAACTTCCTGCGCACCATGCTGCGTGTGGGCGCCGAGCGCGATGCGTTGCGGGTGGTGGCCGACCAGATCGGTACGCCCACTCCCGCCGCGCTGATCGCCGATGTCACCGCGCAGGCGCTGCAGCATCCGGGCCAGCTGTCTGGTACCTGGCACCTGACAGCCAGCGGCCAGACCAGTTGGTATGGGTTCGCCGAGGCGATCTTCGCCGAGGCGTTGGCCACCGGCGTGTTGGCCAAAGTGCCGGCGGTCGAGGCGATTCCCAGTTCCGAGTATCCGACCCCGGCCAAGCGTCCGGCCTGGTCGGTGTTGGACAACCGCAAGCTGCAGCAGGACTTGGGCACTGCTCTCCCGGATTGGCATGAGGGACTTGCCATTGTGATGAATGAAATCAAACGCTTGCGGGATGAGTCCGCTGGGGGCGGGGCCTCCTGGACGAATTAGACTGGTTTCCCCGCCGGCAGTGCAGACACCTTTCCGGACACTTTCATTAAGCGGACAGGAGGGCGACGCCGGACGCGCAGGCTAGAATGCGCCGATCGTCTTCAAGGAAACGCCTGACATGTGTGGAATCGTAGGTGCGATCGCTGATCGCGACGTAGTGCCGGTGCTGATCGAAGGCCTGAAGCGGCTTGAGTACCGTGGTTACGATTCCTCCGGTATCGCGGTGATCGACCAGGGTGAGCGCCGGGATGTACGCCGCGTGCGCCGCACCGGTCGCGTTTCGGAAATGGCCACTGCGGCCGAGGCCGAGGGCTTCAATGCAGTGCTGGGCATCGGCCACACCCGCTGGGCGACCCATGGCGGTGTCACCGAGGCCAATGCGCATCCGCATATCAGCCACGGCGTGGCGCTGGTGCACAACGGCATCATCGAGAACCACGAGGAGCAGCGCGAGAAGCTGCGTGCGCTCGGCTACAGCTTCGAGTCGCAGACCGATACCGAAGTCATCGCGCACCTGATCCACCATCACCTGAAGGATGGCGATGACCTGCTGGTGGCGCTGCAGCGCACCGTGAAGGAACTGACCGGCGCCTACGCGCTGGCCGTGGTCAGCCGCGCCGAGCCGGAACGCTTCGTGTGCGCGCGGATGGGCTGCCCGCTGCTGATCGGTCTGGGCGAGGGTGAGAACTTCGTCGCGTCCGACGTTTCGGCAGTGCTGTCGGCCACCCGCAAGGTGATCTTCCTGGAAGAGGGCGACACCGCCGAAATCCGCCGCGACGGCGTGCGCATCTTCGATGAGCATGACCAGCCGATCGAGCGCGACGTGCACCTGTCCGACGTGTCGCTGGCGTCGCTGGAGCTGGGCCCGTACCGCCACTTCATGCAGAAGGAAATCCACGAGCAGCCGCGCGCGCTGGGCGACACCATCGAGGCAGCGATCGACGCCGGTGGTTTCCCGGCCGAACTGTTCGGCAAGAATGCCGAAGCCGTACTGTCGGGCATCGAAGGCGTGCAGATCATCGCCTGCGGTACCAGCTATTACTCCGGCCTGACCGCGCGCTACTGGATCGAAGCCATCGCCGGCCTGCCGTGCAGCGTGGAGATTGCCAGCGAGTACCGCTACCGCGCCGCCTATGCGAACCCGAAGCACCTGATCGTCACCATTTCCCAGTCCGGCGAAACGCTGGATACGATGGAGGCGCTGAAGTACGCCAAGTCGCTGGGCCACAAGCACACGCTGTCGATCTGCAACGTGCCGGAGAGTGCGATCCCGCGCGCCAGCGAACTGGTCTGCTACACCCGCGCCGGCGCCGAGATCGGCGTGGCCTCGACCAAGGCCTTCACCACCCAGCTGGCCGCGCTGTTCCAGCTGACCGTGGTGCTGGGCAAGCTGCATGGCCGTATCGACGCGGCGCAGGAAGCGGACTACCTGGAGCAGTTGCGCTTCCTGCCGGGCAGCGTGCAGCACGCGCTGAACATGGAGCCGCAGATCGCTGCCTGGGCCGAGCGTTTCGCGCGCAAGAGCAGTGCGCTGTTCCTGGGCCGTGGCCTGCATTACCCGATCGCGCTGGAAGGCGCGCTCAAGCTCAAGGAAATCTCCTATATCCACGCCGAGGCCTATCCGGCGGGTGAGCTGAAGCATGGCCCGCTGGCGCTGGTGGACGAGGACATGCCGGTGGTGGTGATCGCGCCCAACGACAGCCTGCTGGAAAAGGTGAAGTCGAACATGCAGGAAGTGCGCGCGCGTGGCGGCGAGCTGTTCGTGTTCGCCGACCAGGACAGCAACTTCAACGAGTCCGAAGGCGTGCACGTGATCCGCACGCCGCGTCATGCCGGCGTGCTCAGCCCGATCGTGCACACCATCCCGGTGCAGTTGCTGGCATATCACACCGCACTGGCGCGTGGCACCGACGTGGACAAGCCGCGCAACCTGGCCAAGAGCGTGACGGTGGAGTGAGAAGAGATGGAGTCCAGAGCCGCGCTGGCTCTGGTTTCCCTCAAGCTTGGGGAATGCGGTTGCAGGCGCCCGCTAGCCGGGCAACAGGGACATCAACTCCGCCCGTAGGTATCCTCGAAGCGCACGATGTCATCTTCGCCAAGGTAACTGCCGGACTGCACCTCGATCAGTTCCAGCGGCAGCTTGCCCGGGTTGCGCAGGCGATGGGTCACGCCCAGCGGAATATAGGTGCTCTGGTTTTCGCTGAGCAGGATCACCTCATTGCCCCGGGTCACTTCAGCCGTGCCGCTGACCACGATCCAGTGCTCGGCACGGTGATGGTGCATCTGCAGGCTGAGCGTGCCGCCGGGCTTGACGGTGATGCGCTTGACCTGGAAGCGCTCGCCATTATCGATCGAGTCGTAGGCACCCCAGGGGCGGTAGACCTTGCGGTGCCAGGTGGCTTCGCTGCGGCCTTCGGCCTTCAGCTTCGCCACCACCGTCTTGACCTCCTGCATGCGGTCGGCCTTGCCGACCAGCACCGCGTCATCGGTCTCGACCACGATCACGTCATCCAGGCCGACCAGTGCAACCAAGCGCTGCGCATAGGCGTAGGTGTTGCGGCAATCGATGGCGATCACATCACCCTGGTGGGCGTTGCCATCGCCATCCTGCTGCGAGACATCGCGCAGCGCGGTCCACGAACCGACGTCGTTCCAGCCGGCATCCAGCGGAATCACCACCGCATCGGCGGTCTTTTCCATCACCGCGTAGTCGATCGAGTCCGAGGGCACGGCGGTGAAGGCGTCCTTGTCCAGGCGGGTGAAGTCGGCATCGCGGCGGGCCTGCTGCCAGGCCTGGCGGCTACTGGCCAGCATTTCCGGCTGGAAGCGTTCCAGCTCCTGCAGGTAGCGCGACGCCTTGAACAGGAACATGCCGCTGTTCCAGTAGTACTGACCGCTGCTCACGTAGCCGGTGGCGGTCTCGAGGTCGGGCTTCTCGACGAAACGCTCGACCGCACGCACGCCCTGTCCATCAGCGGCTTTGATGTAGCCATAACCGGTTTCCGGGCCGGTCGGTACGATGCCGAAGGTCACCAGCTTCCCAGCGTCGGCGGCACTGGCCGCGGCCTGCACTGCACTGCGGAAGGCAGCCTCGTTGGTGATCACATGGTCAGAAGGCAGCACCAGCAGCAGTGCGTCGGCACCGTCACGGGTGGCTTCCAGCGCGGCCACGGCAATGGCCGGTGCAGTATTGCGGCCCACCGGCTCGAGGATGATCGCGGCCGGTTCGGCGCCGACCTGCTGCAGCTGCTCGGCAGCGACGAAACGGTGTTCTTCGTTGGCGATCACCAGCGGGCCATGCGCCGCCAGCGGGGCGACGCGTTGCCAGGTGGCCTGCAGCATGGTCAGCTCGCCCGCCAGCGGCAGGAACTGCTTCGGATACGCTTCGCGCGAAAGCGGCCAGAGGCGGGTGCCGGATCCGCCGGAGAGAATGACGGGCTGGATGCTGCTCATGCGGGCCTCGGTTACTGCTGGATCAGACGGGAAATTTCGTCGGTGCGCGCCTGCATCAACGCAGCGTCACCGCGCGCTTCGACGTTCAGGCGCAGCAGTGGTTCGGTGTTGGAACTGCGCAGGTTGAAGCGCCAGTCGCCGAAATCGGCGCTGATGCCGTCGGTGTGGTCCAGCGCGGGCGACTGCGCCGCGAAGTGCTCCATCACGCGCGCGACGGCGGCCTTGGCATCGTCCACCTTGAAATTGATCTCGCCGCTGCAGGGATAGGCGGCCATGCGGTCTTCAACCCAGTCGGCCAGCGAACGACCACTTTCGGAAACCAGCTGCGCGATCAGCAGCCACGGGATCATCCCGGAGTCGGCATAGGCGAACTCGCGGAAGTAATGGTGGGCGCTCATCTCGCCGCCGTACACCGCATCTTCGGCACGCATCTTTTCCTTGATGAAGGCGTGGCCACTCTTGCACTGAACGGGCACGCCACCGGCCTGCTCGACCATGTCCACGGTGTTCCAGACCAAGCGTGGATCATGCACGATCTTGCCGCCCGGATTGCGCGCCAGGATCGCCTTGGCCAGCAGGCCGACCAGGTAGTAGCCCTCGATGAAGCGGCCGGAATGATCGAAGAAGAAGCAGCGGTCGAAGTCACCGTCCCAGGCAATGCCGAAGTCTGCGCCGTGTTCGCGCACCGCATCGGCGGTGGCGGCGCGGTTCTCCGGCAGCAGCGGGTTGGGAATACCGTTGGGGAAGCTGCCATCGGGTTCATGGCAGATGCGGATGAACTCGAACGGCAGGTGCGGTGCCATCAGGTCGACGATGGCACCAGCACCGCCGTTGCCTGCGTTCACCACCAGCGTCAGCGGCTTGAGCCTGCTGGTATCGACATAGCTGAGCAGGTGCTGGATATAGGCACTCTTGTCATGCTGGGCGACTTGGCCCGCGCGAGGCGGCTGGGCCTCGGAGGTGTCGGCGGCGACCGCATCGGAAATCGCGAACAGGCCGGTATCCGAGCTGATCGGCCGCGCGTTCTCCTTGACCAGCTTCATGCCGTTGTAATCCATCGGGTTGTGGCTGGCGGTGACCATCACGCCGCCGGCCGCACCCAGGTGGTCGGTCTGGAAATAGACTTCCTCGGTACCGCAGAGGCCGATGTCGATCACCTCGCGGCCGGTGCCGCGCAGGCCGGCCGCCAACGCGTCCTGCAAGCCTGCGCTGGTCAGACGCACATCATGGCCAAGCACCACCGGGCCGGGAGCGAGCTGCGCGGCCAGGGCGACGCCGATGCGGCGGGCCAGGTCTTCGTTCAGTTCCTTGGGCACGCGGCCACGGATATCGTAGGCCTTGAAGGCGGGCAGGGGCATCAAACCAGTCCATCAGGAAGAGAATCCCGATTATAGCGGGAGGGTCTGCAAACGGCGGGTGAGCCGGGAGCGGATCCCCCTGTGCCGGGGCGCAGGCGGGGGGCGGTCGCGGCGGGGCGGGGCGGGGCGGGGCGGGGCGGAACATGGCCAGCAGGCAGTTCGCTTACAATTGCGCGCTGAATACCGAGGGTGTGGCCTGTCGTGGCCACCGCCGATTGGCCTGCTGCTCCAGAAGGTTCGAGGATTGCTTTGAAATTCACTCACGATCAGAAGCGCGTGCTGGTGACCGGCGGTGCCGGCTTCCTGGGGTCACACCTGTGTGACCGCCTCATTGCGGCCGGCCATGACGTCCTCTGCGTGGACAACTTCTACACCGGCAGCAAGGCGAACGTGGATGGGCTGCTGGGGCACCCACGCTTCGAGCTGATGCGCCACGACGTGACGTTCCCGCTGTACGTGGAAGTGGATCGGATCTTCAATCTGGCCTGCCCGGCCTCGCCGATCCACTACCAGCAGGATCCGGTGCAGACCACCAAGACCAGCGTGCATGGTGCAATCAACATGCTCGGCCTGGCCAAGCGTCTGCGCGCGCGCATTCTGCAGGCCAGCACCAGCGAGGTCTATGGCGATCCGGAAATCCATCCGCAGGTGGAGGGCTACTGGGGCCGGGTCAACCCGATCGGTATCCGTAGCTGCTATGACGAAGGCAAGCGCTGTGCGGAAACCCTGTTCTTCGACTACTGGCGCCAGCATCAGCTGGAAATCAAGGTCATGCGCATCTTCAATACGTATGGCCCACGCATGCACCCCAACGATGGCCGCGTGGTCAGTAATTTCATCGTGCAGGCTCTGAAGGGCGACCCGATCACCATCTACGGTGACGGTAGCCAGACCCGTAGCTTCTGCTATGTCGACGATCTGATCGAAGGCATGCTGCGCCTGATGGATTCGCCAGCCGACCTCACCGGCCCGATCAATATCGGCAATCCGGCCGAGTACACCATGCTGGAACTGGCTGAAACCGTGCTCCGGCTGGTCGGTGGCTCGTCGAAGATCGAGTATCGCCCGTTGCCTTCGGATGATCCGCGCCAGCGCCAGCCGGATATCAGCCTGGCCAGGGCCGATCTTGGCTGGGAACCCAGAGTCGGCCTGGAGGACGGCCTGAAGGAAACCATCGCCTACTTCCGCCATCGGCTGCAGGCCTGAGGTGCCGACGATGCGCAAGATTGTGGTGATGCCGGTCTATGAGGACCTGGAAGCGTCTTCGAAGCTGTTCATCGAGCTCGCCCGCACGCAGGGGCCGGACACCTATGTTGTGGCTGTCGACGACGGCTCGGTACGGCAACCACTGCCGATCAGTGCCATCGAGGCCTCAGGACTGGAAGGCGTGGTGATCCGCCTGCGGCGCAACGTCGGGCACCAGCGGGCGATTGCCATCGGCCTGAGCTATGTGGCCGAACACTTTGATGGCGACAACATCGTCGTGGCCATGGATTCCGATGGAGAGGACACGCCTGAGAGCATCACCGCGCTGGTTGCCGGCCTGGATTCGGCCGATGTCGACGTGGTTGTGGCCAGCCGCCGGAGCCGGGTGGAATCGTTGAGGTTCAAGGCCTTCTACGTGGTGTACAAGCTTCTGTTCTCGCTGCTCAGCGGGAGGCAGATCAGTTTCGGCAATTTCATGGCAGCGAAAATGTCAGCGGTGCGCCGGTTGGCATCGATGCAGGAGCTCTGGATCCATGTTGCGGCCTGCGTGCTGGGGTCCAAGCTGCGCGTGCAGACTTGCGCGCTGGATCGGGGGCCACGCTACGCCGGCCGCAGCAAGATGAACTTTGTCGGCCTGGCCCTGCACGGGTTTCGCGCGCTGATGGTGTTTGCCGAGGATGTGCTGGTGCGCGTGGGCATCGCCTGCACCGTGGTGGCGGCACTGTCGATCACCGGCGGTGTCGTCGCAACCGTGCTGAAGATGCTGGGCTTTGCATCTCAGGGGTGGTTCTCGCTGGCATTCGGCATTCTGGTGCTGGTGTTCCTGCAGACGGCCGCACTGACCCTGATCATCCTCATGCTGTCGGGCATGATGCGCAGCGGTGGCGTGCTTGGCGTCGGCAGCTATCGTGAATTCGTCGACGAGGTCCTGCATGCCACCCGTCGTAGCGCGTAAGGACGCGCTGGCTGGCCAGTTCATTCGTTATGTGATCAACGGCCTTGCCGCCACGGCCGTTCACTACGGGGTGCTGCGCTTCAACATCGAGGTGCTGCACATCCCGCTCGCCGCGGCGGCCAATGCTCTGGCAGCGGTGTTTGGCATCATCGCCTCGTTCCTTGGCAGCCGCTATTTTGTCTTTCGCGGCAGACAGGGAAACGTGGCGCGGCAAGGCTCGTTGTTCCTGCTGGTCTATGCCGGCATCGCCCTGTTGCATGGGCTGGTGATGTACGTTTGGGCAGACCGGTTGCAGCTGGATTACCGTATCGGTTTCGTGCTGGCCACGGGCATGCAGATGACCATCAGTTTTGCTGCCAATAAATTCCTGGTGTTCAAATGAACAGATACCTGCGCGCCGTATTGGCGACCGTCATCTTCGTGGTTGCCCTGCTGCTGGTCTACTACGTGCATATGCGCCACTTCCGGGTGAACGTGGTGCTGTACGCCAGTATCCTTGATGCGGTGATCGCCCTTGTGGTCGTGTTCGCAGGGCTGTATCTGCTGAAATGGTTCCGCGATTTCAGTCGTCTGGAGCTGATCCAGCTCGCGGCCATCTGGCTGCTGGGCGGCTACGTGTTCGCGATCTCCGTACCCACAGTGATTGATCGGTCGCTGTCGTTCTACATTCTGGAAAAGCTGCAGCAGCGTGGTGGTGGCATCCGCGAGGATGCATTCCGCGAGGTCTTCACCGAAGAGTATGTGCGTGAGCATCATCTGGTGGAGGTGCGTTTGACCGAGCAGCTGCAGTCCGGCACGGTGCAGATCGATGGCGGCTGTGTCAGGTTGACAGCCCAGGGTGAGCGCTTGGCCTCATTCAGCCGCTTCTACCGGAAAAACCTGCTGCCGACCCATCGCCTGTTGATGGGCCAGTACACCGATGCGCTGACCGATCCTTTCCGCGACAGCCGGATGCCGACTGACTACCGTTGCCAGTAGTACGCGCGTCCTGGCATTCGTCCAGGATCCATCGCTTTCCCGTCCTTTCATGGAAGACATGAGTAACCTATCCGTTCGCAGACGCCCTTCGCCCTGGCAATGGGCTGCCGCCGCCTTGCTGGGCGTGTTGCTGGTCCTCGCCCTTGCTTCGGTGGCGCGCCGCTCGCACTTCGAAACCCCTCTGCTGCGCCAGGCGCTCGCTGAAGATGCAGGCTTTGCGGCGTCCGTACCGCGCGAGGTGGTGGATGCTCGTGAACTGATGCGCGCGCAGCGCGAGGATCTCTCGCCGTTGTCGCTTGGGCAGGGTCTGAAAGACGACCCGTTGCTGCAGCAGCGCATGTGGGAGGCGCTGTATCCGGCGCGCTTCAGCGATGCCGATACGCCACATCGCCTGCTGAAGGCGGATGACCCGCTGGCTGCCACCTGCCAGGTTCTCGACAGGAGGGGAAATGTCGTTCTTGCCAACTGCCGTTGAACTGGGACGCCGTGCGGCGCTGGCCATGCTGGCCTCGTTGCTGTTGTGCTATGCCCTGGCGGCCACAGGCCTGATGGGGTGGCCGGTGCTGGTTGCCTTCGCTATCTTCCTGGTCAGTGCCTTGCTGGCGCTTCCCGCGGTGCGTGATCTGCGCGTGTCGCCGTTGGTGCTGCTCGCCTGCGCACTGGTGCTGATCGCATTGGGCAGTCCCAGTGACGGCTGGGACCCGCGGTCGATCTGGCTGTTCCATGCCAAGCGCATCTTCCTGGAGGGCTCGCTGTATGCCCAGCTGGACGACTACGCGCCGTGGAGCCACAACGACTATCCAGCGCTGGTACCGTTGCTGATGGCCTCTGCCGCGGGCCTGCTGGGGCACTGGAACGAGCTGCTGCCCAAGGCTGTGGCCCCGTTGCTGCTGCTGCCTGCCTTGCTGTTGATCGCGCCTAGCCTGCGCTCGCGCTGGTTGGTGGCGCTGTTTGCGTTGTTGCTGCTGAGCACGGGCCGCGAGATGCTGCTCAACGGCTACATGGATGCGCTGGTGGCAGTCTATGCAGTCGGGGTGGTGGCAACCGCTGTCCGCGCCCGCACGACGGGCGGTAGGCCGCGTGCTGGTGAGCTGATCGCATTCGTCCTGCTGGTGGCCGTGCTCTCGATGCTGAAGAACGAGGGCGCCGTGCTGGCTGCCGTACTCACAGCATCCGTGCTGGTGGATGGCCTGTTGCGGGAGCGCCGCCTTGCTTGGCACATCGTCCTTGCCGTGCTCGTGGCCCTGTTGCCGCTGCTGGCATGGAAGCTGAGTGTGGACGGAGCGGGCGTTGGCAATGATCTGGCGGGCAGCGACATGAAGGGCCAGCTGCTCGCTCGCCTGGGCAGCGATGGCGGGAGTCAACTCATCCTCAAGCGACTGCTCCTGGATGCCTGGGTACTGGTTCCGTTGCTGTTGTTGGCAGTGTTCTGGCGACGGACGTTGCGCACGCCGGTGGCGATGACGTCGCTGCTGGCGGCGCTGGCTTACGCCGCGGTGCTGTTCCTCGTCTATCTCGGCACGCCGCATGACCTGGATTGGCACCTGCGGACCAGTGCGGATCGTGTCCGCCTGCCCGTGCTCCTGCTGTTGGCCTTCGCGATGCTGTCCGTGTTGGGGCCGCGCGCAACCCCGGTGGCTCGAGCCGAATGATGTCGCGGCGTTGGCCGCAGCCCCAACGCTCTAGCGGACCTTGCTTTGCCGGCCGGCCTTGCGTCGCGCCGGCAAAGCACCCGGCAACGGCGCCAGCAGCGCCTGCACGTCCTCTTCGCTGAAGCGCGGTCCGGCGCTGCCGCCGCCTTCAAGAATCGATTCGGCCAGCATCGCCTTGCGCTCCTGCAGCTCGGCGATCCGCTCTTCGATGCTGCCGGCGGCAATCAGCCGGTAGACGAACACGGGCTGCTGCTGGCCGATGCGATGGGCACGGTCACTGGCCTGGTTCTCGGCGGCCGGATTCCACCAGGGATCGAAGTGGATGACGGTGTCGGCGGCGGTCAGGTTCAGCCCTACGCCGCCGGCCTTCAGGCTGATCAGGAACAGCGGCACCTCGCCCTGCATGAAACGCTGCACCGGCGTGACCCGGTCCTGGGTATCACCGGTCAGGGTCACATAGGCCAGGCCCAGCCCGTCGAGCGCCTGCGCGATCAGCGCCAGCATGCCGGTGAACTGCGAGAACAGCAGGATGCGGCGGCCTTCCTCGACCATCGACGGCAGCATCTCGCGCAGCAGCTCAAGCTTGGCCGAACCGGCATTGCGTGCCGGCGTTTCGCCCGGCAGCAGGCGCGGATCGCAGCAGACCTGGCGCAGCTTCAGCAGCGCATCCAGTACCCGGATGTGGCTGCGTGCCAGTCCGCTGTCGCTGATGGCCTCGCGGACCTGCTTCTCCATCGCCGCACGTACGGTTTCATAGAGATCACGCTGCCCGCCCTCCATTGTCACCGCACGGGTGATGAGGGTTTTCGGCGGCAGTTCGGCGGCCACCTGGTCCTTGCGCCGGCGCAGGATGAAGGGGCGCAGCCGCTGCGCCAGCAGTTGGGCACGACGCTGGTCGCTGCCGCGTTCGATGGGGTGGCGCCAATGCTGGTTGAACTGCTTCTCGCTGCCGAGCAGGCCGGGCAGCAGGAAGTCGAACTGCGTCCACAGTTCGCCCAGATGGTTTTCCAGCGGAGTACCGGTCAGGCACAGGCGATGGCGGGCCTGCAGCGTGCGCAGCGTGACCGCGGCACGCGATTTCGGATTCTTCACCTGCTGGGCCTCGTCGAGGATCAGCAGATGGTAGACATGTGCCTGCAGCGCCTGCTCGTCGCGCCACAGCAGGGGATACGTGGTTAGTACAAGATCGTGCTCGGGGATAGCCTCGAACAGCGCTTCACGTGCCGGTCCGTGCAGGGTCAGTACGCGCAGGCCCGGGGTGAAGCGTGCCGCTTCGCTCTGCCAGTTGTGCAGCAGCGAGGTCGGCACCACCAGCAGCGCAGGCCGGTCCAGGCGGCCACTTTCCTTCTCGACCAGCAGATGGGCCAGGGTCTGCAGGGTCTTGCCCAGGCCCATGTCATCGGCCAGCACGCCGCCCAGCCCCTGCTGGCGCAGGTACTGCAGCCACGACAGGCCTTCGCGTTGGTAGCTGCGCAGCGTCGCCTGCAATCCCGCAGGCGGTGCCACGTCTTCCGGTGCTGGCGCCTGCAGCAGGCGCTGCACGAGTGCCTGGGTGTCCTTGTGACCCCGGAACTGCAGGTGTGCATCGTCCTGCAGCGCCTGCAGGCGGCCGCGGTCGTGCGCCGACAAGCGCAACGGTGCACCACGCTGGGTAAACAGGTCGGCCAGCAGGGCCATGATCGGCTTCAGTCGCGACGCCTGCAGCGCCAGGCGCGTGTTGCCGCTGGCAGTCAGCAGGATGTTCTCGTCATCGCCAATGGCGTCCAGCTGGCCGCGCGACCAGCGCGGATCGGCGTGCAGCACCTGCTGCAGCAGCGGAACCATGGACACTTTGCGGCCATCCACCTGGATCTCCAACCCCAGGTTGAACCAGCCCGCGTCCTCCGGGTCTGCCTGGATGTCCAGATCGATCTCATCCACCCGGGTGATGCGATGGCGGAAATCGTCATCCGTCTCCACCTTCCAGCCGAGGGCCTCCAGTCGTGGTACATCGCCCAGAAGGAATCCGGTCCAGTCATGGGTACGCAGCTGGAATTGAGGGCCTGCGCCATCCAGAACCGCGCGTGGCTGCGGGTCGCGGTGCAGCTTCACACTGCGCAGCTCGCCTTCCCGTCGCGCTTCTTCAGCCAGGTCGCGGGGCAACAGGGCCAGCCGGCCCTCGGTGTCGTGGGCGAACAGGCTCGGGTCATCCAGGAACCGCACATGCTCGTCGTACTCGAAGGCCACGGTCGCGATATCGGCCCATTGCGACGGGTCGCGGCGGCCGAGCCATGCCGGCCGGAACTCAATCGTATGCAGGCGCAGCACGGGGATCATCGCGCTGATCTGCAGGGTGGGCAGCGTGTCGCTTGCACCGGGGCGCGGCAGGGCAGGGTCGATCTGTTGCAGCATCTGTGCGACCACCGCTTCTTCGTTGGGTAACAGATTGGGCAGGCTCAGGAAGGCGTCGGCGTCCTCGGCCCTGACATCCAGCAGCAGCGGACCGACCTCGCCGGTGACCGGGTCCAGATAGCACGCACTCCGGCCCAGGACCACGCCTCTGGCGCCGCCCTCCACGCTCAACGCGGGTTCCAGCAGCGTCGCGCCCTGCGTCATGCCAACGGTCCAGCCCAGTTCGCCGCGGCGTGGAGCTCCTGACCGGGCCGGCACGTCGCCGTGCGTACCGCAGGAGACCCAGCCATGGCCGCTGGAGACGATCAACTGCAGGGTGGCCGCGAAGTCGATCCATTCGTCCTTCGTCGCGGGCTGCCGCTGGGTGCGTAGCTGGATCATCACCGCCAGATCAGTCGGCGTGAGATATGCCGGAGGATCCAGCAGCAGGTCCGCGGTGATATCCATCCACTTGCCCGTGCTGATCGCACCATCGGTCCCGTACTTGACGCGCCGGACCAGCACGGCGGGGTGGTGGTTATAGGTGGACAGTTCGAAGATGACACCGTTCCGGCGTGGCTGGGCCGGCTGGATCCGCGCGCTCTGCCAACGCGAAAGCTCCGCCAGCAGTTCAGGACGCGGCGGTTGCGTCAGGTTCTGTTCGGTCAGGGGGCTTTCGTCGTCCATGGCAAGCGAATCCAGCATGTACGAGACCAGCACCGCCGCCACATGCTTGCAGGTGCGGCCGACGGGGCAGGAACAGGCACTCTGCAGGCGGCTGCGCGCGGTGCGCGTACTGGCCGTCAGATCGATCTCCACGTAGTAGGGATGCCTGACCGAACCCTGTACCTCGGCCGTCAGCAGGCCATCGCGGAGTTGCCGGTTGCGCACGCCACCCAGGCACTGCTCGCTTTTCTGCAGTGTCCATTCGTCTATCCAGCGGAACAGGTCTTCGTCTGTGAAGGTCGGCGTCATCGTAGATGGAGGGGCGCAGGCGCTGCAGCCACCTTCTGCGTGGAATCGGCCATTCTACCCAATGCCCGCCTGGTGCTCCGTCAATGCTGCGGCGCATCCAGGCCCTTCGCCGCCCTCCAGCTAGAATGCGGTCATCCTCAACGTGCAGGGTAGTACAGCAATGCAGCAATCGACTTCCACCGGCAAGCGCGGCAAGCGCTTCGCCAGTGCGGCGGAGGCCCTGCAAGGGGTGGTCGCCGATGGCCAGACGCTGGCCGTGGGCGGCTTCGGCCTGTGTGGCATTCCCGAGGCCCTGATCGCCGCGCTGCGCGACAGTGGCGCCAAGGGCCTGACCGTGATCTCCAACAATGCCGGCGTCGATGGTTTCGGCCTGGGCCAGCTGCTGGAAACCCGGCAGATCAAGAAGATGATTTCGTCCTACGTGGGCGAGAACAAGGAATTCGAGCGCCAGTTCCTGGCCGGCGAGCTGGAGCTGGAATTCAATCCGCAGGGCACCCTGGCCGAGCGCCTGCGTGCCGGCGGCGCAGGCATCCCGGCGTTCTTCACCGCCACCGGCTACGGCACCGTGGTGGCCGAGGGCAAGGAAACCCGCGAGTTCGACGGCAAGCACTACGTGATGGAAACCGCGCTGCGTGCCGACGTGGCGCTGGTCAAGGCGTGGAAGGCCGACGAGGCTGGCAATCTGGTGTTCCGCAAGACCGCACGCAACTTCAACCCGGCCTGCGCGATGGCCGGCAAGGTCTGCATCGTGGAAGTGGAAGAGGTGGTGCCGGTCGGCACGATCGATCCCGACCAGGTGCACCTGCCGGGCATCTACGTGCACCGTATCGTGCACAACCCCACTCCCGAAAAGCGTATCGAACAGCGCACCATCCGCGCGGAGGGCAACTGACATGGCGTGGACCCGCGATGAGATGGCGGCACGTGCCGCACGTGAACTGACTGATGGCGCCTACGTGAACCTTGGCATCGGCCTGCCGACCCTGGTTGCCAACCACATCCCCGAAGGCGTGGACGTGTGGCTGCAGTCGGAAAACGGCCTGCTCGGTATCGGCCCGTTCCCGACTGACGCCGAAGTGGACGCCGACCTGATCAACGCCGGCAAGCAGACCGTGACCGCACGTGCCGGTGCCAGCTACTTCGGCAGCCACGACAGCTTCGCGATGATCCGCGGCGGCCATGTAAACCTGGCCATCCTCGGCGCAATGCAGGTCACCGACAAGGGCGACCTGGCCAACTGGATGGTGCCCGGCAAGATGGTCAAGGGTATGGGCGGCGCGATGGATCTGGTGGCCGGTGTGCAGCGTGTGGTGGTGCTGATGGAGCACACCGCCAAAAACGGTGAACACAAGATCCTGGCCGAATGCACGCTGCCGCTGACCGGCGTGGGCGTGGTCGATCGCATCATCACCGACCTGGCCGTGTTCGACGTGACTGACAAGGGCCTGTTGCTGGTGGAAGCGGCACCGGGCGTCAGCGACGACGAACTGAAGGAAAAGACTGGCGTGGCGTTCGTTCGCGCGTGACGCCGGAGGTTCAGCCCCCGCGGGCATATGGGTAGCCCGCGGATGCTGGTTGTGGGGGGGCGCCGTGCACCAGGGAGGTGTCGCCCACGGAGAAGCCGGCGCACGTGGCCACGGCACCGGTCGCGCGCTCGATGGCATGGGCCAGGGTGCCATCGATCTGGCCGGCTTCGACCTCGAACATGCTGGGCAGCAGGTGCGCATCCAGCAGCGGACGCAGTGCCTGCAGGCGCACCCAGAACATGCTGCCGGACGCGAACTGACCGTCGCCGGGCGCACCGTCCAGACCCAGCTGTGCCCACAGCCGCTCCATGCGCTGTGCATTGCCACCGATGTAGTCGGCCACATTCAGCAGATGCCCGGCAGGAGCCATCAGCCCCAGGCGGGGATCGGCCTGGAGATGGGCCAGGTTCGCCGCCGCCTGGGCCGGGCCCAGCAGCGCATCAACCATCTCGCGCCGCCACTGGTCACCGTTGTCGCGATGGGTGGAGCGCTTGGTATGCAGTTTCAGCACCAGCGATTCGTTCTGCTGCAGCAGCCGGTCGGCGGCATGCAGGAAGGGCAGGATGTCGCGGCCATGGTTATCGTAGGCCCAGATCTCGGCAGGCAGTCCGTGCGACTCGGTGATCGACTGCACCTGTGCTTGCCGGTCAGATGTGGTGGTGATGACAAGACGTGCCGGAAGCCCGCTGTCCTTCACCGCGCTCAACAGCTCCGGCAGCGCGTCCAGGTGCCAGGCATGGATGACGACGCACGGCCGCGATGGTGCAGGCTGCGAGGGTGCCATTGCGCGGCGGGTGGCCTGCAGCCAGGCATGGCCGAGGCGGGCGTCGGGCTCGAGCACAGCACTTTCCGCCCATTCGTTCCAGGCGTTGATGAACACCATGCGCCTGGCCGGAGGAACATCGCGCAGGCGTCCGTGCACCGTGTCGTGCAGCCAGTCAGCATAGCCGCGCGGCGACGCGTGCAGCAGGACGCGTCCGCGTCCGGGGCGGCGGGCCTCGTTGTCCCAACCCGGATTTACGCCCGGATACAACGGATAGTCCGGTAACGGTGCCGTGCGCATCTGCGCCGCCAGCTCGCGCCAGTCGCGCACGTCGCCTTCGTAGCCGGGGTTGAGCAGGAACTGGGACGTGTTCAGCTGACGTGGAGCGGCTATGTTCGGCGGGAACTCCACGGCGGCATCGAAGCCGATATCGCGTGGGTCCGGGCGCTCGAAACTCTGGACATAGGCCAGATGGATCTCGCCGATGCCATTGTCACGGCACCAGCCGCGCCAGCGCGCGGCCGTGGCCTTGGGATCGGGCAGCAGCTGCGGGCGATACAGCAGCAGCACGGGGTGTCCATCGACCTTCAATGCCCGGCGGTCCCGCAGGTATTCGGCGATGTGGGCGATGAAGGCCAGATCATCCTGCTCGCTGTGCTGCTGGCCGATCAGCACGTCCTGGTTTCGACCATCCCAGCGCCGGGTCCAGTTCTCGTTGGCCCAGCACAGGCAGAAAGGCAGTTCAATCGTGCTGTCGGCCAGCCATTGACGCAGGGGCTGCTCCATCAGCGTGTGGCCACTGAACCAGTAGAAGTAGAAGCAGAAGGCACCGATGCCGTGGTCTGTGGCCAGTTTCGCCTGCGCACGTAGCGTCTCGCCAACGCGAAGGTCGTAGAAGCCCAGGTCGCCGGGCAGGCGCGGTTGTACATGACCCTCGAACTGGGGTAAGGCGCGGCTGACATTGCGCCACTCGGTGAAGCCCTTGCCCCACCACGCATCGTTCTCTTCGAATGGATGGAACTGCGGCAGATAGAAGGCCACCAGCGTGGCTGGCGGTGCTGCCGGCAATGGTGCGTCTTCCGCGGCGGCGTAACCGATCGCCCGTTCATCGGCACGCAGCAGCGCACGCGCACCATCGGCTGCTGCGCCGACACGACCGCGCGGCGGCGGTGGGCTCCAGCTGCCGATGCGGTCCAGGCCTTGGTTGCGCAGGCGATCGCGCAGCGCCGCGGGCATCGGCAGGGCACGGAACAACGCGCGCAGGACGGAGAAGCTGAGCTGGCGGATGCCGGACGCTGCGCCACTCATTGCTGGAACCTGGGAAGGAAGACAGTGCGCATTGTTCGGGACCAGCATCGGGACTGAGCCCATTTTCCGGCAATCGCCGTTGCAACGGCAAATCTGTCCGATGCTACTGTGCTGGCATGCTCTTCCCCCACGACCTGCCCGATGCCGAAGTCCAGCACTTGCCCGGTTGGTTACCGGCGGGCGAGGCCGATGCATTGCTGCTGGCGCTTCGGGCCGAAGTGCCTTGGGAGGTGCATCGCATCCGCATGTTCGGCAACTGGGTGGATTCGCCGCGGTTGAGCTGCTGGATAGGCGATCCGCAGGCCCGTTACCGCTATTCCGGTGCTGAATTCGTGCCGCATCCGTGGCCGCTGTCGCTACAGGGCGTACGTGAGCATCTGGAAACCGAAGGTCTCGGCCGCTTCAACAGCGTGCTGCTGAACCGCTATCGCGGCGGTGGCGACTACATGGGCTGGCACAGTGATGACGAACCCGAACTGGGGCCGTCGCCGGTGATTGCCTCACTGAGCCTGGGCGCAGCGCGGCGCTTCCTGCTGCGCCGTCGCGATGACCCGGCGCGGAAGGCCGAATTCCTGCTTGGCCATGGCGATCTGCTGGTGATGGCGGGGCAGACGCAGAGGTTCTACCAGCACGCGTTGCCGAAGATGGCGCGGGTGCAGGGTGAGCGCATCAACCTGACCTTCCGCTGGATTACGCCGCGCTGAGGAATTTGGGGTCAGTGAGGTGGGGTCAGAGCCCTTTCCCGAGGGGGAAAGGGATCCGACCCCTGGTGCGTTCAGCGGGTCACGGTCGGTTGGTCGGCCTGCCCGCTCTGCAGCGTCCAACCGACCACATCCTGCGCCAGCTGCTGCAGGCCACGCTCGAACGCGGCAGTGACCGCCGGCACATCGGTGCTGCCGACCGGCTGCGACTGGCGGAAGGTACGGTCAGCGACCACGCGCTGGTCGGCGACGTGGATCAGCTTGGCGTTGACCTCGATCACCACCGTCGGCGTCGCCTGGCCCTGGTAGTCCGATTCGAAGCGGCGCACGTCGGTGGACAGCTTGTAGTCGGCGCGGATGCCGGCGGTGCTGCGTGCCACGCCACGGATCCGGCCGGAATCCTCGAAGCCGCGCAGCAGGGTGTCTTCGATCATGTCGGTGGCCGGCTGCGCCCAGCTGGCCCCCTTGTAGATCTCCAGCTGCGATGGCGTCGGCCGCACGTTGATGCGCGGGCTGTCGACCATGCGTGCGGCGCTGGGCTTGGCCAGCACCAGCTGCCAGCTGGCCTGCGGCCACGCCGGGTCGGCCTTCACCTGCACCGAAGGCGAGTAAAGCGTCACCGCGGTTTTCTCGCTGCTGCCGAGGATGGAGCAGCCGCCCAGCAGGGCGAGCATCGAAGTGGCCAGCAGCAGGCGCGGAAGGGTGGTCGGGCTCATTGGGGTTCGAACTCCTTCGGGGCGTCGCGGCCAAGCAGGTAGCGCGCGGGGTTGTTCTCGAGGCGGTCGCTGACCCGGCGCAGGTCGCGGATCAGGCCGCGCAGTTCGGTCAGCGTCGGGCCCAGCTGGCCGAGACCGTCGTTGGCGAAGCTGTTGATCGCGGCGCGGTTCTCGCCAAGGATCGAATCGGCATTGCCGGCGGCCGAGTCGAGCTTGACCAGGGTGCCGTCGAGCTTGTCGATGATGCCCGGCAGCTGCTGCACCAGGTTCTTGTCCAGGCGCTCGATGGTGCCGTTGGTGGTCTTCAGCGTGGTGTCGAGGCTGCGTGCGGCGTCGCGCGCGCTGAGCAGTAGTGCCTGGGTGCCCTGATCGCGGTCGGCCAGGCCGCCGCTGATGGTTTCCAGGTTGGCCAACGTTGCGTTGATGGACGCCACGTTGCGGTCGCTGAGGATCTGGTCCATGCGCTCGACGATGCGGTTGGCCACATCGGTGATGTTCTGCAGTGCCGACGGCGTGGTCGGGATGATCGGTGCCGGGTCCTTGTTGACCGTGGTCAGCGCCGGCGACTGCGGCGTGCCGCCACTGAGCTGGATGATCGACGGGCCGGTCAGGCTGGTGATCGCCAGCTTGGCACGAGTATCGGTCTTCACCGGCGTGGTCGAGTTCAGGCGGATGCGTGCGACCACCTGGCGCGGGTCATCCGGTACCAGGTTCAGTTCGATGATCGAACCGACCGCGATGCCGTTGTACTGCACCGGGCTGCCGACCGACAGGCCGGTGACCGCCTCGCGGAACACCACGCGGTATTCCTGCCAGGTGCGGTCGGAGGAGTACTTGGCGGCCCACAGGCCGAAGGCCAGCAGGGCCAGGCCGGTGATCAGGGTGAACGCGCCGATCAGCACGTAGTTGGCTTTGGTTTCCATGGCTCAGGCACTCTCGATCTGTTCGCCGCGGGCGGCACGCGCGCGCGGTCCGTGGAAATACTCCTGGATCCACGGATGGTCCAGTTTCTCGATCTCCGGCAGCGGCGCATTGACCACCACCTTGCGGTCGGCGATCACCGCCACCCGGTCGCAGATCGCATACAGGGTGTCCAGATCGTGGGTGATCAGGAACACGGTCAGGCCCAGTGCTTCCTGCAGGGTCTTGATCAGGCGGTCGAAGGCCGCCGCGCCGATCGGGTCCAGTCCAGCAGTGGGTTCATCCAGGAACAGCAGCGGCGGGTCCAGGGCCAATGCACGGGCCAGGCCGGCACGCTTGCGCATGCCACCGGACAGCTGCGAGGGCAGCTTGTTGATCGCATCGGCGGGCAGGCCGGCAAGCTTCACCTTCAGCAGCGCCAGTTCGTAGTGCCAGCGCTCGGGCAGTTCGCGGTGGTGCTCCTTCAGCGGTACCTGCACGTTCTCGCCCACCGTCAGCGACGAGAACAGCGCGCCGTCCTGGAACAGCACGCCGGTGTTGCGTTCGATGTGCAGGCGGCTCTCGGCATCGTCGACGCGCGCATCGCGGCCGAGCACTTCAATCTGCCCGGCATCGGGCACGCGCAGGCCGAGGATCGAGCGCATCAGCACCGATTTGCCGGTGCCCGAACCACCCACCACGCCGAGGATCTCACCGCGGCGCACGTCCAGGTCCAGGTCCTCGTGCACGGTCTGGCTGCCGAATCGATTGACCAGGCCACGCACGCGGATGGCGAGGTCGTGGCCGTCATCGTCGCGCATGGGCACTTCTTCGGGTGTCGGATGCGTGCTCATGTCACCAGTCCATGTGCATGAACCACAACGCCGCGAAGGCGTCGATGATGATCACCAGCGAGATCGTCTGCACCACGCTGGAGGTGGTGCGCTCGCCGACCGACTGCGCCGTGCCTTCGACCTTCAGGCCTTCCAGGCAGCCGATCAGGCCGATCACCAGCGCGAACACCGGCGCCTTGGACAGGCCCACCAGCATGTGCCGCACTTCCATCGTGTCGTGCATGCGGGCGATATACATCTGCGGTGGAATATCCAGGTCGAATGCGCCCACCGTGATGCCGCCGGCCAGGCCGGCGACCATCGCGATGAAGGTCAGCAGCGGCAGCGTGACCAGCAGCGCGAACAGCCGTGGCAGTACCAGCAGGTCGATCGGGTCCAGGCCCAGTGTGCGCATCGCATCGATTTCCTCGCGCGCCTTCATCGCACCGATCTGCGCGGTGAACGCGCTGGCAGTGCGGCCGGCCAGCACGATCGCGGTCAGCAGCACGGCGAACTCGCGCAGGAAGGCGATGTTGACCAGCTCGACCACGTAAATCTCGGCGCCGAAATCGCGCAGGATGGTCGAGCCGAGGAAGGCGATCACCGCGCCGACCAGATAGGACAGCAGCGCCACCAGCGGTACCGCATCCAGCCCGACCTGCTCCATCTGGTGCACGGTGGCGGTCAGGCGGAAACGGCGGGGTTCCTTCACCAGGCGCGCGGCCTTGACCAGGTTCTCGCCGAGGAAACTGCACAGCGCCTTGATGTTGTGGCCGGTGGCATGGACGCTGACACCCAGCCGTTCCAGCGCGGCCAGCACGCCGAAATCGCGCTTGGGCTTGGGCCGGTCGTCGGCCACTTCCTCGATGGTGCACACCAGCGCCTGGTGATCCGGACGGAACTGCAGCGCGTCCTCGCCGAGGTCGGCGCGATGGGCCACGCGCAGCACCTGCAGCACGCCCGCCGAATCCATCTTCTCGATGCCGGTGGCATCGATGCCGGTCAACGTGTCGGGAACGTCGCGCAGGACTTCGGCCGCGGCCAGCGCGGTCTTCAGGGTCCAGGTGCCGGACAGGCGGATCAGGCCCGGGTCATGGGCATCCTGTTCGAGCTGGGGGGCGTGGTTCGGGGTCACTTGGGCCATTCGGGTCGCAGCATAACCGTTCTGTATCGGGCTTCGCGTCGAACTCGGATGAATTTCTCCGGTAAGCCCCAGCCTAGGTAATACTACGGCGCATGTCCGCAGACGCTCACACGATCCCCACGCCCCAGGCTACCTACGCACAGCGCGTGGCCTTTGTTTCCGAGATCGCCGGACGCCTGCACAGCTATGGCACAACGGCTCAGCGCCTGGAAACGGCGGTGGTGGCACTGGCCCGCCAGCTCGATCTGGATTGTGAACCGTGGTCGAATCCCACCGGTATCATTCTCAGCTTCAGCGACCCGGCGCAGGCGATCGGCTCCAGTGACATCACCCGCGTGATCCGCCTGGCGCCCGGTGAAAACGATCTGCACAAGCTCAGCGTCGCCGACCATATCGCCGAGGAAGTGGCCAACGGGCGGATGAGCATCGCCCAGGGCCACACCGCGCTGCGCCAGCTGGACAAGGATCCGGGCCGCCGCGGCAAGCTGCGCACCATCCTTTCGTTCACTCTCGGTGCGGCCGGCGTGGCCGGCATGTGGAAGCTGCCGTGGCTGGACATCGCCACCGCCGGTGTCATCGGCCTGATGATCGGCCTGCTCGGCATGGTCACCGATCGCCGCCCGGCCACCCGCGAGGCAGCCGAGGCACTGGCTGCGCTGCTGGCCGGCCTGGTGGCCACGCTGGTGGCGTCCTTCGTCGGCGCGCTCAACCTCAATACGGTGATCATCGCCTCGCTGGTGGTGCTGCTGCCGGGCATGTCGCTGACCAACGCGGTCAACGAGCTGGCCAGCCAGCACTGGGTGTCGGGTACCGCGCGCTTTGCTGGGGCGTTGACCACCATCATGAAGCTCAGCGTCGGCGCAATGATCGCGGTGACCCTGGCCGACGTGCTCGGCCTGGATCCGGTGATCCGTGCGACGCGCCCGCAGGGGCCATGGGTCGAGTGGGGTTCGCTGCTGACCGCGGCGTTCGCTTTCGCGATGCTGTTCAAGGCCAATCGTCGCGACTATCCGTGGGTGATCGCCGCCTCGGTGGCCGGCTATGCGATCTCCAAGTTCGGCGGCCATGCCTGGGGTGCGCCGGCCGGCATCTTCCTGTCGGCGATGCTGCTGACCGCCGGTGGCAACCTGTTCGGGCGCCTCGTTGGCCGCCCGGGCGCGATCATCCGCCTGCCGGGCATCATCATGATGGTGCCCGGCAGCACCAGCCTGCGCGGCGTGCTGACCCTGGTCCAGCAGCAGGACGTAGGCGCCGGCCAGAGTGTGTTCCTGACCGTGCTGAACGTGGTGATGGCGCTGGTTGCTGGCCTGCTGTTCGGCAACCTGCTGATGCCGGCCCGCAAGACGCTGTGATCAGGCGGTAGCGCCGGGCCATGCCCGGCGGATCGGGGAACCAACCGCTGCGCTCGCCGGGCATGGCCCGGCGCTACCTCAAAAAAACGCCGGCTTTCGCCGGCGTTTTTCATTGCATCCCGATCCGGCCTCAGGCCTTCTTGATCAGGAAATCTTCCGGCTTCTTGTTGCCCTTGGCGGTCAGTTCGGCCATCCAGCGCGGCTGCTTGCCGCGACCGGTCCAGGTTTCCTTCGGATTGGCCGGGTTGCGGTACTTCGGGGCAACCTTGCCCAGCTTGCGGCCGGCGGTCTTCGACGGTGCCTTGGCGGCCTTGGTCACTTTGCGCGCGCGCGGGGCCGGGGCATCGCCGAACAGTTCCTCGATGGTGTAACCCTCGGTCTTGGCCAGCTTGATCAGCTGGGCCCGGACCTTGGTGATCGGCCGGCGCTTGGCGACGATGGTCTGCTGCTTCTTGGCGGTGCGGATCAGGGCGCCCAGCTCGCGTGCCGACAGGCCGGTCAGGTCAATGCTCATTTACGGTTACTCCGGAAACTAATGTGTGGACGGGACGAGCCAGTCCATGGCGTCGGCGGACAGAATAGTGATGAATTAATCAGAGCACAAATGCAGGCAGGACAGGGCTTGGCGGCATGCCGGCTGCATTGCGTCGATTTTGACCGGATTATGTCCGCTGCAATATCGATCAGATGAACACAACGCAAAAAAAGACCGGGGCATGCCCCGGTCTTTTCTTGATCAACCCTGCAGGCGCTGCAGCAGGGTGGCCTTGTCCAGGCTTTCCGCTTCGCTGGCGCGGCGCGAGCGGTACTCGTAGGTACCGGCGGCAAGGCCACGTTCGCTCACCACCACGCGGTGCGGAATACCGATCAGTTCCATGTCGGCGAACATCGCGCCCGGGCGCAGGCCACGGTCGTCCAACGCAGCGTCCAGGCCCGCATCGCGCAGTTCCTGCAGCAGGTTGGCGGCGGCGTCGGCCACGGCGGCGTCACCCTTCGGGTTGATCACGCACACCACCACCTGCCACGGCGCCATCGCGTCCGGCCAGATGATGCCGGCATCGTCATGGTTCTGTTCGATCGCGGCAGCCACCACGCGCGAGATACCGATGCCGTAGCAACCCATCGCCATCACCGCCGCCTTACCGTTCTCGTCCAGCACGGTGGCATCAAGCGCTCGGGCGTACGTACGGCCGAGCTGGAACACGTGACCGACTTCGATGCCACGGGCGATCTTCAGTTCACCACCGTCCAGCGCGCGGTCACCGGCACGCACGTTGCGGATGTCGGCCACTTCCGGTTCCGCCAGATCGCGGCCCCAGTTGACGCCGGCCAGGTGGAAACCGGCTTCGTTGGCGCCGACGACGAAGTCGGACATCGCCGCCACTTCGCGATCAGCCACCACGCGGATGGCCTTGGCCGGCGCAATCGGGCCGAGGAAGCCCGGCACGCTGCCCAGGTGCTCGGCGATTTCCGCCTCACTGGCGAAGCGCTGTTCATCCAGGCCGGCAACCTTGGCCAGCTTGATCTCGTTGACCTCGTGGTCACCGCGCACCAGCACCAGCACGAACTGCTGTGCTTCGCCTTCGCCGGCGATCAGCGCCACCGACTTCACCGTGCGCTGCAGGTTGATGCCGAGCAGGGCCGCGACATCCTCGCAGGTCTTCTGGGTGGGGGTATCGACCTTGCGCATGGCTTCGCTGGCGGCCGCACGCGGTGCCGGATCGGCGGCAATCGCCGCTTCCATGTTGGCCGCGTAGTCCGAGCCGGTGGAGAACACCAGCGCATCTTCGCCGGAATCGGCGATCACGTGGAATTCCTGCGAGGCGTCGCCACCGATCGCACCCGAGTCCGCCTGCACCATGCGGAAATCCAGGCCGAGGCGGGTGAAGATGCGGCTGTAGGCCGACTTCATGTTCTCGTACTCGCGCACGAGGCACTCATCGTGCAGGTGGAACGAGTAGGCGTCCTTCATCAGGAATTCGCGCGAACGCATCACGCCGAAGCGCGGGCGGATCTCGTCGCGGAATTTGGTCTGGATCTGGTAGAAGTTGACCGGCAGCTGCTTGTAGCTGGACAGCTCGCTGCGCGCGAAGTCGCAGGCGGCTTCCTCGGCGGTCGGGCTGTAGCAGAAGGTCTGGTCCTTGCGGTCCTTGATCTTCAGCAGCTGCGGGCCGAACTTCTGCCAGCGCCCGGTCTGCTCCCACAGTTCCTTCGGCTGGATGGTCGGGATCTGGAATTCCACGGCACCGGCACGGTCCATTTCCTCGCGGACGATGCGTTCAACCTTGCGCAGCACGCGCAGGCCCAGCGGCGACCAGGTGTACAGGCCCGATGCCAGCTTGCGGATCATGCCCGCGCGCAGCATCAGCCGGTGGCTGGTGAGCTCGGCATCGCTGGGGGTTTCCTTGGTGGTGTGCAGGTGGAACTGGGAGAGGCGCATCGGCGGCTTCGGATAACGGCAGAGACGCCTATTCTGCCAGCCCGGCCGGGGGGAGGGGTATCGGCAGGGCTGCGCCCTGCACCCGCCTCAAGCAACGTCAACTGCAACGGCAACAGCAAAAACGGGTTTCCTGGGAGATGGCGGGGTGGGCCCGGTTGCGGGGGACGCCGTAAATACGTCCCTGTAGGCTCGGTCGCGCCATCCATGGCGCTCACGCCCCCGCAACCGGACCCACCCCGCCTTCGACAGTTTTCTGCGATCTGTCGCCCTTTTGTAGGGCCGAGCCATGCTCGGCTGCTGTTCGATCAATTCTCGAACTATTCGATTTCCATGGAGATTCATCCACGCATGGCGTGGATCTACTGACCACCGGGAATCTGTCGGGGGTGGGGCGGTGTCGGATTGCGGGGTGTCAGCCGCATGGATGCGGCTGCCAAGCCTACATGGACGTACTTGCGGCGTCCCCGCAATCCGACACCGCCCCGCCATTCCACGGAATGCCCGCTTTTGACGTTGCCCTTGCTATTGCCTCTGCAGGTGCAGGGCTGCAAGCCCTGCCGATACCCTCACTCCGCCGGGCAGTAGGCCTTGATGGCGGCTTCAGCCAATCCCTTCTGCGCGCTGCGCTGCTCCTGGGTCAACGCGGTATCGGCCTTGCCATCACCGTTGGTGTCCTGCATCACCTGGCCGCCGCCGTCCAGCAGGGCCAGGTTGGCGCGGGCGGTGCTGCACTGCTCGGGCACCGGCGCGGCGGGGGTCTCGGCGCTGGCCGCTGCCTGCGGGCTGCGGGCCTGCTCGCGGGTCTCGAACTTCTTGCCCGCCGGCGGGGTCTCCGAATACTGGGTCACGCCATTGGCGTCCTTCCATTTATAGACCGGGCCGGCCACGGCGTTGGCACTGGCCAACAGCAGCAGGCATCCAAGGCAGGACAGGGCACGCATGGCAAACTCCACGGAATGGGCGTAGAACGCCGATTGCAGCATTGCCGCCGACCACTGGCAAGTCGATTAAACTGGATTCCATGGACCCGATCACACCGCCGCCGCGCTCGCGCACGATTTACCTGCTGCCCAACCTGTTCACCACCGCCGGCCTGTTCGCTGGCTTCTACGCGATCATCGCCGCGGCCAACGGGGATTTCGTCAACGCCAGCATCGCCGTGTTCGTCGCGGCGGTGATGGATGGCCTGGACGGGCGCGTGGCGCGCCTGACTGGCACCAGCAGCGAGTTCGGCGTGCAGTACGACTCGCTGGCCGACCTGGTCAGCTTCGGCATGGCCCCGGCGCTGGTGATGTACCACTGGTCGCTGTCGTGGCTGAAGTTCGATGACCCGCTGCTGGGGCGCGTCGGCTGGGCCGTGGCCTTCCTGTATGCCGCCTGCGCGGCACTGCGCCTGGCCCGCTTCAATACCCAGGTGGCAGTGGTCGACAAGCGCTGGTTCGTCGGCCTGGCCAGCCCGGCCGCGGCCGGCCTGATGATGTCCTTCGTCTGGGCCTTCGCCGATGGCAACCTGGGCTGGGACGGCAACCAGCTGCGCTACGTGGCGCTGGCGGTGACGATTGTCTCCGCACTGCTGATGGTCAGCCGCATCCGCTTCTGGAGCTTCAAGGGCGGTGCCGCCAAGGGCGGCCGTTCGGACCGGGTGCCATTCCTGGTGTTGGCACTGGTGCCGGTCGCCATCGCCATCGCGGTGATCGATCTGCCGCGCGTGCTGTTTGCGGTCGGCATCCTGTACGCGCTGTCCGGCCCGGTGATGTGGGCGGTGCAGCGCCTGCGCAAGAAGCCCGAGGCCGCGTGAGCCAGGACCTGCCCGTGCTGTGGTCATCGGCCCAGCAGGCCTGGCTGCAGGCCATGGGCTACACCGTCTATCACGACGGCCAACTGGCCGCCGAACTGGACGCCGCGCTGCAGTTGAGCGTGGCCGAAGCCGAGGCCGCACAGCCGGCGGAACCGGCGCGGGCGAGCAGCCCAATCGCGCGCGAGCACCCCGCCGAAGCCGTCCCCGCGCCCCGTGCGGAACGCCCGGCTCCGCCGCGCCGCGAGACGCCGGTCAGCGCACCGGATACGGCGCCTGCACCGGCCCGGCCGCTGCCCAGCGGCAATGCGCGGCAGCCGGTCGTGCGCCTGCCGGATCGCCTGCAGATCGCGTTGTTGCGCGCGTCCGGCTGCAATCCCAACGACCCGGCCACACAGACCCTGATGGAGAGTTGGCCGCTGGACCAGCTGCGTCACGATCCGGCCGCCAAACGCGCGCTGTGGCCGCAGCTGCGCGCCCTGCGCAAGCGGGGCATGCCGTGAGTGCGGTCCGGCAGCCCGGTCCGGTCAGCCTGCGCGCGCTGCGCGAGAGCGACCTCACGGTGGTGATGGCGATCGAGGTGCGCGGTTATCCGTTTCCGTGGACCCGCGGCATCTTCGTGGATTGCCTGCGTGCCGGTTACCCCGGCCTGGCCATGGAGCGTGACGGCGAGCTGATCGGCTACGGCATGCTCAGCATCGCCGCCGACGAGGCACATGTCCTCAACATCTGCATCGATCCGTTGACGCAGTCGCGTGGCCTGGGTCGCCAGTTGCTGCGCGCACTGGTGCAACTGGCCGGCGACCGTGGCGCGCAGCGTGTGTTCCTGGAAGTGCGGCCTTCGAATACACCGGCACTGGCGCTGTATCACAGCGAAGGCTTCAACGAGATCGGCCGTCGCCCGCGCTACTACCCGGCGGCACAGGGCCGCGAGGACGCGGTGGTGATGGCGATCGAACTGGTCCACGGCGACCTGCAGGCGATGCCGCCGCTGTAACGAAGAAGGGTTGCCGGCCAGCGGCCGGCACTACCGATGGATCTCCGCTGCCATCGACACGTCACCTGCCGTGGTAGCTGCCAACCTTGGTTGGCACGCTTTCATCACGCCATCCGCAGTGCAAGTACACCGCCCAGTATCAGCGCCGCCGCCAGCCAGCGCGCGCGCGGAATCCGTTCGCGCAGCAGGAACACCGAGATCAGCAACGCGAACAGGATCGACGATTCGCGCAACGCGGAGACCATCGCCACCGGTGCCTGGGTCATTGCCCATAGCGCCATCGCGTAAGAGGCGGTGGTGCCACCGCCGCCGGCCAGCCCCAGCGGCCAATGCTGCCGCGCATAGTCCAGCACCGCGCCGCCGCGGGTGTACAACGCCCACAGTGGTAGCGGAATGCCTGACAGCAGGAACAGCCACAGCGTGTAGCTGAGTGCGCTGCCGGACTGGCGCGCGCCCTGCGCATCGACCAGGGTGTAGGTGGCGATCATCGCCGCGGTCAGCAGCGGCAGGCGCAGCTGGCCGCCACGCGCACCCAGTGCCATGCACAGGATACCGGTGCTGACCAGCACCACGCCCAGCCACGCTGCAGGCGGCAGCTGCTCGCCCAGCAGTGTGCCCGCCAACGCGACCAGGATCGGCGCGCTGCCACGCATCAGCGGGTAGGCCAGGCTCATGTCGACCTGCTGGTAACAACGTGCGACCAGCCCGTAATAGGTCACCTGCAGCAGCACCGAAGCGGCCAGCCATGGCCAGCTGTGCGCGGCGGGGAAGGGCAGGAAGGGCAGGGCAGCGGCGGACAGCAACGCGGCGCTGCCGGTGACCAGCACGGTGCCGAGGAACTTGTCCGGCCCGCGCTTGACGATCGCGTTCCAGCTGGCGTGCAGGGCTGCAGCGGCGAGAACCAGCAGGAAGATGGAAAGCGGCATCCAGCGATGATGCCATGCGCGCGAAATGTAGAGTCGAGCCATGCTCGACTGCTGTCATGAGTCGAGCGGGGCTCGACTCTACAAAAGGAAACGCCGGGCAGTACCCGGCGCTTCCCGGCGCTTACAGCTTCGCGCGCTGCTCGCGCAGGCCGGCCAGCTGGGTGTTCCAGTCGACCAGGCGCACGCGTTCCTGCTCGACCACGGCCGGCGGCACCTTGTCGGTGAACTTGGCCAGCTTGGTCTCGCTCTTTTCCTTTTCGGCTTCGACGCGGGCGATTTCCTTGTCCAGGCGCACGCGCTCGGCATCGAGATCGACCAGGCCTTCCAGCGGCACCAGCAGCTTCAGCTCACCGACGATCGCGGCGGCGGCCGGCGGTGCGCTTTCGCCTTCGGCCAGCCACTGGATGCTGTCCAGCTTGAGCAGGAACGACAGCGAGGCGCTGAAGCGTTCGATGCGCACGCGGTCCTGCTCCAGGCCGGCCTGCAGGCGCAGCGGCACCTGCTTGGACGGGGCAACGTTCAGTTCGCTGCGCACGCGACGCACCGCACTGATCACCGCCTTCAGCCATTCCACGTCGGCCTCGGCCTGGGCGAAATCGCCTTCGAACTCAGCGGCGGTCGGGTACGGGCGCAGCGACAGCGTGGTCTCGGCCAGGCCCAGGCGCGGCGCCAGCTGCTGCCACAGCTGTTCGGTGATGAACGGCGTGAGCGGGTGCAGCAGGCGCAGCAGCGCTTCCAGCACGTACAGCAGGGTGTGGCGGGTGCTTTCGGCGTCGGCGGCATCGGCACCGTTCAGCGCCGGCTTGCTCAGTTCCAGGAACCAGTCGCAGAACTCGTTCCAGGCAAACTCGTACAGGCACTGCGCCAGCAGGTCGAAGCGGTAGTTGGCGTAATGGCCCTGGGCCTCGCTGGACACGGCCGCAAGGCGCGAAAGGATCCAGCGCTCCGCATCGGTACGCGGGGTCGGCATGCCGGTGAACGCTGCACCCTCGGTGTTCATCAGGGTGAAGCGGCTGGCGTTCCACAGCTTGTTGCAGAAGTTCTTGTAGCCCTCGGCGCGGTTCATGTCGAACTTGATGTCGCGGCCGTGGGTAGCCAGCGCGGCGATGGTGAAGCGCAGCGCATCGGCACCGTGGGCGGCGATGCCGTCCGGGAATTCCTTGCGGGTGGCCTTCTCGATCTTCTCCACCATCTTCGGCTGCATCAGGCCGCCGGTGCGCTTGGCAACCAGGTCGTCGATGCTGATGCCGTCGATGATGTCCAGCGGGTCGAGCACGTTGCCCTTGCTCTTGGACATCTTCTGGCCCTGGCCGTCGCGGATCAGGCCGGTGAAGTAGACGTCCTTGAACGGGATCTTCCCGACCAGGTTGTCGGTGGCCATGATCATGCGCGCCACCCAGAAGAAGATGATGTCGAAGCCGGTGATCAGCACCGACGAAGGCAGGTAGCGGTCGAAGCCGCGCTCGGCCATGGCCTGCTCGTTCGGCCAGCCCAGGGTGGAGAACGGCCACAGCTGCGAGGAGAACCAGGTCTCCAGCACGTCGCTTTCCTGGTTCAGCACCACGTCGCTGCCCAGGCTGTGCTTTGCGCGCACTTCCTCTTCGCTGCGACCGACGTAGCAGCTGCCGGTGGCTTCGTCGAACCACGCCGGAATGCGGTGGCCCCACCACAGCTGGCGGCTGATGCACCAGTCCTGGATGTTGTTCATCCAGTGGCGGTAGGTGTTGATCCAGTTCGGCGGCACGAAGGAAATGCTTCCGTCCTCGACCAGTTCCAGGCCACGCTTGGCCAGGTCGTCCATCTTCACGAACCACTGGTCGGTCAGGTATGGCTCGATCACCTGGCCGGTACGGTCGCCACGCGGCACCTGCAGCTTGTGCGCCTTGGTCTCGACCAGAATGCCCAGGTCTTCCAGCTCGGCCAGCACGGCCTTGCGCGCGGCGTAGCGGTCCAGGCCCTGGAAGCGCTCCGGCGCGTTTTCATTCAGCGCCGCCACCGGGGTGAACAGGTTGATCATCGGCAGGCTGTGGCGCACGCCCACTTCGTAGTCGTTGAAATCGTGGGCCGGAGTGACCTTGACCACGCCGGTGCCGAACGCGCGGTCCACGTAATCATCGGCGATCACCGGCACGCGGCGGCCGGTCAACGGCAGCACCACGCTCTTGCCGATCAGGTGCGCATAGCGGGCGTCTTCCGGATGCACCATCACCGCGGTATCGCCCAGCAGGGTTTCCGGGCGGGTGGTGGCGACGACCAGGTAGTCGCGGGTTTCGCGCAGGGTTTCCACGCCGTCGGCATCGCGCTCGACGTGCTCGTAGCTCAGGCCGTCATCCAGCGTGTAGGCGATCGACCACAGGAAGCCGTCTTCCTCGGCGCTCTCCACTTCCAGGTCGGAAATGGCGGTCTTCAGCACCGGATCCCAGTTGACCAGGCGCTGGCCGCGGTAGATCAGGCCCTGTTCGTACCAGCGCATGAAGGCTTCGTTCACCGCCGCCGAGGGCTGCGGATCCATGGTGAAGGTGCTGCGTGACCAGTCGGCCGAGGTACCGAGGCGGCGCATCTGGCGTTCGATGATGTCGCCGGACTGCTGCTTCCACTCCCAGACCTTGCCGATGAAGCCTTCGCGGCCCAGCGAATCGCGGGTCTCGCCCTTGCCTTCCAGCGCCAGGTTGCGGCTGACCACCATTTCGGTGGCGATGCCGGCGTGGTCGGTACCCACCTGCCACAGCGTGTCGTAGCCGCGCATGCGGTGGTAGCGCACCAGCGCATCCATCAGGGTCTGCTGGAAGGCATGGCCCATGTGCAGGGTGCCGGTCACGTTCGGCGGCGGCAGCAGGATGGTGTACGGCTCGCCCGTGCCGGACGGCTTGAAGTGGCCGGCCTTCTCCCAGGCCTCGTAGAGGTCGGTCTCGAAGGACTTCGGGTCGTAGCTGGAGGCGAGTTGGGTCATGCGGGGCAACCGGTAATCAAGGCGGAAGGGAGATCAGCGCGGCCCGAGGGCGCGCCGGATCTTCTGGTCGGTGTGGTACTGGCTGACCGCGTAGGCGGCCCAGATCGCGGCGGGCAGCCAGCCGATCAGGGTGATCTGCAGGATCAGGCAGACGATGCCGGCAAACGGCCGGCCGATGGTGAAAAAGGACAGCCAGGGAAGAATCAGGGCGATCAGCAGGCGCATCAAGGGGTCCTCGCTGGACTTACATGTCGTGCTTGTTCAGGTCGTAACCGGCGGCCTTGTACTGCCGCCAGCGCTCGCGCAGCGGTTCGCGCGCTTCCGGGTCGGCCGGGACCACTTCCAGCACGCGCTCGCACTGGCCCAGCCAGGGTTCGTCGCGCAGGTTGATCACCAGCGGGCGGGCCGGCGCTTCAGTGCCGGGCACGGCGATCAGCACCAGGGCCTCTTCCTCGTCCATGTCCTCGCCGGCGATCTGGTGCGGGATGTAGGCATCGTTGTCGAACGCCCACAGCAGTTCGTCCAGCTCCTCGGCCTGGGCCTGGTCGCGGGCCAGCACCAGGGTGAACAACCCGGCGTCGTTGGCCTTGCGCGCCAGCTCGCAGACCAGGCGCAGCGGCTCGGTCAGGAAGCGGGGCTTGGCGATCAGGTAGAAGTCGGCGCGGGGCATGGCAGGATCCGGGTCAGGCAGGGGCCCGGCGCTGCCGGGCGAGGCCCTGGCCGGCGGGCGCCGGCCAGGGTCGGGTACGGCATCAGGCGCGGGCGACCTGGTCCAGCAGCCACTGGCTCAGCAGGCCGACCGGGCGGCCGGTGGCCATGCCACGCTTGCCTTCATCGCTGGCCACGCCGGCGATGTCCAGGTGCGCCCAGCGCTGGCCTTCGGCGAAGCGCGACAGGAAGCAGCCGGCGGTGATCGCACCGGCCCAGCGGCCGCCGATGTTGTAGACGTCGGCGAAGCTCGAATCGAGCATCGGCTGGTACTCGTCCCACAGCGGCAGGCGCCAGGCGCGGTCGAACACCTGCTCGCCGGCGGCCAGCAGCTCGTTGGCCAGGTCGTCGTGCTTGCTCATCAGGCCGGCGGTCTGGTGGCCGAGGGCGACCATGCAGGCGCCGGTCAGGGTGGCCACGTCGACCAGCGCGGCCGGCTCGAAGCGCTGCGCGTAGGTCAGGGCGTCGCACAGGATCAGGCGGCCTTCGGCGTCGGTGTTGCCCACTTCGATGGTCTTGCCCGACATCGAGGTGATCACGTCGGACGGACGGTAGGCGTTGCCGTCGATGGCGTTTTCGACCGCCGGGACCACCACTACCAGGTTCAGCGGCAGCTTGGCCTTGACCGCAGCGACGAAGGTGCCGATGACGTTGGCGCCACCGCACATGTCGTACTTCATCTCTTCGATGCCGCCCTGGGTCTTCAGGTTGACGCCACCGGTATCGAAGGTGATGCCCTTGCCGACCAGCACGTACGGCTTGGCATCGCCGCCATTGTTCCACTTCAGCACGACCAGGCGCGGGCGGTTGGCCGAGCCACGGGCCACGGCGAGCAGCGAGCCCATGCCCAGCGCTTCCATCTGGTGCTCGTCGAGGATCTCGGCTTCGGCACCGTCGTGCTCGCCGGCGAACTTCACGCCGACCTCGGCCAGGTAGGCCGGGGTGCAGTAGTTCGGCGGCAGGTTGCCCAGCTCGCGGGCGAACTCGACACCGGCGGCGATGGCCTGGCCCTGGGCCAGGGCCTGCGCGTCGTCACCGGCGATTGCCAGCTGGGCCAGACCGGCGTCGTCGGCCTTCTTCTTGCCCAGGGTAGCGGTGTAGCGGTAGGCGGCGTGATCGGCGGCGATCACCGCCTGGCGGATCGCCCAGGCCGCATCGCGGTCCTTCACTGCCACTTCGGACAGGGTGAACAGTGCGCTGCGGACAGCGCCGGTCTTCAGCGCGCGTACGGCATCGCCGACCGCCTTCAGGTACTGCGGCACGCCGAAACGGGCCGCTTCGCCCAGGCCGACCACCAGCACGCGCGGGGCGGTCACGCCCGGCAGGTCGTGCAGCAGGGTGGTCGCGCCGGTCTTGCCGGACAGGTCGCCACGCTGGGCCAGGGCGGCCAGGCGGCCACCGCTGGCGGCATCCAGTGCCTGCGCGGCCGAAGTCAGGGTATGGTCGGCATAGGCGCCGACGACCAGGCAATCAACGGCGGCCGAAGCCGCGGCGAGGTGGTTCAGGGTGAATTCGAGAGCCATTGAGCAGATTCCATTGGCAAGTCCGTACAATCGCGGACCGTTTACGCCCAGACAGTAGACTGGGCGGCACCGCGAACGAACCCCAGAGTTTAAACCACCGCCCCATGTTGAAGCTCGACCGATACCTGCTGGGCGATTTCGTCCAGAGTTTCCTGGCTACCCTGATCGTCCTGCTGGTGGTCAGCGTGGGCGGCGTGCTGGTGGATATCCTCGGCAACATCGCCGATGGGCGCCTGCCGGCCAAGCTGCTGTTCTCGCAGCTGGGCCTGCAGTTCATCGCCTACCTGCCGCTGATCCTGCCGCTGGCGCTGATGCTGGGCCTGCTGCTGGCGGTCGCCCGCCTGTACCGGGACTCGGAAATGGCGGTCATCACTGCCATTGGCGTGGGCCCCAAGCGCCTGCTGCGGCCGCTGCTGATGCTGGTGCTGCCGGTCGTGGCCCTGGTGGGCGCCTGCTCGCTGTGGCTCGGGCCCTGGGCCGGGCGGGTGGCCGAGCAGATGATCATCGAGGCCAACCGCAGCGTGCTGATGGCCGGCCTGGAGCCGGGCCGCTTCACCCCGCTGCCCAATGGCGGCGTGGTCTACCTGTCCTCGATCTCGCCCGATGGCACCCGGCTGGGCAGGGTGTTCCTGCAGCGGCAGAAGGACGACCGCCTCGAGGTGGTGTCTGCCGCCGGGGGCCGGATGTTCTTTGAAGGCGCCCGCCAGCGCTTCCTGGAGCTGGATGATGGGCACCAGGTGGAGGGCCCGGTAGCGGGTGGGCTGGACTACCGCCTGGCGACCTTCGCGCGCAACGACGTGGCCCTGCCCGACGGTGCGCAGACCCGTACCGAGAACGATCCGGAGCTGATGCCGACCACGAAGCTGTTCGGTGATGCCCGGCCCGAGGCACAGGCACAGCTGCATCGCCGGCTGGCCCCGCCGCTGATCGCACTGGCCTTCGCCCTGTTGACCGTGCCGCTGGGCCGCAGCTCTCCGCGCCAGCAGCGCTATGGACGGATGATGCTGGCCCTGCTGGCCTACATGGTTGGCACCAACCTGATGTTCATCGGCAGTGGCTGGATTGCCACCGGCAAGATTCCGGCCGCGCTCGGCCTGTGGTGGCTGACCCTGCCGTTGCTGGGGCTGGCGATCTGGATGTATGCACGTGATGGCCGCCTGGGCCGGCCGAAGGGAGCCCACGCATGAGGCTGCGCCCGATGCGTTTCGATCTGTACCTGGGCCAGTCGGTATTCACGACGGTGCTGTTGACCTGGACGGTGCTGGTCGGCCTGGACGTGGTGATGGCCTTCTCCGGCGAGTTCAAGGACATCGGCAAGAACGGCTACTCGCTGGGCCATGCCGCAGCCTGGGTGCTGTACACGGTGCCGCGGCGGGCCTACACCTTCTTCCCCACCGCTGCGGTGATCGGCGCCCTGATGGGCCTGGGCCAGCTGGCGGCGACCTCCGAACTGACCGCGCTGCGCGCGCTGGGGCTGTCGCGCAAGCGCCTGAGCGTGTCGGTGGCGATTGCGCTGTCACTGCTCACCGCAGTGATGGTGCTCAGCGCCGAAACGCTGGGACCCTGGGGCCAGGATCGAGCCGATGCGCTGAAGTCCAGCGCCAAATGGGGCCAGGACATTTCCACTGCACGCTACTCCGGGCTGTGGGCGCGGGAGGGCGACACCTTCCTCAGCGCCGCCGGTGGCGAAGAGCAGCTGGTGGGTGACAAGGGCACGCGGCTGATCCTGCGCGACGTGCGCCTGTACCGCATCGCCGAGGACGGACAGATCGCCTCGCTGACCCACGCGGCCACCGCCGAGCACGACAACGATGGCTGGGTGTTGACCGGTGTGCGCCGGGATACGTTCGGCGAACGTTCGGCCACGCGCGAGGAAGTGGCACGCGAACCGTGGAATTCCAAGCTGGATGCCGGCGCGCTGGCGACCGGTATCGCCAAGCCGCGCAACCTCAGCGTGGCCGAGCTGCGTACCAGCATCGAGTACCGCGAACGCAATGGGCTGGATGCGCGCGACTATGAGGATGTGTACTGGAGCCGCTGGTTCTACCCGGTGAACGTGCTGGCGCTGTGCCTGGCGGCGGTGCCGTTCGCATTCGGCTCGCTGCGCAGTGGCGGCATGGGCAAGCGCCTGTTCCTGGGCATCCTGTTCGCGCTGGGCTTCTGGTTGCTGCAGCTGTTCTTCGGCCGCATGGCCGGTGCGCTGAAGTTCGATTACCGCATTGCCTATGCGCTGCCACCGATCGTGATGCTGGCGATATCCGGACTGCTGTTCCGGCGCAAATCGGGCTGATTCCGGTAGCGCCGGACCATGCCCGGCGGAGGTTTGCGGTAACCCACGTCCGCCGGGCATGGCCCGGCGCTACCAGGGCAATTCACCGCTTCGGCATGCGCACCAGCCGCGTGCCACTGGCACGGTCGTGCCAGGTCAGCCGCTGGCGGTCGATCAACGCCCACCAGAAGCCGATGCCGCCCAGCAGCAGCGACAGCGTGCCCACTGCGAAACGCAGCCACAGCTGCCTGCGTCGTAGCGGCGTGCCATCGCTTGATTCCAGCTTCAGCCGCCACGGCCGCATGCCCAGTGTCTGCCCGCCGCGGCGCCAGCTGGCGGTGGCGTACCACCCGGTGATCGCCCAGCACACCACCCACAGCAGCCACTGCCAGGCACTGAACGGTGCGATGTTCTCGCGCTGGGTGTGGCCATCGAGGGTGTAGGCGAGGGTGAACAGTGTGCCGGCCAGCATCCACAGGGCCAGCACCGGCAACGTGTCGTAGACCATCGCCAGCATGCGCCACAGCAGCAGTGCGCGCGGGCGGGGCATCTCGGTGGTGGCCGCAGTGGCCGTGTCGGTGGCAGGGCGGGACATGCGCCGAGCATACGCAATGCTGGCCGCATCCGCAGTCGCCCTCGTATCCTGCACGCATGGCCCCTGTTTCCACCCCCGCCGAACGCCGCCAGCTGGTGCAGCAACTGCCCGAGCTACGGGCCGATGACAGCCTGCGCATCCAGCGCTTCCTCGATGCGATCTGGGCCGAGAACGGCCTGGCCCGCGCCACCCTCGACAGCTACCGGCGCGACCTGGAAGGGTTGGCACGCTGGACCGATGGGCGCGAGGGTGGCCTGGCCGGCATTGAACGTCCCGGGTTGTTCGACTACCTGGCGTGGCGTACCCGGCATGGCTGGTCGCCGCGCAGCAACGCGCGCCTGCTGTCGGCGCTGCGCGCGTTCTTCGCTGATGGTGTGCGCCGGGGCGATCGCAGCGAGGACCCCAGTGCACTGCTGGATCCGCCGAAGCTGCCGAGGCTGCTGCCCAAGGCGTTGGCCGAAAGCCAGATCGACGCACTGCTGGCGGCGCCGGACATCGACAGCCCGCTGGGCCTGCGCGATCGCGCCATGCTGGAGCTGATGTATGCCGCCGGGCTGCGCGTGAGCGAGCTGGTGCTGCTGCCGGCCACGGCGGTCAACCTGCGCCAGGGGGTGTTGCGGGTCACCGGCAAAGGCAGCAAGGAACGGCTGGTGCCGTTGGGCGAGGAGTCGCAGCATTGGCTGGAGCGCTATCTGCAGCAGTCGCGGCCGCAGCTGGTCGGCAAGGGCAAAGTGCAGGCCTTGGCCGATGGGCAGACACCGTTGTTCATCGAGCCGACGCTGCATGCGTTGACCCGGCAGGCGTTCTGGCACCTGGTCAAGCGCCACGCACAGGTGGCCGGCATCGATCCGGCACGGATCAGCCCACATGCCCTGCGCCACAGCTTCGCCACCCACCTGCTCAACCGGGGCGCGGATCTGCGCGCGCTGCAGATGCTGCTGGGCCACAGCTCGCTGTCGACCACCCAGATCTACACGCTGGTGGCGCGCGAACACCTGCAGAAACTGCACGCGCGCCATCACCCGCGCGGCTGAGCAGGGGCCTGAACCCTTGCCGCGAGCCCTGCCTGCCATCGCGGCCTGACATCGGCGGCTGTGTCAGAATCCGGGGTCTTCTTCTGTCGCGGACCGCTCCATGCTCCGATTTGCCATCGCCGCCGTGTTCGGTGCGCTCAGCCTGACTGCCTGCGCCCAGCCGGCCCCGCCGGCCGCCAAGGCACCTGCTACCGCTGCTGCGGCCAAGGCGGCCAGTCCGGCTGCCAACGGCTCGGCCGACCAGGCCGTGCGTGCCGCGCTGACCGCGCTCAATCCGGGTTTCGAAGTGGATTACATCGGCGCCGCGCCGTTCCCCGGCTTCCGCGAAGTGGTGGTCTCCGGCCAGCTGCTGTACGTGTCCGATGACGGTCGCTACCTGTTCCAGTCGCAGCCCTACGACACCCGCGCCAAGGGTCCGGCCAACAGCGAAGGCCTGCTCGGCTACCGCCGCGATCTGCTGGCCAAGGCCAACCACGGTGACCGCATCGTGTTCGCTGCGCCCAATGCCAAGTACACCATCAGCGTGTTCACCGACATCGAGTGCGGCTACTGCCGCAAGCTGCACCAGGATATCGCCGAGCTCAACCGCAACGGCATCAGTGTCGAGTACCTCGCGTTCCCGCGCATGGGCCTGGGCAGCAAGGACTACACCGACATGATCTCGGTCTGGTGTGCGGCCGATCGTCGCCAGGCGCTGACCAGCGCCAAGCGCGGTGGCAGCGTGCCGGCGAAGAACTGCACCAACCCGGTGGCGATGCAGTACGCACTGGGCCAGCAGCTGGGCGTGAACGGTACCCCGGCGATCTTCGCCCCGGACGGTACCCAGCTGGGCGGCTACCTGCCGCCGGCGCAGCTGCGCGCCGCGTTGGAAAAGCTGTCGGCCAAGCGCTGATCAGAACACCGCCGGGCATGGCCCGGCGCTACCGTGGAATGGCGGGTAACGCCGGGCCATGCCCGGCGGATGCATCATGCGAGCGAGGCCGGGGATGCAAGTCGCACCCCCGGCTTTTTTCTTATTGCAGGCCGTCACTGACCGCCTTGGTCAGCGTGCCCTGCGCATCGTCACCACTGAACTCCCAGACGAATGCGCCGCCCAGGCCCTGGGTCTTCACGTAGCCCATCTTGCGGGTGATGTTGGCCGGGGTGTCAAAGCTCCACAACGTGCTGCCGTTGTAGATCCAGGTGGCACCGGCGGTGTTGTCGGTGTAGCCCGGCCACGCCAGGTTCTTCAGTACCTTCCAGTCTTCGATGCCGGCCTCGTAGGTGCCCGGGGCGGCGCCGGTCGCGGCCTGGTAGAGGCCGTTGTTGGCGTTGGCCACACCGGTCCAGCCACGCCCGTAGTAGCCGATGCCCAGGTTGAGCTTGGCGGCGGGCACGCCACGGCTGATGAAGGCCTCGATGGCGTCGTTGCTGTTGTAGAGCTTCTGGTCGCCGGTGGACGGATCATTCGGCGAATCGAACAGCGCCGACTGGTGATTGGTCTTCGCATCCCACGCGCCGTGGAAGTCGTAGGTCATCACATTGATGTAGTCCAGGTACGGGTGGTACGCGGCCGGATCGGTGACGCGGATCTTGTCGATGCCGGCACCCACCGCTACCGTCAGCAACAGGCCCGGACGCACCGCATCGAGCTGGCGGCGGAACTCGGCCATCAGCGCGGTGAAGTTGGCGTTGTCCTCCGGCTTGCCGCATTCGATGCCACAGGCCACCGGGTACTCCCAGTCGATGTCGATGCCGTCGAACACGCCCAGCGCGGCACCGGCGCCACCGGCACCGTCGGTCACCGGCAGGTTGCCCTTGATGTAGGCGTCGATGCACGAGGCCACGAAGGCCTGGCGGTTTTCCGGGCGCGCCGCGCTGGAGAAGCCGCGCGACCAGGTCCAGCCACCCAGCGAGATCAGCACCTTCATGCCCGGGTACTTGGCCTTGAGCTGCTTGAGCTGGTTCCAGTTGCCACGCAGCGGCTGGTCCCAGGTATCGGCGCTGCCGCTGACGCTCTCGGCGGCACTGAAGGCCTTGCTGTAGTCGGCGAAGGCATCGCCGCCGGCACCGGTGTTCGGATCCGACGGTTGGGTGATGCCCACTTCACACCGGTTGTTGCGCACGTTGCCGAACGCGTAGTTGATGTGGGTCAGGCGTGCGGCCGAACCGCTGCTGTCGATGTTCTTGACCCGGTAGTTGCGGCCGTAGATGCCCCACTGGGTGAAGTAACCGATGACCCGCTTGCCGGTGCCGCCGCCATTGCCGGCCAGCGTGGTGGCGCTGATCTCGGTGCCCTGTGCCGATGCATTGCCGGCGTTGTCGCGGGCGCGCACGCGGTAGCGGTAGGTGGTCGATGCGGTCAGCCCACCATCGACATAGCTGGCGCTGGACGGCGAGCCGACCAGGCTGCCGTTGCGGTACACGTCATAGCCGGCCAGGCCGCTGCCACCGGTGTTGTCGGTGGACGGGCTCCAGCTCAGCGCGATGCTGTTGGCGGTGCGGGTGCCGACCGCCAGCCCGCCCGGCACGCTCGGCGCGGTGGTATCGCCACTGGCGGCGTTGACGGTGATGCTGATGGTCGCCGTGCTGGCGGTGGCGTTGTTGTTGTCGGTGGCTACCGCGCGAAGGGTGTGGCTGCCGGCGCTGGCATTGGCCCAGCTGGCCGCATACGGCGCATTGGTGGCCACCCCCAGCGAGCTGCCATCGCGGAAGAACTCGACCTTGGCGACGCTGCCATCCGCATCGCTGGCATTGGCGGTCACGTTGACCGTGCTGCCGGCGCTGAAGGTGGCGCCATTGGCCGGAGAGGTCAGGCTGACCACCGGCGGCTGGTTGCTGCCGCTGCCATCACAGGCACCGAGGTTGGTGTAGTAGGGCGCACCGGCCGGATGGTCCGGCGGCGCGTTCCAGATGTCCTGGTTCGCCCGATAGAGGACGCCTCCCTTCTGCAGGGTATCGCCGGCCCGGTAGATCTTGGCCTGGTCCCACTGGGCCACCCCGGCACAGCTGGCGGCCTGCGCCAGGCCGGGCAGGGCAACGGCCCCGGCAAGGGCCAGCAGCCAGGCCAGACGGCGCGGGCGACAGCGGTGGAGGGAGCGTTCGGCACTGCGGACATCGGCACTCAGCACAAGCGGGTCGTACATGGTGTGTCTCCGATCGATCGGTTGGCGCGCGGGCCCGGATGGCGCCGCACGTAACGCAGGTCCGGACATCGCCCGGGAAGGCGACGGAGGGGGACGGACGGAGGTACCTGGGAGGCCGGGGAGAGAGTCCGGCGCCAGGTGGGGACAACGTTGTCATCAATCGCGTGGTCAATCCGTGAGCAAGCGCATGGTTCCGGGATTCGGGCCAAGGGCGGCGCTGCGCGCGGTCGGCGGCCATCGGCGGAGCCCCCTCGTGGCGGGTCGAACTGCGAATTCATGGGCTTGGCCGGGCGGGTGGGCATCGCGGGGGACGCCGTAAACCCTTCCCTGGGGGCTTGGCCGCGGCATCCATGCCGCGGACACCCCCGCGATGCCCACCCGCCCGACCCTGGACAGTTTCCTGCGGGTGCCAGCCACGAAAGACAGAAGAAAAAAAACAAAAGCAAAAGCCGGTTGCTCCGCTCTTCATGCCTGATTTCTGATGTTCCCTGGTTGCCGGCCAGCGGCCGGCACTACCGGGGAGCATCCACGCATGGCGTGGATCTACCGCAGATCGCGGAAATCTGTCGAAGGCGGGGTGGGTCCGGTTGCGGGGGCGTGAGCCGCATGGGCCCGAGGCATGCCTTGGGCGGGTTGGGCAGGACGCCCAACACCGGTCTTGCCGTGTGCGCAGGACTGCGCACACGAGCAAGCGGCGACCGAGCCTCCATGGACGGATTCACGGCGTCCCCCGCAACCGGACCCACCCCGCCATCTCCCAGGAAACCCGCTGTTGCTGTGGCTTTTGCCTTTGCTCTGGCTGTGGCCTTGGCTTGGGCGCCTCTGCGGGTGCCGGGCGCCGCCCGGCCAGAGCCCATCCCCCCGCTTCCGGTACAATGTCGGGCCCGTTTCCCAACTACGGTTCCCCGGACATGATGGTCCTCGAGGGCGCGCCCGCCCTGTCGCCGTTCCGCCGCGAACGTCTTGAATCCCGCCTGCAGTCCATCGCGCCCTCCCTGCGCATCAGCGGTGCCTGGCACGTCTACTTCGTGCAGCCCGAAGGCAGCGCCGCCCCCGACCTCACCACCCTGTGCCGCATCCTCGAAGCTGCGCCGCAGGCCGAGGCCGTGGCCGAAGGCGCGGTCAGCCGCATCGTGGTGCCGCGCCTGGGCACGCTGTCGCCGTGGTCGAGCAAGGCCACCGAACTGGTGCGCGGTGCTGGGCAGCCGGTCAGCCGGGTCGAACGTGGCCTGCGCATCGACGTGCAGGGCTGGCCGGCCGATGCCGCCGCCCAGCAGGCGCTGGTCAAGGCGCTGCATGACCCGATGACGCAGTCGGTGCTGGAGAGCGTCGAGCAGGGCAAGGCCCTGTTCTCGGCCCCGGCCCGGGGTGAACTGGAGCGGGTGCCGGTGGACCAGCTGGAGGCCGCCAACCAGCGCCTCGGCCTGGCCATGGCCCAGGACGAGATCGATTACCTGCGCGAGCGCTTCAGCGCGCTGGGTCGTTCGCCATCGGACGTGGAACTGATGATGTTCGCGCAGGCCAACTCCGAGCACTGCCGCCACAAGATCTTCAATGCCAGCTGGACCATCGACGGCCAGGAGCAGGACCGCTCGCTGTTCCGGATGATCAAGAACACCCACCAGCAGACCCCGCAGCACACGCTCAGCGCGTACAGCGACAATGCCGCAGTGATCGAAGGGCATCCGGCGTCGCGTTATCGCCCGGACCCGGCCAGCGGTGAGTACCGCAGCGAGCCGAGCGTGCCCAGCGCGTTCCAGATCAAGGTGGAAACGCACAACCATCCGACCGCGATCGCGCCGTTCCCGGGTGCCTCGACCGGCGCCGGTGGCGAGATCCGCGACGAAGGCGCGACCGGCCGCGGTGGCAAGCCGAAGGCCGGCCTGAGCGGCTTCTCGGTCTCGCACCTGCGCATTCCCGAGCTGCCGCAGCCGTGGGAGGCGCCGCGCGCGCTGAACCCGCGCATGGCGCCGGCGCTGGAAATCATGACCGACGGCCCGCTGGGCGGCGCTGCGTTCAACAACGAGTTCGGCCGCCCGGCCCTGCTCGGCTACTTCCGCAGCTTCGAGTTGCCGGAAGGCGCCGACCTGGTGCGTGCCTACGACAAGCCGATCATGCTGGCCGGTGGCCTCGGTGCGATCGACCGCGTGCAGGTCGACAAGATCCTGCTGCAGGATGGCGACGCCGTCATCGTGCTCGGTGGCCCGGCGATGCTGATCGGCCTCGGTGGCGGTGCCGCCAGCTCGGTGGCTTCCGGTGAAAGCGCCGAGGACCTGGACTTCGCCAGCGTGCAGCGCGACAACCCGGAAATGGAGCGCCGCTGCCAGGAGGTCATCGACCGCTGCGTGGCGATGGGCGCCGACAACCCGATCAAGTTCTTCCATGACGTCGGTGCCGGTGGCTTGTCCAATGCCATCCCCGAGCTGCTGCACGACTCCAAGGTCGGCGGCATCATCGATCTGGGCAAGGTGCCGACCGACGACCCGTCGCTGTCACCGATGCAGCTGTGGTGCAACGAATCGCAGGAACGCTACGTACTGGGCGTGGCGCAGGAGCGCCTGGCCGAATTCGCTGCGCTGTGCGCGCGCGAGCGCTGCCCGTTCGCCGCGGTTGGCGTGGCCACCGCCGAAGAACACCTGGTGGTGGCCTACGGCGCTGTTCCGGGCAACATTCCGGCTGATGCGCCGATCGACCTGCCGATGGACGTGCTGTTCGGCAAGCCGCCGAAGATGCACCGCGACACCGCACACCCGCCGGCCCCGCGCTGGCCGGCGCTGAAGACCGGCGGCCTGGACCTGCAGGAAGCTGGCCTGCGCGTGCTCGCGCACCCGACGGTGGCATCGAAGAACTTCCTGGTCACCATCGGCGACCGCAGCGTCGGTGGCCTGACCGCGCGCGAGCAGATGGTCGGCCCGTGGCAGCTGCCGGTGGCCGACGTGGCAATCACCCTGGCCGACTTCAACGGCGTGGCCGGTGAAGCCATGGCGCTCGGTGAGCGCACCCCGCTGGCCCTGCTGGATGCCGCGGCGTCGGCACGCATGGCGGTGGGTGAAGCATTGACCAACCTGTGCGCTGCGCCGGTCGACGCGCTGGACGAAATCAAGCTGTCGGCGAACTGGATGGCCGCTGCCGGCCACCCGGGCGAAGACGCGCTGCTGTACGACGCGGTGAAGGCGGTGGGCATGGAACTGTGCCCGCAGCTGGACATCAGCATCCCGGTCGGCAAGGACTCGCTGTCGATGCAGGCGCAGTGGCACGACCAGGGCGAGGCGCACAAGAGCGTGTCGCCGGTGTCGCTGGTGATCACTGCGTTCGCGCCGGTCGCCGACGTGCGCCAGCAGTTGACCCCGCTGCTCGATCGCGAAGTCGAGAGCGAGCTGTGGCTGATCGGCCTCGGCGCCGGCAAGCAGCGCCTCGGTGGTTCGATCCTGGCCCAGGTACATGCCGACCATGGCGACCTGCCGGCCTTCGCCGGTGCCGCCCCGGACCTGGATGACCCGCAGCGCCTGCGTGGCTTCTTCGAACTGATCCGCGATGCGCGCCAGTCCGGGCTGCTGCTGGCTTACCACGACCGCAGCGACGGTGGTGCCTTCGCCGCACTGTGCGAAATGGCCTTCACTTCGCGCCTGGGCCTGGACATCACCCTTGATGCCTGGGGCGATGATCCGTTCCGCAGCCTGTTCAACGAAGAGCTGGGTGCGGTGGTGCAGATCGCGCGCGAAGACCGCGCGGCCTTCGCCGACCTGGTCGAGCGGCATGCCCTGACCGAATGCGCGCAGCGCATCGCCAAGCCGACCACCGCACCGGTGGTGCGCGTGTCGCTGGGTGGCGAGAACCTGGCCGAATGGCGCTGGGACGCGCTGTTCGATGCCTGGTGGTCGGTCACCCACGCCATGCAGAAGCGCCGCGACAACCCGGCCAACGCCGACGCCGAGCGCGAGATTGCCCGTGCCTTCACGGCGCCGGGCCTGAAGCCCAAGCTCAGCTTCGACCTCAACGAGGACGTGGCGGCGCCGTTCATCAGCACCGGTGCGCGTCCGCGCGTGGCCGTGCTGCGAGAGCAGGGCGTCAATGGTCAGATCGAAATGGCGAATATCTTCGAACGTGCAGGCTTCCGCGCGTTCGACGTGCACATGAGCGACCTGATCGAAGGCCGCGTGGCCCTGCAGGACTTCACCGGCCTGGTGGCCTGTGGTGGCTTCAGCTATGGCGACGTGCTCGGTGCCGGCCGTGGCTGGGCGACCTCGATCCTGGAGCGCAGCGCACTGCGTGATGCCTTCGCTGCGTTCTTCGCCCGCGAGGACAGCTTCGCGCTGGGCGTGTGCAACGGCTGCCAGATGATGAGCCAGCTGAAGGGCATCATCCCCGGTGCCGAGCACTGGCCGCAGTTCCGCCGCAACGCCAGCGAGCAGTTCGAAGCCCGTACCGCGCTGCTGGAAGTGGTGGAATCGCCGTCGATCCTGCTGCGTGGCATGGCCGGCTCGCGCCTGCAGGTGGCGGTGGCGCATGGTGAAGGCCAGGCGGTGTTCGACAACGCCGTTGACCAGGCCGCCGCACGCGTCTCGCTGCGCTACATCGACGGCAATGGCAACGTCGCCAGCCAGTACCCGCTGAACCCGAACGGTTCGCCGGACGGCATCACCGGCCTGACCAGCACCGACGGCCGCGTCACCATCATGATGCCGCACCCGGAACGCACCCCGCGCGCGCTCAACATGAGCTGGGCCCCGGCCGAGTGGCAGGGCGATTCGCCGTGGATGCGCATGTTCCGCAACGCGCGGGTGTGGTGCGGCTGATCGCACTGCATCGCGCAGGCCTCAATGCCATCGCGTATGGAAAAACCCGCCGTTGATCGGCGGGTTTTTCTTTGCGCGATTGAAACTCCAGTCGCGACCGCTAGTTACATGCATTTTCATGCGTCGAGGAATCGTCACGCATGCATAACAAAATCCTTTCATAAACACGTGAAATAGTGATGTGCTTCACGGCAATAGGATTTGCCGTGTCAAAGTCTTGACGATCTGCAAAGTTGCCGTTAACACTTGAACCCCGTTTCAGAATCATTCATTTCGCAGTAACCGCTTGGCGCACGCGCTCGGTTTTCTGTCGCTGCGCGCCGTTCGGCAATACCCCGCAGTAAATCACGCGAATAAACGCCCCCAGGGGACGTTGGGCCGGAAAGCCCAGCGGTGGCGTTGCTTTGCCCAAAACCAGTCCAATCAGGAGCCGTACCGATGAATCGGATTTATCGCAAGGTCTGGAACAAAGCATTGGGTCAGTTGGTGGTGGCCTCGGAACTGGCCTCCTCCGGCAGCAGTGGCGGGGTCGTCGACCAGCGCCGCGATGCAACGCAGGCTGCGCCCGCACGGTTGGCGATGGCACTGGGCCTGGTATTGGGATTGGGCATGAGCGGTATCGCTGCGGCACAGTCGGTGCAGATCGGCGGCAGCGCCACCTGCGTCGCATTCAGCGGCAAGCTGCTCGAAAAGTGCCTGATCGAAGGCTCGGCTACGGCCAAGGGCAGCAACGCGGTGGCGATCGGCAGCAACAGCAGCGCCAGTGCGGCCAACAGCGTGGCGCTCGGCGCCGGCTCCAAGGCCACCCGCGCAAACACCGTGTCCGTCGGTGACACCGGTAAGGAACGGCAGATCACCAATGTTGCCGCAGGCAGCCAGGCCACCGATGCGGTGAACAAGGCGCAGCTCGATGCGCAGGCGCGTGCAACGCAGGCCGCGCTGGCCGACGTCGCCGCAGACGGCAACCGTTATTTCAAGGCCGACGGCGCAGGCGATGACAGCGACGCGGCGAAGATCGATGGGCAGGGCGCCGTGGCGGCCGGTGCCGGCGCACAGTCGCTGGCCAATGCGACCACCGCCATCGGTACCCAGGCCATCGCTGCCGGCATCGGCGCGAGTGCGTTCGGCCAAGGCGCACTCGCGCTCGGCGATGCCAGCGTCGTGGTCGGGCAGAGTGCCGCGGCTTTCGGTCTCGGCGACACCGCGGTTGGCGCAAGCGCTACCGCAGCCAGTGAGAACGGCGCGGCCACCGCACTCGGCGCGCTGTCCGAAGCCACCGCTGATGGTGCGACGGCCGTCGGCGGCGGTGCCGTGGCGATGGGCCCGGGCAGCACCGCACTGGGCCGCGGCGCTACCGCCGCCAACGAAGCGTCGATCGCGGTTGGCGCGTTCAGCACCGCCGTCGGTGAATACAGCACGGCGCTGGGCTCGAACTCCGCTGCGGTGGCTACCGGCAGCGTGGCGCTCGGCGCCGGCTCACTGGCCGATCGTGTCGATACCGTGTCCGTCGGTGCCGCCGAATACGGCCTGACCCGCCAGATCACCAGCGTGGCTGCCGGTACGGAAGATAACGATGCGGTCAACGTCGGCCAGTTGAAGGGCGTTGCCGCCGTGGCCGATGCTACCGCCAAGCGCTTCCAGGCCACCGGCAGCAGTAACAGCGATGCCGGTGCGCTGGCCGAGGGCGACGACGCACTGGCTGCAGGCGAGGCCGCCAACGCGATCGGCAACGGTGCTACTGCAGTTGGCGCGGGTGCCGGCGCCGTCGCGCAGAACGCCACCGCCGTCGGCAACAACGCGCTGGCCTCGGGCCAGAACAGTGCAGCGTTCGGCAACAACGCACAGGCCAACGGCCCGGGCAGCGTTGCCGTGGGCGGTGCCGCGGTGGACGCCAACGGCAACCCGCTGATCACCAGCGGCGGTGTACCGGTGGAAACCGGCGCCACCAGCGCCGGCGTCGGTGGCACTGCCGTCGGTGCCAGCGCTGAAGCCAGCGGCTTTGCCGCGTCGTCCTACGGCGTGGGTGCCTATGCTGCCGGCGCACAGGCGTCGGCGTTCGGTGCGGTGGCCAATGCCATCGGCGATTACTCCACGGCATTGGGTACGCAGAGCAATGCCACCGGCACCAGCAGCGTCGCCATCGGCGGCCCGGCTGATCTGATCCCCGGCCTGGGCTTCTTCGTGCAGACCCAGGCCAGTGGCGAAGCCGCGACCGCCGTCGGCGCAGGCGCCATTGCCAGTGGCGATCGCGCGGTGGCCAACGGCAGCCTGAGCGAGGCCTCCGGTGCCGAAGCCACTGCGGTCGGCTACTTCGCCTATGCACCTGGCGAGAACGCCAGTGCCCTCGGCGCTCAGACCTGGGCCAGTGGCGCACAGAGCACTGCGGTGGGTTACTACGCCACCGCACGTGGCGCCAACAGCGTCGCGCTCGGCGCCAACTCCGAAGCGGTGCGCGCCAACAGCGTGGCGGTGGGCAGTGCCGGCAACGAACGGCAGATCACCAGCGTTGCCGCCGGCAGCGAAGCCACCGATGCGGTGAACAAGGCACAGCTGGATGCGGTGGCCAGCACCGCCGACGGCACCGCGCGGTTCTTCCAGGCGCAGCCGGAGGCGGGCAGTGACGCCGGCGCACTGGCTGATGGCGAGGGTGCCATCGCCGCCGGTTCGTCGAGCAATGCGATCGGCGCCGGCGCCATCGCGCAGGGCGCGGCTGCATCCGCGATCGGCGATGACAGTGTGGCGGTCGGCCGCAACAGCACTGCCAGCGGCAATGGCGGTGTCGCCATCGGCGGCCTCGGCCAGGCCTACGACGAATTCAACCAGCCGATCATCGGTGCCGACGGCAAGGCACAACAGGTCGGCACCACCGCCGTTGCCGATGCCACCGCAGTCGGCAGCGGTGCGCAGGCCACCGGGGCTGCCAGCAGCGCCTTCGGCAACGCGGCCAAGGCCAGTGGTGACAACAGCTTCGCCGCAGGCGGCAAGTCGCGCGCCACCGGCAGCTATGCGGTTGCGGTCGGCGACAGCGCGTTCGCCAGCAGCGATGACAGTACCGCCGTCGGTGGTTACAGCTGGGCGACCGCCAGCGGCGCTGCGGCATTCGGTTCGGGTGCATGGGCCACCGCCACCAACGCGTCAGCGTTCGGCAACGCGGCCTGGGCCAGCGGCAGCGGCGCGACCTCCATCGGTTACAACAGCTGGGCCAACGGCGCCAGTTCCACCGCCGTTGGCCGCGGTGCCTTCGGTTATGGCGACAACAGCGTCGCGTTGGGTTTCCAGGCGTTGGGCAACAGCATCAACAGCATCGCCATCGGCACCAACACGGTGGCCGGTGGTGAGAGTGCGATCGCGCTCGGTGCCGGCAGCAATGCCAGCGCCAGCAACACGGTCGCGCTGGGCGCTGGTTCGGTCGCCAACCGCGCGCGCACGGTGTCGGTGGGCAGCGCTGGCAACGAACGCCAGGTCACCAACGTCGCCGCCGGCACCCAGGCCACCGATGCGGTGAACAAGGCGCAGCTGGATGCGGTTGCGGCCACGGCCACAACCACCAGTCGCTTCTTCCAGGCCAGCGGCAATGGCGATGACGTAGCCGGTGCGCTGGTGGACGGTGACAACGCACTGGCCGCCGGTGATGCGGCCAATGCCATCGGCAATGGCGCCACTGCGCTGGGCAGCGGCGCCAATGCGTTGGCCAGCAATGCGCAGGCGGTGGGCTTCAATGCCCTGGCCAGCGCGGCCAATGCCAGCGCCGTCGGCGCCAACGCACAGGCCACCGGTGAGTACGCCACCGCGCACGGTGCGGAAAGCGAGGCCAGCGGCGAGCAGAGCGCGGCGTTCGGTGCGGCCAGCATCGCCAGCGGTGCCGGCAGTACCGCTACCGGCGTGCTGTCCGAAGCCTCTGGCGAAGAAGCCGTGGCTGTGGGTTACTTCAGCAATGCCAGCGGTGACGCGGCAACCGCCGTGGGTAGCGAAAGCGTGGCCAGTGGCACGGCGTCAGCGGCCTTCGGTATCGGTGCCGAAGCCAGCGGCGGTTACAGCACCGCCATCGGTGGCTACGCACAGGCCTCGGCGTTCAACGCCACGGCGTTCGGCAACTTCGCCAACGCCTCCGGCTCCAACAGCGTGGCAGTGGGTGGCGACTCGGAAGCGTCTGGCGCCTACAGCACCGCCACCGGCCAGGGCAGCCTGGCCACCGGCACCAACAGTGTCGCCGTTGGCGGCTCGCTGTTCGGTCTGCTGGCCACCGAGGCATCGGGCAACTACTCCACTGCGGTGGGTGGTGGCGCCTGGTCGGGGGGCATCAACAGCACCGCACTGGGCAACGCCGCCGAATCGCGCGGTGCCAACAGCGTGGCGCTGGGTGCGGACTCGATTGCCGACCGCGACAACACCGTGTCGGTGGGCGGCGGCGGCAATACCCGCCAGATCACCAACGTGGCCGATGGCACCCAGGGCAACGACGCGGTCAACAAGAACCAGCTCGATGCGGTGGCCGCTGCGGCGGAAAAGACCAGCAAGCAGTTCCAGGCCAGTGGCAATGCCGATGGCGAAACCGGGGCGCTGGTCGAGGGTGACAACGCGCTGGCCGCAGGTGACGCCGCCAATGCCATCGGCAACGGCGCCACCGCGCTGGGCAGTGGTGCCAATGCGCTCGCGGCCAACGCCACGGCGGTAGGCATCGATGCGCTGGCCACCGGCAACAATGCGGCTGCCCTGGGCAGCACGGCACAGGCCACCGGCGAGGACAGCCTGGCGCTGGGCAGTGGTGCCAGCGCCAGTGAACTGGGCGCCACTGCCACCGGTGCGCGTGCGCAGGCCAGTGGTGCGTACAGCACCGCCACAGGTACAGAAGCCAATGCCAGCGGCACCCAGGCATTGGCCAGTGGCTTCCGCAGCGCCGCTTCGGCCGATGGCACCACCGCCGTCGGCGGCTATGCCGAAGCCAGCGGTCGGCTCGGCACGGCACTGGGCTACGGGTCGGCGGCCAGTGGTGCCAACACCACCGCAGTCGGTTTCGGTGCCGCTGCGGCCGGAACCGGTGCCGTTGCCGTGGGTCAGTCCAGCGAGGCCAGTGGCGAGGAGAGCGTGGCCATCGGTGGCAGCACCTTCTTCGGCCTGATCCCCTCGCGTGCCAGTGGCACCGGTGCCGCGGCATTCGGTGCGGGCGCGTGGGCCACCGAAGACTACGCCACGGCGATCGGCTGGAATTCGTGGGCGGCAGGCGGCAGCGCCACCGCACTGGGTGCCAATGCCACCGCCAATGGCAGCAACAGCGTCGCGCTCGGCGCCGGTTCCAAGGCCGACCGTGACAACACGGTGGCCGTCGGCAAGGCGGGCGGTGAGCGCCAGGTAACCCATGTCGCAGCAGGCAGCGAAGCCACCGATGCGGTGAACAAGGGCCAGCTGGATGCAGTGGCCAGCGTCGCCGACAAGACCAGCCGCCAGTTCCAGGCCAGCGGCAATGCCGATGGCGAGGCCGGTGCCCTGGTGGACGGTGACAACGCACTGGCTGCCGGTAATGCGGCCAACGCCATCGGCAACGGCGCCACCGCACTGGGCAGCGGTGCCAACGCGATGGCGGCCAATGCCACCGCGGTGGGCTTCGATGCGCTGGCCACCGGCAACAATGCCGCTGCACTGGGTAACACGGCGCAGGCCAGCGGTGTCGACAGCGTCGCCCTCGGCAGTGGCGCCAGTGCCAGTGAGCTGGGTGCGAGCGCCACCGGTGCCGGCGCCCAGGCCAAGGGCGCCTACAGCACCGCCAGCGGTGCGCAGGCCACCGCCAGCGGCACGCAGTCGCAGGCCAATGGTTTCCGCGCCAGCGCGTCGGCCGACGGCGCATCGGCCATCGGTAGCTACGCCGATGCCAGCGGCCGTCTTGGCACCGCAGTCGGTTATGGCAGCAAGGCCACCGGCGCCAACGCGACGGCGGTTGGTGTCAGCGCCAATGCCAGCGCTGCCGGCAGCGTCGCGCTGGGTGCTGGTTCGGTTGCCGACCGTGCCAACACCGTGTCGGTCGGCAGTGCCAGCAGCGATCGCCAGATCACCCGTGTCGCCGCCGGTACCGAGCGTACCGATGCGGTCAACCGTGGCCAGCTGGATGCCGTTGCCGCCACCGCAGACGGCACGGCGCGCTACGTCAAGGCCACCGGCAGCGGCACGGCCAGCGCCAGCGGTACCGACGCCGCAGCCATCGGTTCGGCAGCCAGCGCCAGTGGTGCACGCAGCAACGCGCTGGGTGCCAATGCGCTGGCCATCGGCAACGGTGCATTGGCCCTGGGTACCAGCGCCGGTGCAACGGGTGCCAACTCGGTCGCGCTCGGCGCGGGTTCGCGAGCGCTCGATGCCAACGTGGTGTCGGTCGGTGGTGGCAACGGCACCGATGGTCCGGCCACGCGCCGCATCGTCAATGTGGCCGATGGCCGCATCGCCGCCGGCAGCACCGATGCGATCACCGGTTCGCAGCTCAACGTCACTAACCAGCGCGTGGGCGCGGTGGAAACCCGCGTCGGTGATTTCGATTCGCGCATCACCACCGTTGAAACCACGGCGGCCAGCGCGGTGGGCTACGACGACGCCAGCCGTGATCGCCTGACCCTGTCCGGCTTCCAGGGCACCACCATCGACAACGTCGGTGCAGGCAGCATTGCCGCCGGCAGCCGTCAGGCGATCAACGGCGGCCAGTTGTTCCAGTCGCTCAGTGATGCCGCCAGCTTCCTCGGTGGTGGTGCCAGCGTCGGCATGCAGGGCGTGTTCGTGGCGCCGAACTATGTGATCCAGGGCGCCACCTACAGCAACGTCGGCGATGCGCTGGGCGCGCTCGACCGCAAGGTCAGCGAGATCGACCGCCGCAGTGCCGGTGGCACGCGTGCCGGTGCGTCCAGCCTGCGCGCGATGAGCGCTTCGCTGGATGACACTTCGTTGGCCAGCGCCGCCGATGCCCCTGTGACGGCGGATGCGGCAGCGGCCAGCACTGCACGCGTGCAGGGCACGCCGACGGCCGCCGCAGCAGGTGCCGGCATTCCGGTCGGCACCCCGGCGAGCGGCCTCAATGCCGTCGCCATGGGCGAGGGCGCCGTCGCCAGCGGTGCCTCGTCCACTGCCATCGGCCAGGGCGCGAATGCCACCGCTGCGAACGCGGTGGCGCTGGGCCAGGGCTCGGTTGCCGATCGTGCCAACACGGTGTCGGTGGGCAGTGAAGGCAATGAGCGCCAGGTCACCAACGTGGCAGCCGGTACCACGGCTACCGATGCGGTCAACAAGGGCCAGCTTGATCGTGGCATGGCCACGGCCAACAGCTACACCGACGGCCGCGTCCAGGCCGTCACCGACAGCTTCGATGTGTTCAAGGGCGAGATCGACGGACGCCTGCGCCACATGGATCGCCGCATTGATCGCCAGGGCGCGATGAGCGCTGCAATGCTCAACATGGCCACCAGTGCCGCCGGCATCCGTACCCAGAACCGGGTCGGCGTCGGCATCGGTTTCCAGGGGGGCGAATCGGCGTTGTCGCTGGGCTACCAGCGTGCGATCAGCGATCGCGCCACGGTCACCTTCGGCGGTGCCTTCAGCAGTGACGACAGCTCGGTTGGCGTCGGTGCCGGCTTCGGCTGGTAAGCCATTCCATCGCGCCGGCGGCCACCCACGCCGGCGCAGCACCTGCAGTGAGGGCCTGGGGGGAGGTCACGGCAATCCCGGCTGGGCCGGCCGGGAGTCGTCAAGGAATGATGGCCGCAGTGTTGGTTCGAACCATGACCCAGAAGAGGAATTTCGACGTGATCAAGAAGCAGAACCTTCGCATCAATGTGCTTGCCGCCGCCGTGCTGTCGATGACGGCTGTCGGTGCCGTCCACGCCGCCGGCCTGCCGACCCGTGAGCCGGTGCGCCAGGCCAGCACCGCCCAACCGGGCGCCGAGCGCATCATCGTCAAGTACCGGGCTGGCGCTGCCGCTGCCACCGACCGCTCGGCGAAGCTGTCTACCGTGCAATCGGCGCTGACCCGGGCCAGCCTGTCCGGCGGTACCTCACGTGCCAGTACCCTCGGTCCGCAGGTGGTACGCAAGCTCGCTACTGGTGCGGACCTGATCCGCGTGCAGGGCCGCCTGGCCCCGGCCGAACTGCAGCGTGTGCTGAAGGAACTGCAGGCCGACCCGTCGGTGCAGTACGCCGAAGCCGACGTGAAGCTGCGCCGCACCGAGCTGCGTGCCGGCGATGTGCAGCCGGCACTGGTGCCGAACGATCCCTTCTACCAGCAGAACCAGTGGCACCTGCACAATGCGGTCGGCGGCATCAACGCACCGGCGGCATGGGATGTCTCGCAGGGCGAAGGCATCGTGGTGGCGGTGATCGATACCGGCATCCTGCCGCAGCATCCGGACCTGGTTGGCAACCTGTTGGAGGGTTACGATTTCATCAGCGACGCCGAGACCTCGCGCCGCCCGACCAATGATCGTGTGCCAGGCGCGCTTGACCAGGGCGACTGGGTGGAGAACGACAACGAGTGCTACGACGGCTCGCTGGCCGAGGACAGCTCCTGGCACGGCACCCATGTGGCCGGTACCGTCGCCGAGCAGACCAACAATGGCGTCGGCATGGCCGGTGTCGCCTACAAGGCCAAGGTGCTGCCGGTGCGCGTGCTGGGCAAGTGCGGCGGCTACCTGTCCGACATCGCCGACGCGGTGGTCTGGGCATCGGGTGGCACGGTGACCGGCATCCCGGCCAACACCAACCCGGCCGAGATCATCAACATGAGCCTGGGCGGCAGCGGCGCCTGCGGCAGCACCTACCAGGACGCCATCAACGGCGCCATCTCGCGCGGTACCACGGTGGTGGTGGCGGCCGGCAATGAGACCGACAACGCGTCCAAGTACCGTCCGGCCAGCTGCGAAGGCGTGGTGACCGTGGGTGCGACCCGTATCACCGGCGGCATCACCTACTACTCCAACTACGGCACCCGCGTGGATCTGTCCGGCCCGGGCGGCGGTGGCAGCGTCGACGGCAATCCCGGTGGCTACATCTGGCAGACCGGCTCCAATGCGGCGACCACGCCGGATTCGGGTACGCCGGGCTACATGGGCATGGGCGGCACCTCGATGGCCTCGCCGCATGTGGCCGCCGTTGCTGCACTGGTGCAGAGCGCGCTGATCGCCAAGGGCAAGGATCCGCTGACCCCGGCGGCCATGCGCACCCTGCTGAAGGAAACCGCGCGTCCGTTCCCGGTCGCCATCCCGGCGGCCACCCCGATCGGTACCGGCATCCTCGACGCCAAGGCCGCGCTGGCCAAGGCACTGGAAGAGCCGTGCACCGAGAACTGCGGACCGGTGGCCACGCCGCTGACCAACAAGGCGGCCATCGGCGGTCTGTCCGGTGCGGCTGGCAGCAGCAAGCTTTACAGCTTCGAAGCGGCCGCCGGCAAGCAGTTCAGCGTGATCACCTACGGCGGCACCGGCAATGTTTCGGTCTACGTGGCTGAAGGCCGTGAGCCCAGTGCCAGCGACAACGACGCCAAGTCGACCCGTCCGGGCACCTCCGAGACAGTGCGGGTGACCAAGCCGGTGGCGGCCACCTACTACATCAAGGTGGTGGGTGAAGCGGCCTACAACGGGGTGAGCATTCTCGCCACGCAGTAAGCTCGCACTGTCGTAGTTGAATGGCCGAAGCCCGTCATCCCGTGTGACGGGCTTCGTCTTTTTACGAAAGGTGGCGCAGGAGCGGCGGAAATCACGGCTTAACTGCTAAAGTCGAACCGATTGACAGGAGAGTCATGTGAACGCGCTTGCTGCAACCGCCGCCGACACCGCCGAAGGTCGCATCCTGGATGCGCTGCTGGCGCGTGGCCGGCTCAAGGAAGGCGATCTGGCACGGGCGCGGCCGCTGCATGCCGAAGCCGGTGGCAGCCTGCTCGGCCTGCTGGTGCGGCTGGGGCTGGTCTCCGAGCGTGACCAGGCGCAGGCCAGCGCCGAGGTGCTGGGGCTGCCGCTGCTGGAGGGCAAGCAGCTGCCCGAGGCACCGCCGCAGGGGCTGGCCGAGGGCCTGCCGCTGTCGGTGCGCTTCCTCAAGCAGTTCCATGTGTGCCCGTTGGCGCTGGATGAACAGGGCGTGCGGCTGTGGCTGGCCGATGCCCACGATCCCTATCCGCAGCAGGCCGTGCAGCTGGCATTGGGCGTACCAGTGACGCCGGTGCTGGGCATGCGCGCGGAGATCGATGATCTGGTCGAGCGCTGGTTCGGCCAGGGCCGCAGTGCGATGGGCGCGATTGTCGAGACCGCCGACGGTGAGGGTGGGGCGGTGGACGACATCGAACACCTGCGCGACCTCGCCTCGGAAGCGCCGGTGATCCGCCTGGTCAACCTGGTGATCCAGCGCGCGGTGGAGCTGCGTGCCTCGGACATCCATGTCGAACCCTTCGAAAGCCGGTTGAAGGTGCGTTACCGCATCGACGGCGTGCTGGTGGAAGGCGAGAGCCCGCCGGCCAACCTCACCGCTGCGGTGATCAGCCGCATCAAGATCATGGCCCGGCTCAACATCGCCGAGCGCCGCCTGCCGCAGGACGGCCGCATCATGCTGCGCGTGCAGGGCAAGGAACTGGACCTGCGCGTGAGCACGGTGCCGACCGCACACGGCGAAAGCGTGGTGATGCGCCTGCTCGACCGCGAAACCGTGGTCTTCGATTTCCACCGGCTCGGCTTCACCGATGTCTTCCTGCCGCAGTTCCGCAAAGTGCTGGAACAGCCGCACGGCATCCTGCTGGTGACCGGCCCCACCGGTTCGGGCAAGACCACCACGCTGTACACCGCGCTGAGCCAGCTCAATACCGCCGACGTCAAGATCATCACGGTCGAAGACCCGGTCGAGTACCAGATCGAGGGCATCAACCAGATCCAGGCCAAGCCGCAGATCGGGCTGGATTTCGCCAATGCCCTGCGCAGCATCGTGCGCCAGGACCCGGACATCATCATGATCGGCGAAATGCGTGACCTGGAAACCGCGCGCATCGCGATCCAGTCGGCGCTGACCGGCCATCTGGTGCTGTCCACCCTGCATACCAACAACGCAGCCGGCGGCATCACCCGCCTGCTCGACATGGGGGTGGAGGACTATCTGCTCACCTCCACCATCAACGGCATCCTTGCCCAGCGCCTGGTGCGCCGGCTGGAACCGACCCACGCCGAGCGCTATGAAGCCTCGCCGGAAGAAGTCGAACGATTCGAACTGCGCCGGCTGCAGCCGCAGGGGCCGATCCACCTGTACCGCCCGAAGCCCTCGGCGCTGGCACCGACCGGCTACCTGGGCCGCACCACCATCATGGAATTCCTGGTGATGAACGACGCACTGCGGCGTGCGGTGATGCGCCGTGATGGCATGGGCGAGATCGAGCGCATCGCCCGCGAAGCCGGCATGCGCACCATGTACGAGGATGGCCTGTCCAAGGCGCTGAGCGGGCAGACGACCATCGAGGAAGTGCTGCGCGTGACCGAGGAAAGCTGATGCGCGCAGGACGCAGGGGCTGACATGCCGAACTACCGCTACAAGGCGCTCAATACGCACGGCGAGATCTTCGACGGGCAGATGGAAGCGGCCAGCGAGGCCGAGCTGGTCGCGCGCCTGCAGGACCAGGGCCATCTGCCGATGGAGACGCAGCTGGCTGACGGCGGCGCGATCGGCGGCAGCACCTGGCGCAACCTGTTCCGCCAACGCCCGCTGCAGGGCGCGGCACTGCTGCAGTTCACCCAGCAGCTGGCGACCCTGCTCGGTGCCGGCCAGCCATTGGACCGCGCGTTGTCGATCCTGCTCGGCCTGCCGGAAGACGAACGTTCGCGGCGTGCGATCACCGACATCCGCGACGTGGTGCGCGGTGGTGCGCCGCTGTCCACTGCGCTGGAGCGCCAGCATGGGTTGTTCTCGCGCCTGTACGTGAACATGGTGCGTGCCGGCGAGGCGGGTGGCAGCCTGCACGACACCCTGCAGCGGCTGGCCGACTACCTTGAACGCAGTCGTGCACTGCAGGGCAAGGTGATCAACGCGCTGGTCTACCCGGCCATCCTGCTGGTGGTAGTGGGCGGTGCACTGCTGTTCCTGCTCGGCTATGTGGTGCCGCAGTTCGCGCAGATGTACGAGAGCCTGGACGTGGCACTGCCGTGGTTCACCAACGCGGTGCTGCAGCTGGGCCTGTTCGTGCGCGACTGGTGGGTGCTGCTGCTAGTGGTGCCCGCCGTGCTGGCGCTGTTCTTCGAACGCAAGGCGCGGCAACCGGTGTTCCGACTGGCGCTGGATGGCTGGCTGCTGCAGCGGCGCGGCATCGGCCGCCTGCTGGGCGAACTGGAAACCGCACGGCTGGCGCGCACGCTGGGCACGCTGCTGCGCAACGGCGTGCCACTGCTGGGTGCGCTGGGCATCGCCCGCAACGTGCTGGGCAACCGTGCGCTGGCCGCCGATGTCGAGGCCGCTGCCGACGAAGTGAAGAACGGTACCGGCCTGTCGCTGGCGCTGTCGCGCGGCAAGCGGTTCCCGCGGCTGGCCCTGCAGATGATCCAGGTCGGCGAGGAATCCGGCGCACTCGATACCATGCTGCTGAAGGCGGCCGATACCTTCGAACAGGACAGCGCGCGCCGCATCGATCGTCTGCTGGCGGCTATGGTGCCGGCGATCACCCTGGTGCTGGCCTCGGTGGTCGGTGCGGTGATCGTTGCCGTGCTGGTGCCGCTGTATGACCTGACCAATGCCATCGGTTGACGATGGATCCCTACGCAACCCCGACACTCCGCAACTGAAAGGACCGACCATGATTGCTTCCCGTCGACCGATCCGCCTTTCCTTCACCGCCGCGCGCAACCAGTCGGGCATGAGCCTGCTGGAAATCATCATCGTCATCGTGCTGATCGGTGCGGTGCTGACCCTGGTCGCCAGCCGCGTGCTGGGCGGCGCCGATCGCGGCAAGGCCAACATCGCCAAGGCGCAGGTGCAGACCGTTGCATCCAAGGTCGACAACTACCAGATCGATACCGGCAAGCTGCCCGGCTCGCTCAACGATCTGGTGACCGCACCGGCGGGCGTCGGTGGCTGGCTGGGTCCGTATGCCAAGCCGGCTGACCTGAACGACCCGTGGGGCCACGCGCTGGAATACCGTGCGCCGGGCGAAGGCCAGCCGTACGAGCTGATCAGCCTCGGCAAGGATGGCAAGGCCGGCGGCAGCAGCGTCGATGCTGACATCCGCTACCAGCCGTAATCCTGCATGACGTATTTCCTGCCGCGCCGGCTGCCTCGCCCGCGCCTGCACGGCAGGCGCGCAGCGGGCCTGTCGCTGCTGGAAATGCTGCTGGTGATCGCCCTGATCGCAGCAATTGGCCTGATCACTGCTGCCGGCCTGTCACGTGGCTTCGCTGGCATGCAACTGCGCAGCGCCGGCAAGGACATCGCCAACCAGCTGCGGGTGGTACGGGCGCAGGCGATCGCCCGGGGCGAACCGCAGCGCTTCGTGATCGAACCGGCGCGACGCCACTGGGAAGGCGCCAACCAGCGCCATGGTGACGTGCCGGCACAGCTGCAGGTGCAGTTCGAAGGCGCCGCGCAGCTGGCCACCGCGCCAGGGCAGGGCGTGATCGAGTTCCATCCCGATGGAGGTTCCAGCGGTGGCCGCATCCGCCTGCAGCGCGACGGTGCCGAGTGGCGCATCGATGTTGGCTGGCTGACCGGCGAAGTGCGCTCCGGCCCATGGCGGGCGCAATGAAGCGGCGTGCGCGTGGCTTCACCCTGCTGGAAGTGATCATCGCCTTCGCCCTGCTCGGGTTGGCGCTGACGCTGCTGCTGGGCAGCCTGTCCGGTGGTGCGAAACAGGTACGCGAGGCCGGGCTGCGCACGCGTGCGGTACTGCACGCGCAGTCGCTGCTGGCCGAAGCCGGTGTCGCTGCACCGCTGCAGGTCGGCCGCCAGCAGGGCGACTGGGAGCAGGGCCGCTACCACTGGGAACTGCAGGTGCAGCCGTGGGTGGAGCCACGTGCTGGTAGCGTGGTGCAGTCGCAGTCGCCGGGTGCGCCCTGGCTGGCCGAGCTGCAGCTGCAGGTGCGCTGGGGCGACAGCGAGCGCGAACAACTGCGCTGGCGCAGCCTGCGCCTGTTGCCGCCGGATCTGGAGAGCGCGCGATGAAGCGGCGCGCTGCGGGGTTCACCCTGATCGAGGTGATGCTGGCCACGGTGCTGCTGGCCGGCGGCCTGGCCCTGGCGTTCGCCAGCGTGCGCTCGGCGATGGCGGTCAGCCAGCGCGGCGAGCAGATCGCTGCCGAGAGCGAACGCATGCGCGCGGTGCAGGCGCTGCTGCGGCGGCAGCTGGCCGGCGCGCTGCGCACACCGCTGGAAGTACCCGCCCCCACCCGTGAGCCGATGTTCTTCCAGGGCGAAGAACAGCGCATGCTGTTCGCCGCCGACCTGCCCGGCTATCTCGGCCGCGGCGGACCGTACCTGCACGCGTTGCAGGTGGACGGCCGCAGTGGCCAGCAGCGCCTGCTGCTGGACCTGGTGCTGCTGCAGGAGGGCGAGCGCATCGCCGAGACGCCGCCGCGTCCACCGGAAGTGCTGGTGGACGGCCTGAAGTCGGTGCAACTGCGCTATCGCGGCATTGACGCCAGCACCGGCCAGGTGACCGACTGGCTGCCGCGCTGGGACGATACGCGGCGCCTGCCGATGCTGGTGGAAGTACAGATCGTGCCGGCCAAGGGCACGCCGTGGCCGGTGCTGGTGGTCGCACCGCGTGCCGGTGGCAGCGGTGGTGCGCGATGAACCGGCAAGGTGGCGCCGCGCTGGTGCTGGTGTTGTGGTTGATCGCGTTGATGACTGCGCTGGTCGGCGCCTTTGCACTGAGCGCGCGGGTCGAGCACCTGCAGCAGCGGGTGCTGGATGACGACGCGCGCGGCCAGGAGCGTGCACGGGCCGGCCTGGAATATGCGCTGATGCGCCTGTCCGCCGATCCGCAGCGGGCCCCGTGGCGGGCCGATGGCCGTACCTATCGCTGGACGTTCGATGACGCCAGCATCGAGATCAAGGTGCTGGACGAGAACGGCAAGATCAACCTGAATCTGGCCGATGTGGCCCTGCTGACCGCTTTTCTCAAGGCGCTGGGCGAAGACGAAGGAGCCGCACGGCAGCTGGCCGGTGCCATCGTCGACTGGCGCGACGAGGACAGCCTGCTGCAGCCCGGTGGCGGTGCCGAGGCGCCCGACTATGCCGCGGCGGGGTTGCCGTATGGCCCGCGCAACAAGCGTTTCGAGACCCTGGGTGAACTGCAGCGGGTGCTCGGCATGCCTGGGCCGTTGTACCAGAAGATGCTGCCGCACCTGACCCTGTACAGCCGCCAGGCACGCCCGGATCCGCAGTTCGCCAGCGCGCCGGTACTGACCGCGTTGGGGCTGGATGCCGACACCGTGCTGGCCCAGCGCGCCCAGCAAGAGCGTGATGCCGATTCCGCTGCGGGTGCGACAACGCTTGCCAGCAGCAGTGGCACCTATAGTATCGAGTCCCGTGTCATCGACGGCAGCGGACGCCGGTCGGTGCTGCAGGCAGTGGTACGCAACGGCTCGGGCGGGGTTCCCGGGCGGTCCTACACAGTGCTTCGCTGGGAGCAGGGAATGACAGCAAGATGACGGCTTGGCAGGACAGTCTGCGGCAGGTTCAGGGTCGGATCGGCCCGGGCGCTGGCCGCTTCCTGCGCTGGTGGCGGCAATCGCTGCTGGCGTGGGTGCCGGCACGTTGGCAGTGGGCGCTGGGTTGGGCGCAGGCGCGCCTGCTGCTGCAGCGCGAGGGTGACCAGCTGCAGGTCCGGCGTGAGGCCGGCGAACGCCGCGAAGCGGTGGCGACGTTGCCGTGGCCGTTGTCGCCGGCTGAACTGGACCGTGTTCTGGAGCCGCGCCTGCGCAGCCTGCCGCGGGTGTGGCTGTTGCCGGCCAATGAAGTGCTGCGCCGCCATCTTCGGCTGCCGGCGGCGGCGGCCGATCGCCTGCGCGCGGTGGTCGGCTTCGAGATCGACCGGCAGACTCCATTCGAATCCAGCCAGGTCAGCTATGACGTGCGTGAACTGGGCAGCGCCGGTGAAGGCCTGTTGCAGGTTGAACTGATCGCCTGGCCGCTGCGCCAGCTGGACGCCTGGCGTGGCAGCGTGGGCGAGTGGGCCGATACGTTGGCCGCCGTCGACGCGATCGATGCGCAGGGTGATCCGCTGCACGTGAATCTGCTGCCGCCCGCGCAGCGCCAGCTGCGGCCAGACCCGATGCGGCGCTGGAACCTGCTGCTGGCCCTGGCCGCGCTGGTGATGCTGGTGCTGGCCGCGGTGCAGCTGCTCGACAACCGCCGCGCCGCCGCCGATGAACTGCGTGCCCAGGTTGAACGCAGCGCGCGCAGTGCGCGTGGCGTGGCCAGCGAACGTGCACAGCTGCAGGGGCTGATCGACGGTGCCGCGTTCCTCGAAAAGCAGCGCAGCCAGCGTGCCGGCACGGTGGAAATCTGGAATGAACTGACCCGGCGCCTCCCGGAGGGCACCTACCTGGAAAAGCTGGCCATCGAGAACAACAACCTGCAGCTGATCGGGCTCAGCCGCGAGGCCTCGCAGCTGGTGCAGCTGCTGCAGGACGCGCCGCAGTGGCGCAAGGTCAACCTGACCGGCGTGCTGCAGGCCGACGGTGCCGCCAGTGGCCGTGACCGTTTCACCATGACCGCTGAACTGCAGCCGATGGCGGCTGCGAACGGGGAGGCGGCCGATGCCGATGCCAAGCGCGCGCCGTGACCGCTGGCTGGCACTGGCACTGCTGCTGGCAGTGCTCGGCCTGGCCTATCTGTTGCTGGTGCACCCCTGGTTCACCCAGCCGCTGCGTGAGATCAATGCCGATGTCGCCGCCCTGCGCGAGCGCGAGCAGCGTGTACAGGCGCAGCTGCAGCAGCAGCCGCAGATCGAACAGCGCCTGCGCGCTACCCGCGAAGCGTTGCAGCAGCGGCCGGGCTTCCTGCGTGAAGCTACCGCCGAAGCCGCCGCCGCCGCGCTGGGGGGCAAGCTGCAGGATGCCGTGGCGATGGCCAGCCCGGGCAACCGCAGCTGCACCATCAGCAACCGCACGCCGCTGACCGACAACCGTCGCGATGCCGAGTTCGTGCGCGTTGCCATGCAGGTACGCCTGCGCTGCGGTGTGGCCGAACTGGCCACCGTGCTGCACAGCCTGGAAACCGGCAGCCCGCGCCTGTTCGTCGACAACCTCAACCTGATCGCACAGCGTTTCCAGCAATCGCCGAACGAATCCGGGCTGGGCCTGGATGTGTCCTTCGAACTGGCCGGTTATCTGCTGCCGGGCGCTGCGGCCGAAGGGGCCACGCCAACACCCGCAACCGGGCCGGCCGCCACCCCGCAGCCGCCTGCAGCGGCACCGGTACCGGATGCACCGGCCGAGGGACAGGAGGTGGCCGATGAAACTTGAGCAGATCAGCCTGCGCACCGGTTTCCTGCTGGCCCTGGCGGGCTGGGCGGCAGCGGTCTGGCTGGCCACCGGCTTCGGCCTCGGCAGCCAGTTGCCGGGCGCCGATGGCAATGCCGATGCGTCGCCGTCGCTGCCAGGCCTGCCGTCGCTTGCCGCCGAACGCATGGCCAGTGCCGACAGCTACAGCGCGATCGGCGAACGCCCGCTGTTCGCCGAGGACCGCAAGCCGAAGCCCTATCTGCTTGGTGGCAGCGAGCCCGCCGCCAGTGCCGCATTGCGCCTGACCGGCGTGCTGCTGACCGGCGACTTCGGCATGGCCACGTTCACCACCGAACAGAACCGCTCGCTGCGCCTGCGCCTCAGTGGGGAGGCCGTCGATGGCTGGCAGCTGGTCGCGCTGGCGCCCCGCCAGGCCACGGTGATCGGCCCCGGTGGCAACCAGGTGCTGGAGCTGGCGGTGTTCAACGGCCAGGGCGGTGAACCGCCCACCGTATTGCGCGGCGCCAACGGTGCGCCGCCGGCGGGTGGGATCATTGTGCCGCCCCCGGCCGGTGCTCCGCCGCCGCCGCCAACTGCCGCAGCAACGGCACAGCAGGCGTCAGGTGGCGCTGCAGCACCGGCTGCCACACCGGCGGCCGCTACGCCTCCCGCCAACACCAACGGTCCCAGCGAAGCGCAGATGCAGGCCATCCGCGAACGCATCCAGGCCCGCCGCCGCCAGCTGCAGCAACAGCAGCAACAACCGTCGCCGCCCCCGGGCGATGGCACCAACCGATAGAGTGAATGCATGAACCTGCGTTTCCTTCCCTGGTCCTTTGCCCTCGCGCTGCTGGTTGGCTGCAGCACGGTGTCCGCACCGCACGTGCAGCGCAAAGGCAACCTGACGTCCACGACCGATGCCGGCCAGGCGGCGGAAGTGGCTGCCGATGCCGCCCGTGACAGCCAGGGCGCGCCCCAGGCGGTCATCCGCCGCGGCACCGGCACCATGATCAACCGCGAAGCCGCGCGCGCACCGGCGCCGGCACTGCACGGTGCCAGTACCGGCGAGGCGACCTTCAACTTCGAAGGGGAATCGGTGCACGCGGTGGTCAAGGCCATTCTCGGTGACATGCTCGGGCAGAACTACGTGATCGCACCGGGGGTGCAGGGCACGGTCACCCTGGCCACGCCGAAGCCGGTATCGCCGGCGCAGGCGCTGAACCTGCTGGAGATGGTGCTGGGCTGGAACAACGCGCGCATGGTGTACAGCGGCGGTCGCTACAACATCGTGGCTGCCGACCAGGCATTGGCCGGCACTGTCGCGCCGAGCACGGCGCCGGCAGCCAGTGCGCGTGGCTTCGAGGTGCGGGTGATCCCGCTGCAGTTCATCTCCGCCACTGAAATGAAGAAGGTGCTGGAGCCGTACGCCCGCCCCAATGCCATCGTCAACGTCGACAGCGGCCGCAACGTGATCACCCTCGGTGGCACCCGCGCCGAGCTGGAAAACTACATGCGCACCGTCGAGATCTTCGACGTCGACTGGTTGTCGGGCATGTCGGTGGGCGTGTTCCCGATCCAGTCGGGCAAGGCCGAGCAGGTTGCAGCCGATCTGGAGAAGGTGTTCGGTGAGGAGAGCAAAACCCCCAGCGCCGGCATGTTCCGCTTCCTGCCGCTGGAGAACGCCAACGCGGTGCTGGTGATCACCCCGCAGGTGCGTTACCTGGACCAGATCCAGCAATGGCTGGACCGCATCGATACCGCCGGTGGCAGCGCCCGCCTGTTCTCCTACGAACTGCGCTACATCAAGGCACGCGACCTCGCCGAACGCCTCAGCGAAGCCTTCGCCAGCAGCGGCAACCGCGGCGGCTCCAGCCCCGGCTCATTGGCGCCCGGTGCGATTCCGTCGCAGCTGGGCAGCGATGGCGACCGCGGCATGGACGGCAACAACAGCAGCAACTTCGGTTCAACGTCGGGCGGCAGCTCCAGCGGCGGCGGTAGTGGCAGCATGAACCTGCCGCAGCGCCAGTCCGGCAACGTCAGCGTCAGCCTGGAAGTGGAAGGCGACCGTGTCGGCGTATCGGCGGTGGAGGAAACCAACACCCTGCTGGTCCGTTCGACCCCGCAGGCCTGGCGCTCGATCCGCGAAGTGATCGAGAAGCTGGACGTGATGCCGCTGCAGGTGCACATCGAGGCGCAGGTGGCTGAGGTCGCCCTGGAGGGTGACCTGAAGTACGGCGTGAATTGGTTCTTCGACAACGCGGTGGCCGGGCGCGCGCTGACCGGCGCATTGGCCGGCGTGACCCTGCCGGCCGCCGCCGGCGGCTCCTGGAGCAGCCTCGCCGGTGCCGCGACCGGTGGCGAAGGCCTCGGCTGGGCATTCACCGGCCACAATGGCGCGGCGGTGGTAAGCGCGCTGGACAAGGTCACCGACGTACGTCTGCTGCAGACCCCCTCGGTGTTCGTGCGCAACAACGCCGAGGCCACGCTCAACGTGGGTGACAAGGTGCCGATCAATACCACCACGGTGAACACCGGTATCGGCACCAGCAGCTACAGCTCGGTGCAGTACATCGACACCGGCGTGATCCTCAAGGTGCGCCCGCGGGTGACCCGCGACGGCACGGTGTTCCTCGACATCGTGCAGGAAGTGAGCAGCGCCTCGAACGTGCCGGAGAACTGCAATCCACAAGAGCGCAACTGCAACCCGCGGATTTCCACCAAGAAGCTGTCGACCGAAGCGGCGGTACAGAGCGGCGACACCATCATGCTGGCCGGCCTGATCACCGATACGGCCACCGATGGCAGCAGCGGCATTCCGGGCCTGAGCCGGATTCCGGTGGTGGGCGCACTGTTCGGGCAGAAGACCCGCACCAGCCGTCGTTCGGAAGTGATCGTGCTGCTGACGCCGAGCATTGTCCGCAACAGCCAGGAAGCGCGCAACCTGACCGACGAGTACAGCCAGCGTTTCCGCGCGATGGAACCGTTGAACCAGCCGCGCGCAAAGAAGTAAGGGGTTGACGGCCGGGCTGCGCCCGGCACCCGCAGAAGCCGGAGCTGGAGCAACAGCAACAGCAACGGCAACAGCAACAGCAACAGCGGGTTTCTGGGGGATGGCGGGGCGGTGTGGGTTGTCAGGACACGCCGTAAACCCTTCCATGGGGGCTCGATGGCGCCATCCATGGCGCCAACGGTCCTGCCAACCCACACCGCCCCACCTCTGACAGTTTCCTGCTGCTGTTGGTAGGTGTCGACCTTGGTCGACACGCTGGATCCACGCCTTGCGTGGATGACTCTCCATCGAAATCGAATATTTCGATATCTGTGAGATCTGAGCCGAGCATGGCTCGGCTACAGAAAGCAATGCCCGACAGATCGCAGAAATCTGTCGAAGGCGGGGTGGGTCCGGTTGCGGGGGTGTCCGCGGCATGGATGCCGCGGCCAAGCCCCCAGGGACGGGTTTACGGCGTCCCCCGCAACCGGACC